>Ga0114958_10000098_pt1 | contig 69078 bp, 53 predicted proteins | sample C_130208_EF_Meta_FD_89577 | JGI IMG/M metagenome (GOLD analysis project Ga0114958, IMG submission 89577) | Freshwater microbial communities from Lake Croche, Canada to study carbon cycling - C_130208_EF_MetaG | ecosystem: Environmental > Aquatic > Freshwater > Lake | place: Lake Croche, Canada...
ATCATGGGGACGGGATGGACGGGATGGACGCTGAAGCCCGCAAGCTGGTCTCTTCAGTTTAGAATTGAGTGCTTTCCCCTTACCATTTCAGCTGGGACGCGGGCAGGCGGTTCGGGTTGTGGTGGGAGTTGACGATCTTGCCGTCGGATAGATAGAGCACGCGGTCGGCCATTTCGGCCATCACCGCGTTGTGGGTGATAATGACGGTGAGGGTGCCGAGCTCGCGGTTGATGCGCTCGACGGCCTCGAGCACGGTGATGCCGGTGGTCACGTCGAGCGCGCCGGTGGGCTCGTCGCACAACAACACTTCCGGGCGCTTGGCGATGGCGCGGGCGATGGCCACTCGCTGTTGCTCGCCGCCGGAGAGCTGCGACGGGAAATGATCCATCCGCGCTTGCAAACCCACCATTTCGAGCGCCTCCTCGGGCGTCATCGGGTTGAGCGAGATGTTGGTGATCAGGGCGATGTTCTCGCGGGCGGTGAGCGAGGGGATCAGATTGTAGAATTGGAAGACGAAGCCCACGCAGTTGCGCCGGAAAAGCGTTAGGATTGTCTCCTGCGAGCTGTCGAGTTGCCACCCCTTGTAGATCAGGTCGCCCGAGGTCGGCACGTCCAGCCCGCCGAGGATGTTGAGCAGGGTGGACTTGCCGCTGCCCGATGCACCCAGCAGGCAGACCAGCTCGCCGGCGTGGAGTTCCAGGTCCACGCCGTGGAGAGCGACCACGTCGAGCTCGCCGGTGTGATAGACCTTGCGCAGCTGGCGCGCTTGATAGACGACCCCGCTGGCGGGCGGCGGCGCGGTGAGTGGCGGCGCGGTGGCGGGTGGCGCGTTCATGAACTGAGGCAGCTTAGCAGCCCCCGTGTTGACCGCAACCCTGAGGGGGGCCGAGTTCACGCGTGGCTGCGGCGTCCCGCCGCAGGCCGTGGCCGGAGCGTCTCGCTCCGGAATTCGACGCGTGCGGTACTTTCCTCTTGGTTCACCTGTCTGCGGAACTACAATATGCGCGATGAGAAGATATTGGAACCTCTCGGCCCGGTGTTTGCTGTGCTTCCCCCTACTTGAGGTCTCTATCGAGGCAACAAAGATCAATCCACAACTGTTTGGCACACTTGCCTTCCAAAGGCCGTCGCCAGACGGCTACCTTGGGCAAATGCACCTATGATTTTCCGAACTGCAACGCGGTTCTGTCAGCAGGCGATGGAGGGTCTCCCGATGCGGGGTTGGGATATGCCACATGACCCGCGCCTGAAGTGTCCCTGCCTGACATAAGTCGTCGGATGGGTCTGGCGGCGGGCCACCGCCAGCACGGCCTGCCGCGGGACGCGGCAGGCACGATTTCCTCCCCGCGCTTCCAGCTTGGCTTTCCCGCTGTTGCATCTTAAAACCACCGCATTGAGCCCCTATGAAAATCGAACATATTGCCTTGAATGTATCTGATCCAGTCGCGGTCGCGGCGTGGTATGGCGCGCATTTCGACCTCCGGATCGCGCGTCATATTCCGCAGCCCACCCAAACCCACTTCCTGGTGGATTCGGATTCCACGATTCTGGAGCTGTACTGCAATCCGCCGGCGAATGTGCCGGATTATCAGGCCATGGACCCCTTGCTGTTGCATCTGGCATTTGTCAGCGCGGATCCTGTCGCGGACTCGACGCGGCTGATCGGCGCCGGCGCCAGCTGGGTCAGCGAGGTCCAGCTTCCGGATGGCTCGCATCTGATCATGTTGCGCGACCCGTGGGGCCTGGCGCTGCAACTGTGCAAGCGCGTCACGCCGTTGCTTTGAGCCGCGCAAGATCTGGCGGCGAGCCGCCGCCAGCACGGCCTGGCGCGGGACGCGGCAGCCACGGTGGGCTACCAGCCGCCGCCCAGCGCCTGGTAGAGGGCGATCAAGTCGCTGGCCAGGGCGAGGTTGCTCAGGGTGAACTCGGTTTCGGATTGGAAGAGCGAGCGTTGGGCGTTGAGCACGTTGATGAACTCGGTTTGGCCGGCGGAGTAAAGTTGCAGCGAGAGTTCCACGGCCCGGCGGTTGGCGCTCACCGCCTCGGCGAGCGCGGCGTGGCGCTTGTGTTCGTTAGAGCTGGCGGCCATCGAGTTCTCGACTTCCTGCAGGGCGACGAGCACGGTTTGGCGGTAGGCCAGCACCGACTGGTCGCGCAGCGCCTGCTGGATTCGGATATTGGCCTGGAGATTGCCGCCTTGGAAGAGCGCCCAGTTGAAGGACGGACCAAACGAGCTCACGCGGGCCGAGGGCGACAACCAGTCGGTGAGGCTGGTGCTGGCTTGGTTGACCGAGCCGTTGAGGGAAAACTTGGGGAACAGGTCGGCCACGGCCACGCCGATGTTGGCGGTGGCGGCATGGGCGTTGGCCTCGGCGCTCAGGACGTCCGGACGCCGCCGCAGCAGGTCGGATGGAATGCTGGTGGGCACCTTGGCTGACGCGGTGGGCACCGGGCGCGGGTCGGACAACCTGCCGACGAGTTCGGCGGGCGGGCGATTCAGCAGCACGGAGATCGCATGGGCGGATTGCGATGCGGCGGTTTCCAGACTGGGGATTTGGGCCTGGGTGTTGGATACTTGGGCGGTGGCATTGGCCACGTCCAGGTCGCTGGCGAAGCCGGCACCGCGCCGGTCCTGGGTGATGTGGGCGCTGTGCTGCTGGGAGACCAGGTTGCGGCGCGCCACCGCGAGCTGCTCTTGGATCGCGCGCAGCTGGCAATACGTCAGCGCGACCTCGGCGGCCATGCTCAGGCGGGTGGCGTCGAGGTCGGAATGGGCGGCGGCGAGCCGGGCGCTGGCGGATTCGAGGTTGCGGCGGTTGCCGCCGAAGACGTCGAGCTCCCAGGCGGCGCTCAGGCCGCCCTGATAGCTGCGGGCGTGGCCGGCGCCCGGGCCGGACCCGCCGACCTGGGATTCCCGCTCGCTGCCGTCGGCGCCGAGCCACGGGAAGAACGACGAGGCGGCGCCCTGGCGTTGGGCGCGGGCCTGCGCGAGGCGGGCGGCGGCTTGTTGCACGTCGAGGTTGACGTTGACGGCCTGTTCGACCAACAAGTTAAGCTTCGGGTCATGGAACCGCCGCCACCAGCGGGTCAGCGCGGCCGGGTCGGCGGCGCTGGCGGGCGGGCGCGTGGCAAAGCTCCAGCTGGCGGGCAAGTGGTTGTCGGGCCGCTGGAAATCGGGGCCCACCGCGCAGGCGGCTAACAACAACGCCGGCGCGGCGAGCATGCATTTGGAAGAGGTCATAAAGAAACGGTTCATTCGTAGCGGAGGGCTTCGATGGGATCCAGGCGCGAGGCTTTCCATGCCGGATAATAGCCGAAGAGGATCCCCACCGAGGCGGATACCACCACCGAGGCGATGATCGCGCCGAGCGAGGGCAGCGTCGGCCAATGCAGGATTTTGGAAACCAGATACGAGGTGCCGCGCCCGAGGCCGATGCCCATCGCGCCGCCCGCCAGGCACAGCACCACCGACTCGGTGAGGAATTGCCGCAGGATATCCGTGCCGCGGGCGCCCACCGCCATGCGCAGGCCGATTTCCTTGGTGCGTTCGGTCACCGAGACCAGCATGATGTTCATGATGCCCACGCCGCCCACGACCAGCGAGATCATGGCCACGACTAACAGCAGGTTGGTCATCATCACGGTGGTGGTGGACAGCGCTTTGGTGATCTCTGCCATGTCGCGGATGTTGAAATCGTCCACTTCGCCCTCGCCGAGGTGGTGGCGTTCGCGCAGCAGGCTGGTGATTTCGGTGATGGAGTCCTTGGTTTCCGCGGCGCTGGTGGCGCCCACCACGATTTGATCCACGGTGATGAGGCGCACCGGCATCGGGCTGTTTTTGGTCTGGGTAGCAGAGCGTGCGGCATAGATCCCGGCAGCCGATCCGGGAAACAACTGGCCGCGCGGGGTGGCGGTGCTCGTGCCTGTGGTGTTGGACGAGGAGTTGGTGTTGGCGGTGCTGGCGCCGGAGACCCGGAATTTGATCGTGGTCCAGGGCGCGATCAGGAGATCGTCCTGATCGCGGCCCATCATGCTGGCACCCTTTTTATCGAGCACGCCGACCACCCGCAGCGCGACGTTTTGCAAGCGCACCTCCTGGCCCACCGGCGATTGGCCTTGAAACAACTCTCGCGCGAGGGTCTGGCCGATCAGGCAGACCCGGGCGGCGTTGCGCACGTCCCGGTCCTCGAAGGCCGCGCCTTCGGTGAGCGGCCATTCGCGCACCGTGAGGAAGTCCGGGGTGGTGCCATCGATTTCCATGGGCACCCAGTTTTTGTTACCGAAGATGACCGGCGCGTTTTTCGAGCGGATGACCGGGGCGGAGGCGCGCACCGACGGGCATTCGTTGAGGATCGCGGCGCAGTCGTCGGGGGTGAGGGTCATGGTGCTGCCGGCGCCAAACGAGATTCCGCCGCTGGCGGCCGCGCCGGGGAAGACCATCAAGGTGTTGGCACCCATGCTGGAGATGGTTTTCTGGATGGCGGCCGACGAGCCGTTGCCGATCTCCATCATGGCAATGACCGCGCCCACCCCGATGACAATGCCCAGTGTGGTCAGCGCCGAGCGCATCACGTTGCGCCGCAGGGCGGTGAGCGAGGCGAGCAGGATTCGCAGCGCTTTCATGGCCGGCCTCCCGGGGTAATTTCGTCGGATTCGATCAGGCCGTCGGCCATGCGGATCACCCGCCGGCAGCTGGCCGCGACTTTGGGATCATGGGTGACGAGCAGAATAGTGATGCCGTCCTGTTCATTGAGCTCTTTGAACAGGGCGAGCACCTCGCGGGTGGTGTTGGAGTCGAGATTGCCGGTGGGTTCGTCGGCGAGCAGGAACGGCGGATGGTTGATCAGGGCTCGGGCAAGCGCCACCCGCTGTTGCTGGCCACCGGAGAGTTGCGACGGTTGGTGGTCGAGGCGCTCCGCCAGCCCTACCCGGGTCAGGATGGCCTCGGCGCGCTGGCGCGCTTCCTTTTGCGAGACATATGTGCCGCCGTAGAGCAGCGGCATCATGACTTGGCCGTCGGCGGCGGTGCGCGCCAACAGGTTGAAGTTCTGGAACACGAAGCCCATCTTCTGGTTGCGGATCAGCGCGCGCTCGTCGTTGGAGAGGCGGGTGACCTCCGCGCCATCTAACATGTAATCGCCGGATGTCGGGCGGTCGAGGCAGCCCAGGGTGTTCATCAGGGTGCTTTTGCCCGAGCCCGACGCGCCGGTGAGGGCGACCATTTCGCCCTTGGCGATGTTGAGGGTGATGCCCTTGAGGACGGGCAGCACGACCTCGCCCAGATAGAAGGTTTTGCGGATGTCGCGCAGTTCGATGAGATTCATGGAGTCGCGGGCGAAGCTCTTATTTTCTTGGTCCGCGGCCGGGGAACTTGGGAGCGAAGGGATTGGTCGTTTCGGTGGAAGCCGCATCGTTGGGCTCGCGTTGCTCGGCGAGGACCACATGGACGTTTTCCAGAGTGGCGCCGGCGCTCTCCGGGCTGACTTCGGTCACAACGCCGTCGGTGATGCCGGTGCGCACTTTGAGCGGCCTGACGCGCGTTGGGGCGTCGGCATCGCAGACCCACAACACCGCGCTGTGGGCTTTCTTTTTCTCGCTGGACTTGGCCGCGTCCTTGGCGTCCTTTTTGGCGGGTTTGGCGGTGAACGGGTTTGCCGCGCCAGGGGCGAGCTGGTTGTCATTGGGGCGCCAGCGCAGCGCCGCGTTGGGCACGGTGAGCACGTCCTGCTTGTGGTCGATCTCGAACTTCACGGTCGCGGTCAGATAGGGCAGCAACTTGCCATCGGCATTGTCGGTGTTGATTTCCACGGTGTAGGTGACCACGTTTTGGGACATGGTGGCGTTGAGGCGCACCCTGTTGACCTCGCCTCGGAAGGTGATGCCGGGATGGGCGTCCACGGTGAAGGAGACCGCCTGGCCGGTATGGATGCTGCCGATGTCCGCCTCGTTGACGGCGACCCATAACTCCATTTTTTTCAAGTCCTTGGCTAGCAGGAACAGACTGGAGGCGTTCATGTTGGACACCACGGTTTGGCCGACATCCACCCGGCGGTCGATGACGATGCCTTTGACCGGCGAGGAGATCGTGCAATAGCCGAGGTTGCGGTTGGCGAGTTGGATGGCGGCTTGGGCCTGCATGACGCTGGCCTTGCTGGTGCCGATTTGGGCCGAGGAGGCCGCGCAGGTGGCTTGGGCGGCCGTGACATTGGCCTTGGCGGCTTCGTAGGCGCTTTGATAGGTGTCATAGGCCGAGCGGGCGAGCGAGTCCGACGGGCCGAGTTTTTGGGCGCGGATCCAATCCTTTGCGGTCTGATTGGCTTGGGCCTCGGCTTGTTCGAGCTTGGCCTGGCTTTGGAGCAGGCCGGCCTCGGCCGCGAGAACCGCCGACTGCGCCTGCTGGAGTAGGGCCTCGGCCTGCTTTTGGTTGATGGCGTAGAGCGAGTCGTCGATTTTGGCCAGCAGCGCGCCCGCTTCCACTTGTGAGCCGTAATCGATGGGCTTGCCGGCGATGTCCTTGCCAAACGATAGGATTTGGCCGGTCACCTGGGCGCCGATATCCACCACTTCCTCGGGCTCCAGGGTGCCGGTGGCACTGATGGTGGCGAACACATCGCCGCGTTTGACCACGACGGTTTGCAAATCGGGCAGCGCCACCGCGGGTTTGTAAACATACCACCCCGCGCCCAGCGCGACGATGGCGATACCAACAACGAGAATCAAGGGGCGGAGCGGACGTGTCATGGCGTGTGAGGTAAACGTCGAGCAGTCGACGGATCTTTCGCCGGGTTCTGGGTTTGTTTCATGACCGTGGGAAAGGCGTTTGATGATCTGAGCCTCAGGTCGAAGTGCGGCTTGTCACGCGGCATCTTGAGGTTTATCCCATAGCACGATAAGAACGCGTGAAACATCGGTGGTGATCCTCTCCGGGGCGGAAATCTCCGCCGAGTCCGGGTTGCCGACGTTTCGCGAGAAGGATGGCTTGTGGGAGGGCTGTCGGGTCGAGGATGTCGCCTGTCCGGAAGCATTTGCGCGCAAGCCGCAGCTTGTCCAGCGGTTTTACAATCTGCGGCGCGCGGCGTTGAAGGAGGTGGCGCCAAATGCCGCGCACCTGGCCTTGGCGCGCTTGCAGCGGGAATTTGCCGGGCGCGTGACCCTCATCACCCAGAATATCGACGACCTTCACGAGCAGGCGGGGTCGCGCGAGGTGATCCACATGCACGGCGAGTTGCGCAAGGTGCGCTGCGTCCACTGCGGCCACGGCGCGGCCTGGGAAGGCGACCTTTTAGCCACCACGCCCTGCCCGGCGTGCGTGCGCAGCGGCGGGATGCGGCCCGACATCGTCTGGTTTGATGAAATCCCCTATCAGATGGAGCGCATCGAGGCGGCGTTGGGGCAGGCGGATATCTTCGCCGCCATCGGCACGTCCGGCCACGTCTATCCGGCCGCCGGCTTCGTGAGCGCGGCCAAGCTCGCCGGGGCCCTGACCCTTGAGATGAACAACGCGCCGACCCTGGTGTCCGAATGCTTCGACCGCCAGCTTAGCGGCCCGGCCACCCGCGAGGTCCCGCGCTGGGTGGCCGAGTTGCTGGGCGGTGGTTGTTAACTTCGGTTTTCGGGTTCAGGTGGCGCGGCCTCGATGAGGCCCCAGACCATCGATCATCCAAGAGAAGCTCTGGGATGTCGGAAAGTCCACCTCACAGAGTCGGATTTTTTGAGTTCCCTTGGCTGCGCTCTCATCGAGAGCGCAGCCACCAGTGCGGCAAAGTCGGCGGATCCTTCTTACCCAGCCATGCCCAGCTTGGCTTGGACCCGGGCGATTTCCGTGGAGAGCTCGCCCCAGCGCGAGTAGCTGGTTTCCAGGGCGGTGGTGATTTTAGCGACGGCGTTGGAGGTCTCGCGGAGCTTGTCGGGCTCGGCGGCCGCCTCGTCGCTGGACAGCGCGGCGGTGAGCGTGACTTGCGCCGCCTCGTAGCCGGCGATCTTGGCCTCGAGGGTCTCGAGCTCGTTCTCTAACGGTCTGAGCACTTTCGAGCGGATCTCTCGGGCTTCGGCCTCGGCGCGGCGCTGGTCCTTGCGGTTGACGGTGGGGGTGGCCGCACCGGCGGACTTGCCAGGGGACTTCGCGCCCGGGAGGGCCGTGCCTCGCGGGGTGCTTTCGGAGGTTTTTTCCAGGTAATAGGTGATATTGCCCGAGAACAGGCGCGGCACCTCACCGGGGCGGAATTCGAGGGTCTTGGTGACCAGCGGGTCTAACAGCGAGCGGTTGTGCGACACGATCAGGACGCTGCCGGGGTAATCGATGAGCGCGCGCTGGAGCACGTCCTGCGACTGCATGTCGAGGTGGTTGGTCGGCTCGTCGAGGATGAGGAAATTCGCCGGGCGCAGCAGCATGCACACCAGCGCGACGCGCGAGCGCTCGCCGCCGGAGAGCACCCCGACTTTCTTGAAAACGTCGTCGCCGCGGAACAGGAAGCAGCCTAACAGGTTGCGCGCGTGCGGCGCCGATTCGCGCGAGGCGGCGGCCTCGACGGTGGCCAGCACCGTCTGGTCGGGGTCGAGTTCGTCGGCGTGGTTCTGCGAGAAGAACGAGGTGGCCACCTTGTGGCCGAAGGTGTGGGTACCGGCATCGGGTTCTTCCTGGGCGGTGATGAGCCGGCAGAAGGTGGATTTGCCCGCGCCGTTCGGGCCGACGATGGCAACCTTTTCGCCCTTGTTGATTTCAAAATCGTAGCCGCTGAAGATGTCCAGCGGGCCGTAGCTTTTCGAGACGGCCTCTAACTTTGCCACCATGTGGCCGGAGTTGGGCGGCGCCGGGAACTTGAACTTCATCACCGCGTCGTCCATCTCGGGGGCCGGGATGCGCTCGATCTTGGCGAGCATCTTGACGCGCGACTGGACCAGGGTCGCCTTGTTGGCCGACGCGCGGAACCGGTCGATGAAGCGCTGGATCTCGCCGATCTCGCGCTGCTGGGCCTGGTATTGCTTGAGCTGGATCTCCTTGCGCAGCACCGACTCGCGCTCGTAGTAGGAAAAGTTGCCGGCGTATTCCTCGGCGCGGCCGTGGGCAAACGCGATGGTGCGCGTGCACAGAGTGTCTAACAACCCGCGGTCGTGCGAAATGAGCAAAATCGCGCCGGGGTAGTTGATCAGGTATTGCTCGACCCAGACCTGGGTGCCGAGGTCGAGGTGGTTGGTCGGCTCGTCGAGCAGCAGGACCTGCGGCTCCTGCAGGAACAGCTTGGCCATCGCGATGCGCATCTGCCAACCGCCCGAAAACTCCGCGCAGTCGCGCACGAAATCCTTTTCCTTGAACCCGAGCCCCTTGAGCACGGACTCGATTTTGGGTTTCATGCGCGTTGGGTCGGTGGCGTCGAGTTGCAGTTCGAGCTCGCCGATCTCTTCTAACATCTCACCGTAGGGCGAGGAGCGCGGGTCGAGCCGGCCGAGTTCGTGCGACAAGCGGTCGATTTTTTCGCGCAGCGCGACGGTTTCGCCGAAGGCGGATTCCGTTTCCTGCCAGAGTGAGCGGCCGCGGACGTGGATGCCCTCCTGGGGCAGGTAGCCGATGCGGGTGCCTTTGGGCGCATGGATCATCCCCGCATTGGGCCTGAGCAGGCCAGCGGCGCACTTCATGAGCGTGGATTTGCCCGCGCCGTTGTGGCCGGCAAAGGCGATGCGCTCGCGCGGTTGCACCGAGAACGAAAGATCGTTGAAAAGGACGCGGGCACCAAACTCCACACGCAGTGACTGGACGGAAATCATCGGGCGCGCAGGTTGCACGCCCCAGCGCCGCGGTCAACGCCGAAGAACATCACGGTATGGGAAAAATCAGAAAGTTTAATGCAAGAGCGGCCTCGCGCAAGCGCTTGTCAGTTGTGACGATCTCAGTTTCTCCAGCACAGTGAGCAGCCGCCAAATGAAGGGCCTCATTGATGCGGATGAAGATGGGTGGCTGCAAAGCGTAGCATTGATTTACGATCACCTTAAACCGGGCACGAACCACGGCCCCGCAAGTCTTTATGATGATGGCGGCGCATGCTATATCAGCCTCCAACACGTTCTGTACTTTTTGGGCATCGCCGGGAGCAAGAATACCCTCGGATTCCTTTCTGCGCAGAGTGGCCCAAAACTCCAAGGATGCGATATCGCAGGTGACACAGGCATCACCACTCGCGAGAAAGCCGCGAAGCAGATCGGAATCATGCTCAGGAGTGTAGAGCTTAATGAGGCAGGATGTATCCCAATAACTCATCAGCAGCGGTCGGATCGGAGATCATCCAAGATATTTTCGGTGCTGGTTCCTTGTTTGCCAGTGCCCACGGATGCCCGCAAATCGTCGAGCTGCTTCAACCATGCTTCACGATCTGGATGGCGAGGTGGCGAGGGCACCGTGCCCCGCACCATTTCAAGCGACTCACGGACCAATCGTTCCAAGCGCATCGCAGACGCTTTGTCCAACGTGCGCAACGTGCGATCAATCTCAGTAGCTAGGGCTGTCATGGCTGATATGCTCTAGTTTATGGTGAAACCATAGCAGTCATCGCCTCAGATCCAAAGAATGATTTGACTGCGGTCATTGTGGCATGAGCCGTCACGGCTCAGCCCCGGGGTCAACGCCGAAGAATATCATATCAACGCGCCAGCGCGTCCAGCTTGGCCATGGCTTCGTCGGCCAGCACCGGCCGAGCAGATGGCTCCCAACCCGCGGGCGGGGTCGGGAGTTGGATCCAACTGCGGCAACCGCCGAAACGGGCTTCGTAGGGGAATACCCAGGGCGTGGCGAGTTCGCGCACCCGCACCAGGGCGACGTGGATGCTGCCCGAGGCCATGCCTTTGCCTTCCCAATCGAAGCGGTCGCGCACCGTGGCTTCCGAATAAATGTGATGGGGGGCCAGCGCGGCGACCTGGTCCCAATCGGTGAGGGTGACGGCCCACCGTGCCGAGGCATGGTGGGTGATGCGGATTTCATCGCCCGGCTGCCATTCGGGCAGGGCTTTCACGGTGCCTTCGCGGACTTGGCCGGCGATGGCGTGGAAGCGGGTGGGAAACAGGAAAAACGCGTCATGGGCGAAGGAAAACCCATCACGGCCCTCGTGAATGCCGCCCTTGCGCAGCAGGATCGACTGCCGGCCCGTGGCCAGCGCATCACACACGACCTGCCATTCCTTAAATCCGATTGCTGAGTCCATGGGGGAAGAAAAGTTGAAATCGGCAATCAGCCGAGGTCCTGGGCGGTGACCGAGGTTTGTTCGCGGGCGCCGAGGATGCGGGCCTGGTGGATGACGCGCTCGGCCGAGGCCTCAAAGCGATAGCTGTGGCAGTTCGGGCACAACGCCGCGCCACTGCCGACAATCGAATCACATCCCTCGCAGACTTTGTAGCCTATCGGATTGGCGGCGATTTTAGCGGCGGTTGCGGCGCGGTTCGGAGGAGCGGAATCAGGCATGGTGGCGATGAAAAAAGCGGCACCGGGGGACCGGTCCGCTCATTTCTTGTGGGCCGGAGAAAAAACCGGCACCCCAGACGATCAGGCAATGCCGGCAAAGGCTTTCGCCGTTTTGCTTTTCAGGTTGGCCGCCTTGTTCGAGTGGATCACGTTGTGTTTGGCGGCCTTGTCCACGGCGGAGGAAAAGGCGGCGCTCGCAGTGGCTGCCACAGCCTTGTCGCCCGAGGCGATGGCGATGAGCACCCGCTTGCGCAAGGTCTTCATGCGGCTTTTTTCGGCGCGGTTGCGCTCAGTCCGGACGATGGTTTGGCGGGCGCGTTTGATCGAAGATTTGTGATTGGCCATGGTGATATCGAGAACAAATTGGTTGCCCGGAGGCGGGCGCAGGAAGATAGGGATTGCGGCCCAGGTGTCAAGCTTGTGTTTCGGAGTTTCTGATCGGCGCGGGGATCAACCGCGCTGGCGGCCGCCGGGTTTGCTGGCCGACGCCGACGCTTGAGTGCTGGGATTGGGTTGGATCGCGGCCTGGATGGCTGCCGGGCTTGCGGGCCGGGTCGTGGGTTGGATCGATTCGCGGATCACGAAGACGTCGGCACCGCAGCCGATGCGTTGGTAGAGGTCCGCCACGTCGCGGCTGCCCATGCGGATGCAGCCATAGGAGACGGGCAGGCCAAGGCGGCGTTCTTCCGCCGTGCCATGGATGTAAATCGTCCGGCGGAACGCATTGCGGTTGCGCGACTCGGTGCCCGTCAGCCAGATGATGCGCGTGACGATCGGGTCGCGGCCCGGCGCGTCGGGTTGAATCACCTCACCGGTCGGGCGCCGGTGCTTGAAAACGCTGCCCATCGGCGCGTTGCCGCCGATTTTTTGGGCAACCTGCAGGCGTCCAAGCGGGGTGCAGTTGCTGTTCGGGCGGTCGCCGAGGCCAAACTTCGAGGTCGATATCTTGTAGGATTTTACCGGGTTGCCGTCGCACACGAGCATCAATTTTTGATCGCTGACGCTCACGATCATCTTGTTGCGGGCGTCCTGGACCACTAACGGGGTGGTGCCACAACTGGTGAAGACCAGGGAAAGCAGCAGGCCAAAGCCTGCCATGAGGAGGATACGCGGCATTGGAAACCCGGTCATCGTTCGGTCATGGAGTGTTGGAATTGACGGTTTCCGGCACGGCGGTGGCGGAGGTGGGCAGCATGCGGGTCAGTGACCAGAGCGACGTGTAGAAGAATCCGATCGGGAAGGGAAGCAAAAGAATCGCCGACGACCAAACCCCGCGCATCGCGGCATCGATCACAATGAACAGGAAAAAGAAGCCGAACAGAAGCTCCACGAACGGGGTGAGTGTTTTCATCGCCTTGTAGCTGCTCTTTTTCCAATCCTGGCGATGGCTCTGGCCGATGCCGTATTTCGGGGTGCGCACAAAGGCACTTTCATGGTTGCAGAGTGCTTCGATGACCGCCTTGGCATTGCTGATGGACATGCCGATTCCCAGGGCAAGGAGCAGCGGTAGGTAGGGGATTTCCTTCCACCAAGTGCCGGGATGGAGCGCCTTCTGGGCCACCAGGTAGAACACGATCACCGACACCGAGGAGAAGAAAAAGATCGGCACGTTGACGATATAATAGGTGAGCTTGCCGAAATCGGGCTGCCACTGCTGGTTGGGATAGATCAGGAAGCACAGGCAGATGAGCAGCAGATAGGCGAAGTTCGAGGTCAGGTGGGCGGTGGCCTCCATCTTGATGAACAAGGGCACGTCGCTGCGCCAGATGGCCGGCAGCACTTTCTTGCAAACCTGGATCGAGCCCTTGGTCCAGCGGTGCTGCTGGCTCTTGAATCCGTCCATGTCCACGGGCAGCTCGGCGGGCGTCTCCACGTCGTTGAGGAATATGAAGCGCCACCCCTTGAGCTGGGCGCGATAGCTGAGGTCCATGTCCTCGGTGAGCGTGTCGTGCTCCCAACCGCCGGCGTCGGCGATGCACGACTTGCGCCAGATGCCGCCGGTGCCGTTGAAGGTGAAAAACCGCCCTGACCGGTTGCGCGCGGTTTGTTCCAACTCCAGGTGACCGTCGAGAAACATGGCCTGAATGCGTGTCAGCACGTTGAACGTGCGGTTCAAATGGCCCCAGCGCGTCTGAATCATCCCGATTTGATCATCGCGGAAGTAGTGGATGGTTTTCTGCAATAAATCCGGGTTGGGCACGAAATCCGCGTCCAGAATGAGCAAAAACTCGCCTTTGGCAAATTGGGTGCCGTTTTCCAGCGCTCCCGCTTTATAGCCGGTGCGGTCACTGCGGTGGATGTGCTCGGCGTCGAACCCGCGGGCTTGCAAGCGTTCGATGCCCGCCCGGCAGATCTCCACCGTTTCATCCGTCGAGTCGTCCAATAGCTGGATCTGGAGCTTGTCCTGAGGGTAATCCATTGCCGAAACCGCGTCGAGCAATCGATCCACCACGTGCATCTCGTTGAACACCGGCAGTTGCACCGTCACCAGCGGCAAGTCATGGAACAACCCCAGCGGTTTCGGGTGGTTGCGCGCGTGCTTCAGATACAGGAACACAATCGTCAGGCGGTGCGAGCCGTAACCGGCCAGTCCGATCAAAACGATGATATACGAGGCGTACCAGAGGGGAGATGACCAATCCATGAAAGTGTGTGCGGTAAAGGGTGAGGGGGCTGGTATGAGGCGTGTTGACGTCGGTGCAAAACCGGCCCGCAAAGCGGCAAATGATTGCAAATCAATCATCTGACGCCGGAGGCAAGCAAACCTGGGGGCCGATGTCAAGCCTTGGGTCCCGGTCGGAACACGCTGGCTGACGGGCTGGTGTTTCAGTGTTTCGGTGTTTCGGTGTTTCAGTGAGAGAGACAGGATCAGCCGCTACGCACCGATTCATTCGCTCTGCTCTTACTGAAGCACGTCATCCGCCTCACCCCACCAGTGCACGCATCAATTTCAAAAATACCCTCACCACCAAGACCACCACCCCGATCCCCAAGCCCACCGTCACCACCAAAGCCACCGCGATCATCCCCAACAAAACCCCCAAAGGCCACCACCGGCTGTCGAGCCGACGAACCCGTCCTTGCCAGGACCGCCAATCCTGCCAAGAACCGCCTTGTGGCTGCCGTTGCGCACTGGTCTGCGCCTGCGGTTCGACTGGGGCGACTCCGTCGATCTCGAGTACCTCCACTTCTATATCTGTCCGTTCACGCGTCATGGCGGTAGTTCCTCTGCGGCTGCATCCTCACTCACCCCGCCCACCAACGCAAACCCAATGACACCGCGCCTTGGCGATGGGGCATCGTGGGGCGGCAGCAGCCCGGACCGCGAGTGCCCAGACTCGCCGGCAAATGCAAAGCCAAAGCGCCCGTGCCTCTCCATGTCGCCAGGGTGGTCGGCTGTCGCGTGGCCCATTCATCAGACACCGGTAGAGCGCGGCGGCCCTGCCGCGCCGTGTCTGGCGCGCGTCGGCATCCCGCCACGGGTTTTCGGTGCCCGGCCGCCACCTCTGCCGCGTGGATACTGAAACGGATACGGCCAAAGGTTCCATCTGAGCATTTGATAAGACACCTGCGATGTGCGAGTCGTTGCCATTGCGCGTCCCAGGATCACGACGCATCGAGCTGGTTGTTAGATATGAACACACTTGATCGAAAGTAGGTGAAGGCTCGTGGTCGCGCGCCACGGCTTCATCCTTGCGCGGCGAGCGCAGGATTTGCCGCGGGACGTCTGGCGGCCCTTCAAGACAGCCAACCTGGCGGATATGCTCAGACGCCAAAAACATTCAATGGCTGGCGCATGACAGGTGAAGAATGATGAATGAATTGGCAGGCGCGGCAGCCACATTCCCAGCGCGGGCCTCGTGATTGACCGCCAAAGCAGAGTCACGGAGGATACAAGAATGCAGCGCCGGCGTCAGCCGGCCCGTTGACCGGCTGCGTTCGGTCGGGCCGCGGCGGCAGGCGGAACTCTTCGGCGGACCGGGTCGCTCCGCCCTACCATTTCGAAGCCCGCGCTCGGTCGCCGAATGGCGATGTGGGACGGGTGGCGGATGGGTTTCGCGCGAAGCCGTGAAGCAAATCAGCAGCTCAGACCTCTTGGGTGATCCGGGCACCTTGTCGGGAAATCCAATGGAGACGTGGCGTTACCGCCGCAGCTGGTTCCAAGCGGTGACCAGCGCTTTGAGGCCGGCCATTTCGATCGACGGGTCCACGCCGGCACCCCACAACAGGCGGCCGTCGTCGTGCTGGAGTTGGACGTAGGCTGCGGCGCTGGCATCGGAGCCGCCACGCACCGCGTGGGACCGGTAATCGGTGACTTTGAAGTCCTTGAGGCCGGCGCTTTCCAGGGCGTGGACCAACGCGTTGATTGGGCCGTTGCCGAAGCCTTCGAGTTGTTGTTGCGCGCCCTGGATGAGGATGCTGGCTTCGCATTTCACCCGCCCGCGCTCGCCCGCTTGGTGGACGAGCTTGTATTCAAGCAGGTCTAACGGATCGGCCAGGTTGACAAACTCGCGCAGGAACGCGTCGCGGATTTCGTCGGTGGTGAGTTCACGGCCGAGGGCGTCGGCCAGGTCATAGACGAGTTTGCCGACCTGCGGGTGCATGGTTTTGGGCAAGTCAAAGCCGTGTTCTCGGTCGAGCACATAGGCGACGCCGCCTTTGCCGGACTGCGAGTTGATACGGATGATTGCCTCATACGACCGGCCGATGTCCTGGGGGTCGATGGTGAGGTAGGGCACGCCCCACGGCACGCTCGGATTGTCGGCCAGTTCGCGGGCGCGGCGGTCGAGGCCTTTTTTGATGGCGTCCTGGTGGGAACCGGAGAACGCGGTGAACACGAGCTCGCCGGCATACGGTTGGCGCTCGGGTACGCTGAGGCGCGTGACGCGTTCATAGACCGAGCGGATGGCCTGCAGGTCGGAGAAATCCAGGCCGGTCGGGATGCCGTGGCTATTGAGGTTGAGGGCGACGGTGACGATGTCGAGGTTGCCGGTGCGTTCGCCGTTGCCAAACAGCGTGCCTTCCACGCGCTGCGCCCCGGCTAGCAGCCCGAGCTCGGTCGCGGCCACGCCGGTGCCGCGGTCGTTGTGGGTGTGGAGCGAAATGATGGCCGACTCGCGGTTGTGCAAATGCCGGCACATCCATTCGATTTGGTCGGCATGCACGTTGGGGGTGGCCCACTCGACGGTGGCGGGCAGGTTGAGGATGATTTTTTTGGCGGGGGTCGGCTGCCAGACGGCCATCACGGCGTGGCAGCATTCGAGCGAGAACTCCAGCTCGGTGTCGGAAAACGATTCGGGTGAGTACTGGAGAATCACCTCGGTTTCCGGCACGCTTGCAACCAGCTCCTTGACCAGCTTGGCGCCCTCCACCGCGATGTCGCGGATCGAGTCGCGCGAGGCATCCGCAAACGTGACCCGGCGTTGCAGCGGCGAGGTCGAGTTGTAAATATGCACAATCGCCCGCTTGGCACCGCGGATCGCATCAAACGTCCGCCGGATCAGGTGCTCGCGCGTCTGCACCAACACCTGCACCGTCACATCCTCAGGAATCCGCTGCTCATCGATCAGGCGCCGCAGGAAATGAAACTCCGTGTCCGCCGCCGACGGGAATCCCACCTCGATTTGCTTGAACCCCACCCGCACCAATAAATCGAAAAACTCCAGCTTCTCGTCGATCGACATCGGCTGCGGCAGTGCCTGGTTCCCATCGCGCAAGTCCACCGAGCACCACTCGGGCGCGTGGTCGAGGGTGCGGTCCGGCCACGTCCGGTCGGGCAGGGACACCGCGGCGAACGCGCGGTATTTGGCCAGCGAGGAAGGTTGCATGAGCAGATCATGGCTGCGGCCAGCCGGTTCGGCAAGGCCGGTGTTGCGGTGGCCGTTAGGGTGCGCCGGCCCGCCGCGCCGTGATGATGTAGGTGGCGCGCTCTCTTAGGTGGCGCGCTCTCTTAGGTGGCGCGCTCTCTTAGGTGGCGCGCTCTCGCCGAGAGCGCGCCGCCCATGAGTAAGCGCACCGCCCGCCCAAGGGGTACCTCCCGGTCGCCGCTTGGGTCCTCCGTGCTCCGGCCATGGTCTGCGGCCTCATCGAGGCCGCGCCACCTGTTCTTCAACCACCGAAACTCCGCAAGCCCTCATCTCCTCTTTCGCTTGACGCCGGGGCACGGCCATGTCGGAAATCCCGCGCGGTTCGCTTGACTCTTCATCTGCGATCATCTGCGGTTTCCAAATCCACCACACCCGACCCACACCCATGTCCCAGCCATTTTCTGCCACGCCCGAGTCGCTCACCACTGTCGTCATTGGCGGCACCATTGCCATCGACCACGTCAAAACCCCGTTTGCCGAGGCGGCCGGCTTGTTGGGCGGATCGGCAGCCTATGCCGCGCTGGCGGCCTCATTCTTTTGCCGACCCGTCGAGCTCATCGGCATCATCGGTCGGGATTTTCCCCAGGCGCACTTGGATATGTTGGAAAACCATGGCATTGCGCTCGGTGGGGTTGAGCGCTCCGAGAGCGAATCGTTCACCTGGTCGGGTGAATACCACGCCAACATGAACGAGCGCACGACTCATCGCGTCGGCCTCAACGTTTTGGAAGACTGGCGGGTCAAAGTGCCCGCCATTTCCGCCGCCTCCACCATCGTCGTGCTCGCCAACATGTCCCCGGACAACCAGCTCGAAATGCTCGGCCAGTGCGGGATCGTCGATCAAGCATCTGCGGCACGCTTCGTCATCGCCGACACCATGGACCTGTGGATTGAGATCGCCAACGAGCGCCTCCACGATGTCCTGCCCCACCTCGACCTGCTCGTCCTCAACGAAGGAGAGGCTCGCGAGTTGGCCGGCACGTCCAACCTCATCCAGGCCGGTCGCCAGTTGCTGGAAAAAGGCCCGTGCCACGTGATCATCAAGCTCGGCGAATTCGGTGCCATCCTTTTCTCTTCGTCCAACATCGAGCAGGATGGCGGATCGGCGATCGCGGATTCTTCTCCTCTTCCATCCACCATCGTGAGCGCCAGCGAGCCCACCATCTTCCGCTGCAGTGCCTGGCCGTTGGAAGACGTCGCCGATCCCACTGGTGCTGGCGACACGTTCTTAGGCGCCATGGCCGGCTACCTCGCCGCCCAAGGGCCGCCGCCCTACAGCGCCGGCACCTTGCGTCAAGCCATCATCCAAGGCTCGATCCTCGCCTCGTTCACCTGTGAGGATTTCTCCACCCGCCGTCTCGAGGCCCTCTTGCCCGCCGATCTCTCCCTGCGTCTCGAAGCGTTCCGCCACGCCACCGCGTGGTGAGTTCTCAAGGAGCATGGGCGTCCCGCCGCCATGCTGTGTCCGGCAGGGCCTCGGCGGCCCGCCGTGCCCACTTCCGCGCCGCAGGCGGAATGCTCCGGCCTCACCGAGGCCGCGCCACCTTGAAACTCCCTTCGCACGCTGCCATTGAGATTAAAGCCGTGCCACCTTGGCATCTGCGTCTTAGGGTCCGCGCATGCCGTTTAGCAACTTTGGACTCGAGCCCGGGATTCTCCGCGCGATTCAACAAGCAGGATACACCCGCCCGACCCCGGTGCAGGCGGCCGCCATTCCCAAGGTTCTTTGGGGATTGGACGTGATTGCCATTGCCCAGACCGGCACCGGCAAGACCGCGGCCTTTGTGCTACCGATGCTCCAGCGGCTTGGCGCGAGCCACCGCCAGGGCCAACGGCCGGCCATCCAGGCGCTCATCCTCGCCCCGACCCGCGAGCTTGCCGTGCAGATCATGGAAAACATCCGGGCCTACGGCCAGCACCTCCCGGTGCGCGTCGCCGCCATCTTCGGCGGCGTCGAGGAAGACGCCCAGATCAAGTCGCTGCGCAAAGGCGTCCAGATCGTGGTCGCCACTCCGGGACGCCTGCTCGATCTGCTAGGACGCCAGAAACTCGATTTCGGGCTGTTGGAAATGCTCGTTCTTGATGAAGCGGACCGGATGCTGCACATGGGCTTCCTGCATGACATCGAGGCGCTCGTTAGAATTTTGCCCAAACGCCGACAAACCCTGATGTTTTCGGCCACCCTGTCCAAAGAGGTCGAGTCGCTGGCGCGCCGGTTCCAATACCAGCCCAAGCTGATCCAAATCGGCAAACGCTCCAACCCCGCGGACACCGTGGCCCAGTGCGTCTATGAGGTGCCGACCCATTTGAAAAACGCGCTCTTGTTAGAACTGCTGCGCCAGCCGCAGTTCACCAAGGTGCTCGTCTTCGCCCGGATGAAGGACGGAGCGGATCGGCTCACCAATTTTCTGAAAGTCGCCCAGGTGAAGGTTGCCAAGCTCCATTCCAGCCGCTCGCAGGAGCAACGACTCCAGGCGCTCCAGGATTTCAAGGACGGCAAGGCCCAGGTGCTTGTCGCCACCGACATCGTGGCGCGGGGCATCGACATCGACGGCGTCAGCCACGTCGTGAACTATGACTTTCCGGTCAAGCCCGAGGACTACGTCCATCGCATCGGGCGCACCGGCCGGGCCGAGGCCCAGGGCGACGCCATCAGCTTCGTCCCCAAACAGGACCTCAACTTGCTAGACCTGCTCGAGCTCTTCATCGGCCAACGACTCACGCGCAAGCGCTTGCGCGACTTCAATTACAACGCGCCGGTCCCGCCGCCCGCGCCCGGCGAAAAACCACCTCGCCGCGACTGGCGCAAACGCACCCGCGACCAGGAGGCCAAACAAGCCGCCGCCCGCCCGCCGCACTGGCAAAAGTGATCGCGGCTGCACCATGGATCGCCGGCTTCAATCGGCAAAGCTGGCCGGCTGAAGCCGGCGCCCCGTCGCCAAGCGCTCAAGTAGGTGGCAGGGTCCCGGAGCGCCGCGACCGGCTCAATACTGGTAGTTCAGATAGAAATTGAACTGCCCGCCCTTGTCGGCCTGGGCATCCGGTGTGGCCATGGGCAGCGCGTAGTCAAGCGCCAGGGGCATCGGGCTGATCGGCAGTTTGAGGCGGATGCCGATACCCGCGTCGCTGTAAAGATTGCGCGGGTTGGGATCCCAGCTGTTGGAGTTGACAAACCCCATATCGGAGAACACCGCGGCGCGGATGGTTTCGATGATCGGTACCGTGTATTCAAACGACACATAGCCGAGCGAATTGCCGCCATAGACTTCGTTGGTATAACCGGTGTCACGCGGCCCGACATCCCGGAACTTGAACCCGCGCAGCGTCCGGCCACCACCGAGGAACATGCGCTCGAAGATCGGAATGTCGTGGCCGCCCACGCTGTCCACGAAGGCCAGTTCGCCATTGACCGAAAAGATCGAATCCCACTTCAGATTCCAGTATTGCTGCCCTTGCGCGGAGAAGGTGAAGGTGTCGACATCGCCACCCACCCCGGCATACGTCAGCCCCAGGTCGATCTTGTGGCCGCTGCGCGGCTGGATGCTGCTGTCGCGGCTGTCATACAGGAAGTTGGCGCTAACCGCGCTGCGCAGGAAATCCCCGCCGATTTTCTGTTGGGAAAGCTGCGAGTTGTTGCCGTCAGGGTTCCCAATGCCATCTTGATAGGAACCGTTGTTGATCCGGGAATCGATGTTGACGTTTTCCAGCCGGTATTCGCCCTTGATCGAGCTCTTGGCACCGAGGGGCTTGCGCAGCGAGATCGAAGCGCCGACATTTTTCTGATCGTAGTAACTGCTGAAATAACTCGATTCCTTGTAGAACAGCTCGCCGCCCAAGGACAGTTGCTGGTCCAAGAACCATGGTTCCACCAGCGACATGCTGTACTCGGAACGCTGGGTGCCGGCGCGCAGGTTCATCGCAAAGCGCTGGCCGCCACCGGTGAAGTTCCAGGGATTGAACAAATCAAAGTTCGATTGCTCCAAGGTGACGAATCCCACGATGCTGTCGATCGAGCTGAACCCAACGCCCACGCCCACCGATCCCGTCGCCTTTTCCTCGACGAGCAAGTTGACATCGCGATAGCCGGTGCCGCCCGGCGAACCGGTGGCTTGCACGTCACTGAAATACTGCAAATTCTGGAGGCGGGCTTTGGTGGTTTCGAGTTCCACGGTGTTGAACTGGTCGCCCGGCTTGAGCGGGATTTCCCGGCGAATGACTTTGTCTTTGGTCTTGGTGTTGCCGGCGATGTTGACGCGGCCGACGCGGAAGCGGGATCCTTCGGTCACCTGATAGGTGATGCTCACGCGGTTGGGGCCGGCGTCGCGGATGTCCGGAGTCACCAGAGCATCGGCATAACCCCGCGACCCGTAATAACTACGGATCATCGTGATGTCGGCCCGCATCGCCTTGGAGGAATAGGCGTCGTTGGCGTTCAAGGTCAGTCCAGGATAGAGCTCCTCGGGTTTGAACACCGTCATTTTGGCGAAGCCGATGCCTGCGATGGTGTATTTTTCCCCCTCGTGGATCGGAATGACCAGATCCACCCGGCCATCACCCACCGGCTCGCGGCGGATCCCGGGGCTGCTGGCGCGCAGATATCCTCTGCTGCGATAGTAGTCCAAGATGGCATCCAAATCGGTGTCCAGCTGGTTGGACTCGAAGCGCCCGGACTTGGTCAGCCAGGAAAACCAGCCCTTGGGCTTGACCTTCATTTCCTTGCGCAGTTCGGGGCTGGTGAAGGCGTGATTGCCCTCGAAGCGGATCTTGCGGATCTCATTCTTCGGGCCCTCGTCGATCACGAACACCAAATCAGAATATCCGGGCCGGCTCGTTGCTTGGGTGCGGTGGGTCACCTTGACGTCCGGATAGCCGTAACCTTGATAGTATTTCTCAATGTTGCGCCGCGCTTCGAGAATCTGCTCGTCGCTGAGCGTGCCGCCGGTCTTCATTTTCGATTCCTTGGCCAGTTTCTGGTCGGTGAAAATCGTGTTGCCCACGAAGCCCACCCCGCCCAGCCCGGGGCGCGTCGTCACCTCCGCAACCAGTTTCACCTTGTCGCCCTGGGCCTCGGCCAGGAAGCGCACATCGTCAACCAAACCGGACTCAAAGAGCGACTTGATGTCCGTGTCGAGGCTCTCCGCGTGATACGGCGTGCCGGCCTTGGAGGTCATGAGATTGCGCAGGCGATCCTCATCCACCGTCTTGGTGCCGGTGAAGCGGATGGCCACCTCGGAGAGGGTTTTACCTTCGAAATCCTGGGCGTGCAGGGAGCCAGTGAGCGAGAGCACGGCCATGACGGTGAGGGCCAAAAAATAACCCACGCCACGCGGCATGAGGGGACGGGTAACAGGAGGAAAGGACATGCCGGTGTGAATGATGGGACTATCAAGCCCGCCCGCCCCCCGATCCGTCAAGGCCAATAGTCGGCAGTCCTTGGCGATCCGACCCCATTTGAATTTCTTGCCCCCGGGCGACTCCTCCATTAAACCCGCCGCGTGCTCACCATCAAACATCTTAGCAAGACCCTCGGCGGACGCACCCTGCTGCGCGAGGCGGACATGTCCATCAACTGGGGAGAGCGCGTCGCGTTGGTCGGTCCCAACGGGGCCGGCAAGTCCACCTTGTTCCGCATGATCCTCGACGAAGACTCGCCCGACGAAGGCACCATCGAGCGCGACGACTATGCCATCACCGGCTATCTGCCGCAGGAAGCCGGTGCCCCCAGCGATGAAACCATCATCGAAATCGCCATGGGCATCACCCCGGAGATGATCGGCATCCTGCGCACCATGCGCGAACACGAAAAAACCGGCGACCTGTCGCACCCGGATTTCGCCAAGGCCCAGGACGCGTTCAATCACCTCAACGGCTACCAACTCGAACCCAAGGCCAAGAAAATCCTTAACGGCCTGGGCTTCAAACAGGACGACTTCCATCAACCGGCACGCGAATACTCCGGCGGCTGGGTGATGCGCGCCCACCTCGCCCAGCTCCTGGTCATGGAGCCCGACTTGCTGATGCTCGACGAGCCGACCAACCACCTTGACCTGATCTCGCTGTTGTGGCTCCAGCGCTACCTGCTCAATTACTCGGGCGCCATCCTGATGATCTCCCATGACCGCGACTTCATGGACACCATCATCGAAACCGTCGTGGAAATCGACCCCGACGCCGCCAAACTCATTTCCTACCCCGGCAACTACACCGCCTTCCTCGAACAGCGGGAAAAACGCTACGACCAACAGGTCCAGGCCTATCGCGGCCAAAACAAGGAAATCGAGGGCCACCAGGAATTCATCGACCGCTTCCGCCAGATCGGCTCCAAGGCCGCCCAGGTGCAATCCCGGATCAAATTCCTCGACAAGCTCGATCGCATCGAAAAACCGCGCGCGCCGCGCAAGCCGTTTAAGTTCACCTTTCCGCAGCCGCCGCGCTCGAACCAGAAGGTCATGGAGCTCATCAAGGTAGGCCAGTCCTACGGTCCAAAACGCATCTACAAGGATTTGGATCTGACCGTCGAGCGCGGCGACCGCATCGTGCTCGTCGGGCCTAACGGCTCGGGCAAGTCCACCCTGCTCAAGATCCTCGCCGGCCAGTTACCCATCGACGCCGGCCAGCGTGTCCCCGGCCACGCCACCAAGCTCGGGTATTACTCGCAGCACCGGATCGAATCGCTCAACGAAAACAACACCGTGCTCGAGGAAGTCTTGGGTGCCTGCACCACCCTGCGCGACGAGGATGCCCGCTCGATTCTGGGCACCTTCCTGTTCCGCCGCACCGACGTGGAAAAACGCTGCGGCGTCCTCTCCGGCGGCGAAAAATCCCGCCTCAACCTGGTCAAGTTCCTCGTCGATCCGCCCAACCTCCTGCTCATGGACGAGCCGACCACCCACTTGGACATCCTCTCCATCGACTCGCTGGTCAACGCCCTCAAGAGCTATCAGGGCACGCTCGTCTTCATCTCCCACGACGTCCACTTCATCCGCAACCTCGCCGAAACCACCCTCCACATCAACGAGGGCATCGTCACCCGCTACACCGGCGGCTACGACTACTTCCTGGAAAAATCCGGCCTCAACGACGACCGCGGCGCCGTCACCGCGTAGGGCCGGAGCGCGACCGTGGCTGCCCCGTCTCGCGGCAGGCCGTGATGGAGGCGGCCCGTCGCTCCGCTTCGTGGAGAAGACGCGGATCGAGGTCGCGGGCTGCGGGTCTTCAGCCCGCCGCGCGCGGCCGCTTGTCGGCTTTGAGCATGCCGCAGCCGGCGGCCACGTCGATGCCGCGGCGCTGGCGGAAGGTGCAGGGGAAGCCCGCGGCTAACAGGATTCTTTGGAATGCGTGGCCGGCGTGGCTGGCGGTGCCGGCGAATCCGCCGGTGGGGTTGAGCGGGATCAGGTTGATGTGGGCGTCGATGCCGGCGAGCAATCTGGCCAGGCGCGCGGCGGTTTCCGGCGAATCGTTTTTTCCGGCAATCAAGGTCCACTCGAACAGGATGCGCTTGCCGGTGAGTGCGCCGTATTGCCGGCAGGCGTCAATGAGCATGGCCAGCGGCCAGCGTTGGCTCACGGGCACCAGCGCGGCGCGTTCCTCCTCCGTCGAGCCGTGCAGGCTGACCGCCAGCCGGTAGGGTTGTTGTTCCTCCGCCAGGCGCAGGATTCCGGGCACCACGCCCACCGTGCTGATGGAGATTTTCGATGGGCCGATGCCGATGCCGCGCACGTCGGAGATGATATCGAGGGCGTGGAGCACGGCGTCGATGTTGTGGAGCGGCTCGCCCATGCCCATCAGGACGAGGTTGCGCAGGCGCTTGGTTGGGTGGGTTTGGTGCAGGACGCGGCGGGCGTGCAGGACTTGGGCGACGATTTCACCCACCCGCAAGTGGCGGACAAAGCCCATTTGGCCGGTGGCGCAAAACACACAACCCATCGCGCAGCCGGCCTGGGTGCTCACGCACACGGTGTGGCGGCCGTCGTATCCCATTAGTACCGTCTCGATGGTTTGGCCGTCGCGCAGGCGCAGCAGGAATTTGCGGGTGCGGCCGTCGGCGCTGCGGATTTCATCGACCACCTCGGGGGCATCGAGGAAATAGGGTTTACCCTCGCCCACCGCTTGATCGATCCAGCGTTGCAGGGGTGGCAGGAACTTACCGGCGGAGAGATCCAGATCGCCCTCGCGAAACAAGGCCCGCCAGAAGGCCTTGGAGTGATGTGCGATCACCCCGGAAGCGGCCAACACTTCCGCCATCTCGGAAAACCCGAGATCGTGCAATGAGCGTGGCGCAGCGGCAGGCATGCCGGAATCAAGCCCCGGCCACCCACCCGATCAAGCCGCGATTCATTCTGCAAGCAATCTTGCCAGCGTCCGGCGAAACGGCTAGAGGTTTTGACATGAGCGAATGGTTTTACGCACGCGGTGGCCAGCAGAGCGGGCCAGTGACATGGGAGCAGCTGGGCGAAATCGCGCGCACCGGCGGGCTCGATCCGGTGAAGGACCTGGTCTGGACTGGGTCGATGAAGGATTGGGTGCCGGCCGGTCAGGTGGCGGGGTTGCTTGCCGATCCGGCCGCCCAGGCCGCCGATCCGGCCATTCCCTGGGCCGCGCCGCAAAGCGCCTGGACCGCGCCCGCGCCGCCGACCCCCGGCGATCTGCAGGAAATCGCGCCCGGCGGCGAGCCTCTCGATGTGGTGGCCTGCGTGAAACGCGGGTTCGAGCTCACCAAGCGGCAGTTTGGGACCATCCTGCTGGTGGGCTTGGTTTATTTAGGGATGGCGATGGCGATGGGGATCATTCAGGTCATGGGTGGAGTGGTTTCCTCGGATGGTGCGGAATTTGCGCCGCCCAATGTGATGGGCGGAGGAATCAGGTTCGTGAGCCAGGTGATTGCGCAGTTGTTCACGATGTTCCTAGGGCTCGGCTTGACGCGCATCGGGCTGAATGTGGTTTCCGGCAAGGCCGTCGCGGTGGGAATGTTGTTCGGGGAAGGCGGCAAGCTGCTGCGGGTGATTGGCGCGACCCTGCTGTTCGGGATGGTGGTGTGCGTGGGCTTCCTGCTGCTGATCGTCCCGGGCGTTTACCTCGCCTTGCGCTACGGCCAATACATGGTGGCCATCGTCGATCGGGACTTGGGCGTCATCGATGCTTTCGCGTATTCTTCCGCGCTCACCACCCACAACCGCTTGAACTTGTTTCTTCTGATTCTGCTGGCCATGCTCATCACGCTTGCCGGCATGCTGGCCTGCGGGATCGGCCTGATCTTCGCCGGACCGGTGGTTTGGCTGACTCACATGGTCGCCTACCGCTGGATGCAATACGGTCGCCGCGCCACACTGGATCATCCCGGGACCACCATGCCGGTGCTCGCCGGCGTGTGACGGATTGGCGGGTCGAACCAAGGGGCCACGGGTCAGGGGAGGGTCGAAGCCAGAGTGCTTCGCGCCACGCGTCTCTTCCTGGCCCCTGGCCCCTAGCCTGCCACGTGAGAAAATCGTCGCTGCCACCACTGCCGCTTGCCCTTGGGCCGGGGTCCGCTACGCTCGGGCCGTCCGATGCTTGATTCCTTCGTCCACCTCCACCAGCACACCGAGTTTTCACTGCTCGACGGCATGATCCGCACCAAGGATCTGGCCACACGCGCCGCCCAGCTCGGCATGCCGGCCGTGGCCATGACCGATCACGGCAACCTCTACGGGGCGATCCAGTTCTATCAGGACTGCAACAAGGCCAAGGTCAAACCGATCTTCGGGTGCGAAATCTATCTGGCCCCCCAGTCGCTGGCGGATAAAAAGGACCTCGTCGGGCGCAAACGCGCCACCCACATGACGCTGCTCGCCGAGACCAACGAGGGCTGGCGCAATCTGTCCAAACTGGTGACCCGCGGCCACCTCGACGGGATGTATTACGGCAAACCGCGCGTCGATCGCGCCGCGCTGCGCGAGTTTTCCACGGGCATCATCTGCCTGACAGGATGCATTTCCGGGCCGCTCAACGAATGGCTGCTGGCCGGCGATGAGGACAAGGCTCGCGAAACGCTCGCCGAACTGGTCGATATTTTTGGCCAGGCCAACACCTACGTCGAGATCCACAACCACGGCCTCGAACCCGAGCGCCGGGTCACCCCCGGCCTGCTCAAGCTGGCGCGCGAATTCGGCCTCAAACCGGTGGCGACCAACGACGTGCATTTTCTCGACCGCGCCGATCACGAGGCGCACGACGTGATGATCTGCATCGGCACCGGCCACCTAATCATCGATGAGAACCGCATGCATTACACCCCGGAGGTCTATTTCAAGACCGCGGAGGAAATGCGCGCGTTGTTCTCCGATATCCCGGGTGCCTGCGATGCCACGCTCGAGATCGCGCAGCGCTGCAACGTCGAACTCAAACTCGATCCGACCTCGTCGGAGAAATACCCGCAATTCGGCACGCCCGATGGCAGCCCGCGCGAGCAATACCTGATGCGCGTCTGCCAGGAAGGCCTGGTCAAACGCTACGGCGCGCAGCGTGCCGCCGAGTCGGAGATCGCCGCGCGCTTGAAATACGAGGTGGACGTCATCAACCACATGGGCTTCGCGTCGTATTTCCTCATCACCGCGGATTTCATCCAGTGGGCGCGCGATCACGACATACCCGTCGGCCCCGGCCGCGGCTCGGCCGCCGGCTCGCTCGTCGCCTATGCCATGGCCATCACCGACATCTGCCCGCTGCGCTTCGACCTGCTATTCGAGCGCTTCCTCAACCCCGAACGCGTCAGCCCGCCCGACGTCGATATCGACTTCTGCCAGTCGCGCCGCGGCGAGGTCATCGACTATGTTAGAAAAAAATATGGTGACCGCAGTGTTTCGCACATCATCACCTACGGCACGATGGGCGCCAAAAGCGTGGTGCGCGACGTCGCTCGGGTGATGGGCATGCCCTACAACGATGGCGACCGGCTCTCGAAACTCATCGACCCCAAACCGCTCGAAAAAGAGGACAAAAAAACCTACGAGGGTTCGATCCTGAGGCGCGAGTGGGATAAAAACACCGAACTCCACGACCTCATCGAGGCGTCGTCGTCCTACCAGGACCTGTGGCAATACGCGCTCGCCCTCGAAGGGCTCAACCGCAACGTCGGCATCCACGCCGCGGGCATCGTCATCGGCGACCGCCCGCTCGACGAGCACGTCCCGCTGACCCGCGGCAACGAGGGCGAGGTGGTCACCCAGTATGACATGGGTGCCATCACCGAAGTCGGCTTGCTTAAGATGGACTTCCTCGGGTTGAAAAACCTCACCGTCATCCACGAGGCCGGCGGCCACATCCGCCGACACACCCCCGAGTTCCAGATCGAGACCGTCGCCCTCGACGACCAGGCCACCTTCGACACCCTCAACCGCGGCGAGACCCTCGGCGTGTTCCAGCTGGAATCCGGCGGCATGGTCGAAACCTGCCGGAAATATCAGATTGAGAAGATCGACGACATCATCGACTTGCTCGCCGTCTATCGTCCCGGGGCGATGCAGTTCATCGACCTGATGCTCGACGTCAAGAAGGGCCGCAAAAAGGCCATGTATGAGCACCCGCTGCTGGAAAAGGTCTGCGCCAACACCTACGGGGTCATGATCTATCAGGAGCAGGTCCAGAACGCGGCCAAGCTGCTCGCCGGCTTCACGCTGGGCGGCGCCGACCTGCTGCGCCGCGCCATGGGCAAGAAGGACCCGAAGAAGATGGCCGAGGAGCGCGGCAAGTTCGTGGAGGGCTGCGAACGCACCAATGGCATCGGCGCGCAACTCGCCGGCCAGATCTTCGACAAGATCGAGATGTTCGCCGGTTACGGCTTCAACAAGTCGCACTCGGCGTGTTACGGCCATATCTCGTATTGGACGGCCTATCTGAAAACCCGCCACCCGGTGGAGTTCATGGCGGCCCTGCTTTCTAACGAAATCCAGAACACCGAAAAGATCAGCGTCTTTGTCTCCGAGTGCCACCGCATGGGCCTGGAAATCCTCCCGCCCAGCCTCAACGCCTCGCAGCTGCGCTTCGCCCCGGAGGCCGCTCCCAACGGGTCGCAGGGCGTGCGCTACGGCCTCGCCGCCATCAAGAACTGCGGCGAGGGCGCGATGGCCGCCGCCATCCTCGAGCGCACTACTAACGGCCCGTTCGCCTCGCTCGAAGACTTCGCCACCCGGCTGGATTCCAAGGTGGTCAACAAGCGCATCCTCGAAAACCTGGTCAAGGCCGGCGCGCTCGATTGGACCGGGGAAACCCGCGCGGGCATGTTCAAGCGCCTCGAACAGGTGGTTGCCTCCGCCTCATCCTCGCAGCGCGACAAGGCCTCCGGCCAGGTCTCGTTGTTCGGCGCGATGGAGTTCGCCGCGCCCGCGCCGGCCGCCCCAACCACCGCCTCCGAGCCCGCAGGCGAGGAGTGGAGCAAGGACGAACGCCTCGCCCACGAGAAAGAGTTGTTAGGATTCTACGTCACCGGCCACCCGCTCGACAAGTTCCGCAGTGTGATTGATTCGGACAAATACAAGCGCCTCGGGCTCATCGACGACCTGGATCTTTCCAATGCGCGCGCCCGTTTTCCCTTTGCCGGGATGGTGCGCTCGCTCGACGCCAAGATCACCAAGACCGGCAAGCCGTTCGGCGTGCTCGTGCTCGAAGACTTCACCGGCTGCTCCGAAATCATGCTCTGGGGCGAAACCTTCACCCCCGCGCGCGACGCCGGCCTGATCGAACCGGGCAAAATCATCAAACTCAAATGCGCCGTGCAGGTGGACGACCGCACCGGCGGCCGGCGCCTGACCGGCTACGAACTCGCCGAGTTGAAACCCAAGGCCGGCAATGCCAAGGGGCCGCTAGAACTGCTGCTCTGGACGACCCGCCACGGCGAGCGCGACCTCCAGGAAATCCAGCAAGCGCTGGCCGCCCATCCCGGCACCACCCCGGTGCTGCTGCATTTCCAGAACAGCGCCGGGCGACGCGTCACCGTCGCCGTCAACGAATCCTTCAACGTCAAGCGCAACGCCACCCTCGATACCGCCCTCGAGCGCTGGATCGAGGAGTGACTCTGGGCTAACCTTGGACTGCGGTGAAGCGCTCGCGCTTCACCGCCTTGGCAGTCCATCATCTCAGATCACCGAGCCCTCGTGCTCGCCTGCGTCCTGGGACTCAAGCAGCTTGCGGAAGTGGATCTGGCCGACGCTGCGGCCGTCGGTGCTGGTGACGCGGGCTTCATAGCCGAGGACCTCTAGCGTTTCGCCGACCTGCGGGAAGCGGCCGAGTTGTTGGGTGAGGTAGCCGCCGACGGTGGTGACCTCACCGCTGTCGAGCACGAGCTCCGGGATGTAGCCACCGAGGTCGTTGAGGGTCATGGAGCCCTCGACGACAAACTCGGACGCGTTGATGCGGGTGAACTCGGAGCGTTCGTTGTCGAACTCATCCTGGATGTCGCCGACGAGTTCCTCCATGATATTGTCGAGGAATACCACGCCCACCGGGGTGCCGAATTCATCGACGGCCATGGCGAGGTGGGCGTGCTCGCGCAGGAAGAACTTGAGCAGCATGTCCAGCGGCATGGTGTCGGGCACGATTTTGAGCTCGCGCCTGATGCGCATCAGGTCCGGGTCGGGATCATTGATGAGCTTGAAGAGGTCCTTGATGTGAATCAGGCCGATGGCGTTGTCGAGGTGGCCTTTGACTAACGGAAATCGGGTGTGCATGCTGCGCAGCGCGATCTCGAGGGTTTTTTCAAACGGCTCGTCGGCATCCAGGATGATCACCTTGTTGCGCGGGGTCATCACATCGCGCACCCACAGCTCGTTGAGGCCCAGGGCATTGATGAGGATTTCGCGCTCGGTGTCGGTGACTTCCTGGGACTCGCCGCTCTGGGTGACGAGCAGAGCGAGCTCCTCGGCCGAGTGGATGTGTTCGATTTCGCTGACCGATTCGATGTGGAAGAGGGTTTTGAGCAACCAGTTGGCGGTGCCGTTGAAGAGCACGATGACCCACTGGAAGCTCTTGTAAAACAGGTGCAGCGGGCCGACCAACGCCATGGTGATGGCAAGCGACTTGCGGATCGCAAGCGACTTGGGCACCAACTCGCCGACGACTACATGCAGGAAGGTGAACGACGAATAGGCGAGGATGAGCGAGACCCAGTACATGCCGGTGGCGGGCATGCCGGTATAGGCTAACAACGGGTAAACCAGCGCTTTGACAAACGGCTCGCCGAGGAAGCCCAGCGCCAGCGACGAGATGGTGATGCCCAGCTGGTTGGCCGAGAGGTAGCCGTCGAGGTGGTTGACCACATGCAACGCCAGCTTGGGATTGCCGCCCTTTTCCTTGGCCTGGGCCTCAATCTGGCTGGCGCGCACCTTGACAATGGCAAACTCGGAGGCGACGAAAAACCCGTTGAGCAACAGGAAAAAGACGATCCCGAAGACGTAGAGCAACGACGAGCCCAAGGTGGGGAACGTCGGATCGCCAATAACGGCAAGGAGATGGATGGCGGGGGCGGAGATCACGGCGTTAGAGTTTTTCGTAAACGCCTTGGTCGCGCCGCTCAAGGATGGTGAAGCCCGCCTTTTTGGCATCGCTCACCGAGAGCGGCTTGGTGAGCACCGGCGTGTTGATGCGCGAAATGACCTTTTTGACCGGATGCTTGCACAACGGGCAAACCTGCAACGGCACGCGATCCACCGGACGGCGGAGCTCAAAGCCCCGGGTGCAGACAGGACACGAAAGCCCGGGTTGATCCGGGGATTCGGAAACGTATTCGTAAATGGGCATGATCAACGCGTGGACCGGGCAGTTTCGGTCCCACGCTGCAAAAAAGCAGAAATCGAGCCGGGTTACCAGCTCGACTTGGTCACGCCGGGAAGCATGCCGGCGCTTGCCAGCTCGCGGAAGGTAATGCGCGACAGGCTGAAGCGGCGCAAAAAGGCGCGGCGACGGCCGGTGATTGCACAGCGATTGACCAGGCGTGTCGGACTCGCGTCACGCGGCAACATCGAAAGGGCGACGTAATCCTTCTGTGCCTTGAGCTTCAGGCGGAGTTCGGCAAATTTTTCAACGGTTTGTTTTTTGCGCTCGTTGCGGGCAATCCAACTTTTTTTAGCCATAATTCGGGGCGCAGGAATTACGGCATCTGGCGGCGCATGCAAGCTCAAAGTCGCAAATCGGTGGATTTTCGTCTAAATGGGCTTCTTTTTGATCAATCGGAACCGGTCGTGGTAGCTGCCGGCGTTGAATTTCCGGCAGCAATCGTAGCAGGCGACGGCACGCTGGATGGGCTTGACGCGGTGGAGGGTGGCCAAGCAGTTCGGGCAGATGTAGGCGTGGTTGCGCTTCATCCGGCGGCGTTTGAACGGCAGCGTGTGGAACGGCAACTCGCCGGGAATGCCCAAATCCACGCAGGCCGTGTCCCATTCGGGACCGTGGGGGTCGATGTGGCGGCGACCGCAGCGTTCGTAGGCGACGAGGTGGGCCAGTTCGTGCTTGAGGGTGCGCCAGAGTTCCTCGGGCTCGCAGTCCTTGAGCTTCGGGTTGAGCTCGATCGAGCGGTCCGGCCACCACGCGCGCCCGGCGGTGGTCTGCATGCGCGGGTTCCAGGAGACCCTGACCTTGCGGGCCAGTTCGGGCAGAGCCAGGCTGTTGGAGGCCTCGGCGCACCATGCAGTGAGGCCGCCGTCCTCTTTGACAGGGCGGGCGGATGGCGGGGGGGTGGCCGTCCAAACACGGAGCCACGACGGCCAGCGGAATTCCAATGGAGGCATGCTTCGACCCATTGAAATGGACGCTACACAAATTCCCCCGCAGATGGCAACAGGGCAGAGCCGGAATTTTCTGGCTATCAACCCGCGCGCGGGTGGGATCCCCCCGCTTTTAAGTTTACGCGGCGGCGCAATGGGCCGATAGTGCGGGCATGAATGAAATCTTTTATGGATGGGCGGCGGCCACCGCCATCAGATCGCCCCGGTCATCGAGACCTTTCCGATGCACGAGGTGAATGCCGCGCTCGACCACCTGCGCGCAGGCAAGGCCCGCCACCGGATCGTCCTGACAAACAGTTAGAGGCATGGCTCAGCCCAGGCCGGCGCGGGCCAGCAGCGGGTCGAGTTCGGGGTCGCGGCCCATGAACCGGCGGTAGAGTTCATCGGCGGGGGCGGAGTTGCCCTGGCTGAGGATGTGCTCGCGGAATGAGCGGCCGGTGGCGGGGTTGAGGATGCCCTCGTTCTGGAAGCGGGTGAAGGCGTCGGCATCTAACACCTCTGACCACTTGTAGGAATAGTAACCGGCGGCATAACCTGTTGGGCTGCCGAAGATGTGGCTGAAGCGCCGCAGCATCGAGGGCGAATCGGATTTGAGCGGTGCCCGGTAGTCGGCCAGAATCGCGCGGTCCACGGCGTCGAGGTCCTGGCCGAGCCAGTCCTGGAGGTGGATGTGGAGTTCGAGGTCGAGCTTGGCCAGGGCGAGTTGGCGCATGAAGCCCGAAGCGCTGAGGTAATTGCGCGCGGCGAGCATTTTGGCGAAGAGCGCCTCGGGGATGGGCTCGCCGGATTCGTGGTGGCGGGCAAACAAATCGAGCGCCTGGCGGTCCCAACAGAAGTTCTCCATGATCTGTGAGGGCAGCTCGACGAAGTCCCACGGCACGTTGGTTCCGGAGAGCGACTTCACCGGCACCTGGCTGAGCATGCCGTGGAGCAGGTGGCCGAATTCGTGGAAGATGGTTTCCACCTCGCGGTGGGTCAGCAGGGCGGGCATGCCGGCCACCGGCGGGCTCATGTTGCCGATAATCAGGCCGAGGTGCGGTTCGCCCAGGGCACCGGTGTGCAGCGAGTTCATCCAGGCACCGCCGCGCTTCGACTCGCGCGGGTGCCAATCCGCATAGAACGACCCGAGGTGGGCCGCGCTGCGCGAGTCGTGGATTTCATAAAACGAAACCTCGGGGTGCCAGACTTCGATTTGCGATTTTGGATTTTCGATTTCGGATGGGGCGGCATCCGCGTCGAGGTGGATGGTGTCGAACTGCCTGATGGTGATGCCGAACAAGCGCGAGGCGATTTCGAACATGCCGGACATAACGCCCGCCACCGGGAAGTAGGGGCGAAGCGCCTCGTCATCGAGGTCGTAGTTTTCCTGGCGCTGGCGCTCGGCCCAGTAGGCGGTCTCCCACGGTTCGAGGGCCTCGACGGGCTGGCCGGTGGTGGCGGCCTTGTAGTGGGCGAGTTGGCGGAAATCCGCGAGGAAGGCCGGCTGGATGCGGGCATGCAGGTTTTCGATGAACGCCAGCGCATCGGCCCCGGTTTTGGCCATGCGTCGCAGCAACGTGAGGTCGGCAAAATGGCGGTGGCCGAGGATGGCGGCCTTTTCCGCGCGCAACTCCAGGATTTGCCAGACCAAGCGGGTGTTGTCATGCTCGCCCTGACCGCCGACTTGCGACGAGGCGTGCCAAACTTGGTGGCGCAGCGCGTCGTCGTGGGCATGCTGCATGACGGGAAACATCGAGGGGAACTGGAGAGTGAAGCGCCACGCCGGTTGGTCGTCGGTGGCGAGTCCCTTGGCGCGGGCATTGGCGGCGGCACCGGCGATGGCGGACTCGGGCAGGCCGGCGAGCATGGCCGGGTCGGTGAGGACCAACTCCCAGGCGTTGGTCGAGTCGAGCAGGTGCTCGGAGTATTGTTTGGTTAGAACCGACAAGCGCGCCTCGATGCCGGCGACGCGGTCTTTTTGCGGTGCGGGCAGGTCGGCGCCGGCCTGGCGGAAATCGGCCAGGGTTTCCGAGACAAAGCGCTGTTGGATCGGATCGAGGTTGCTGAGGTTGGGGCTCTCGCCAACCGCCTTGAGCACGGCCCACAGCCGCGCATGGAGCGGGATCGAGGCATAGAACTCAGTGACCGCTGGGAGCATCCGGTTGAGGGCCTCGCGCTGGGCCGGGTGGTCGGCCACCGAGTCCAGATGGTTCAGGCGTTCCCAGCCGCGGCTGAGCTCTTCGGTGGCTTGTTCCAGCGCGAGAAAGGTGGATTCATAGCTGGCGGTGGCCGGGTCCTGTGCGCCAATCCGCGTGACGGCCTGAGTGGCGCGCTGCAGCGCGTGCTGGAGGTCCGGTTCGATGTGTTCGGGCGTGAGGGTGGACCAGCGGATGTGGAAAGCGGGAGCGAGGAACGGGTGCATGCGGGTGGGAAGAAATTGCCAGTAATTCTGGAAGGGAAAATGAAAAACGGCCTAGCGGGTCATTTTACCATGGATTCTACGGATTTGAACGGAATTCAAGGGACACAGGATGGATGTGGCACTCAGAATCACGGCGGCTGCAACATAGAGCGCCGACTTCAGTCGGTCAATCGGGCCGGCTGAAGTAACGGCGCTCCATAGCCGAATGGGAAAGTGCCGCCAAAGGATCCAACCCTTGCCGCCGCCACAACCGGCTGATGCCATTGCACCTAGCGACGGGACACCGCCATCACGGCCTGCCGCGAGGCGCGGCGGCCACGGTGGAATGTGCGCGTCGCGAACACGTCTGCGGGGGCAGAGGTCGCGCGTGGATGGCTGATGCGATCAGATGCGATTGATGCTGAGTCATTATCAACCAACGATCGAATCGGCATGGCGGGCTATCCTAGCGGGCCTCGCTGAAGCTAAGTCCCAGCTCGTTGGACAGGCGGGTGATTTTGGCGCGTTCCCTGGGTTCGATCAGGGTGATGGAGACGCCCTTTTTGCCGGCCCTGGCGGTGCGCCCGCTGCGATGGGTGTAGTATTCCATCTGTTCGGGGAGTTGATGGTGGATCACAAACGACAAGTCGGCGACGTCGATGCCGCGGGCGGCGACATCGGTGGCGATGAGGAACTGGACGCGCTCTTTTTTGAAGGAGCGCATCACCGTGTCGCGTTCCTTCTGGGTGAGGTCGCCCTGTAACACATCCACCGCCAAGCCGAGTTGGGTGAGTTGCTTGCCCAGAATGATGGCACCGGCCTTGGTGCGGCAGAAGATCAAGCCCCGCTCCTGTGGTTGGCGCTTGAGGAAACGGGCGATATAATCGGTTTTCTCATCCCGGGTGCAGATGGCGAATTGATGGTCGATGTCGCGGTTGACCACGTGGCCCTTGTCGATCTTGAGGGTGTGGGCCTTGGTCGACATGCAATCCTTGATCAGCGCCTGGATCGCATCCGGAAAGGTCGCTGAAAACAACCAGGTGCTGCGCCGGCCGCGCGTGAGAGCGAAGATGCGCGTCAGCTCTTTCTTGAAGCCCATGCTGAGCATTTCATCGGCTTCATCCAACACCAGATGCTTGACCCCCACCAGCGTGAGCGCCTTGCGCTGGATCAAATCGATGATCCGCCCGGGCGTCGCCACCACGATATGGGTCGGGCGTTGCAGAGCGGTCACCTGGCGGTCGATGTTGTCGCCGCCGCTGAGCACCTCGACAAAGATCTTGTGATCGGCAAATTTGGTATAACGGAAAAGTTGTTTGCCGATTTGTTTGGCGAGCTCGCGGGTGGGGGCGATGACCAGCGCCTGGATCTCTCGGGCCTTGGGGTCGATTTTCATCAGCAAGGGCAAACCGAACGCCGCGGTCTTGCCGGTGCCGGTTTGGGCTTGGGCGATCAGATCACCGCCGTCTTGCAGCAGGAAGGGAATCGCCTTGGCTTGAATCTCGGTGGGCGTGATGATGCCGAGTTCGTGCAGGCCTTGGATCAAATCCGCGGGGATTCCGAGTGCTTTAAAGGTGTTCAAGGTGTGGGGTTGGGTGCTGGGCCCGCGCTGGGGCAGCGGACCGCCACCATGGCGCGGGCGCGGGATCTTGCAAGCCTCTGTCGTTGGCCGGCGTTTCGGAGTCTCGAGGGTCCCGTAGCGGAGCGATCGTCGAGGCCAGTCCCCATGGGTTGCAATCCACGGGAACTGGCCGCGTTACGTTCCCGTGGTCATGGGCGAATCAGGAGATCGCCCCTTGGGTGTATATCTCCGCGCCTTGCTCGACAAACTCCTTGGACTTCTCCGCCATGCCCTTCGCCAGCGCTTCCTCCTCGGCGATGCCTTGTTGGGCGGCGTATTGGCGCACGTCTTCTGAGATCTTCATCGAGCAGAAGTGTGGGCCGCACATCGAGCAGAAGTGCGCGGTCTTGGCGCCTTCCTGGGGTAGGGTTTCGTCGTGAAACGCGCGCGCCGTTTCTGGGTCGAGGCCGAGGTTGAATTGGTCTTCCCAACGGAACTCGAAGCGCGCCTTGGAGAGCGCGTTGTCGCGGTATTGGGCGCCGGGGTGGCCCTTGGCGAGGTCCGCGGCGTGGGCGGCGAGCTTGTAGGTGATGACGCCCACCTTGACGTCCTCCTTGTTCGGCAGGCCAAGGTGCTCCTTGGGCGTGACATAACACAGCATCGCGCAGCCATACCAGCCGATCATGGCGGCGCCGATGCCCGAAGTGATATGGTCGTAGCCCGGGGCGATGTCGGTGACCAGCGGCCCGAGGGTGTAAAATGGCGCCTCGTGGCACCACTCCAACTGTTTAACCATGTTCTCCTCGATCAGGTGCATCGGGACGTGGCCGGGACCCTCGTTCATGACCTGGCAGCCCTTGGCCCAGGCGCGGGTGGTCAGCTCGCCCTGGACTTCGAGCTCGCCGAACTGCGCGGCGTCGTTGGCGTCGGCGATTGAGCCGGGCCGCAGGCCGTCGCCGATGGAGAACGAAACGTCGTAGGCGGCGCAGATGTCGCAGATGTCATCCCAGTGGGTGTAGAGGAAGTTTTCCTGGTGGTGGGACAGGCACCACTTGGCCATGATCGAGCCGCCGCGCGAGACGATGCCCGTCATGCGGCTGGCGGTCATGGGCACGAAGCGCAGCAGCACCCCGGCGTGGATGGTGAAATAGTCGACGCCTTGTTCGGCCTGCTCGATTAGGGTGTCGCGGAACAACTCCCAGGTGAGGTCCTCGGCCTTGCCGTTGACCTTCTCCAGCGCCTGATAGATCGGCACCGTGCCGATGGGCACCGGCGAGTTGCGCAGGATCCACTCGCGGGTGGCGTGGATGTTCTTGCCGGTGGAGAGGTCCATCACCGTGTCCGCGCCCCACTTGGTGGACCAGCGCATTTTCTCGACTTCCTCCTCGATGGACGAGGCGACGGCGGAGTTGCCGATGTTGGCGTTGATTTTGACCAGGAAATTGCGCCCGATGATCATCGGCTCGCATTCCGGGTGGTTGATGTTGCACGGGATGATGGCACGGCCGGCGGCCACCTCGCTTCTCACAAACTCGGGGGTGATTTCCGCCGGGATGCGCTGGGGGAACCTGCCGAACACACGGGGGGTGTAGGGATTTTCGATTGGAGATTGGAGCTTGGAACTTTGAGATTCTTGGGCGGACCCGGCGTGCTGTTTGTGCAGGTCGTTGCGCACGAGGTCGGCGCGCAGATCCCCGATCTTCAATCCGTGATCCGCAATTTTCAGATTCTCGCGGATGGCGATGAACTCCATCTCCGGGGTGATGATTCCTTGGCGGGCATAGTGGAGCTGGGTGACCGGGGTGATCGTGCCGCCTGCGGCCGGAGTGCTCCCCGTGGCGCGCAGCGGCTGGCGGCGCTCGGCGGTCAGGCCGGGGAATTCCAGCAAGCGGTTGGAGCGTTCGGTTTGGGACGCGTATTCGGCGTGGTTGGCGGTGAGGTAGCCGTTATCCTGCGGTTGGACCGGGCGGCCAGCGTAGGTCTCCACGTCGCCGCGGGCCAGGATCCACTCGCGGCGCAGCGCCGGCAACCCTTGCTCGGCGGTGCCGGTGAAGGCGGGATCGCCCCACGGCCCGGAACAATCGTAGACGCGCACCGGCGCGTTGGCCTCGACCCGGCCATTGAACGCCTGGGTTGGGGAGAGCGCGATCTCGCGCATCGGAACCCGCACTTCCGGGTGAAGCTGGCCAGCCACATAGACACGGGTGGATGCGGGGAGTTGGGTGCGGGAGGCGTCGTGAGCAGCGGTGGTGCTGCTCGCAGTGGCGAGGGCGGATTCTTCCGGTCGGATCATGGGGCTGGCTGGTGGTGCGGTGGGGTGAAAAACAAAAAGCCGTGCGGGTGGGGCACGGCCGGGGAGGAAGAGTGAAGGACTCGACTTCCTACGGCGGCACGACCCGCGTCAGGTTCGAAGGGTCTGTTCCACGCGGCGGAACATCTCGGCTCTGCGATCGTAGAGCACCCCTGTCGTCGCGGTTATCCTCGGATTGCAGCCCCTCCCTGTCAAGCGGTCCAGCGGCAGTTTCACGCAGATTGCAGATTGCGCGAAGTATTTCTTGCTTCATGCCGCGGATTCCCCAAGGGTCCGCCCGTCGTTCGGGGCGTAGCTCAGCCTGGTAGAGCGCCTGCTTTGGGAGCAGGAAGTCGTCAGTTCGAATCTGGCCGCCCCGACCCCTTCAACAAAAGCGAAAAGCCCTAGGTTCTAGGGCTTTTTTCGTTGGGTCCTTCAAGGCCATGATCCGCAGCCTGCGGCCTTTGTACGTGGAAATCCGCAATCACGGTGCATTTTTGGCCACTGATGCGGCAACTGGTTCAGACATCTTAAGTATCTCCATGCTCGCCTGCTGAGACACCGTGAGATGGGCAGGCAGGATAGCGGCCTGCCTCCGAGCCGTGAGATGGCACCATATCCGTGCCATCCGGTGTTGGGGATGCTGTGATTCATGCCATGGCATCGCGTTGATCCAAGGATCCTCCCACCGGCTACCCGGAGTTTGCCGTGCGGCGCGAAAGGTTCAACCAGTTCTTTTGATCCGCCTCTTGTCCGGAGCGCCTTCCATGATTTGGTCCACAAAGGCGCAAGCCGCATTCGAGTTCATCTGGTGGCTGGCGGGAGGGGGCGTGGATCTCCAGATCAATTGCTAGGCCCGGCGCGTTTCGATCCATGTTGCAAGACAACCGAGCGGTCCGACTCAGATGCCTTGGGGTGATTGGGTTTTACCCCTGGGAGGCTCAGTCGGACCGCCTGGTTTTTTTACGGGGTCGGCGATGGGGACGAGCAGCTGCGCCACCCACACGACCTGGGTGGGCTCGCTCAGGTATCTGGGCTGGCACCACCTGTTGACCTGTCTCCATCGGGTTTGCGGAAATTTGTCAAAACCCGCAATAAGGGGTTGTCAATCCGCCGCGTGTCGTCGATGTCTGGGGATCGAACCTGACAACCGCCATGATTGAACTAATGAAATTCAACGCTTTTTCTGCCGTGGTCGCCCTGCTTGTTGGCGCATCCCTCGTCCATGCGGATGCGGGCGGAATTCGAGACAACGGCGCTTTTTTCTCCGCACAGGCCAAGTCCGAGGCGCTCAGAAACATCGGAGAAATCGAGCAACGCTATCGGAAGGATCTCGTCATCGAGACCTTCAGCAGCATTCCCCAGGACCTGCAACCGGGCGTGGATGTGCAGGACAAGGCCGCCATGAGCCGCCTCTATGAGGAGTGGGCCATGAAGCAGGCCCGGCAACAACGGGTGAATGGCATTTACATTCTGTTGGTGAAGGAGCCGTCCCACCTCCAGGTGCTGGTGGGCAACGATACGCAACGCAACGCCTTCACGCTCAGGGATCGCGACGCGCTGCTGCCCTTGATGTTGACGAAACTGCGCAGCAAGCAAAATGATGACGCATTGCTTGAGGGCGTGAGCTTTGTCGATGCCACCCTGCGATCCCATTTGCCAACCCGTGGGCGCACGCTCGCCAGTGGCCGCCGCGGTGAAGATGCTGGATCGTCCCACTGGATCTTCACGGCGCTCATTGTCGGCGTCGTGGTGTGGCTGGTGCTGCGGATTTTCCGGGCCATGGCGGGTGGTGGTGGAAGTGCCTACGCGGGTGCTCCCGGTGCGGGCGGCGGCATGATGTCTCCCGCTGCGGGTGGCGGCGGATTCATGAGCAACATGCTTGGCGGCATGTTTGGTGCTGCCGCTGGCATGTGGATCTACGACCAATTTTCAGGCCGCTCGTCATCTTGGGGTGGCGGGGATGCCGGGAATTATGACAACGGCGGCTTCTCCGGACAAGACAGCGACTATTCCGGTTCGGGGGGCGACTTCGGCAGCGGCGACTCAGGAGGCAGTAATTTCAGCGGTGGCGACTCAGGAGGCAGTGATTTCGGCGGCGGAGATTTCTAATGGCCTCCCAGATTGCACGAGATGAAGGACGACCGTGATTGAAGCGAACGGCCTGCGACTTGGATGCTCTTTTCTGCAGACCCCATGAGGCAACCCCCAAGAAAGTGGCGAGGTGCTTTCCACCTTATCTTACCGAATCCTTATCCGGTTTAATATGTGGTGCATCTCGCCTGAGATAGGATCGTGCAAGAGTGGGATTTGTCAAATGGGTCTTTCGGTTTTGGGGTGCCCGCTGACTTCCTCCTGAGCCGCGATGATCGGTGACGGCGAGTCGATATGGCGCGCAACTGACGCTGGACGCGGCGGGCCCCAAATCCTACACCGCCCAGTGCACTTTATGGACATCCCGGAACTTTCAGAAACCTGGCCGAAGCTCTTTGCCGAATGGTTGGGCCAACAGGAATTGGCCGATGCCGCGCACGATCCGAACCACATCCGCCGGGTCGTCACCAATGCTCGCCGCCTGACCATGGAGGAAGGCGCGGACTGGACCGTCGTGATGCCGGCTGCCTGGCTGCACGATTGCGTGGCGGTCCCCAAGTCATCGCCTGACCGCCGGATGGCATCCCGGCTCTGCGCCCGGCAGGCGCTTGCATGGCTGGAGAAGTCTGATTGGCCCTATGGGCGACTGGACGAAATTGCCCACGCCATTGAGGCTCACAGTTTTTCGGCCGCGGTTGTGCCTCGCACGCTGGAGGCCAAGGTGGTGCAGGATGCAGACCGCCTCGATGCGCTGGGGGCGGTGGGACTGGCCCGGACCCTGATGCTAGGGGGCGAGATGAAGCGTGCCTTTTATGATGACCTGGATCCGTTCTGCGCCACGAGGCCGCCGGACGATGCTTTGTTCACGCTGGATCACCTGTACGCGAAACTCCTCACGCTCGAAGGCGCCATGCAAACGCCAGGCGGAAAAGCCGAGGCCCGCCAGCGCACGCAGTTTCTCAGGCAGTTCCTTGGCCAGCTCGGCTGTGAAATTGGAATCATCGACTCCGGGGCCGGCGGTGCAAGCACGGTTATCGGCGCATAGGGACGTCCTGAGACTACTGAGAGTTGCCGGCGGACCCATCGGGCGCGCTTGTGCCGCGGGCACGATGAAACCAACCCGGCATTACGCTGGAGGGCGTGGCCGTGCTGCGGGCCTGGAGTGGCTGCATGCGTGGGGTGAGTGGAAGCGTGACAAATCAGCGAGCTTTATTCCGCCGGAGTCTGGCAAAGCGCGCCGGAGGCGAAGACAACCGTGCCCACCCGTAAGAATTTTCTTCCCAATCGCCACCGCCGCTACGGTCACCACTTTGGATACTCAGCCATAGCCGAACCAGAGCAGGTCCTCGATGATCCAGAACAGCATGAAGCCGGCCATGACCCGGGCCTCCGGCTTCATCGCCAGCTCCCGATAGAGGCGGCTCGTGGCGGCCTTGTCCTGCAAATCGACGGAGGGCCCTGTGATGCCTCCGGGCGGATCACCCAGACCATGAAGATCATTGCAACCCGTGCAGGGATTCGACGATGGCCTGTTGGACGGGGCCGCTGGCCATGTTGCCCAAATGCCCGCCGTTAGGGAAAGATTTCAGGCGCGCCGGGCCGAATGTCGATCGCAGCCACGAGATGTCAGCGCGAGTGGTCAGGAAATCATTGCGGTTGAGCAAAATCCGGACCTTGGGCTGGGATTGCAAGGCGGATTGATCATTCATCAGATTGGCCTCGCGCATGAAGTCGCGCGGTTCGATGCCCCGCCCGTGGTAATACGGGACGACGAATTTGCGGAAATAATCGCGATAGGAATACTCGCTGATTTCCTGATAGGACGGTTCCCTCCGCCAGCGCGAAAGCGGAACGCGCAGCACGCCCAGATCGTGCCGCGACTGGCTGCTGAAGATAGCGTCACGCAGGATCATCCGGAATGTCAGACCAATCAGAAATTTCGACTCGATACCGTCGAATGGCAGATCGGCGCTGGAATCAACCGGGAGGGTCGGCAACTCTGCGACTTTGTGCATGGCGTTGTTGGCGCGGCATTGACGTTCGGCAGGTGGCCATGCCAGGGCCGCCTCATTGAAGCCGTCAATGCGTGCGATCCCGTAATCAAGGCGCACCGGTGAGTCGATCGCGACATAGCGGTCGAAGCGCAGCATGCCGGGGGCCGCGCGCTTTTCGCGCGCGGCGAGGTGGAGCGCCTCGAATCCACCCAAGGAAAAACCCACCAACGCGCGCTTCCCTAACATCCCCGGGTGCTTTTTCACCAGGATGCCGTCGATGGCGGTTAGAGCCACCAACAGGTCCTGGCAATCCGCCGGAGGATAGGCGGGCAGCGCCGCGGTCGATGCCTGCTCGATGAATTCCGGGTGGAAAACACTCGTGGTGGTCACCACCGAAAACCCGTGAAGATAGAGGGTTTCAGCCAGCGCCAGGGTGGTCATCGAGAGCCGATGCGAGCCGAGTCCCGGTGCCACATAGACCAGCGGCGCGGGGCCGGGTTGCAGCCAGCAGTTGAATGGCAGGTTGCGACCGGTCGAGGGCAGGCGCACGCTCAGTTCCTGCCCGTGCTGCGCAAAATCCGGGTCGTGGCAGGCAATCATGGCCACGCCAAGCGTTTGCAAGGTGGGCGTGTCCTTCTTGCCCGTGGTCGGCCAATCCGGAGGGGTCAATTGCGAGGTATAGGTCCATGCGTATTTCGCGGCGGCATAGGGGTCCGCCTCGCAACGCATCGATCGAACATACTCCGCCGTCTTGTCGCTCAAATCGTTGTAGTAAGTTCCGTAGTCAACATAGCGATAGGGATTCGCATAGCTCCATGGCTCCACCGCCTCGTCGGCGGCCCAGCCCACTGCATGACAAGGGTCGCTGGGGCCCAGAATCGGCAGCATCAGATAGTTGCGCGGCGTCCACCCCCAGTGGCTGAAGGTCTGGGCGAAATCTGCATCCGACCTGGGCATATTCCACCGTCCGGCCATATCGAACAACCCTCCGATGCCCACCGTGGTGTTGCAGAGAAAGCGCAGCGATTCATCCCCCGCGCCGGCCCAACGGCCTTGCAGGAGGTGATTCACGCAGCGGCCCGGATAGGTGATGTTGCGGGTGAAATCGCGGATCGAGCGGCGCGCCGCCGGGGCGACTACCGCCCGGTAGGCCCGAGCGGTAGGCTCAATGACGCCCACCAGCAAGCCGCGGTTGACGGCCCAGACCCCGCGGTTCGCCGGCTCCATGGGGTCGGGCATGAATTCGGGAAGCAATGCCGGATCCTGCCTCGTGGCGGCGTGCGCGGCCCCCGCGCGCGCAGTCGCTCGATCAGGCGCGGGGCCGCCCGACGAGCAGGCCCCGAGTAACCCGCAAACGATGAGAGCGGCAGGACGCAGGATGCGCGCCAAGCCGGGCAAGCCTAGCGGCCGGGAGGGAGATGGCGGAGAGGCGCTCATGGTCAGTTAGCGGGTTTCGATGATCCTGCCGACCCCCGACGCCAGCTGGCGGAGGTGTTTGAATGTCGCACGGGTGGCGTGATCACGGCGCAAGCCGTCACTCATCTCACACTCAATGTCAACCGCCCAGCCAACACGACACATGGATACGAGTCCCAAGACCTATAACAATCCTTGCCATTTGACAATTACAAATTGCGCGATGACGCTACCCAAGTCAGTAATGCACAGTGGCGCGCAAGATGGTTTGCGGCACATCCACGGCCAAGACATCCCTCGCCAAGGATCCCAAGGAAAGAGCGACGAGATGATTCACGGTTGGAAGGCTAGCGTTGGGATTGCGGCGGGTCGAACAACTTTACGACAAATCATCGACGGCATGCCACTGCGGAACCGCCACCATGGGAGTGGTGGCGATCCATACATGCCACGGGATCGCCCATCCGCCCGGTGTTTCTGCGGCGTGACGAGAATTCGTAGTGGTCAGGGAAACCCTCGTCGTTGTGATCGGGTTGGCGAACGCATCAGCGGTTGCTGCCTTGCCTCATGATTTCGCCGCACGTGTGATTGTCTTTGCAAATTCACCCGACCTGACCTTAGCTCGGTTGAACACCGCACCCCATATCCCCATGAGACCTATTGAATTGCTTGGCATGATCGGCACGCAAGACCTGATGCTTTTTTTACCGTTGCTGCTGCTGTTCTGCGGTGCGAAGAAGATGCCCGAGCTGGCACGCAGCATGGGCAAAGTCATGGGGGAATTCAAAAAGGCGCGTGATGAGTTCGAGCGCGAGATCACCCACGCCGTCAATCAGGGCGAGGCCGTAGCTAGAGTCCATGATCCCGTGGAGCCAATCGCCGTGGCTGGGGCACCTGCTCATGCCGACCCTCGTGAATCCTAGGGTTCTCAAGGCACCTGCCCGGCGGCCGAGTGGGTCACAGATGCCGTCGTGATGGCGGGCGATTTGCTTTTTGCGGGTGATGGCTGTTGGCTGAGCTGTGGGTCGGGCTGGCGATGGCGGGATGTAGTCATTATTTGAGCAGCAGCACTTTCAAGAATTGCCCTGTCGCACACACCCCGAAAATCAGTGAGATGTACCAGAGTTCGCGTTTCTTCACCACTAGGCATACCCCGCCTAGGGCGATGGAGATTTGAAAAATGGTGGTGGCCAAGCCCAGTTCCCGCCCGGTGGTTGACGCCTGGCTGGCAAGTTCCCGCGCCGCGTCTCGTTTTTTCTCAAAAGCTTCCGCATCTTTTTTGATGCTTTGTTTTTCGGTGTCGTAGCGTTTCGCCTTGGTTTTTAGTTCCTCCAACCATTGGGACGCCGCGCTATTCGCGGTTTTGTCGATTTCCGATTCATAGATGCTTTGTTTGATGCCCTTGGCTTGGTAGAAAGCCCACTGATCGGATGCCTCGGCTTGATTGAACGTGGCGTCGTTCAATTGTTTCATGGTGGCTGAGGAATAGCCCGCGCCGTGTTGGGTGGATATGGCTGCCAAGACCGCGAGCAAAATCATCGAGAGTGAGACATGCTTGGTCCATGCGTCGCGTTTTTCTTTGGATTTCTCTTCGGACTGTTCGGATTTGAGGGCTGCCACGAGCTCTTTGAGTTCTTGAAGGTCGGTATTCATGAGGGTTGCGAATTGGCTTTGGTGGGGGAGGATCGGAGAGGTGGAGGTCGCCTCTGCGCACGGCAGGTTTCCACGATTGTCGGCATGAATGCGCGGAGACAGTTCCTGATCTATGGCACGGCTAGGACGGCGATGAGTGCGAGTGTCTCGGAAGCGGTGATTTGTTTCATCGGGTGAAATCCTTGGCAGTGAGCATAGACGCCTGTCGCGCGAGGCCAAGCATTTACCACCTTCAGGAGATTCCAACGCTGGGCTCTGCAGCTAGCAAACCGTTGCGGGGTGCTTGCGTGTCGCCAATGGCAACAATCCAGTTGCTAGGCCGCCATGAGTGGGCTAATCAGACGTGCAGATGACGCTAAGCATGATCCAGCAACGGTGGACGCGAGTTTTTGCGCCGCTGGTGTGGTTTGCCTTGGCTCAAATCCTGGTCGTCACGCTGCTCGGGTCGTCGCCCGCAATGCACCAGTGCTTCCACTTGGATGCGCACGACGCCGATCACCATTGTCTCGTCACCGATTTCCAATCGGGCTGGATCGATCATGCGGTCGTGGTGCCGGTGGTCACGCCGTCGTGCTCGACGGTTGGCGGCGAGATCGGGGGGGGGGGCGCAGGTGCCGGGCATTCGCTCCCGCTCCATTTGTGCGGCAGTTTGCTGGAGCACGGGCCGCCGTCACGCGCCTGAAAAATAGAAACAGGCAGATCCGGACCGCGTGGGTCCCGGCGTTGCATCTGCGTGGTCCTCACCACGCGCCATCCCTAATTTCACTCAGGCTACAGCATGTCCCTTACCCGAACCATACCTCTTTATTTCACCGCCATTCTCATCTCCATCCGGCTGCAGGCCGCGGAACCCGCCGCCCCAGCCACCTCCAACGACGCGATCCAGCACCAACTCCTCGAGATGCAACAAGGCATCCAGGACCTGCAAACCCGCCACCAAGCGGAAATCGACGTGCTCAAACAGCAACTCGCCGACCAGCGGGCGGTGATCGACGCAATGCGACAGCGCCAGGCCGATGCGCCCGCAGAACCCGCTCGGGCTAACAGCAAAGCCACCGCAGGCGCGCCGTCTCCGGCTTTTCCCACCACCGATCCCTTGCTGGTGCAGGATTCTGGGGCTGCGCTGCCGCCAGATGTCCCGCCGGCCATTGCCGCCGCCCCGGCGGGCTCGGGTTTCCCAACCACCGATGCGTCGGTGGTGACCAACGGCCCCTCCGCAGCTGCGTCGCCAGGGTTGCTCGGCTCATCCGGCCTGCCGGGAGGAGGTGCGGCCAAAGGAAGCTACCTCAATATTTCCTTCGACGCCGTGTTCACGGGTGCGGCGTCCTCCAGCCCCAACCTCAGTTCACTGGAAGTGGGCGACCACGACCCGCAGCAACGCGGATTCAACGCCCGTAACATCGAATTGGCGCTGGATGGGGCAGTGGACCCGTATTTTGAAGGATTCGCCAATATCGTCTTCAAACTCGACAACTTCAATCAGACCGCCGTCGAGGTCGAGGAGGCGTTCGGCCAAACCACCTCCTTGCCCTACAGCCTGCAAGCCAAGGGCGGACAGTTCTTCAGCCCGTTCGGGCGGCTCAATCCGACCCATCCGCATACTTGGGATTTCGTGGATGCGCCGCTGGTCAACGGCCTGATACTCGGGTCCGACGGTCTGCGCGGCGTGGGCACCCAGCTCGCCTGGGTGCTGCCCGCGCCGTTCTATGCGCAGGCGCTGGTGGCCGTGCAAAATGGCCAGGGCAATACCGGATACTCATTCCGCAACCCCGGAGAGGCCGGCACCTTCTTTGACCGCCAGACCCTCAACCGCCAAACCGACGGCCTCTCCGACCTGGTCTGGACGCCACGCCTCGAAGCCTCCTACGATCTCACCGACACGCAGACGGTCCTCGGCGGGTTGTCCGCGGCCTTCGGTTCCAATGACACCGGCGAAAACACCCGCACCCAAATCTATGGTGTGGATTTGTTTTACAAGTGGAAGCCCGCCAACGCCGAAGGCGGCTGGCCATACGTCAAATGGCAGAGCGAGGCAATGGTCCGGCGCTATGAGGCCGGCCAGGGCCTCGATAACAGCTTTGCCACGGCCGAAACCTTCCATGACTCGGGCGCCTATTCCCAGCTCGTCTGGGGATTCCACAAGGGCTGGTCCGCCGGCCTGCGCGGCGATTATGTTCACATGCAGTCCTCAGAGGTCACCCACGACCCGCAACGCCAGAGCCGGGCACGCCTGTCCAGCGATCTGACCTGGTATGCCTCGGAGTTCTCCAAACTCCGCCTGCAATACAATTATGACATGCTCAAAGCCAACGACTTTGAGCCCGCCCGCGATGAGAACTCCCTGTTCCTGATGTATGAATTCAGCCTCGGGGCACACGGCGCGCACAAATACTGAATCTAACAAACAACTCTATTTACCATGAAACAACACATCACCCTCCTGTTAACTGTATTCGCCGCCCTAACGGGCACGACGCCGGCCAAACTAAGCGTCGTGACCACCCTGGCGGATTATGCGGCCATCACCCGCGAAATCGGCGGCGACCACGTGGAGATCACCTCCATGGCCAAACCCACCGAAGACCCACATTTCGTCGATGCCCGGCCGAGTTTTGTCGTGAAAATGCGCAGCGCGGACATCCTGATTGAGGGCGGTGCGGAACTCGAGGTTGGCTGGCTCCCGCCGTTGCTCCAGAATGCCCGCAACTCGAAACTCGAGACCGGCGCAGTCGGCCGCGTGCAGGCATCCGAGGGGATCCGCCTGCTCGAGGTGCCCGCCACGCTCAGCCGTGCGGCAGGGGACGTGCATGCCTCCGGCAATCCTCATTTCATGGTCGATCCCATCATTGCCAAAGCCGTGGCCGCGCATATCGCCCGGGCCTTGGCCGCCGCCGATCCGGCGAATGCCTCAAGTTATGCCGCCAACAACCAGAAATTCGCCGCCACGATAGACGCCAAACTCCAGGACTGGGGACGTGCGTTGCTGCCATTCCACGGTCAGCATCTCGCCGCCTATCATGACGACTGGCTCTATTTCGCCCGCCGTTTCGGTTTTGAAGTCGATGTCTTCCTCGAGCCCAAGCCCGGCGTGCCGCCGTCGCCGTCGCATCTGGCGGAAGTCATCGGCCGGATCAAGGCCGAGCACATCAAGGCGATCCTTGTCGAACCGTACCACAACCGAAAAATCGCCGAAAAAGTGGCCTCCGCAACCGGTGCCCACGTCGTCGATGGCGCACAGTATCCCGAGGCGTTGCCCAACACCGCGACCTATGTTGAGTTGATCGACGTGCTGGTGTCCCGCCTCATCACAGCCCTTAAGAACTAACGATATGTGGGACATAATGATGTGGCCGATTGTGGCGTGTTTGTTATTGCCCGGCCTGCTGGTTTATCTCGGCATGCATGTGGTCCGGCGGGGGATTATTTTCATTGATATCGCGATGGCGCAAATGGCCTCGCTGGGCGTTTGTTTTGCGGTGATGAAACACATGGATTTGGACGGGCCTGTGACGTTCTGGATCTCGCTGGGTTTCACCCTGCTGGCTGCGGCCTTGTTCGCCATCACGGGAAAACGCGCCGGCGAGGTGCCGCAGGAGGCGATCATCGGCATCGCCTATGTCGTGGCCGCCGCCGCTTCGGTGATCCTGCTGAGTTACTCGAGCGAAGGCGACGAGCAGATCAAGAACATGTTGATCGGCAACATCCTGCTGGTGACCCAGCAGGAGATCTTCCGGACTTTCGCGCTCTTTGTCGGGGTGGGGGTGTTTCACTGGCTGGCGCGCAAGCGTTTCATGCTGCTGTCATTTGCCCCGGCGGAAGCGGCCGCCATTGGCATGCGTGTTAAGCTATGGGATTTCCTATTCTACGCCACCTTCGGCCTGGTGGTCACCAGCTTCGTTCAAATCGTCGGGGTGCTGCTGGTGTTCACCTATTTGATCGTGCCGGCCGTGTGCGGAATCCTCACCGCCCGGCGCTTCGGTGTCCGCCTGGCAATCGGGGTGGTGCTGTCCCTGGCCGGAGGAGTCACCGGACTGATGGTTTCATTCTATCAGGACCTGCCATCCGGCGCGGCCATCGTGTGTGTGTTTGGTGTCTTGCTGGTGCTGGCTGGCATCGTATCGGTTTTTGCCAGCGGCAAACCAAGCTCAGGGGCAGATGAATAGCACGGTCCTCATCGCTTGGATTTGTTTGCAAGCCGCGCCACTTCTCTGCATGTGATGGGTTTGATTGCGCACGATGAAACCCTTCGCACTCAGCCTGTCTATTGCCGCGGCCGGGCTATTCGCCGTCCCATCCACTACCTTCGCCCAGCCCCCTCCCGCCCGCGCAGCGGGTACCGATGAAGGAATTGCGCCGCGCAGGTGGCCACGCAGGGAAGTGAACTCGGTGCGGGCTTATCAGAAGACTGGCGGAGGAATGTCGACCATCGATAGAACCCACGCTCATGTCCGGTGATCCAAGGTCTCTCTCGCTCCCATATCGGCAGGTGGCGAGGAGTCATCCATGAACTCGCATCGCCCAGCCACTCACAACCGGGTGATCGGCTACCTCTTCTGGCGGTGCGGCTTCACCGGCGCACACCGGTTTGACTACGGACGCCCGGTGACGGGCGTGATCGGGTTGTTCACCGCCGGTCTGCTTGGGGCGGCTGGTTCGTGGATGCGTTTCTCATTCCTGGCATGAATGACGAAGCCAGCCGTCGATTCTCCACCGGCCCATACGATGATTCCTTGGCGTGCAGTCGTGCCCGCAGTTCCGGCCATTGGTCGCGGCTGACGATGTGGCCGACGCAGGACGGTTGCCCGCACAGGCAGGGATGGTCTTCAAAGCAATCCACGTCGAAGCCATAGTCGAATGAGAGTTCCTCGCCCGGATCGATGTCGCGCAGTGCGTGGATGAAGATCTTGCGGCCCTCGATCCAGGCCTCGCAATTTGGCGCGCATGAATGGTTGATGAGCCGCGCCGTGTTCCACGGCACGTTGCCGTCGATGTCGAAGTTTTTGGACAGTGTGAAGATATAGACCGCCGCATCGCCGGTCTTGCGGGACTTGGCATGTTGGGATAGCCCGCGGCGTTCGCTCATCTTCTTGTCGATGAGCTCGCCCACGTATTGGATGACGCGGGTTTCCTTGGGGATGGCGCAGGTGGCATAGACCCCGCGGCCATGGATCTCCGAACCGCGGACCTCGCAATACGCGCTCTGCCCGCGCTGCCACAGCGCCATTAATTTGCGGTGGAGTGTGGTGCGCTCCAGATTGCCCTTGTTGCTCGCTGCCATGACTTGATTCTAACGTGATTCGTGTTTCTCCACCGGCGGCAGATCCATATTCGCCGGCAGCGTGATGAACAGGCTGCGCAGGTCGCTGGGCTTGAGTTGTGAGCCGTCGATGAACGTCCAGTCGCTCTTGCCCTTGTCGCAAATGGCCACCTGATAGCTGATGCTGTCGATCGCGAGGACCCTGGGCGGCTGACCCGCTGCGCCGTGCATGATTCGGAACCGCGTCGCCGTCGGCACCAACACCAACCACTTGGTGAAAACCAGCTGGCCGATGCTGGCCCCGTGACCCGTGACCATTTTCGTGCCCGGGGCCACCTCATAGGCGCGCGGTGCCCCCTGGGGCTTGAAGGAAAGCATGCTGATGCCCTGCTGCACCATCTGGGTCGCCACGCCCGCGGCTTGTTGCTCCGGGGTCTTCGTGCTGCCACTGTGCCTGCGGGTGCGGTCTTTCCACAGCGGGTTCATCCGCTCCACCGCCACCTGATAGTGCCCGAGCACCACTTCCTCGCCGAGCTTCGCCACCGCCGCCACGGCGGCCGCCACCACCTGCGGCGGCACGGCCTCGGTGGCCACCTCTGATTCGGATAGAGGGGCTTGGGAGGACGGTTCCTGCTGGGCAAGCGCAGCGCCACAGCTCAAGGCCAGGGTGAGTCCCAATGTTGCGAAGCGAGGAGTTTTCACGCGCCAAGGCATGCCTGCATTGGCCGGGCGCGTCAAGCATGGGGATTGGGGTGCGGCGCGCGAAGATTCCGCCTGAAGGCGGTACGACAGGCCTCCCCAAGCATGCGGATTCCAGCGCAGGAAGTCCCGCCTTCAGGCCGACTCTGGAAAGCCAGGCGCGAACTGAGGAGCTAGCGGCTAGGGTCAGGGGCTAGAGCAGCATGAGAGGCTCCTTTCTAGCCTCTGGTCCCTGGTCAGAGAGCAAGGATCCGCTGCTCACGCGCCGAGTTTCGGCGGCGGCTTGATGCGCCGGGCCAGGCGATGTCAGCGATTGGCTGCTCAGAGAATGGTTTTAACGCCGAAATTCGGCCACTGGGCGAAAATTCCGGTTTTCAATCGGGCCATCCCGGGATTGAATCGCGTTTCAGCCATGAGTCATCCCACCATCCGCATTGCCCTTGGAGCCGATCACGGCGCCTTCGCGCTCAAGAACGCCGTCGCCGCCCATTTGATGTCCCTTGGTCATGACGTTCATGACTTTGGATCCCACACGTCCGAAGCGGTCGATTACCCGGACTATGCCAACCTGGTTGCCCGCAACGTCGCGGATGGCACCTATGATTTCGGAATCCTGGCATGCACCTCCGGCGTGGGCATGTGCATCGCCGCCAACCGCCACCGCCACGTCAGCGCGGTCAACGTGCGCTCGGTGGAGGAAGCCATCATCACCCGCCAGCACAACGACGCCAACGTGCTCTGCCTGAGCGGCCAACACACCGATGCCGTGACCTCCATTGCCATGGCCGAGACGTTCATCGCCACCGCCTTTGCCGGCGGCCGCCACGAGGCCCGGGTGTGCAAATCCTCGGGCAGCCGCATCGCCCAGGTTGACCCGGAAATTTACGCCGCCATCACCGCCGAGGAACACCGCCAGCGCAACAATATCGAGCTGATCGCCTCCGAAAACTTCGCGTCGCCCGCCGTGATGGAGGCCCAGGGGTCGCTCCTGACTAACAAATACGCCGAGGGTTATCCCGGCCGCCGCTGGTATGGCGGCTGCGAGAACGTCGATGTCGTCGAGCAACTCGCCATCGAGCGCGCCAAGCAGATTTTCGGTGCCGAGCATGCCAACGTCCAGCCGCACTCCGGTTCGCAAGCCAACACCGCGGTTTATTTCGCGGTGCTGCAGCCCGGCGACAAGATCTTCACCATGGACCTGGCCCACGGCGGTCACCTGACCCACGGCCACAAGGCGAATTTTTCCGGCCGCTTCTACGAGGTGACCCACTATGGCGTCAGTCCGCACGACGAGCGCATCGATTACGACGAACTGGAAGCCACCGCCCGCGCCCTCAAGCCCAAGCTCATCACGGTGGGCGCATCCGCCTATCCGCGCGAAATCGACTTCGAGCGCATGGGCAAACTCGCCCGCGAGATTGGCGCCTATCTGTTTGTGGACATGGCGCACATCGCCGGATTGGTGGCCGCCGGCGTCCACCCGAGCCCGGTGCCCCACGCCGATTTCGTCACCTCCACCACCCACAAGTCGCTGCGCGGCCCGCGCGGCGGCATCATCCTGTGCAAGGCGGAGTTCGCCAAAAAAATCGACTCGCAGGTGTTCCCCGGGATTCAGGGCGGGCCGCTGATGCACGTCATCGCCGCCAAGGCGGTTTGTTTCCACGAGGCGCTCCAGCCCGGGTTCAAGGACTACCAGCAACAGATTGTTAGAAACGCGCAGGCCATGGCCGCCCGGCTCGCCCACCATGGTTTCCGCATCGTCTCGGGGGGCACCGACAACCACCTGATGTTAGTCGATCTGCGCTCGAAAGGCCTCAACGGCGCCGACGCCTCGCACGCCCTTGACCTGGCTGGCATTACGGTGAACAAGAACGGCATCCCGTTTGACACCGGCAGCCCGATGAAACCCAGCGGCATCCGCATCGGCACCCCCGCCGTGACCACCCGCGGCATGAAGGAAGCCGACGTCGAACAAGTCGCCGATTTCATCCAGGAGGCGTTGTCGGACCCGACCCACGTGGCCGCGCTGCATGCGCTGCGCGAGCGGGTCTTCAGCTTCAACCGCGCCTTCCCGCTGCCGTGGTGAGGCGGGTCATGGGTCATGGGTAAGAAAGCGCCTGAGATTGAATCTTCACTAGTGACTCATGACCCATGACCATTGACTTCTCATGAACCCCTTCCGCGAAGACCTTGTCGCCCGCTCGCTGGCTGAGTCCTGCACCATCGTCATCTTCGGCGCCACCGGTGACCTCACCCACCGCAAGCTCATCCCGGCGTTGTATAACTTGGCCGTGGATGGCGAACTGCCCACTGGCATCCAAATCATCGGCTTTGCCCGCCGCGAGATGTCCGACGCCGCTTTCCGCGCCAGCCTGCAAGCCGCCAACCGGTTGGTGTCGCGCTCCGGCCATGACGAGCGGGTCTGGAACCCGTTCATCGAAACCGTCCACTATCACCGTGCCGGATTCACCGACGCCGAGGGCTACCACGGTCTAACGGAAAAGCTGGATGCCATCGACGCCGCGCGCGGCGGCACGGGCAACCGGTTGTTTTACATCGCCTCCGCGCCGGAAAGCTTTGAAGACATCCTGGTCCAGCTGCAACAAGCCGGCCTCAATCAGGCTGCGGCGGGCGGTTGGGCGCGGGTGATTGTCGAAAAGCCTTTTGGCACCGACCTGGCCACCGCTCAGCGCCTCAACGCCGTTGTCAACGCCATCTTCCACGAACGCGACACCTATCGGATCGACCACTACCTCGGCAAGGAGACCGCCCAGAACCTGATGGTGCTGCGCTTCGCCAACGCCATCTTCGAGCCGCTCTGGAACCGCCAGCATATCCGCCAGGTCCAAATCACCTGCGCCGAAAACCTCGGCATGGAAGGCGGCCGCGGTGCCTACTACGATGGCGCCGGTGCCTTGCGCGACATGGTCCAGAACCACTTGCTGCAACTCCTCAGCCTGGTGGCCATGGAGCCACCCACCGATCTAACCGCCGACGGGGTGCGCGACGAGAAGGTCAAGGTCTTCCGCTCGCTGCGCCGCTGGGACACCCCGGCCAAAGTCGCCGCCAACGTGGTGCGCGCCCAATACGCCGCCGGCCACGTCGATGGGGTGCCGGTGCCCGGCTACCGCCAGGAGGATCGCATCGACCCGCAATCCTCCACGGAGGCCTATGTGGCGGTTCGATTGCTCATCGACACCTGGCGCTGGAGCGGAGTGCCGTTTTACATTCGCATGGGCAAACGCCTGCCCAAGAAAGCCACCGAGATTTCCATTCATTTCAAGGATGCGCCCTGCGTGCTGTTCAACGCCTCCTGCGGCGACGTCCCGGGCGGCAACGTGCTCGTCATCCGCATCCAACCTGACGAGGGGATCTCGCTGCGCATGGTGTCCAAAATCCCCGGCAACAGCCTGCGCCTCGAACCCGTCAAAATGGATTTCCACTACGCATCCAGCTTCGGGAAATCCAGCCCGGAAGCGTATGAGCGGCTGTTGTTGGATGCGATCGCGGGCGACGCCACCTTGTTTGCCCGCTGCGACGAGGTCGAGGAAGCTTGGCGCTTCATCGACCCGATCGAGCGCATCTGGCACCCCGCCGATAACCCGCTGCCGATGGCCGAGTTTGTCGCCGGCTCGTGGGGACCCCGGGAAGCCGACGACCTGCTGCTGCAAGACGGCAACGCCTGGCGCAGGTTGTGATGCCCGTTCTAAGAAATCACCGGTGGTCACACGATGGATGTGCGGATAGGGCAAACCACCGCATCGTCAAGGGCGCGCCGCTGTTCGGCCCGATCTTCGGCCGCGCCAGGGCCTCGCTCAATCGCGCACTGAGACGGTGGCAGGTAGGGCGGCCCGGCCCGCGCCGCCGATGCCTCCTCCCTTAGCTCCCGGAAGGGCCGATACCAGAAATCCACTCGTTGGTCGCCCACGTCCGTGCCGGCATCGCCTGTGATCTCCCGGCCAGTCGCGACGGTTGCAGCGCAGACCGCGTGGAATTTCACCTCGCCGACATCGATTGCGGGTTCGGCGAGGGCTCGAGTTGAGAGTGGAGGTGGCGGCGCCTCATCGCGCTGGCACGCGACTCACGAGGTTGATTGTCGCATGCTAGCCAACACAGCAGCCGCGCCTCATCGCGCTGGCACGCGACTCACGAGGCGTGGCTGGCGAGCTGCCTATGGCCGGTGAGCAGCTGGATCAGAGCTAGGGTGGTTGATCGTTGATGCTGGCTAGTGGGGCTCACGTCGAGACCGAGTTTGAATGCCACCGTGACGTGGTTGCAGGCACGACTTGCCGGGGCGCCACGTGCTCTTTTGGGGTTGGCTTGGGATTTGCTGGCGGTGGTGGATGGGGATGCCTTCATCTGCGGCACACGCTAGCGGCCCGGGGGAGGTGCCGATAGTGGGTGAATCGGAGATCCACCACTGGGAGGTTCGGATGGGCCGGATAGGGGATTTCCCTAGGCCCCCCCGCGACGCGCCCCGGGACCCCTAGTCCGTGCTGGATCCATCTTGACACTGCTGGTGAAATCCGCCTGTGGTGCAGTGACTCATTTCCCCCAATGTCCCATCATCCAGCAGAGATTGTCATCAGCACACACCCTTGCGCAAGTGCCGTGACCGCGGTGGGCGCGCCGGTGGTCCCGCAGCGCGCACGGTTCATTCAACTGCTGCAGATTGCCGGGGCTGGGGCTATTGTCGGTTTTCATGTCAATGCCCCGGGCTCGCAGGCCGGGTGGTTGGCGGTCGAATGGTTCTTTGTCATTGCCGGCATGAACATGTCTTCCACCTGGGTGCGGCAACCCGCACTGGCCAGTTATGCGGAGTCTCGGATGCGCCGCCTGTTGCCGGAAGTGCTGGTGGTATGGCTGGCGGCCCTGATCGCCTTGCTGGCCGGCAAGGGCACCGCGGCCATGATAGGGTTTGTAGTCTCGGCGCCGGTGTTCCTCCAAAACCTGACGATGTCCTTCGACCAACTGGAATTTCGGGATGCGGTGTTCGCGCCGCTCTGGTTTGTGGGCGCGCTCTATCAGCTCCAGTTGTTCCTCTACGCCACCAGGCGTTTCTGGCAAAATGCCCGACCGTGGCAGTTCGTCGCGGCGGCATGTGTGTTGGGTCTGGGGTCACGGCTGACGTTCGTCCTGCTTGCCACACACCATTGGCGGGCGATTCCCGCGTTCACCGCCGAGGCGCTCTATTTCATGCCTTTCTGCCATATCGAGGCGATCGTGCTCGGCGTGTTGTTAGGGAGAGGGGCATTGGCCCGCCTCGGCCGCTGGTTGCCCGCATGTCTGCTGGCTGCGGCCGCCGCCGGCCGGATCAGCGGTGGAACGTTTGGCTATGACTATCCGCTTCACCGGCAGGCCTCGTACTTGTGGGGCTATCCACTGCTGGCGTTGGCCGCCGCGTCGATCTGTGCGAAACGCGGCCCGCTGACCACTGCCATCGACCGTCTGCGACTGCCTCCCGTGCTTGAGAGAGTCGTGGCCAACCTATCGGTTCACAGCTATGGCATTTATTGCTTTCACGGGCTGCTCATTGCCACCGGCATCAACTGCGCGTCACGGCTGGCTTGGTTGCCATCGAGTGCCTCCAGAACCCTCGTTTTTTTCATCACCATCGGTGAAGCCCTGATGATTTCCGTCTTATTCGCTCGGCTCCGCCTATGCTGGTCCCTGCGCCGCGGCCATGGCCGCCAGGCCGGTTAGAACGGCCTCACTCCACCAGTGCTTTGAGGCGGCGGCAGACTTCCTCGACGTTGGTGCGCGAGTTGAACGCCGAGATCCGGAAATACCCTTCGCCGGCAGAGCCGAAGCCCGAGCCCGGGGTGATCACGACCTGCGCCTCGCCTAACATCTTGTCGAACATGTCCCACGAGCTCAGGCCCGCCGGGCAGCCGACCCAGACATAAGGCGCGTTCTCGCCGCCGAAGACTGGCAGGCCGGCGGCGGCGGCGGCTTCGCGCAGCAGGTTGGCATTGCCCATGTAGTGGGCGATGAGGGCGGAGACCTGGGATTGGCCCTCGACTGAGAAGATCGCGGCGGCGGCTTTTTGGACCGGGTAGCTCGCGCCGTTGAACTTGGTGCTGTGGCGGCGGCTCCAGAGTTGATGGAACGGCACGCGGCTGCCGTCCTCGGCACTGCCGGTCACGGATTTCGGGATGATCACATAGGCGCAGCGCGTGCCGGTGAAGCCGCCGTTTTTCGAGAACGATCGGAACTCGATCGCACAGTCGCGCGCGCCCTCGATTTCAAAGATCGAGTGCGGGATGGCCGGGTCCTGGATGAACGCCTCGTAGGCCGCGTCAAAAAGGATGATCGCGTCGTTGGCCTTGGCGTATTTCACCCACGCCTCGAGCTGCGGGCGGGTGGCCACCGCGCCGGTAGGGTTATTTGGAAAGCAGAGGTAGATGAGGTCGGCCTTTTGGGCCGGCACGTCCGCGACAAAGTGGTTGGCCGCGTTGCACGGCAGGTAGAGCAGGCCCTGATAGGTGCCGTTGGCGTCGGCGTCGCCGGTGTTGCCGGCCATCACGTTGGTGTCCACATAGACCGGATAGACCGGATCGGTGATGGCGATCACGTTGCCCTTGCCGAAGATGTCCAGAATGTTGCCGGTGTCGCACTTCGACCCGTCGGAGATGAAGACCTCGTCTGCGGCGATGCCGAGGCCGGCGAACTGGTGGTCCACGATCGCCTGGCGCAAAAACTCATACCCCTGCTCCGGGCCGTAGCCCTTGAAAGTGTCGCGAGTGGCCATTTCATCTACCGCCGCGTGCATCGCCGCAATCGCGGCGGGTGGCAGTGGTTCGGTCACGTCGCCGATGCCGCAGCGGATGATGCGCGCCGCCAGATCCGGGTGGGCCGCGCTGTAGGCTTGGACCCGGCGGGCGATCTCGGGGAACAAGTATCCCGCCTTGAGTTTGAGGAAATTCGAGTTGATGGCAGCCATGGCGGCCACATGTAGCGCCCGCCGCCCGCGAAGTCCAGCCGCGGGTTGGCAGGGGAAATAATCAAGGAGCGGCGGAATCCGTCCGCCGAAGCCCATGGAAAGCCCATGAGACGCGAGAATCGCTTGGCATTGGCCCTTCATGGACCAGGGCGATCAGACATCGCCCCTCCTTGAGTGCCCGCGGCCTAGGCCGACTTTTTTGTCCTGCACCCGGTTGGCCGGTCACTTCCAGCCGCCGCCCAGCGCGCGGTAGGCCTGGACCACGGAGCGCAGGCGGTTGCTGCGCGCGTCGGCGAGGTCGAGCTCGGCGGTGAACAGCCCGCGCTCGGCGTCTAGCACTTCCAGATAACTCGATGCGCCGCCTTGAAAGCGGTCGAGCGCCAGGGCGCTGACGTTCTTCTCGGAGGCGACCAGGCGGGTTTCCTCGGCGATGATCTCGCCGTTTTTCTGATAGGAATTGAGCGAGTCGGCCGCTTCCTGGAACGCGCTCTGGGCGGCTTTCTGATAGGTGGCGAGCGCGATGTGGGCGCGGGCCTGGGCGGCTTTGACCCCGTAGCCGATGCGCCCGGCGTCAAAGATCGGTCCGGCGAGTTGCGGGCCGATCGAGTAGGCGCCGGATTTGCCCTGGAGCAGGTGATTGAGGTCGGTGCTGATCAGGCCGCCCGAGCCGGTGAGGGACAGGGTCGGGAAGCGCAGCGCCTCGAAGACGCCGATTTCAGAGGTGGCCGCCTGGAAGTCCTGATTGGCGGCGGCCAGGTCGGGACGGCGCGCGAGCAACGAGGATGGCAGGCCGCCGGCGATATGCAGCGCTGAATCGAGGCTGGCGAGACTGCCGCCGCGGGTGATGCCGCCGGGGCATTCGCCTAACAGCGCGCGGATCTCGTTCTCCTTGGCGGCGATGCCGCGCTCGGTGGTCGGTATCAAGACCTGCGCTTGGGAGAGCAGGGCCTCGGCTTGGCCGACTTCAAGATCCGAGCTGATGCCGCCGTTGCGGCGCGAGGTGACCAGATCGAGCGAGGCCTTGCGGCTCTCGGTGGTGCGGCGCGCAATGGCGAGCCGTTCATCGAGGTTCCGGAGGTCGATGTAGGCGCTGGCCACCGAGGCGACCAGCGAGGTCTGCACCCCGTCGCGCTGGGCTTCGGAGGACAGCAGGCGCGCGCGGGCCGCCTGGTTGGTGCGCCGGATGCCGCCCCACAGGTCGATTTCCCAACTCAGCAGCCCGGTGAGGTTGTAGGATTGGGAATGGCGGCTGCTGCCTGTGGCGACTTGGCCGGCATTGACCGAGCCGTAGTTGGCCGCGGCGTCGGCTGAGCCATTGAGCATGGGAAACCACCCGGTGTTGGCGATGCCCGCTTGGGCGCGGGCTTCCTCGATCCGATAGCTGGCGGCCACCATGTCGGGATTGTTGTGCAGGGAGCGCGCGATGAGGGTGCGCAAGGTGGGGTCGGTGAACACCTTGCGCCAGGCCTGGTCGCCGAACGAGGTGCCGTGGGGCGCCTGGTCGCCGCGGATGGAACCAGGCGTCTGGATGTCCGGCGACCCCGGTTCCGGGCCCATGACACAGGCGCTCACTAACAAAACACTGGGCAGGATGAATAACGGGCGCATAAGGGTCAGGCTTTCGGGGCGGGAGATTTGAGAGGGCGGGCGCGGCGGCCAATACGGTCGGTTTAAGCTCAAAGAGAAGAGATTTTTAACCACAGATGGCCGCAGATTTACGCAGATGGGAGCAGAAAAGAAATTATTCTGTTACTGACTGGCAAAAACAAACTGGCTTCCAACTCTTATCCCTCTTCATCTGCGGTTTGATTTCTTAATTCTTTGGTGGGCTTTTTCTGTTAGTGCTCATGCTCGACCACGGCGGGCGCGGGCTTGGCCTTGCGGTCTGAGAACCGTTGGACGAAGACATAACAGACGGGAATCAGGAACAGTCCGATGGTCGTGGAGATGGACATGCCGAAGACCACGCCGGTGCCCATGGTGCTGCGCGAGGCGGCGCCGGAGCCTTTGGCCAGCATCAGCGGCACGCATCCGAGGATGAAGGCAAACGACGTCATCAGGATCGGGCGCAGCCGGAGCTTGGCGCCTTCGAGAGCGGCCTCGAGCGTGGGCACGCCCGCATCGCGTTTCATTTTGGCGAACTCGACGATGAGGATGGCGTTTTTGGCGGCCAGGCCGATGAGCATGACCAGCCCGACCTGGGCATAGACGTTCATTTCGAAATGGCGCAGCAAGAGTCCGATCAGGGTTCCCAGAATGACGGTGGGCACAGAGAGCAACACCGCGAAGGGCAGCGACCAACTTTCATACTGCGCGGCTAACAGCAGAAACACGAACACGATGGCCATGCCGAAAATGACCGGCGCCTGGCCTTCGGATTTCTTCTCCTGGAGCGTCAGGCCGGACCATTCGTAGCCGACGTTGGACGGCATGGCGGCCATGATTTCCTCCATCGCCTTCATGGCCTGCGCCGAGCTGTACCCGGGGGCGGGCGAGCCCATCATCTCCGCCGCCAGATAGAGATTGAAGCGCGTGGCGAAGTTCGGCCCGGACATTTTGCCCACCTTGACCAAGGTGCTCAGCGGCACCATGCCGCCGTCGTTGTTGCGAACGAAGAACTTGCCGATGTCCTCGGGCCTGCTGGTGAATGGCGCCTCGGCCTGCAGGAAGACCTTGTAAACGCGGCCGAATTTTACGAAATCGTTGACGTAGAGGCCGCTGAGGTAGGCTTGCAGCGTTTGGAACACGCTGTCCACCGGCACGCCCAGCGTGCGGGCTTTTTCGCGGTCGAGCTCGACTTTCACCTGCGGCGTGGACGGCTGGAAGGTGGTGCTCACACGGCCGAGTTCCGGGCGCTGGGCGGCCGCGGCAATGACTTGGTTGGCATAGGCGGCGAGTTGCTCGACGTTGCCGCCGGCGCGGTCCTGCAACTGCATGGTGAAACCCGACACGTTGCCATAACCGGGCAGGGGCGGCGGGCCGAAGGCGAACACCCGCGCGCCGGGAATGGCCATGAACTGCTTGTTCCATTTGGCCACGAGGTCCTTGGCGTGCAACCCGGGAGCCTTGCGCTCCTCCCAGTCATCCAGGCCGATGAACATCAGTGCGGAGTTGGGAAAGTTCAGCGAGTTGAGGATGCTCATGCCCGAAATGGCCAGCGCCGAGCGCACGCCGCGGGTGCTGCCGACGATGGTCTCGACCTGCTTGAGCAATTCATCGGAGCGCTGCAGCGACGCCCCTTCCGGCAACTCGATCGCCACAAACAGATAGCCCTTGTCCTCGTCCGGAATGAATCCGCCGGGAACCACCTTGCCTAACATATAGATTCCGCCGCACACGATGACTAACAACAGCATCGAGCGCGTCGCCTTGCGCGTCAGCCCGCCGATGATGCCACCGTAGCCCGCGGTGACCCAGTCGAAGAACAAATTGAATTTCCGGAAGAACCAGGCGAGCGGGCCTTTGCCGGGGGTGGGTTTGCGCAGCAGCATGGCGGAGAGCGCCGGGCTGAGGGTCAGCGCGTTGATGGCGGAGAAGACCACCGAGACGGCGATGGTGATGGCGAACTGCTGATAGAGCCGTCCGGTCACCCCGCCCATGAAGGCCACCGGCACAAACACCGCACACAGAATCAGCGCGATGGCCACCACCGGCCCGGAGACCTCCTTCATCGCCTGGCGCGTGGCATCCACCGGCGACATGCCGTGCTCGATGTGATGCTGCACCGCCTCGACCACGACGATGGCGTCGTCCACGACGATGCCGATGGCCAGCACCAGCCCGAACATGGTGAGCGTGTTGACGCTGAAGCCCAACATCGGGAAGGCGATGAACACGCCTAACAGCGACACCGGCACCGTGAGCATCGGAATGATGGTGGCGCGCAAGCTTTGCAGGAAAATGAACACGACGATGAGCACCAGGATGAGCGCCTCTTCGAGGGTTTTCACGATCTCTGACATCGACGCCTTGATCGGCAGCGTGGAATCCAGGGTGATGCCATAGATCATGTCCGGCGGGAACCGCAGCTTGGCTTCCTCGAGGATCTTCTTGACGTTGTCGGCCGTCTGGATCGCGTTGGCACCGGGGGCCAGATAGACGCCCAGCGCGCCGGCCGGCGCCTTGTCCATGCGGGCGCGAATCGAGTAGGTTTGGGCACCCAAATCGACGCGCCCGACGTCCTTGATTTTCACCTGCGAGCCATCCGGGTTGGAGCGGATGATGATGTCGGCGAATTCCTTGGGGTCCTTGAGCAGGCCCTGGGCGCGGATGTTGAATTGGCTTTCCTGGCCTTTGGGCGCGGGCTCCGCGCCGATGGTGCCGGCGGGCGACTGCGCGTTCTGCTCCTTGATCGCGTTGGACACATCCTGTGGTGTGACGGCCAAAATCGCGAGCTTTTCGGGGTTGAGCCAGACGCGCATCGAGTAATCCTGCGCGGTGAAGTTCTTCACATCGCCCACGCCGGGCACGCGCTTGATTTGATCGACCAGGTTGATGTCGGCGTAGTTGCCAAGAAACACCCCGTCATAACTGCCTTTAGGCGAGGACAGGCCGATGGCTAACAGAATATCCGGACTCGAGCGGTTGACCACGACGCCCTCGCGTTTGACCGCGTCGGGGAGCTGGGCTTCGGCCTGGCCGACGCGGTTCTGGGTGTTGACCTGCATGATGTCCACGTCGGTGCCTACGTCAAAGGTGACGTTGAGTGTCATCTTGCCGTCGTTGGTGTTATAGGATTGCAGGTAGAGCAGCTTGTCCACGCCGTTGACCTTGGACTCGATGGGCGTGGCCACCGATTCCATGACCGCCTCGGCGGCGGCTCCGCGGTAGGTGGTGGTCGCCTGGATCAAGGTCGGACTGACATTCGGGTATTCCGAAATCGGCAGGCGGGAGAGCGAGATGAGGCCGACGATGACCGTGACGATGGAGATGACCATCGCCACGATGGGCCGGCGGATGAAGAATTCAGCCATGGTCGTGTTATTCCTTGGCGGGTTTGACCTCGGCGGCCGGTGCGGATTGCATCGCGGCCATCTGCGCGGCAGTCATGGCCTTGACCGGCAGGCCTTCGCGGACTTTCTGCAGGCCTTGAACCACGACGCGCTCGCCGGGCTTGAGTCCTTCAAGGATGATGGCGTTAGAGCCGTTGGTCTCGCCGGTCTTGACCGGGCGCTGGCTGGCCTTGCCATCCGGACCGATGATCCAGAGGAACGCCTTGCCCTGCAGTTCCACCACCGCGCGCTCCGGGACTTCCAGGCAGTCCTGGCGGGTGCCCAGGTCCACGCGGACCCGCGCGAACATTCCGGGGCGCAGGATCTTGTCGGGATTGGGGAATTTGGCCCGCATGCGCAAGGTGCCGGTTTTGACGTCCACCGCCCGGTCGATGAAGATGAAGCTCCCCGGGCTGGGATGTTCCAGGCCGTTGGCCAGAATCAGGGTGAGCGGCAGGCTGAAGAGATCCTTGCCCTCTTTGCTGCTCCATTGCTTCACCTTGATATAGTTCACCTCGCTGACATTGCAGTAAAACCAGATCGGATCGAGGGTGGACAGGGTGGCTAACAACGTGGGCTCACCCTTGCCCACCAGATCGCCGATGGACACCTGCTGGGCGCCGATCAGCCCGGTGATGGGCGCGAGCACGTCACAATAGCCGAGATTCAACCGCGCGGTTTCCACCCGTGACTGGGCGGTGAGCACGCTGGCCTTGCCGGCGTCCACCGCGGCCAGCGAGTTGTCCAAATCCTGTTGTGGAACCGCCTTTTTTTCTGCCAGCGGCTGGAGCCGCGCGACGTCGGTCTGATACTTTTTGAGGGCGGCTTGCGACTCCGCCAGCGAACCCTGGGCCGCCCCTAATTTTTCCAGGAACGGTTTTTTATCCAGCACGAAGAGGACGTCGCCCTTGTTCACCTCCACGCCTTCGGTGAAGCGCATCTCATCCACAAACGCCTCGACGCGCGCCCGCACCTCGACGTTTTGCGGCGAGTCGAGCTGGCCGATGAGCGTGGTGTTGAGCGGCACGGCGCTGGGGGTGACTGCCATGACCTCGACCATCGGCGGCGGCATGACCGGGGCCACGGGTTTCTTGCAGCCACTGAGGCACAGCGTGGCCAGCAGGGCGGCTGGAACCCCGGCTCGCGCGAGGTGGCCGGAGGAGCGCCACCGCCCGCAGGTCTTGTGGAACCGGGATGGGGTGGGTGAGGGGGAGGTCAAGTGCATGGGGGTGGCTGTTAGGGCTGTTGATTTTGGTGCAGTTAAAACAACGCGTCCGGCGCTGTCAAAATGATAATCCTAAAATGGAAAGTGGAAATGGCATGGCGGCTTCTTCAGACCACTGATTAAACTGATTGTTCACTGATTTGCCTGATTGGTTGAAGATTTCGTGTCAGGCGATCTCGCTTCGCTTCGGTTCACCGAAAAAAAGCAAATCGAGAGATCCGTGAATGGGTCCATCAACAGGGATTCTCAATTTGGATTTAGATTTCTGAATTCATTCTTTGCTTCAGTTGACGCGAATGGGCCGCCGGTTGGAAATCCGCCACCGCGTCGGCCACCGAGGTGAGGCGGGTGACCACACCGAGCCGGGCGTCCACACCTTGGTGGCGCAATTGGTCGCGCACCGCAGCGCGTGCCTCGACGGCTTGCACCCGGATGCCCGCGGCGGCGAGTTCCTCGGCCAGGCCGCCCAGCATCAGCGCGCTGTGCAGGTCCACGCGCGGCGCGGCGGACAAGTCCAGCACCAGCAGCTTGGGCGGGGTGGTCTCGGCCCGCACGCGCTCGACAATCGTGTCGCGTACATGGTCCATGTTGAAATAGAGCAGGCCCGACTCCGGCCGCACAATCAGCACGCCGGCAATCCGCTCGTTTTTCGGATGGCGCTCGGCATCGGAGAACCGGCTGGTGCCAGGAATGAGCCCGAGCAGCGCCACATGCGGGCGCGACACCCGCCGCAGTAACAGCAACAACGAAATGATCGCGCCGATCATCACCCCGCGCAGCAGCCCTTGGCCGAGCACCCCCACGATGGCCGCCAGCGCGACCATGAACTCCAGCCGGTCACCGCGCCAGAGATGCTTGAGCGCGGAAATCTTGAACAGCCCCGTGACCGCGACCAGCACGATGGCGGCCAGCACCGGCTGCGGCAGCGCGGCGAGCAGGTGCGAGCAATACAGCACCACCACCAGCATGATGGCGGCCGCGATCAAACCCGACAACGGGGTGCGCGCCCCGCCGCCTTCGTTGACCAGCGATTGCGACATGCCGCCGCTGACCGGGAATCCCCGCCCCAGCCCGGCCGCGAGATTCGCCGCGGCCAGCGCCAGAAACTCCTGGTTGGCGTCCAGGCGCCCGCCATGCTTGGCGGCAAACGTCCGGCCAATGGCGGCGGTTTCCACCGCGGCTAACAGAAAACAGGCCAGCGCCAGCGGCAGCAACTCGTCGGCGTCGGACCACTGCAGCGACGGCAGCCCGATGGCCGGCAGCCCTTGCGGGACCGCGCCTAACATTTTAACCCCGCGCGCCTCGAGGCCCAGCCAGCCGGACGCGACAATCCCGCTGATGACCACCACCAAGGCGACGGGGCGGTGCTTGAGCCAGCACTTGCCAGCCGCCAGCACGGCCAGCGCGGCGCACCCGAGCATGAGCGACGAGGGGTTGGTATCAGGCAGGTGGTGGAGGCAGTTGCCGCTGTTTTGCCAGAAATTGCCATGGGTGGCGTGGATGCCGCACAACTTGGGCAACTGGGTGCTGGCCAGGAACAACGCCACCCCGCACTTGAACCCGACCATCACGCTCTCGGAGATGAAGTTGACAATCGAACCGGCCTTGGCCAGCCAGGCCAGCAAGGCGATGAGCCCCACCAGCAGCGAGGTGCCCGCCGCCAGCGCGCTGAAGCGGCTCGGGTCGCCGCCGGCGATTGCGCCCAGCGACGCGCCGACGAGCAGGGAAATGGCGGAGGTGACCGTGATCACCGTGTGGCGCGTGCTGCAGAATAACCAGAACACCAACCCGCCAAACAAACAGGCATAGAGCCCGGCTTGCGGCGGCAGGTTGGCCAGCGAGGCGTCACCCAGGCCGGCGGGCAGCAGGTAGGCGGCGAGCGTGATGCCCGCGACCAGGTCCCCCCGCAGCCAGTTAGCTTGATAGGTCCGCAGCCATCCGAGAGCGGGCAGCCACCGCACCAGCCGGGGTGCCGCGGTGTCGCGGTCAAGGATGGGCGGGGAATGCGTCATGGGGGGCATGGCTAAAAGGGAAAATGAAAAACGGCATGGCGGTTCATTTTACCACGGATTATACGGATTTTAACGGATTTCACGGAGAATATCACGGTGTTCTAACTGACTGACCGCTCGCCCAGCAGGTTAGAGCTCTAGTATTCATAACTCTTTCGTAATCCGTTAAATCCGTGTAATTTGCCTGAGATGAATTGGATTGCAGTCAGTCAGGCCATCTCGCTGCGCTCGGTTGTGGTTCCCATTTTTCGATCCAGGTCGACCGGTTGGTTAGGCCGGCGGCGGCTCACCGTTCTCGTCGGGATCCTTTTTCTCCAGGCGCGCGCGGGCGGCCTCCAGCATGACCCTCTTGTCCGCGCTCACCTTGGGGAACTTCAGGTCCAGTTTCTGGATGGCGTTGACCACGATGTCGGCCACCAGCGCGCGGGCGACAAATTTGCGGTCGGCGGGGATGACATGCCATGGGGCGCGTTTGGTGCTGGTGGCGCTGAGCGCTTGTTCGAAGGCTTTCTGATAGTCCTTCCAGTGTTCGCGTTCCGCCAGATCGGCTTCGGAGAATTTCCAGTGCTTGTCGGGATTGTTGAGGCGCTCGAGGAACCGGCGCTTTTGCTCGTCTTTCGACAGATGCAGGAAGAACTTGAGCACCAGCGTGCCGTTGCGCGCGAGGTGTTTCTCGAAGTTGTTGATGTCCTCGTAGCGCTTTTGCCAGAACTTGTCGTCGGGGTTGGCGGGTTGGCCGGGGCCAAGCCATTCCGGGTGGACTTTGACCACCAGCACGTCCTCATAATACGAGCGGTTGAAGATGCCGATGCGGCCGCGCTCGGGCAGGGACTTCATGTAGCGCCACAGGAAGTTGTGATCGAGTTCCTCGGCGGAGGGTTTCTTGAAGCTGAACACCTGACAGCCCTGGGGGTTGACGCCGGACATGACGTGGCGGATCGTGCCATCCTTGCCTGCGGCATCCATCGCCTGAAAAATCAGCAGCACCGAGTGGGTGTCGCTGGCGTAGAGCAGTTCCTGGGCGGCATCGAGGTGTTCGCGGTTCTCGGCGAGGATCTCTGCCGCCCGCTCCTTGATGACTTCCTTGCCGAGTTCCTGCGCCTCATCGGTGGCGGTCCAGTCGGTCACGAAATGTTTCAGGTTCACGGCGCTGCCGGGTTCGACAACGAATTGTTGGAGGAGTTTGGGCTTGATCATGGTGGTGGGGGATGGGGTGGTGGAGTGGGTGGAGTGTTGGAATCAACGGGACTCTCAGCGAGAAAAACCAGCGCGGGCTTGGGCGACGGCGGCGTTGATGCCCGCGCCGCAGGCCATGAGCCTCAGCGCCAGCACGGGAAGACGGATTTTGCGCATGACGGCTGCCATCGTGGCGGTTGCGCGATGGGATGTCGAGAAAGTTTGAACCTTTTGCATGGCGGCGGAGGGGGCGACATGGGGCCTGCACCTACTTCACATTTGCTAGGGGTTTCAATCCGCGCCCCCCGCGAAGGGGGCGACA
>Ga0114958_10000099_pt1 | contig 68705 bp, 50 predicted proteins | sample C_130208_EF_Meta_FD_89577 | JGI IMG/M metagenome (GOLD analysis project Ga0114958, IMG submission 89577) | Freshwater microbial communities from Lake Croche, Canada to study carbon cycling - C_130208_EF_MetaG | ecosystem: Environmental > Aquatic > Freshwater > Lake | place: Lake Croche, Canada...
AAAATGAATAGTTTAAACAGTGCAAAAGCACTATTTAATAGATTAATTAAAGTTAATAATTTTAAGTTTACACAACATTTTCGATACAATGGCACAACTGGTGCAACTGCATTGTTTGAAAGTTTAGTAGAAAATAAAGTAACAAACGTATGGGGATATCCCGGAGGTGCAATTCTACCTGTACTTGATAAATTCCATGGTCAAAATAAAATTAATTATATATTATCTCGTACAGAAGCTGGAGGAAGTTTTATGGCCGAAGGTTATTCTAAGGCAACCAAGAAACCAGGAGTTGTAATGGTAACTTCTGGTCCAGGTGCAATCAATACTATGACAAGTCTACAAAATGCTTTAAGTGATGGGACACCATTAATGGTATTGAGTGGCCAAGTTTCAACTGCAGTTATTGGTACTGATGCATTTCAAGAAGCAGATGTAATTAGTATTTCAAAACCATGTACTAAATGGAATGATCAAATTACTGATGGTAAAACTGTAAATAATACAGTTCGTACAGCATTTAGACAAATGCTAAATAAAAGACATGGTCCGGTATTAATTGATCTACCAAAAAATATTATGAGTAATAGTTATGTTCAAGATCCTATTGAACAATTAAAAGAAACTACAAATGATAAACTAGAATCAACAACTACTCCAGAAGATATTAATAAAATGATTAATCAAGCAAAGCGTCCAGTAATTCTCGCAGGACAAGGAGTATTGCAAGGTGATGCAATTCATGAGTTACGTAGAATCGCAACATTTTATAATATTCCTGTAACAACAACACTTATGGGTCTAGGTGTTTTTGATGAAAAAAATTGTCAATCATTGAAAATGATTGGTATGCATGGATCTTATTATGCAAATATGGCTGTACAAAATTGTGATCTTCTAATTAATTTTGGAAGTCGGTTTGATGACCGTATTATTGGCAATCCATCAAAATTCGCGCCAAAAGCAACAATTGTACATGTGGATATTCTATCTAAGAATATTAATAAAGTAATTAAAGCAAATTATTATATTAATGATGATTGTAAAACAGTTCTTAATGATATGATTGAATATACTTTATTTAATGATAAGTTTGATCCTTATAAGTTTAACAAATGGCACGACCAAATTCGCGAATGGAAGAAGATTACATTTTCATATCCAACTAAAAAAAATGTCCTTCAAGGAAGACACGTAATTGCAACATTAAATAAAATTATCTATGATAATATGTGCAATAGTTATACAATTGTTGCTGATGTCGGTGCTCATCAAATGTGGGCTGCACAATTTATTGACTATTGTTATCCAAAAGTTAAATGGATCACATCTGGAGGACTTGGATCCATGGGTTACTCAGTACCTGCCGCAATTGGTGCAAAAGTTGGGATTGGTAAAGGTAAAGTAATATGTATTTGTGGTGATGGGGGATTTACTATGTCAATGACTGAAATTCTAACAGCAGTTGAAAATAAAGTAAACATTAAAGTTTTAATCATTAATAATAGTTATCAATTAATGGTTAAAATGTGGCAAGATAAATTTTATGACAAACGTTATGTCGGTGTTAAAATGAATAATCCTCCATTTGAACTTGTTTGTGAAGCAATGGGATGTAAAGGTATTCGTATTAATATCAATGATAATCTTGAAGAGAAACTACAACAAGTACTCGATTATGAAGATGGACCAATTGTTGCAAACATTATTACAGACGATTCTGAATCTGTACTACCAATGGTTTCTCCTGGTAAAGCTTTGGATGATATGATTATTGATGAAGATAATAATGATAAGATCGAAGGAGATGCACCTTGTTAAGGTATTTATTTATTATAGATTTATTATAAGATTTATTATAGATCTATTTATTAAACTTATAATTTAACATCTTCAATCTTTTCACAAGTCATTATATTATTACGTATTCTATTTATAATTTCTAATTGCTCACCCTCATTTTTATTTACATCTGTATAACCAGTATTTTTTTTAATATAAACTCGATATCTTTGTTGAATAATAGTATTTCTTGATTTACTGTATTTATTTAATATTATTGATGTTGGTACTGTCATAGTTGTAACGAGATAATCTGTAAATCTATTACATGGATATATATAAAAGTTATCAATTAATATGTTTCTTTGATTATTAATTAATTCGTCATTTGTATATTTATTTAGAATATATGATATTCCAAATATTTTTTCAGTTTGAGCTAAAAATATAGTATCAACTATAATTCTTCCTTCTAAGATATTCTTTAAATTATTAATCATTAATTTAAAATCAACTGAATTTGTACCAAAAAGATGATCTGATATATAATAATCTTTACCAACAAAAAATAAATTTGTCATTATTAGTTTTTTGTTTACTTTCATTATATTAATAAATTCATCCATATCATAAAAATATTCATCACTTCTATATTTAATACAATATTCTGTATCTACTTTATCTAATACTCTATATATATTATACATTTGATTATATACATTTAACTTTGTTATATAATTATTTTTAGTTGCTAATTCTAAAAGATTACAATCATCTTTAGTATGTAGATCATTGGTAGATTGTATTATTTTACCATATTTATAACATAATATGCGATTTATATTACATGTACTTGAATGATATCCTGCAATTATAAATGTTAAATCTTCTGTTTTTAAATATTCAGTATCTGTTAAAAAAATCATTTTATAATCAGTTTCATAAAGTTTTTCAATATTAGTTATTATAAGATTCTGAATTATAGATCCTTCAATATATGAATCAGATTTAGTTATATAACATATTTTTTTTATATCTTCATAATTTTTAAGATTCTCAAGATCTTTGCAAATTAATAGATTATTTTCGTAAGTTAACAAAGTTTTTGGTATTTTAATAAGATCTTCACATAAGTTAATTAAGTTCATTTATAAAGTATATTAGTATATAACTATTATATAAATATATTTATTAAATATAACAAATCATAATATGAAATTTACAAACTATTTTAATTTATTAAATTATATTATTACAAAGTATGATGAATTGTACGATGACTTAATTCTAAATAATGAACAAGAGAATTTAGAAAATTTTATACCAACAGATGAATACATTATGTGGCATACTAAAAATATCGGTACTAATTTATCAGATACAATGTTATTATCAGGTATAATACCAATGTATCGTATAAAACAAAAATCAAGAAAATATTATTTAAATATATTAATTGAAAATAATCCATCAAATCCTGAATTTTTAGAATATGCATTTTATGATATTTTTTTTAATCCAATAAAAATATGTATAATTCTTAGTGGATTTATGCGTAATTATAAATTAACATTACTTGAGTTTGTTAAATATTTTAAAAATTATCAAGTTGATTATTATGTATGTACATATGATATTATTGGTATGGGTACGCATATAGATGAACAATATAGCCAAGATAAATTTGATATAGAAGATCTAAAAAAAATAATTCCAATTAAAAAATATATTGTAAAACAATATTCTAAAAATTGTAAGAAGATATCAAAAGATATTAGTATGAATAAGTTATATTATCAAACTGAAAATATCTTTGACTGTTATTCATTAGTTGATGAAAATTATTTTTTTTATATTAGAACAAGAGCTGATTTATTAGTTGAAAATTTAGATAATATATTAGATATATATTTTGATGATATTATTAATAATAAGATAATTGTACATTACAATCATGTACAGAATTTAGTAGTAAATCAAATAGAGGATAATTCCGAATGGTCAATAAAACAACAGATACCATTTGATGGATTTGCAATATGTAATATATTCATTGCAGATATATATTTTAAATTTCATTTACATATTCAAAATCATACTAAAAATAATGAAACCCCTGAACAAACATTGTATTTTTATTTAGTAAATAATAATATAAATATTATTATGGATAATATTTGTAAAATATATAGAAAAGATATAACCCCACGTCAGATTAATAGAATTTCTATTTTACGTGGAAGAAGATAAATAATTCATATAATTCATATAACTAATAGTTCTTTTATAATTTTAACTATTTTATTCTTTTTATTGGACTCCAAATCTGTGTATGCATGAAAAACACCGAATATTAATGTTGCTGTAATAGTAGCAATATTTATAAAATCTATATCAGGATCATTTTCTAATAACCATTCTTTAAAATATTCAATAAAAACATTATTATATTTATAATCTATTTCTTTATCATATAATATAGAATCAAATCCATATAGACTTTGTAATAATTTTGCATAATCATATGTTTTATCACCACTAATTGCTTCTGAATCATTTATTAATCCCTTCATATCAATAAACTTATATTCATCTTTATATGTTAATAATATGTTACTAAACCAAAAATCACCATGTATTACTGAACAGATATTCTTTTTAAATTTTTCGTCATTTAAATATTCTGATAGTCTTTCTTTTATAACTTCATATAATTGATTTGCTTCTTCAAAATCATAAATTAATTTATCTTCAAATCTCTTTTTTAGTTTTATTTGATAATTTAGTTTGTACTCATCTATATTTAACAAATTGTCTAATATAATTGAATGAATCTTTTTAAGATTACCTAATAAATCCTTAAATAATTTTAAGCTATATGTTTTATTAATGTATAAATATGAAACTGGTATACCATTTATTTTTTCTAGATTTAGATCAATAGAGTCTACACTTGACATATTGTAACCATAATAACTTACAAATAGTTTCTTTATATTTTCCAGATCTTCAATTCCTTTTAAGTTTTCATAAAAATATAATTCACCTCTTCCTATATTTTTATTAACTCTTTTAATTATTCTTTCATCAATACACTTTATTTTATTATATTTATTATTATCCAATTTGTTATCAATATCATCATTTATTAATTGATATTCTCCTAATAATTTATATATTCTATCATCATATGGATTATATGCGCGATCATCAATGTATATATCACCTAGCGGTTTACCAAATATTAATTCATCATATGGTATCTCAAATTTATCTAAAGTTGCAAATGTTATTTTTCCAATATCTCTTATGACTGAACCAATATTATGTCCATGTGTTTGCATTCTTCTTGCAGTATATATAATAATAGTATGACCATCGTCTTTTAATTTTCTAACTAAGTTTATCATTTTATCTATTGGTTTTACAGTTGAATAATCTTTTGGTATCACTGGATATGTTACCAATGTATTGTCTAAATCAAAAACATATCTTAATTTATTTGAAGTTATAATTTGTGTACTTGCATCTTTATCTTCTATTAATTGTTTTGGTGTTCCTAAAGAAATAGTTTTATTAATAGTTATATTTAATACATCTTGTTTTAATGTATATGTTGTACTTAAAAGAAATTCATACATTAAACTCATATAAAATTCATTATTACTTTTTTGATTTTTTTCTAATACCAATTTAAAAATATTTTTAAATTCATCTTTATTTTTAAATCCATAACAGCCAATACATATTAGATCACTTATCTTTTGTTTTTCCTTTATATTTTCTATATAATTATCTTTATTAACAGAAACATATGAATAAATTGGATCTTTTTCATTGTTAAAATTTGTAAATATAAAATTAGATTCATAATTTTTATTTAAATAGATATAAGTTTCTTCAGGATAAATTGTATCATTATCTATAAATAGTATATTATTATTATTTAATTCTGCAAAGACTGTTTGAAGACCAATATAAGCACTTTCAGAAGCTCCTCTTGTAAAATAATCAATTAATATAAAATTAAATACTAAATGAGGAAACATATTCGTTAAAATTTCTTTAAAGTTACAAGATTCTAATCTCTTATTATATATAATATATAAATTATATTCGTGTACTTTATGTAAATTAAGTGATTTAATTGTATGATATATCATTGGTTTTCCATATATTAAATTTAAAGGTTTTGGATAGATTGAGTCAAACCTACTACCTTTACCCGCACATAATATAAATATATTCATTTCAAATATAACATTATAATTTTTTGTTTTTATATTTAATTATTTAAATTATCTACTGTAAGTTATAAATGGACGTAATAATTGCAATATTTAATCAAACATTTTCATTAATTAAGCAATTTATCGCAGCTATCACACCAATGGCAATATATATTTATACAGTTTTAAGTCCATTGGTTAAAGCATTTTTTTTATTCATGATATCAATAGATTATGTTGGTATATTTACTAGTAAAATATTTATATCAATAGTATTGTTAATATTAACATATATCATAGGTTATTTATATTTAAAAATTTACAAGCCTCAATTATATGACAAGATTATAGATGCATTAGGATTAAAAAAAAGACTAGCTAAAAAAGTATTTTTATTTGAAACAGATATAGATTTTAAAGTTTCATCAGATTAATTTTTACCAGATTAATTTTATTTTTAATATTATAGAAAGATAATTTATGCAATCTCTATTAACTTCCTTCTTTGTTTCAAATCAAATTTATATTGCAATTGCAGTATTAGTAATTATGTCTATATATTTATTTAATTATATGATGAATAAATTTAAAATTACTATAAATTTTAGAAAATTTTTATATGATAGCCCAAATTTGAAAATAAATACAATATTTACATCTGAAAATGAAAATAAGAAGCAACGAATAAAATTAATTAATAGACTAATTGATGAAAAAGTAATTGATAAAAAAGATTATCTTAAAGCGATTAATATAAGTAAAAATATGTTACTACCTAAGATACCCCCAACGATCGTAATAACGCCAATAGCATCGTCTACTCCTTTACCATCTCAACCATCTCAAACATCTACATTATCTCCATCTCAACCATCTATATTATCACCACCTTCACCATCTACATTATCTCCACCTTCACCCTCTACATTATCTCCACCATCACCCCCTTCACCATCAACATTATCTCCACCATCACCCCCTTCACCATCTACATTATCTTCACCATCATCCCCTTCACCATCACTACCTTCGCCATCTACATTATCTCCACCATCACAACCTTCGCCATCTACAGTATCACAATCTACTGCGGTAGCTCCTGTATCATCTCCAACAATAACACCAATAAATAAAATATAAAAACTTAATACAACTTAGAAATATATTAATAATTATATATATATAATTATCAATAATGAGTATGCAAACAAATATAGGAAGAATTAAAATAGAATTAAAACGTATTAGAGATAAACCAGATAAAAATTTTAAAGTATCTCTAACTGAAGATAATATGATGGATTGGTATGTTCTATATTCGAATCTCGATGATCCGAGATTCATTGGAGGAGAATATATATTACATATAAAATTACACGAAGGTTATCCACATAAAGCGCCAGATTTTAGATGGTTAACTCCTAATGGTCGATTTGAAGTTAATACAAAAATATGTTATAATATATCAACATATCATGAAAATGATTCAGGTGGTGGAGGATGGAATCCATTATGGACATTAAACTCAATGATTATTGGTATTATGTCAATGTTATTTGAAAATAATACAGGTGGTATTGGACATATTCATGGAACTAAATTAGAAACATATCAAAAACTTGCAAAAGAATCAATTGCATTTAATAAATTATTAAATGATCAATATAAGTTTGATTTTTAGAGGCACATTTTCTTAGCATATCCAATTACTGCACAAGCAATCCGTTTTCCGGCATTACCCGTTTTTAATGATTCTTCATCTCCTCCTTTACCTAAGTCATCTTTCTTTCCGTGAATTACAATTGATCTTCCAATAATATTCTGTTTATATCCTCTTAATTTAATCATTGAATCTGTAAACTTCATTTTACATATTCCATCTGAATCAGTTTTAATATTTCCTAAATCTCCAACATGTCGTTCTTTTGAATTCGGACCACCATGTATAGTATTAAATGGATTAAAATGTGCACATGCTGATGTACAACCATCTGATAAATCACCGGCAGCATGAATATGAAATCCTAATTCTGCATTTTTAGGTAGACCTGCTAGATTAATATCAATTGTAACTGTATTAGAATACATATTTTCATAAAAATAAATAGAACCAGTAATATCTAAATTAAGATATGCGATTGCAGTTACTTCTGGAGGTTGATCTTTACTTTTTAAATAAAATTGTGTTATAACTAATACTATTTGAATTAAAATTAATAAAATAAATGTCCTATTATTGTTCATATTTTAGATTGTATATATACTGTTATATATATAATATAAATTTTCTGTTTATATTTTAATTTCGATCAATAACTAATCTATAAACATCGTCATGTAAATTACGAATGCAAATTACATCACCTATATTTGCATTTAATTCTTTCGCAATTAAATTATCATAAAATACTGTATGCATATTTTTATTTGTTTCAATTATATTTTTTCTTTCACTTTCATTTAATACACGCATTGGGCGTAGATTCGGATGTACTTTAAAAAATCCAGTATAATTTAGATGTCTATAATCCATTATAATTAAGATATATATTTATAAGTTATAAATATATATAATCATATCATTAATAAATCAATTTTTTAAACTAATCATTGAATAGTTAGTCTATAGTTAGTCTATAGGTTGATCTTTACTTTTCCTTTTCCTGCAGGAACTTTAACTTCATTCTCTCCAGGTTCTTCACTCGCTTTGTATACTTTTTCAATATTCTTCTTGAGTTCTCCTAATTCTGATTTCCATTGATTAATTTCAGTTGTACCTTCAATTAATTCTAATTCTTCTTCTAGATTATCAATCTTCTTTTGTAATTCATCAATCTTTTCTTTTGATAGAGAATAGATTGGCAAATCAACTAGATAAGCATATGATTTATTTTCAGATAATTTAGGAAATTCTTGTTCTTCTAATTGCTTATTAATCTTTTCTTTTGTTTGATTATTTACTATAATTGTACCATCAATAACTCCCTTAATAAACTTCATCTTCCAATCTAGAACATTTAATTCTTTTTCAAGTTCATCTATTTGATGTTCTTTTCTTTTAGTGTAATATTGTAATCTTACATCATAGAATTCTTTTAGAATATCATAAATTGTATCATATTTACGAATCACGCTCTTTTTATTAAAGCAATGCATATTCATAATTGATTCTTTACTAGATAATTTGAGTGTAGATTCTAACTTCTTTTTTTCAATTAGATCAAATAAGTTATCATCGGTAAATTGAATATCAAAATATACTGTTTCATCAGTATTCTTATCTTTATACCCTTTGATAACTTTATCTTCTTCTAATTTATCTAGGTGTTCCTTATATGTAGTTGTCCATGTACCAACAGGTAATTCAGTAATTATTACTTTACTGTTTTCTTTATCAACTTTATAATTTCCTTTGATATTATATCCATTGTCAGTTTTTTCAATCTTACCTTTAAATCCTCTGTACCACGGTAACATTTCTTTGACTGATTTATTATCCATCATTAATAGAATATTATCAATGATTTGTATAGGATTATACTGTAAGATGGTAGTTGAAAATCCAGTACCAATACCTTGAGCACCATTTACTAGAACCATCGGTATAATTGGTACATAGTATTCTGGTTCAATTGATTGGCCATCATCATTTAAATATGTAAGAATTGCATCATCTTCAGACCTAAATATTAATCTATTCCATTCAGCTAAATATGTATGTATATATCTTGAAGAGGCTGCATCTTTACCACCTAATAGACGAGTTCCAAATTGTCCAGATGGATGAAGTTGATTTAAGTTGTTAGAACCAACAAAATTTTGTGCCATTCCAATGATAGTTCCTTGAAGAGATGCTTCGCCGTGATGGTAAGATGTCTTCTCAGATATAAATCCTGATAATTGTGCAACTTTAATTTCGTCTTGTTTCTTATTAATCTTTTTAAGAATTGAACCAAATTGTACTTTACGTTGAGATGGTTTCATACCATCGATTACACTTGGAATACTTCTATTAATATCATCATTTGAAAAATGAATTAATTCTCTGTGTACAAAATCAACAATTGGTACTTCTTTTACATCATTCTCTAAGATCTTAGATTTATCAAACTTCTTTAGCCACTCTTTACGATCATCTGCACGTTCTTTTTTAAATGCTAATGTCATCGCATCATAACATACATGTTCTTTATTAGTATCTTCAATCGTTGTTGTTACTTTACCTTTTTTACCACCAGATTTAGCACCAGATTTTTTGGAAGATTGTTTGGATACAACACTTTTTTCTTCAGCATTATCAACATCATCATCTTCGTCATCTGGATAAATAGACTTATCAACCCAAGTATACTTAATTAATTTATTTTCTAAATCATTAAAATATTCTTTTGCTTCTTCTCTATTTGAAGTACCTAATCCCTTATAATATTTAATGTGCCATGCGTTAGCATCAATCTTAGCTTTCCAACTTTCATATTGGGTTAAGTTATAAAAGGTCTTTGTTTCTTTACCTTTAACTGCTTTAACAATTGGTGTTGCTAAAGAATGAATAAAATTTAATTTGATTAAACTTGGAAAGAAATAATGGAAGAAATTCATAATTAATCCCTTGATATGGTATCCATCAACGTCCTGATCGGTCAAGACTATAATTGATGAATAACGTAATTCAGTTGTATTAGTATATTCTTTATTATGTTGTAATCCAAGGATCTTTTTAATGTTAATGATTTCTTCATTTTCTAATAGTTGTTTTGCAGTAGCTTCTCTTACATTTAGTAATTTTCCTTTTAATGGAAAAACACCATACTTGCAATTACCATCTTCTACTGCAGATCTACCAGCCATCGCTAGACCCTTTGCACTATCACCTTCGGTAACAATTAAACGACACACATTAGATTTCTTAGTTCCTGCCCATTCTGCATCTTCTAACTTGGGAATACCTTTAATGTTGTTTGTTTTTTTACCATCAGTGTTTTTAAGAATGACTTGATCTTTTAGTTTTGCCATTTGAATAATTTGTTCTACAATTCCAGATTTTATAATCTTAGAAACTATCTTATCATTCATCTCATAAGTTGAACCAAATTCAGCTTGCTTCGTTTTAAGTTCTTCTTTAGTTTGAGACGAGAAAGCAGGATTGATGATTGTACTATCAATAAATATAATTAAATTTTCTTTAATTAGTTCATCTTTTATTTTAAGTTCTTTATTTTTCTTTAGAATAGCTTCTTTTACTTTTTTGATAATACCCTTCATTACATATTCTACATGATTACCACCTTTGTAAGTACAAATACCATTTACAAAACTCTTTTGTTCAAAGTTATTGTCAGGTTTATACATTACTCCGACTTTCCATCTTTCTTGTTCATCAAAGAAAACTTCCTCATCAGGATAATAGAGTGTAATATACTTTTTAAAACTATTTGTATCAATCTTCTTATCATTGTAAAATACTTTGAGTTTTTCACCAAGACCAGCAATATCGTATGCTCTCTTTTTAAATAAACCTACAATATCATCTGATAATTCAGTAAGACCAAATCTTTTTAAATCTGGATAGAAAGTAATTTGTGTGTAAGACTTTGACTTGTAATCAGTTATCTTTGCTTTGGTTCTTTTACCCATATTTTCACTAAATTCTTGATAAAACTTTCTTTTTCTAGGTTCATCAACTGTTTCTACAATAAACTTGGAACTAAAAATATTTGTTAACTTTGCACCATAACCATTACGACCACCAGTAGTTCTGGCTTCTGTATCATCATAGTTAGTAGATGTAAGTAATTCACCAAAGATTAATTCAGGAATGTATATATTATGTTGAGGATGTATTTCTACATCAATACCTTTACCATTATTAAAAACAGATATCTCATTCTTTTCTTTATCAATTGAAATTTTAATAGTATCACATGTTGAATCGGTTTTAGTATGATCAAATGCATTTACAATGATCTCGTCAAAAATCTTGTATAATGCAGGAACATATTTAATATTCTTGCGAACAATTCTTTGTAAGTTATCATCAAAAACATCCATCATATCTTCTTGAACCTTTGTATTATCTACATAGGTATCAGGACGATCTAAAACATGCTCAATTTGAGTCTTCTTTTGATATTTTTGTTCTAGAGACTTTTCGGATGGATCCATTATGGTTCTAATATAAAGATTATTTCTTTATATTAAAATTATTTAAATTCAATTTTTTAATAATTTTTTTTAAAAAAACTTTTAAGAAAAATTAGTAGGAACGAAATGAGAAAACAATTTTTTAATATTTGGGTGAATGAAATGTTTTACAAAGAAAGAAAACAATTTTTTATAAGGTTGGCTCTTAACTTTTATTAAATTTGGTTTTTGACGGTACACGATACTTATTAAAATTATTATAGATAAATAATTTTAATTATATTTGTTTTATTATGCAGCTAATAATGCAACTGATGCTGCAGGAGCTTTTGCAATTGGTACTGTATAGAATTGAGTTGGTGAAGTTTTATATAATCCAACAGTAGCTGCTGCTGTTCCTGCTGGTAAGGCAGCTCCGTTTGCAACGTTTGTTGCAGCATTAATTGCAGCAGCATTTGCATTTCCGGGAGGAGCTACACCGAAATCGTGGTTTGTTACAAATAAACCAAAATTTGCAGCGTTGCTTAAATCTACTGCTTGAGTAGAACCACAAATATATCCGCTATGTGCTGCACCTCCTAAAGCAGCCATTACTGTTGCTTGAGTAGTAGCAGCAGTAAATGCACCACCTCTACGTCCTCCTTTTCTGGATCCTTTTTTTGCAACTCTGCGTCTGCGGCCGCCGCTAACTCCACTGCGACCAGAACGGCCAGAGCGACCTCCTTTTCTGGAAGCCTTCTTGGAAACTCTACGTCTGCGGCCACCACTTACTCCACTACGACCGGAGCGTCCACTGCGACCACCAGAGCGGCCACTGCGGCCACTACGTCCAGAACGACCTCCTTTTCTGGAAGCTTTCTTTGAAACTCTACGTCTGCGGCCACCACTTAAGCCAGAGCGACCACTACGGCCAGAGCGTCCACTGCGACCACTGCGACCAGATGCACCAGAACCTCCTCTGCGTCTACGGCCACCGCTTAAGCCAGAGCGACCACTGCGGCCACTGCGGCCACTGCGACCAGAGCGTCCAGAGCGTCCAGATGCACCAGAACCTCCTCTGCGTCTAGAGGCTTTGCGTCTGCGACCACCGCTTAAGCCGGAGCGACCACTGCGACCAGAGCGTCCGGAGCGTCCAGAGCGTCCAGAGCGTCCAGATGCACCAGAACCTCCTCTGCGTCTAGAGGCTTTGCGTCTACGACCACCGCTTAAGCCGGAGCGACCACTGCGGCCAGATGCACCAGAACCTCCTCTGCGTCTAGAGGCTTTGCGTCTGCGACCACCGCTTAAGCCGGAGCGACCACTGCGGCCACTGCGACCACTGCGACCAGATGCACCAGAACCTCCTCTTCTTGCAACTTTGCGTCTGCGGCCTCCGCTTAAGCCAGAGCGACCACTGCGGCCAGAGCGACCAGAGCGTCCACTGCGACCAGATGCACCAGAACCTCCTCTTCTTGCAACTTTGCGTCTGCGGCCTCCGCTTAAGCCAGAGCGACCACTGCGACCAGAGCGTCCACTGCGACCAGAGCGTCCACTGCGACCAGATGCACCAGAGCCTCCTCTTCTTGCAACTTTGCGTCTGCGGCCTCCGCTTAAGCCAGAGCGACCACTGCGACCACTGCGACCAGAGCGTCCACTGCGACCACTACGACCAGATGCACCAGAGCCTCCTCTTCTTGCAACTTTGCGTCTGCGGCCTCCGCTTAAGCCAGAGCGACCACTGCGACCAGAGCGTCCAGAGCGTCCACTACGACCAGATGCACCAGAACCACCTCTTCTTGCAACTTTGCGTCTGCGGCCTCCGCTTAAGCCAGAGCGTCCAGAACGTCCAGAGCTGCCACTGCGACCAGAAGCACCTCCCATTCTGGATCCTTTCTTAGCGACTCTGCGTCTGCGACCACCGCTTAAGCCAGAACGACCACTGTATCCAGAAGCACCTCCTTTTCTGGATCCCTTCTTGGCAACTCTGCGTCTACGGCCACCGCTTAAACCGGAGCGACCAGAACGTCCAGAACGACCAGAGTGTCCAGAGCGTCCGCTGCGACCAGAAGCACCTCCCATTCTGGATCCCTTCTTGGCAACTCTGCGTCTACGGCCACCGCTTAAACCGGAGCGACCAGAACGGCCAGAACGACCACTGTATCCAGAAGCACCTCCTTTTCTGGATCCTTTCTTAGCGACTCTGCGTCTGCGACCACCACTTAATCCAGATTTCCCACTATTTCCTCCTTTTCTTGATCCCTTTTTACTTACTCTTTTTTTACCTCCAGTTAAACTCATATATATATAATAATAATAAAGATAATTATTTTTTTAATTCTTATTTAAAAATAATTAACTAAATTATTTTATGGAAAAAACAAATTTAAACTTTTCAACAGTTAAAACAAATTTAGATGATAAAAATAATTTATTTGTAAAAAATAATTATATAGATACAAACAATTATGTAAAACAAAATTTGTACACAAACGGTACAAATACATCAAATAATAATTCATCAAATATACAAGAAAATACTGAATTTGTCACCAATGTACGCAGTAAAGGGCTTGACAATTCTTTGACAAATTTAAATGATTATTCAAGAAGAAAAATAATACCAATTACAAATAATAATGAAAAGTTTAAAATAACTAGACTAAATATAGATTCAAGATATAGAGAGCAACAACCGAAAAATATGTTAAATTCTGTACAACATATTTTACCAAGAGATCCTTTATTTTTTCAAGCAAACTCAAATTTATTAACAATATATGATCCTAATCATGGTTATAATTTTGATGATAAAATCATATTAATGAATCTAACAGTTGATGTAGATACAGTAAGAATAGTCTTTGAAAAAAATAGTTATTTTGTAAGAGTTGAATATGATAATCATAATCTTAATCCATTGTATAATTATATAATTTTAGTTAGTAATTTTATTGGGAATTCACAAAACAATACAATGTTTGATAATATTCCAATAAATTATATAAATAAAATTCAAAATATTTATTTCTCAAATGGTACTGATACAGCAAATGGTAATTATTTTTATATTAAAATAAATATTTTACCAGTAAATAATAATAATTCTCTAGTTGATACAAAATTATTTTCATTAAATGGAGTTCCAATAAATAATATAAATTCAAATTATCCAATTAATATAAATCAATTACAATCATCATTAACAATTAGTAATATAATTTCAAAAGATTACTATCAAGTGAGTTTAAGTGTTAATGCAACAATTGGAATAACAAATATTAATAAACAACCAGATAATACTAGTTTACAAGCGTTAAGAAGTAACGTTGGATTAGGTGGATCAGATATAATGATTAGTCAAATAGTTGATGTTATTGAAGGATTCCCCGATTCAAATAATTTTAAGTATAACTTAGGAAAGAACTTTAAACATGTTAATAAAATAAGATTATTATCATCTGAAATTCCCAGTACTGAGAAGATAATAAAATCATATCCAAAAACAAAACAAAATAATAAATTATATTGGCAAAATGTAGCAGACGGTGATACTATTTATGAAATTAGTATTACCCCCGGTAATTATACTACTACTGAACTAGCAACTGAAATTCAAACAGAAATTTTAAATGTTCCAAAAAATAATACTTCTGGAAATATAAATACTTCAAAGATTATATATTTAAATGATCATTTTGTAACTGTTAGTATTACACAAAATACAAATACGTTTGCAATTAGTTTTTATACAACTGTAATTTTAACTAAAGCAATCGTAAAATCTACATATACTTATGCTGATGGATTTACTCGTATTATTATTAATTGTCCCAATCATAATCTAAATAATGATGACACTATTTTGATTCAAAATGCAGTTACAACTGAAAGAATACCAGATACTGCATTAAATGGACAGTTTACCGTTGAATCTGTTGTAGATCAAGATAATATTCAAATTAAATTAGATAAATATAACTTAGATCCAAGTGTTACTTCGACTGGCGGAGGAGATGCAGTAAAATTATTAATACCGTTGCAAACACGATTATTATTTAATGTGCCTGGAACTATTGGTAATATACTAGGATTTCGAAATGTCGGTGATTATAATGCGGTGACAATTTATTCAAAATCATTATCAAATGTTTCAGAATATGAACTAGATTCAAATTTAAATAGCGTTGGTATTAATACATCTGATATAGTTAGTAATACCGTACTTAATTTTAATGGTTACAGTTATATATATTTATGTATAAATTATATATTTAAAGATTCTGTAGATATTAATGGAATAAAAAATATTTTTGCAAAATTAAATTTATCAAGTGGTGCAAATGGAATAACATATAATGATTTCATTCAAATTGGTCAAGAATTTTTAGATCCAATTATATCATTATCTGAAGTGCAATTTTCTTTTTACACACCTGATGGATTATTATATGATTTTAATAATATTAATGTATCATTTACAATAGAATTATTTGAAGAAATAAATTTTAAGACATAAAAATTTTTATATTTTTTATTATATCAATAAAATTTTTTATATTATATATTAAATGGCAAGTTTATTACAAATACCGTCAAAAAATTCTACATTAAGTGCAGCATATTCTACATCTGGAAAAGCAGGAACTACTACAGTGTCAGTACCTAAGATTTTAACTATTGATACTCTAACAGTTAAAAGTATTGTCTTATTGGATAGTTTGTATACAAAAAATGATATTGATGTATCAGCAGTTAATAAATTACAGATATCAAAAGGTAGTATAATTAATACATTGGTATCACCAAATGCAACAAAAAAAGCATTAACTTTTAATAATGTCTATTTTGAACCAGATCCTGTTGTAGCAGATATTATGACAATATATGGACAAAATGATTTAAATATTGGAACAACATTATATAATTTATCATTATATGGAAGTAATGTTTCAATATCAGCAAATGATATAAATATTAAAAATATCGGAGAAGGTAATATAGTTACTAATTACATTAATGGAAATATTAATGGAAATATTGGTAAAATGCAATATAATCCAAATGTAAATGAATTCCAATATTTTAATGATGTACAAATATTTGGTAACTTAGAAGTACAGAATCAAATTGTATATTCAACAATTATTATTAATGAATCAAACATTTATTTATCAACTATTAACGGCAATCTAACGATTGTAGGTGAATTACGTTCATTAAGTAATGTTGTTATTTCAAAAAATTTAACATGTTCGGATTTTTATGTATCAAACATAAATGCATCTAGAATAAATGGTAATATAACAGTTGCTGATAATTTAATTGTTAACGGCGAAGTATATGCTTTCAGTAATATTACTGTTTCAAAAAATCTAATTTGTACAGACTTAGATGTATCAAATATAAATGTATCTAGAATAAATGGTAATCTAACTATTGGTAAGAATTTAACGATTGAAGGTGAATTATATGCTTTAAGTAATATTGCAATATCAAAGAATTTAACATGCACAGATCTAAATGTATCAAATATAAATGTATCAAATATAAATGTATCTAGTATAAATGGTAATATAATAGTTGGCAAAAATTTAACATGTACAAATTTAGATGTATCAAATATAAATGCATCTAAGATAAATGGTAATATAATAGTTGGCGAGAATTTAACTGTTAGTAATGAAGTATATGCCTTAGGTAATATTACTGTTTCAAAAAACTTAACATGTTCAGATCTAAATGTATCAAATATAAATGCATCTATGATAAATGGTAATTTAACGATTGGTAATAATTTAACTGTAAATAATTCCATATATACTGCGAACATATATGCAAATAGTTCAATACATAGTTCAAATATACTATTAAATAATTTATTATTAACATCAGATGTTACCAATAATCTGACTTATAATTCAAATATTGTATTAACTCTTAATGGTAATAGTAATATTATTAATATGTCAAATATTGTTATCTATGATGCAACAAATTCTCAAGAAGTTCTATTAGATGTTCGTGGAAATATACAATGTACTGCAGTTTTTTTAACATCTAATATAAATAAAAAGAAAGATATAAGGGATATAACATTTGAAGATATTAATAATATATCTCTAATAAGATCATATAATTATAATTTAAGATCTAATGAAACAAATAATTTTGGATTTTTAGCACACGAAGTAAAAGATATATATCCAATGTTATCAGATGGTGATTCAGTAAATTATATTGGATTCATTCCGTTATTATTAGAAAAAATAAAAATAATGGAAAATAAAATAAATGAACTAGAAAATAAAATAAATAATTCTTTATAATGATGATCTGAAGTTTATGTTTTGATCCGACGCTGTATTTCTTGTAAATTATATTGTAATTCTATAAATTTAACATAATTAGTTAAAAATAATCTTAATTTTTTATTAAATAAATCAAAATATATGTTTAAATAATCATATATTTTTGTCATTTGTTCTCTAAATTCTGGAAGACGATCTTCATTTATACTTGTATCTAGATATTGTATAAAAACTTCTAATATATTTTGTACAGATGCATATGATCTTGATTTAACAGTTTTTTCATTATATTTAATATCCATTAAGTTAATTGCTATTTGTTGTGCTAAATTTAGATTTTTATATGCATAATCAAAATTTAATACTTTATTTTTAAAATTTGTAAATACTCCATCATTCATCCCTATTTTTGAGACAGTTTGATGCTTCTTACGGCACTCTCTTAATGGCATTTCATTAATAGTAACAGGATTACCAGATCTACTTTCAGCTCTACCTAGATTCCAACATACTAACGGAGGTACAGATGTAAGATCAATATTAGTAATTTGAAATCTAATAACATCATTACCATTAAAGTTAGAATATGCAGTATCACCGACTGCAAAAACTGGTACAGGGCCACTTAAATCAACCTGACCAGGCTCAATTGGAAGAGTATTTGGATCAACTCTAGATGGATTTGGATCATTTATTTCTATCTTTAACATGTTACTATCTAACAATAATTTTTCAACCATTTGTATAAATACATTGGAAAAATGTAATGTTATTACATGTACGATTGTATTCTCATAACGTTCAATATATTCATTATTTGAAATATAATTATTTCTTATATCGTGTCTTTTTTTTAAAAATGTATATAATTCATCCTTAATTCTATGTATATTTTGAGATACACGTAGGCTCCATTTAGTTAAATTTGTAGGTGATTTAGAATATTTAAAAAGATCTTTATATTTAAATTTATTACCTTTCTCTTGTACAATAGATCTAAAAATATCAGTACATACATTCTCTAAATTAAAAATAGTATATAAATCATTAAACATATTTTCAACCTTATTTGGAATTAATGAATATAATTCTTTATTATTTTGTAACTTAATTTTTAATTCACTTGAAAATATATTCGAAAATAATAATTTATCTTCATTAACATTACTCTCATTAACTCTTATAGGATTATTGTTATAAATTTCACCGTAAAAACTAATATCATTACTTTTTATCTTTTCATGTAATAATTGAATTGGTGTTTTACCATAATTATTTGTTAAATTTTTCATACGATTAAATAATTCAGTATTTAGATCATATATTTGAACAAATAAATCTTTATTCTCAATATTAATTAAATAATGTAACAAATTATTACCTTCAATGTCTCGTAACATATAATTTATACCAGGTTGATTAAATAGATTTTTTACTATTTCAACTTTATTTTTATAACACAAATTTGCTTCATCATCAGTAATATAATTATACTTGTAATACCTACTATTTTTTGTATTTGTTTTTGATGCATTTATTGATTCATCAAGGAAGAATGTTTTATCTTTTCTATAATCTAATCCAATCAATTTTTTTATATCAATATTAAAATGAGTATTATCAGATGTAAAATATTGTGTGACTGTTTGATTAGATGTAATTGTACGTAAAATTTCTCTAGCACAGTGTGTTTTATAATATTTAAATAATTCTGATAATAATTCATCTGTAATAGTCTTTACTGATTCGACATATATTTGCTCTTTATCAAGACCTGTAAAGTTTAATTCATCTAATAAATCATTAATTTCGTTATCAGTTGTTATTGGTGTATTTAATGGTACAGTTCTTTGATCTACGACTAACGGATTTGTTGGTGGTGTAATTCTAGCTGGATCTAAAGTAGAACATAGTACATATCTAATTATTAGATTACGCAATAATACAATTGATTGTGAACCAACTGTAGTCATAATAATTGGACTTTCAGTTCTTTCTATATAATTTTGAGATTCAACAACTGATAACCCTAGACTGGTTAATGAAGGATCATCTAGATTTACTATCGCTTGTCTAGGTCTAATTCCTAGTTCTCTTACAATATCCATTCTTTCAATACCTCTTAATATTTTCAAACTATTATCTATTCCAGAGGAACCTTGTTGATATGCATATAAAGGTATTTGTGGTATTGGAGCTAGGCCTACAGGTTGAATGACATCATCAATTGAAAATATACTTCCTCCGACCAATCGATTTATATCTACTAATCCTAAACTAACTCCTACATTATTATCATAATCATAATATTGTATATGCCTTTTTTGTTTAATACTTGGGTCTATTTTTACATTGAAATACTTTCTATAATATTCATTTTGTTGGTCTCGTTTTGTATATTGAGGTAGTGTACTTAAAGTAGTACTAGCTTTATTGGCCATAAAATTTAAAAAATATTTTGATTCATTTATATCATTAAAACTTTGAATTATATTATCAAAATTGGATGAACATTGTTTTGATTTTAATTCAACTTTTCCAATCTTTTTAGTTTGAATATTCATTATATTTTTGATTGCATCAAATTTTGTTTTTTTTTGATCATCGTTACCACCTATATTAATATGCAACATATTTGCAACATAGTGTATTTGTAACATTGGCGCTAATATAGGGGGACCAACAGTACCCACTACGTTTCCAATATTTAAATTTATAAATTTATCATATAGCTTAGAGTCTCCCTCACTATCTTTTATATCAAAATTTATATTATTGGTACTATCAATAATTAAATCTATTAATTTACACATTTTTATGTAATTCAATAATAAAAACTTATAAGAATTTCTCGGAGGTAGTGGTGCAGGTGGTGCAGCTCCTGGTGCAGGTGGTGCAGCTAATGGTACTCTTTCAAAGCTATCTATATTAATTTTCCCTATTAATGTCTTAATCTTATTTAATTGTTTTAAATCCTCAACAATTTTTCTAAATTTATTCTTTGTAGATTCTTCTATTTGAATTCCTAAAATATCTCCTAATATATTATCTAAGGTTGCACTAAAGGTTAAATCATTGTTTAATTGTAATGTTGATATAAATCCGGCTGGTGCTATAATACCATTAACAGTATCAACTTCATATGGTGGACCAATTAATCCATTCGCTGCATCGATCGGTGCATTATGTACATGAATAATATTATTATTATTAAATATATAAATCTGTATAAAACCATTACCGGTGTCTGATTTTGATATATATAATAGATGTAATTTGAAGTAATTTATATAAGCATTATAATGGTTCATTAAGTCACTAATCATTGTTTTAAAATTACTAAAATTTTTATCATATAAATTATAAATTTCTTTTTCATTTTGTTTAATCTTTTCTATTTCAATATCATGAATTTCATCTATCATTTGTTGATAGTCCTTATTTAAGTAATCCATATAATTTGGAAATAAAGCTGATTTATCTATTCTATTTATTTCTTTTGCAATATTAATAACGCGTGATTGCATTTTATCAATTACTTGTTTCTTTTTTGTATCTATATTAATGTTACTTGCATTAATTATTTCAAGCATCTCTCTTTCAAATTCATCTTTTACTTTTTTATTATTATATCCATCTCTATAGTTATCAAATATATTACAAAATAATTCAAAAAATCTTGAGTCAAATGTACTAATAATTTTATTATTAATTACATTTCTTAATTCATCTACATCTTTCTTTTCATCGGGTACCAATTGTTGTGGTATTATAAGTTCTGTACAGACACCTACAGAAGATTTAAGAGCTAAATGTAGTGGTAATAATTTTGTTCTGTTAACTTCTGCATTTGAATTTGCACCATGTTTTAATAAAAATTTAACAACTTTTACACTATTATTACTAATAGCTATATGTAAAGGTGTAAATCCAAATTTATTATAACTATTTAATGGAGCACCTCTATTAATAAAAAATTCTAATAATCTAAGTTTAGTATCCTCTGAAATTAATCTGTCTGAAGCACCAACTAATACATGTATAACAGATTCATTATCATTGTTAGTAAACGTTAACTTGATATCTGGTGTAATTATATCAAATAACTTTAATGGACTTCCTAATATATTTGCAAATATTTCAGTCTTTTTAATTTCATCCACATTTGGATATAAAGTTTTTTTACCAATATCATTTATATTTTTATTCGGGTAATTATCAAATTTTTTAATATATTTACTCATAATATCTATAATATAAAAAAAAACTATTAATAAAATATATGTCATACTTTAAACCCCTCAATTCAAATGAAAACAATCTTCATATAATTAGAGCATCCATTAATAGCATTGGTATCATTGTAACTCCATCAAAGAATCAATTACCTTCTACTTTTTCAACCACATACCAACCAGGATCGGGTTCTACTAATGCATCAATAATATTAAATTATCCATCTATTTTTAATTCACTTGATACTCCTGTTATTTTAATCGAACCAAATTCATCATCAATTGGTACTCTTACAATACAAAATAAATCAAATGTATCTTGTACTATTATTAGTTCAATAACAACTTTAGTACCATTTGATGTTTTTATTATAGGTACAAAACCGTCTGGGTCTGTATTTGCTGTTTCTAATAGAGGTTGGAAATATTCAACTAGTCTATCAAATAATGATATCATATATTCAGACATGTTAGTTGGAGTTAATACAGACAATCCCTCATTTAATTTAACAGTTACTGGTAATATTGGTACTAGTCCAAATTTATTACAAAGTTCGGCTATTACTAATTCTAGTCTATTAAGTTCATATCTAAATATTATTGATTTAAATACTACTAGCTCTGTTTCACTACCAGCTTCAAATATTAATGGTCAACTTCTAGAAATAGTAATTGGTAATATTATATATGCAAATCAAACTCTTACATTTAATATGAATTCAAATATAATAAGTTCTTCTAGTTCAAATATAGTATTACAAAATAGTGGTGATTCAGTTTCATTATGTAGTTATAATAATAAATGGTTAGTAATAAGGCAAAATATTAAACCACTTATTAGTATAATTAATTATAATAAACTAAATGCATCATCATATAGTTTTAATAGTATTGCGAATGGATTGTTAACTTTATTAACACTTGATAGTAATATAACTATTAATCTACCAATTGCAACTAATTACAATGGTGTAGTAATTGAATTAATTGTTTCAAATATATTGATACCATCAACTGTTGCAACTATATTATTAAATAATATAACAACTAATAGAAGTAGTCCAATTATTTTAAGTAATATCTCTGATAAAATAAAATTATTAGGAAATGGTACAAGTTGGTTAATTATTTAATTAAAAATATAATTAAATAAAAAGTGATTAAACATGGTTTAATGTAAACTTTAGTTTTTGACGGTAAGCCAGGTAAATTAAATCTTTAAAAACTAAATATTTTATTAAAATTTACCATAGTTTTGAGATCCCTTTACTTCATATCCTTTAAAATTCTTTTTATGTAAAGGATCATATTTTCTGTCAGGTCTAGAAGAACATACATTTAATTCTAATGCTTTTTTATTATCTAAGATTAACTTTGATCCATTTTCTTGTAAGAAAACACGATAAGTTTGACTATCATTAATTCTATGTTGTTTTGCTAATTCTAAATCTCCAACTTTGTGTGTACGATAATCTGTAAAGATTTTACCATCTTCCATTAAAGCGGGGCAATCAGGGAATTTATTATTACTATAACTCATTTATATAAATAGTAAATATTTTTTTTTAAATGAATAAATAAATGAATAAATAAATGAATAAATAAATGAATAAATAAATGGATTATATATCTTTTTTTATAAGATCTATACCTGACCACCAGAACTTTGACGAAATGCTGCTGCATTTTGAGACATGATACCAGGCGTATGTCCAGCACTATCAAAATTGTTACTAATAATTTTAAGTCTACCAGTAAATTCTTTAAACAGTGCTTCCTGTTCTTTTGTATCATCTAAAACTCTAACAATATGATTTACAAATGAATTTAGTAGATATATTTGCTTCATATCATTCATATTTTTCATAATTGTAAGATTTAGAAACTTTTCAACCAGTGTCTTATCTGGTCGTACAGTTTCCATAGAAGCCTGGTGTGTGACATAGTAAAAGTTATTATCAGGATCAATTGGAACATATTCACCATTTTCGAGTACTTCATAGTTACATACAATACCATTTACAATATCTGCACTGACTGATTCTAGATCCTTGTTTGCCTTAATAAAGCAGTTATATCCGCGATTTCCAGCAAAAAGAGAACATGCCACACCATCTGCATCACTTCCAATAGCAACAGCAACCGGGTTTGCACCACTTTCGCGTGTAAGATTTCCAAGCGTTGAAAGAGCTTTGCGTGCAAGAGTATGATCTTCAGTTGGTAGACCATCAGACATAAAGATTACAGATGCGTATACGGATGACTTTGTTAGGAGTTCAGTTACTACTGGAATAAGTGGTGTAAAATAAGTACTACCAGATGGTTCTGGTACAGCATCAATTTTACACAGAGGTGAGGGTTCAGTATTAAATACCATAATATCAACTTCAATAGTTGGATATGCGGTCATAATATTGCGTACAAGCTTTTTTGCCATTACACTTTTTGTACATTCATTTTCTTCATTAATCATACTTGTCATAGAACCGGTGCCATCAAGTATTACAAGAAACTTCTTACCATCAACTACCCGCTTAGTCTTGGTACTAGTACCAAAGCTTAGAATATTGGGATATGATGCAAAAACAGGAAAAAGAACGGATTTTACGTTAGTTTGTGTCATTTATATATATATAATTTTTATTATAGATATAAGTTATGATGTCAATTTTTCAATTTTTATATGATTTCGGAAAATATAAAACATATAAACACATTTTATTATATATTATTAGAATTCCAAATAATCTTTATAATATGAGCTTACCATTTAAAATAAAAACATCAATAAATATAAAAGAATATCCTAAACTTGAAACCATTCAAAAGAATAAAGATTTTGAAAATATTTTACAAACTATTTTTAGACTAGGATATAATACATACTTTAATTCAATTTCAAATAATTTAGAATATTACACAGTTAAAGATGATATTGTAAATACTTTAAATGAGACAATTCAACCTTTAAATGATTTAACAAAAAGTTTATATGGATTAAATTCAAGTACTAAAAAAGGAGATATAACTGAAGCATTAATTGAAGATATTATTAAAATTCAAGTACCAGAGTATAATTATGATGTAAAAAGAGGTATTCCACATCATGCAGATGGTGAATTAACTAGTCCAAGTGGTTTAAAAGCATTAGTTGAAATAAAAAATTATAATAGTACGGTACCAGAAGAAGAAGTTGAAAAATTTAAATACGATTTATCATATAGAAACATTACATATGGATTATTTATATCAATAAAATCTGGTATACAATATCAAAAACCATTTTCTTATGAAAAATTTGAGAAAGATGGAATAATATATCATATTGTTTATGTATCAAAAGTATTTGAAGAACAACATAAGATATATACTGGAATTCTTCTGCTTGAAAACATTTATAAATTCATTAAAAAGAATACATCTAATGGACTTGATAAAGTTATTGTTAAAAATTTACAGAAGATTGAAAAAATAGTTCAAGAATTTATTAAAGTTAGAAATAAGTATTTAGAAATGGAAACAAATATCAAAAAAAGTTTAGATGATTATTATGGTATAATACGTGATGCAGAATATAGAATGAAAGATCAATTTAATGATATATGGGATTCTATAGTGGATGATGATAATAAATTAATTAAGTATACAAAGAAAGAAGAAATTATAAAATCTGGAGCTAAGAAAGTTCAGAATATTTTAGATAAAATATTATCTAAATTTAATGATGAATTTAAGTTCATTGTATCAGATGATAATTCAAACAATATCAATATTATGTATAGGATGAAAAGTGTATGTATAATTATAATTTATAAAATTAAGATTGTTGTACGATTTATGAATAATGATTTAACACTAAATGGAGTTGAAGATAATACTAAATTTTTGGATGCTTATTTAACACGATTAAGTATGAACTAGAACTTCGATTAGTCAAATTATAAAATATATATATAGTTAGTATATATAGATGCAAACAGAAAGTGAAACAGAAAAATATACAGTATCTCATTTAGGAATTATTCGTTTATTTGCGGTATGGGGACTACTTGAAGCATTTATACATTATACAACCAAAGATAATAAAGAAATGGAAGTTGTAATTCATATTGTTGTATTTATTTTAATAAATTTTATTGCTTATAGATATCCTAAAATTATTAAATACTTATAGATATAAAAATTTATATTTATAATTATATACATATATGCAAAGTTCAGATAGTTCAAAAATGTTAGGTTCAAATAATGCTAAAAATGAATTTCTAACTGCTTGTGCAGCTTTAAAAAATGTAAATGGTGAACAAATCCCAGAATTACCATTTGGTGAATGGAATTTATATGAATTAGCAGATGATTGCACTAAAGTTTATAATAAATATGGTAAATTTAGAGTTATAGAAAAGAAGATTGATGCAGCATCTACTACTAAACCAACCTTAGTTGCTATGGCTGGTTATTCTTTAAAATCATTTTGTGGGTCTGCTCAAATTATAATGGACAATTTACATCTTTTAGTACGTAAATATAAAGCAATATATATTATATGCTATGAAGCATTCGATGAATTTTCTGATAATGCAGCGAAGGAGAGAGATGTACAAAGAGCTAAGTCAGTCGCTGAAAATTCATCTTTAAGTAAACCAATTGATTCATTAGAATATCGTGAGTTTGTCTTCGGCGGTCCTAAAGGGGAAATTGAAATGTACACTGAGTTAGGTGCAATTGTGGATAAAGTAATTAGATGTTTAGGTCTAACAAATGTACATTTATTAGGTAAATCTGCAGGTGGTGGTACTGCTATGAATATTGTTTATACAAATCCAATTTATACTAGACTATATTTAGCTGTACCAGCTCATCCAACTTACTGTAAGTCATTAGAAAAATTAGGAGCTAGATTAAATGAAATGAAAGTAATTATTGGTTGGAATGAAAATGATGATCGTAATTTAGCTGGCGTACCATCTAATAGAAATATGGAATTATTTGAACCTATTCTTGCAAGTTTAAAAGCAAGATATCCAGGATTTCAATATGAACAACATAGATTTGCTCCTGGTAACTTTCATGAAATTAATCCTAAATTACTTGAATTAATTGCAGCTGATAAATAAATTGTTGTAGATAAATAGAATTATTTCATTAGTATAAAAACAAATATAGTCATAAATGCATCAACAAGTGGGTTATGTGCTCTAAATTTAGGCATCTTTTTATTAATTATTTCTATTAATTTATCATGATATTTTAACATATCTTGATCTCTTTTAATTTTATCTTCATATAAATGCAAGTATGAATTATGTAATGATGCAGCATTTAGTCTTTCAAAAAATCTATTATAAATAGCTATATCGAATTTATTATTAACTGATCCATTTATTTTATAATAATTAAAGTCGTTTTTTAAAGCTTCTAAATCAGTACCTTCTTTATGGACTAATAATCCACTCTTAAAATAATTATTTAACCTATTTAAATATTCCTTGGGATCTACTAAGCGTTTTACTACATTCGTATCATTTTTGTATAAATTAATTTGTCTTGTAAATAGAGTTTTATACTCGTTCGGTAATCTATTATAAAAATAATTAAACATTGCTTTTTTAGCACGTTTATTAATTTGATCAGTTGCTGCATCTAATAATGCATTATTAGAGGTCTTAATAGAATCCTTTAATATATTACGAATATTTTTATCAGGTATAAATTTAATTAATTTTTCTTTAGTTTTTAAATCATCTAAAGAAGGAGTAATAGTAAACTCCTGTTGAATTTTTTCCATTTCTTTTTCTGTTTTTTCAGTTACATTTGAATATTCTACACCTAATAATCTCATATTATTAATTGGTAAAATAGGAAAATTTACATGTTCTACTAAAATAGGATCTTCTTTACCTCTTTCAAATACTAGAATACCCAATTCTTGAATATGGTGAATTTGTTGTTGTTTAGGTTGAAAATTCTGAAATTCAATATCTAAAAATATTAGATATTTTTGCGTATATAAATTATCTAATAACATATATAATATATAAGATATAAGATAAATAAAATTAAATTCTAATAAACATTAGATTTGTGTTTGAATTTCAGTATTATCTGACATACTTACATAATATCTATCATCTTCCTTAAAGATAACACCCCATGCATGGATTTCTTCATTATCAATAATTTCAATATTTTCAAGATAGATACCAGTTTCTTCAAGTACAGTATTATAAATTAGATCAAAATGTTTTTCAATATCGTCATTATAATCATCTTTAGATAATACATTTTTATAGAATATATTTTGAAATATTAAATCAACAACATAATTATCTTTTCCTTCTTGACCTATTTTATCTTCCTTATTAATTTCCATATTATTTAATTTTAATTCTAACATTCTTACAGAACCAAGTGTTTTAGGATCAAAAGGTTTATACATGATATGATTGTTTATAATTCTTAGAATTATAAATATACATACATTTTATTAATCAATTTTTATTCAACTATTTAGATACTAGAATTATAAAAATTATAAATATTTAATGCTAGCTTTTTAACTGCTTCAATTATTAATTCATCTTCAAAATCTTTTTCAATATAACCATTAATAATTTTTATCTTTTCTTCTGGAATAGTTTCTTCATTATTAGCTAAACATGTACTTACTATATCAAATATTTTATCAAATATTTTTTTTAAGGCAGCATCTTTAGTTGTCGTTACCCATTTATTATTTTCTTTTACTTTACAAAATTTATTATTAAGATTATCTATTTTTATAGTTTGATTTTCAGGATGAACTTCATTTAGATATATTTCATTTGATAACTTTAAAAATATATTTTCACCATAGTGATTATTTATTAATTTTTTATAAAAGTTATTAGATAAATATTCAATATTTTCATTTCCAAAACTATTAATTAATATATTATTTGTTGTATTAGTTGTATTATTATTAATAATTGTAGCTGGTTTAACATCAGTTGTATTAGATAATAATTCTAATTTAACATGATCTGCAATATTTTTATTTGTTAAGATCTCCTTAATAGTTGATTTATTTAGCTTAATATTATGTTTTACTATCAGTAATTCTATTTTACTCTCAATAGATGTATTTAAATTAATTATTGTTTTAATATTATCATCTACTACATTCGTACTATTTTCTGCTAGAATAATTGCATCAATTGTTTTACATTTATTATTAGTAATATGTTTTTTTAAATTTACATTTTGTGTAAAATATTTATTACATTTAGTACATTTAAAATCAGTAACTTTATCACACTTATTTATTTTATTCATATGTTTTTCAAGAGTTTGACTAGTTTTAAATGATTGTTCACATAATTTACATTTATATTTATCCATGATTATGTGTTTGATAAATATATATATATATTTTTATCTATATATTAATCCAAAACAAAAATAAAGTAATCCAAAACAAAAATTTTTATGTTTTAGATTATTAATCTAAAATGATTATAACTATAAGTAGTTTATATATAGATTATTATATTTAAGATATAATTAGTATCTTTGTTTTAAATTAAAGATATAATCTAAAACAAAAAAGTAATCCAAAACAAAAAAAAGTAATCTAAAACAAAAAAAAGTAATCCAAAACAAAAGAAAAATATCTAAAACAAAAGAAATTTGCGTTTTGGATTATATACTTTTAGATATTTAAATGGTATTGTTTTTGTTTTGGATATTGTGCTAAAGATATAATTAGTGTAATCAAAAAACTTTGTTTTGGATTTATAGAGAATTTTTGGGCTGAAAAAAAAGTTTCAAAACTAGAAATTTGAAAATCAATTTTATGAAAAAAAATTTTTTATTTTTTGCAAAATTTCCTCTCATCCAAAACAAAGGTTTTTTTGTTATACTAATTATATCATACTCTAATATCCAAAACAAAAGTAACATCCGCTTAATACCAATAAATCTCATATCCAAAACGCAAATTTTTTTTGTTTTGGATCATTTTTTTTTGTTTTGGATCATTTTTTTTGTTTTGGATTACATTTTTTTGTTTTGGATTACTTTTCTTATATCATATCATCTAATAACTTCTTCTGTTTTATAAATGAACCACCCGTTTCTAATATTATATCTATCCCCTCTTTTTTAGCCCATCTATAAATATATTGTAATCCTTTTAATCCAATAAAACCATCTCCAATAGTATCATGTCGATCTACATGAGATTCTACTGGCTTATTACTATCGTTTAGATGTATAAGTTTTATATATTTAATACCAATTAGTTTATTAAATTTTATAATAAAATTATCAAATCCTTCAGGAGTACGAATATCGTACCCCGCAACAAAAATATGACAAGTATCAATACATATTTTTATTGTTTGTTTATCATCTTCTGAAAAACTATTATATATTGTACTAAATTCTTCAATTGTATAACCTAATTCACTACCTTGACCACATGATGTTTCTAAATAAATTGATACATCCTTTGATATATCTAGTTCATTCATTTTATTAATAACATATTTAAGAGATCCTACCATATTTGTAATAGCAATATGTTTATCTAAGTGCAAATATTTACCAAAATGTATAACACTACCTTTAGCTCCTATTTTAGATGCATATTCTAGTTCAGTCAAAATAGTTTTTATCCACCAAGATTCTCGAGTATTAATATTACACTTAATTTTAAAATCTCTTGCAAAATTTAAAATATATGGCGCATGTATTATCATACTTATATTATATTTTATTAAATGATTCTTAATTTTATTAATTTCAGAATTCGATAATTTAAGGGTTTTTTTTCCAATAGGGTCAGTAATAAAACATTGAATAAGAGTACCACCATCTTTATGGATATCTATAATATCTTTAAATAAATCTCCGTTAATATGGCAACCGAACATTTTAATATAAAAATTGATTAATATATAAGTTACTAATAAATAAATAATATTAAATATGTTTTTAATAGACAAATATCGTATTACTGACATTTATAACATATTATATCATAATGATATTTATGCAAAAATCTTTGAAAAGAAAAATTATGATCAATTACTAAATCAAATAAAGGAAGATAAGCAGATTAAAATGAAAGATATTGTATGTGGTAACTATAATGATTTTCCAAATATATTCGTTCACGGACCGTCTGGTTCTGGTAAGAAGACACTGATAAATTTAATCTTGAAAGATATGTTTGGTGATGAAATATATAATGTTAAGAAGGAGGAATATTCAATAATGTTATTTGGAAATAAAAAAGAATTAATTCAGCTTGATCAATCAAAACATCATATTATTATAAATCCAACTAATTCAGCATTTGATCGATATTTAATCCAAGATATAGTTAAGACATATTGTTCTCAATTTACATTAGATATGGTAAAACATAAGAATAGATTTAAAGTAGTTATTATTAATAATATTGATAAATTATCATATTATGCACAAACTAGTTTACGTTGTTCAATGGAACGTTATATTCATAATTGTAAGTTCATATTATGTGGATACAATATGTCAAAAATAATAGATCCATTAAAAGGTAGATGTTTATCAATCCGATTACCTAAACCAACTGAAACAGATATATATAAATTATTATTGAATGTATCTGCTAGAGAAAATAAATTATTATCAAGAAATGATTATTCGGATATAATTAAAAAATGTCAAAGAAATCCAAAATTAGCTTTATGGATGTTAGAGAATAGATATATGGGTTTAAACTTAGAACTTGTATATTGGGAAAATAATATTAAAAAGGTAGTTGAAATTATATTGAAGATAATAAAAAATAAAAATGTTGAACATTCAGAATTAATGGAAATTAGACATTTAATATATGAAGTATATATTACGAACATTGATGAAAACAGTATAATGAATGAATTATTTTTTGAACTAAATAAAGGTATCGGTGGACATGAAATACTAATTAGTCGATTATTTAGAAAATATGATTATCGAAATATAATTGGTAAAAGATTAATGATACAATTAGAAGCATTAATATTTAATTTCATAAAAGAATTAATTGATATAAATGAAGTGAAAGATATAAATGAACTAAATAAACTAAAGAAAGGAGTAAAAAATTGATTTATGTTTCCTATATAAATAAGTATTAATTTATATATATAATAAGTATGTGTGGTATTTGGTTTTACCTAAAAAGAACCCAATCAAAATTGACCAAAGAAATGTACAATAATTACGTCTACAGTTTTAATAAAATTAAAAACCGAGGCCCTGATTTTTCAACAATTCGTAATATTTTACATGATAACTCAATTCATGCAATTGCAGGATTTCATCGTCTTGCAATCATGGATACATCAACAAATGGAAATCAACCATTTGAACACTTTACTCCGTATGATGAAATTGTTGTACTATGTAACGGAGAGATTTACAATTATAAGAAACTAATTAGAGATCATGATTTGAAACCGAAATCTCATTCAGATTGTGAGGTTATTATTGAACTTTATAAAAAGTATATGGATATTGATAAAGTTGTAAGTTTGCTAGATGGTGAATTTGCATTTGTAATCTATCATCGTAATATTGAAACAAGACAAATAAAGATACTTGCAGCAACAGATCCTACATCTGTTCGCCCATTATTTTTTGGATACAAAAAATATGCATTTGAAAATACTGATTTATTTTTCAGTTCTGAACTAAAGGGACTAGCATGTTGTGATACTATTGAAAGATTTAAACCTGGTCACATATTTACACTATCATATATTGAAAAATTTACAAATGGTATTCAAGTTGAGAAACAATATAATTCTAAATATTATCCATATTATGAATTTGTATACAAAACACCTATTGTAGATAGTATTGAGAACATCTATGAAGGGATTGTATCAAGATTATCAAATGCAGTTAGAAAGCGTATCCAATCTGATAGACCGATTGGTTGTCTACTTTCTGGTGGACTAGACAGTTCATTGGTAGCTTGTTTACTTGCAAAACATATGCTAACAATTGATAAAACTAAAAAAGTATCATTCTTTAGTATTGGTAATACTGATTCTCCAGATGTTGTAAATGCTCAACTAGTATTTAATCATATTAAGAAAAACATTAATCCAAACATTGAACATCATATCTTTGATATTAGTTTTAGTGAAGCACTTTCAATTATTCCCGAAGTTATTAAAGCGATTGAAACATATGATATTACAACAGTAAGAGCATCAACATGGCAATATCTATTAGCTAAAAAGATAGCTGAGACAACAGATGTTAAGGTAATTCTAAATGGTGATGGTGCTGATGAAATTGAAATGGGATATCAATATTTTAAAAGTGCACCTAATGCAGAAGAAGCTCAAAGAGAAACTGAAAAACTAGTAAGAGAAATCCATTTATATGATGGGCTACGAGTAGATCGTGCATTATCTTATAATGGATTGGAAGCAAGAGTTCCATTCTTAGATGTTGAATTTTTTGATTACTATATGAAACTTGCTCCAGCAATAAAGATGCCGTTTAAAGGAATGGAAAAATATTTAATTAGAAGGGCATTTGAAGTAGTACTACCAGATCTACTATGTAAAGAAGTTTTATGGCGAGCTAAAGAGGCATTTAGTGATGGTGTTTCAAAACATGTAAAGTCTTGGTATGAAATTATTCAAGATGATGTAGAAACATTTATTTCTGATGAAGAATATAATGATAATCATAATAAGTACACTATTATGAAACCTGTATCAAAGGAATCATATTATTATAGAAAGATTTATGAACATTATTATCCAAATAGAGAAAATGTAATTTCCCATTTTTGGCTTCCGAACTGGTCTGGTAATATTAAGGAACCATCTGCGAGAGTATTAAAAGTATATGAGGCTTAGAGATATCCAAAGTTTGAAGATATCTAAAGTTTGAAAATTTATTTATAATTATTTATAATTTTATAATATAATTTATTATATTATAACATTATAAAATGAATAACATTGACATTGAAAAATATGATGATATTAATTATTTAACTAACTTATTATTTGATGTTTTATATAATAAAAAGAATGAACGTAAGGTTATGATTGAAGATGTTAAAATTTCAGATATTAAAGATAACAATATAAAAAAAAATTATACTGATGAAAAATTACGAAATTTAATAAATAATGTATTTAATCGCAATATTTCATTTGTTGAAAGAGTATTTAAAAAATTTATATTTAAAACAAATGATTTAGATCATAATGTAGACCTTATATTGAAAGTCTCTGATGATCCAAATAAGCTATTTAATGTAGATAATATGAATAAGGTAATTACATATTTATTAAGTGGTTTAGTTATTAACAAGAAAACAAAACATATATTAATGAATGTATTTAATTTTGATGTAAAAACAAATGAGATTTCAAGATTTATCGAAAAATATACAAGTGATACAAATGTACTAGATACATTTGCAAAAAAATATACAATAAGTGTTGAAATAAGAGAACATTTCTTTAAGATAGATTCCCTATTTAATATTCTTAATAGTAAAGACGATAAATTAATTGAACTTAGTGATAACGATATAGTGGTAATAATATTTCAAGTATTACATACACTTGCAATCATACAAGAAACATATCCTACTTTTAGACATAATAATTTAGATTTAAAAAACGTATATTGTTATTTAAAAGAAAAAACTGATTCATTTTATGAATATGAATTAGACGGTTATAAATTTAAAGTTCCAAATATTGGAATTGAAATAAAGATAACAAATTTTGATGAATCAACTATAGTTAATACTTCAATTGATAATGAAAGTATTATAGATTCATTAAAAGTAATTGATAATACTTATGATATAAAAATATTTTTAGATTCACTCGTAAAAATTAATAAAATATCTAATGAAATAAAAATATTTATTAAAGATATAATGAGTAATTTGGATAATTCAAAAGAATTAATTTTTGGAAACTCACGTTTTAATTCATTTAGATCTAAATCAGATCTATCTGAAGTTTCATATGATTCTCCTAAAATAAAAAGAGGAACACGTAAAGGAGGTCTAAATGATATGTCAACTGAAGTTTCTGTTGATAGATTAACTAGATCTACATATAAAATGAATATGGATGATATGTCAACCGAAGTCTCTGTTGAAAGATCTAATAAAGGAATGCGTGGTGGAGCAAAAAAGTCATCAAAATCAAAAGGTAAAAAATTAAATAGAAAACAAAGAAGAGAAACTCTAGATGTTGATGATGATGCTGAAGAAGATCTTGAATCATTAACTGATGAAATTAAAGAGTCTGAAGAAAGTGATGAAGAATTTGTTCGTGGAAGTGAAGATGTAACTGAAGAGAAACCTAAGAAACATTATGAAGAAAAACATCGTAAAGAAAAACATGATGAAAAACATGATGAAAAACACGATGAATCTGAATCATCTTATGAACATAAGAAAAACAATAATTCTAAAAAACATGGAATGTTAGATGATATGTCATCAGATGTATCTGTTGATGAAGATGAGACTGAAAAGAAAAATCAAAAGAGATCTATAAAATCAAATGAATATGTAAAACAAAATTCAACTGAAAGAATGTCAGAATATAGTCAAATGTCTAAAAATTCTCAATCACAAATGAATAAACCTAAGGTAAATAAATTATTTAGTGCTTTAGGAGCAACAGAAACTGATTTAAATATGTCATCAAAGTTACCAATGGTTGATCCAAGTGTACATAGTCGTACTGGTTTAAATCGTGGACCTATGATGCAAAGAGAACCTATGATGCAAAGAGAACCCATGATGCAAAGAGAACCTATGATGCAAAGAGAACCTATGATGCAAAGAGAACCTATGATGCAAAGAGAACCTATGATGCAAAGAGAACCTATGATGCAAAGAGAACCTATGATGCAAGGCGGACCTATGATGCAAGGCGGACCTATGATGCAAGGCGGACCTATGATGCAAGGTGGCCCTATGATGCAAGGTGGCCCTATGATGCAAACTGAACCTATGATGCAAGGCGGTCCTATGGAAGTTAACTTTAATCAACCAGGTCCTGGAATGCAAGGTGGACCTATGATGCCTGGTATGATGCCCGGTATGATGCCCGGTATGATGCCTGGTATGATGCCTGGTATGCAAGGCGGGCCCATGATGCAAGGCGGACCCATGATGCAAGGCGGACCCATGATGCAAGGCGGACCCATGATGCAAGGCGGTCCTATGATGCAAGACGATCCGAGTATAATGCGTGGAGGTAAAAATAGTAATTTTTTTTTTGAATCAAATCAATCAAAAAACTTGAATGACCTAAAAGTTGAGTCATTAAACTACGAGAAAAAATCAAACCAATCTGGAGGACTACGTATAATTCCAAAATATATTGAACCCTATTCAAATCCTTATCAACCTGTAAATGAAGCACAATTAAAGAGTAAACAATTTGCAGAAGATAAAAAAGCAAGTGGAATGCCATTGAGCTATAGTATTCCAACACAGCAAGGACAACAACAGGGACAACAACAGGGACAACAACAGGGACAGCAACAGGGACAGCAACAGGGACAGCAACAGGGACAGCAACAAGGACAGAATCCTTTAAATGGTACAACTCAAGCATATATTCCCCCTCCATCTAATTTTCAAGGTACATCCTTACAATTAAACATACCCCAACCAAATCCACTTCCACAAAAAGTACAACAAACTTTTAATCCAACTTATTATGTACCGATGATGAATCCATATGCACCAAATACACAAGGAAATCCATATTTATGGCATCCTGCTGTTCCACCAATTGTACAAAAATATAATATAACATTTGGTGGTTCAGATGTACAAAGACTAGGTGAGATATATGAAGATGTATTACCTACAAAAATTGCAATTGCAAAAAATACTTTTAATAGTTTATCTGAACGATTATTAGTATTAAACTATTTAAGGACAGTACTAATAAGAAGTGGAGATGGTGAAGAAATCGGTTTTGACTCTAGAAGAAAACCTGAAATAAATGCATTATTAAGTCATTTAAAGATTATTGGAGTGAATCCATATAATTATAATAGAATGACAAACAATCCTTATACTGGATTACCAGATAGATTATTAGTTTATAAATCTTGTTATCCAATAAAAGTTAATTCCAAAACACAAATTACCTGTTCTAATGATAATATTGGTATTAATGTTAGAATATATCAACTATTAGAGGGTGAGTCAGTAATTAATATGGTTGGCGAACCATTTAGAAAGTTCTTTGAAGCATGGAGAGAAATTACATATTACGAATATATTCGTGAAGAAATAGTTAAAATGAATGTATCGCCAAATTTTGTAACATTAATTTCATATTTCTTACATCCTAGAACATTAATTGATTTTGTTAAATATAGAAAAGAAAAAGATACAAGATCAGATCCACAAATGGATAAATATTATAAGATATATAATGAATATGTTAATAAAAAAATATTAGATATGCCAGGATTTTATGATAAAGTTCGTAAAATGCTAGAAGAAAAATATAAAGGTGAAAAAATGAGATATGAGACACCAGTAATGACTCATTCTGGTATCACTAGTTTAGTAGTACATGGAGCTGTAGTTTCTATGGCTACTGCTAAAGGAGCTAAGTTTCGTACATTCGACGATTTTATTAATGACAAGATGCAATCAGAAGCACATTATATGAAGTATTCTGATGCATGTTTAATTGCACTAACTGAAGCACCTACACAAAATATTAAAGAATGGGCATCTCGTAAATATGAACAAAATGGTGTAAATGTATCAATTTTACGTATGGTATCAACGGGTTATCATGACACCGAAGTATGGAGATCAGTATTATTTCAATTGCAACACGCATTATATATTTTACATAAGAAAGGAATATGTATATGGAATTTTAACTTGGAAAATTATGTGTATATTAAAGAAACTAATTTTGATAATAATAATATTGGATACTGGAAGTATATTATTAATGGCGTTGAATTTTATATTCCTAATTATGGTGCTATTGTATTAATTGATAGTAACTTTAAAGATTTAGATGTTGGTGGTACATTAATTAATAACATTGTTGGTAAATACAACAATAGTTCTAAACCTATTGTTGATGAAAAGGATATACCTAGAGATTTAAGAGAGAAAATAGTTGATGGAACTGATGGGGAGATAAGAAGACTAATTGGCAGTGCTGGGCCACCAATTATTCTACCATTAGGAGGAGCACCAGTTGCGGCAGTTCCACTAGGAACTGTAGTTCCTCCAAGATTAGTAGCACCAAATGGAATAAGAGCTGGACCCCCTGCTGGATATCCTGCAAAACACGAAGCTAATAAAATAAAAGAAATTTCCTTATTAGTTGCTAAATTAAATAGAAATAACATATCATTTATTGAAATCTCTAAAACATTAACAGAAGTATCTGAAGCATTAAATACTAGAGCTGCTGAACCAATCGATAGAACTGTTGAAACTTGTTTAGAATTTATAGATGCAAAGTCCTATAGCAAAGATAACAAGAAATTATTTAAAGAAATTGTAAATAAATTAAAAGGTTCTGCTCCTATACTAAGAGATTTATTATCAACAATTATTATTTCATCAACTGTCATCAGTTCTGGTGGAGATTCAAATATTGCAAGAGGTATTATTGATAATATTATTATCAGAGCTAGTAATCGTCGCGGAGTACCTGGCGATGGTGGCGGTATTGCTAATCGTCCCTTTATTAATTATACTAATTTATTTACTGGTGTTTCTACTTCAGTCGATTCTACATCAAGATTTATTAATTCTATACTATCATCAATCGCTCCTGTACCAGGCCCTGCAGTAATTTCTCCAATATTAGATTTTATTTCAATTATTGCTGCATTAGCTGGAGAAGTAGTTGAACTAATTAATTTAAAACAAGCTGGTAATCTAACTATTACTGAACTTGGAAATATTATGACTGGAACACCTGCACGTATTATTCCAGCAGCAATTGCACCAGCACCTGCAATTTCTCCCATATTAAATCCATTACTTGCAGAGATTGAGCTTGCTTATACAGGTTTAAGTATAGTTTTACTTGTCCCACCTGCCCCATTTGCTCAATACATACATAAGATAGTCGCTGTATCTGCAGCTTCTGCTTTATCTGCATTACAAGGAGCATCATATTCTAATATATTAAAAGCTGGACAAGATGCATCTAGTAAAGCACCTCTTGAACCAGTTCCAGTTCCTGCACCAGCCCCACCCGCAGTAGCACCAAATATAACTGCAACTGGAGCCGCAGTAGCAAGTTCTATAATTACTGGAACTGGTAGTAGTGGACCAACTGTCATTACAGTATCTTCGATGGGAGGTATAAATAATCTATCAGACGAAGATTTTAGACACAAGATTATGATGTCAGAATTTTATGATAATTCTTCTTTCTTAAAAGGAGAAATAACTAGAAGAAATGCTGAAATATTTAAAGATAAGGTATTTAGTCAGAATGAATTTAAACAATTTGCAGATACAAATTACGGTGGTATACCACCAGATGCAGCAATATTATCATTAATACAATCAATTGGATCTAGTGCAAATGATGAAAAGAATTTATTTGAAAATTATGGTGAATTTTTACACACTAGAGTTGGTACATTATTAACTAAAGCTGAAGTAGATGCAGCAAATGGAATTGTGGTTAGAGGCAATACAGATTTTAAATCTGGTAATTTGATTGCACATACTTTAGACGGTGTAGATTTTAGTGTTGTAATATTTAGAGATACAGTTACACCTGCTGTTGCCGGTGCAGTACCATCTGAAGCAAATATAATTAAAATAAGAAGAGGTAGTAATAATAAAGTAGAACGTACTGAATTAAAGAGAGTACCAATTGGTGAATTACATAATTTAAACGATAAACTTAAACAAACCTATAAACCAAGTATGAAATTATCTGAGGATGAACTAATTGAAACTTATCAAATTAACTTTTAACAATATAAATTAATATAATTATAATTATATTAACTAATATATATGAGTAATAAAAATTATAAGACCGATCAAAATTATTATAACTTTGAGGCAAATTATAAAGATACTAATAATCAAGGACAAACCAAAAAAATAAATAGAGCTGAAAAAGACTACAATAAGGTGTCTGCAGATTATTTTAATTTTGGAGAAAAAGATTATAATCAATTTCAAGGTACAAATGCATATCTTACAAATAAACCAAATAAATTAAATATTTTAGATCCAGATCAATATGATAAAAAAAGACAACTTCAAAAGGATAAAAATGGTAAGATTATACCAGAAATAAAGCTAGAAATTGTTAAAGACTATGAGCCGATAAGAATTGAAGATCAAAATGAACCAACAATTAAAAACGCCTATAAAATAAATAAAAAAAATATAGATTATTATAATATCTATAAAGATTTTAATGAAACAAGATCTAATACAGATTTAATTCATAAATTAGAGAAAGCACCATTTTTATTTTGGAATGAACATAAACAAAAATATTTTCAAAGATATAATAATGATAAACAATGTGAAGAACCATCATGTGAAGATGCAGATAATGTTGAATTAGTAAAAGAAGCATTTTTTTTAAGAGAAAATATAGAAATAGTACAAAATATGATTATAAAGAATGTTGCAAAAAAAAGTAATTATTTAATACCAAAACAAAAAGATGAAGATATTATATTATTAATGAATGGTATTTATCACGATTATGCAAGAAATTTACCTTATAATCTTAGAGAACAGATTCAAGAATTAGATGAACGTGTTGTTAATTTTATAACTCCGTGGCTTATAAATGAAGTTGAAGCCTATCAGAAATATCTAATAGATTCTAATGCTCCATTAAGACCTCCAGAATTACCAATTAATATAACAAAACCACGTAAAGAATCACTTCCTAGTGTATTCCCTAGATGAACTTTCTATTTTTATAATTATTTTATTAAATAATTATTCAAATTAGATTATAATTTATAGTATTTATGCAGTGGGTTCTAAGCGTTGAGCACTTCTCTTGTAGAATACAACTAATCCACGTTTATTGATCATTTCAGTGGGGTTAGATTCTAAACTGGCATTACCATTATCGTCAAGAGATCCAGGAGTTAATTCAATAACAGGGGAACTGGTATTTAGAGCTGGGCCGCCGTGGATTAATGGAGTGTGGATTAATACTGGTCTGTATGCTAAGAATTTTCCATCTTTGTTTACAATTGCAGATGATCCTACAACAATTTCATTAGTGGATACTAATTGTCCTTGTTGTTGAGCATTGATGACAGGGGTCATCATTTCAGCAAATACAGCGGATTTAAGTACGAATACTTCATTGTTGTCACCAACAACGATACTTTCAGGGCAGTTTACTTCAGATTGATTGAGTGTTTCGTATCCATTGATGGTTAAAGGAAGAGATACATAGAAAGGAGATGAAGCAGAACGGATTTCAGGTTGACGGAATTTACGAGATAATGCAATAGCAATTACTTCATCGGCAGAGTGTACTCTGCGTTGGCGTTGAACAAAAGTATTATTTTGGAATTCGTAGATATTTTGAACAAGAGCATCATTTACACTAATTGGTGCATTAAGTGCTTGGGAAGGAGGTACATTGATTTGGAGGTAAGGTACATTGTATACTTCTTGGGTGTAGCCAGCACTGTTGTATTGACTGTAGTTCATGGTATTGTATAAGGGAGCAGATACAACGGTGATAGGGTTAAAGGAGAATGTAGCAAATAATCTTTTGAGGATTAATGCTTCATCGCCCATATTTGCAACTTCAGGGGAATAGATAGAGAATTTGCAGTTGTCTACAGAGTTAATGAAAGATGCAGCGGTTACATCAAAGTATTTTCCTGCACGGAGAGCGATAACTGAGTCCCATAAGTGTTGTTGTAAGAGAACTCTGTTTCTTAAATCTTTGATGGGGCTTTCACTGTCGCAAACTACATCGTTTTTATCAGTTACTAATGCATAGAAGAGTCTGTAATCAGGTAAGGTTGCAATGCTTTCTTTTTGGTATTTAGCTTTGACTACACCAGCAACGTTAGATAATAACATGCGTTCGTCAAGAGAATCGAATTTAGGAACGAAAAGGGCAAAGAGTAAAGAATTTACATAGATTGCAGGGTTGTGTTTATTAGGATCGTATCTTCCAGATAATGCTACATTAGAGCAATCAGTGTGGAGCATAGATTGGATGATTACAGAGGCGTGGAGAGTACGAGTTTTAGAGTAGATTTGTACGATTTCTTGTAAAACACCATATTCAGCTTCCTTGATTTGTAAACCATTGTTGGATTCAACTGCAATAGTACCAAGTAATTTGGAGAAAGATGTGACATTTGTAGATGGGAACATTCCTCTATCTTCTTTTTGTTGTTCATCTGTACCAGATGCTAATTTCATGTCAACGAGTCTTCTGAATTCTTCAAATTCAGCTGCACTTAATCCATTTTCAGATGCATACTTCTTGGCTAAACTTAAGATTGAATATAAAGTGTGTCCAGATGTGCTACCTTGTAAAACATTTTTCATGATTAAGTTATAGAATTTACGTGCAGTTCTGCGTACTTCATGTGCACGTTCAGTAAAAGCTTCCATTACTTTATCATATAAAGTGTTATCATCAGGATATTTACGTCTAAGACGTTCATAATCTTGTAATGTGAGGGTGGTTTTTCCTTCACTTATAAGGCGTTCAACTTCTTTTTGAACATTACCAGAGGGTGAACTATCGAATTGGCGAGTTGCTTTATCCATTATATTATATATATTATTAAAATAAAATTTTTGTAGAATAATTAATTCTTAACTAAATATTTTTATAAATGAAAAAGTAAAAACTATAAGTTTAATATTGAGCTTACTACAATTTCTATATTACCTTGATTATTCTCAAGTAGATTTTTAATTTGTTCATCAGCTATATTAAATTGCATATTACGTATCTGTTCATATTCTTTTTGATATGTATAGACTTTTAATTTATCTAATAGAGTTGGATTCTCTAATACATCATAAAATATCTTTCTTTTTTCACCGTCCGAGAGTAAGTTAATTAAACGTTTATCTGATAAGATCTTATTTAATTCTAAATTTACGTTTATGTATACTAGAACCACCTGATTATTATCAAATTCATATGAATCTAAATCATTTATAACTTTACCATACCCAATTAATGAAATATCATTAAGATTAATTAAATTCAAATTTAATTTTTTAGTAAATAGTTGTTTCTTTAAATCTATATGTGTTTTAGAATTTGTCGAATCGTATGTAAACATAGTGCCGTCATTAAAAAAACATTTAATCATTATAATTTAAATTATATCTAAATTAAAAATTGAATATATAAACTTATTAAATCAATTTTTAATTTAAATAATAGTAAATAATAGTATTAATGAATTTAAATGGTCAATCGTTAACATCTACTAGTCAGAAGTTAATATCTACTAATCAATCAGAAGCATTTAATTGGGTTGATAAATATGAACCAAAAAATAGTAAAGATTTTATAGGAAACTCTATTGCAGTAACAAAAATTAGGAAATGGTTACAAGAATTTCCTAATAGTTCTCCATCATATATTATTATTGGTAGTATTGGAGTTGGTAAAACAATTATATCAAAAATATTATTAAAAGAAGCTGGATATGATTATATATATTTTGCATCAAGTGATGAAAAAAAAGATGATATATATGAGACAGTACTAAATAATCCTAAGAAGAAGATTGGTGTTATTATTGATGATACAAATCGTATAAATTTAACAAATGAAAAAAAGAATATTATAAATTTATTTTTATTAAATGAAGTTCATAAAAGATTTCCTATAATTTTGATATCTAATTTAACACATTCTAAATTTATAAATAAATTAATACAGAAAAAGCATTGTCCTGAGATCAAATTTGAATTACCAGGTGAAACATCATTAAAAACAATTATAGCAAAAATTTGTAAAGGTGAAAATCTAACAATTATTCCGGAAGTAGTTAATAAAATTATTGAATATTCACAGAAGGATATTCGTAAATGTATCTTAATTTTACAAGATTTATATTTAACTTTTGGTACTAATATTGATGATGTAAAATTTAAATTATATAGATTGTATACACAGCGTAAAGATATAGATTGTGGTTTATTAATATCAAATAAAAATTTAATGGATAACTATAAATCTATACAATCATCATTAAAGATGTATGATAAAGAAAAAGTTTTATTACCATTAATGTTATTTGAAAATTATCCATAGCAATTGAAAATAAAGTATTAACTGCAAAAGAAAAAATAGATATGATTGCAAAAGTAACAAATTCTTTATCAAATGGAGATGTAATTGAAACAAATATATATTCAGATCAAAATTGGTATCTACAAGATACTCATGGATATTTCTCATGTGTAAAACCTGCATATGATATGATTGCTAAGAATAATAATAAATTTTATAATTTAAACTTTAGCTACGATCTAAATAGTGTATCTATTAAAAATATAAATAGGAAGAATTTTATGAATATTCGCAATCATCTAATAAATTTTAATAATAACGACATCCTATATTTGCATAAAATTTATAAATATCAAATTAAAAATAAAAAGACTGATAAATTAAATAAGATATTGGTTAATTATAAAATAACTATTAAAAATATAACATCAATAAATAATATTGATAAAACATTCAAAGAACCCGTTGTTCCTGCGTAAATCTAATTTTTATTTCTTTATTTTACACTTGCTAGCATTTTAAGAAAATCACGAACTCTTTCGGGTTCCTTTTTCTTTTCTTCTAATTCTTCTCGTTTACGTTTTGCTTCATCAAGTAGAGAATAAGAACCTGAGCCATATTCTCTTTCAAGAGCATTTTCATCTTGTTCATGTCTATAAATCTCATCATCAATTGTTGCATATTCCATTTGAAGTCTTCTTAGGTAATTAATATGATCTAGGTTATATTTATTAAACTTACTTTTTACAAATCTAATATTATTATATAATTCATCTCTTTTAATATATTTCTCATGCATATATATATCTAAAGAATCCATTTCAGTATCATCATATCCTTCTTCATCATCTTCGTCGTTATTATCGCTATAATATTCATCGCCGTCTGAATCAACATATACATTTCTTACTGATTCATTTATCAGATCTTTATTAGTGTTAGAATTTGATAAATTCATTTTAATATTAAGTTGTTTTTGAGTTTCTGCATCTTTTTCAGTTTGAGCAACTTTTTCAATAAGAGTATCAACTTTAAAAGTATTCCATGCAGATAGCTTTTTAGGTGCTACAATATTATTTATATTTAGTGTTGGAAATAGAGTTGCATCATCAATATTCATCTTAATTACTTTTTCTTCTACTACTTTAGGTTCTTCTCGAAGGTATGCTGGTTGATATCTTGTTCTATTTTGTCTTGATTCTTGTTTTTCATTATAGATTTCTCTTGATCTTTGAACATCATCTCCTAATGCTGATAAATCACGGCCTCTTTTTTGAGCTTCATTTGCAAATGAAACATTCTTATACATATTTGTATCTTGTTCTGCTGTACGTTGAGGTAGTTCTGTTGTACGTTGAGGTAGTTCTGTTGTACGCTGAGGTAGTTCTGTTGTACGCTGAGGTTGGTTTTTAAGAGAAGATTTATTTCGTTTATTGGTAACATTTGTATATCCTTCATCATCATCTGAATATACTTCTATACTTGATTTAATATTATTAATTGACTTCATTTAATTTAATTTAATTATATGAATACTTTTAATTACATTATATATAAAATTCAATTTTTTCTAATATAATATAATACAATATAGTATAATTTAAATATGAGTAAATATATAGATATACCATTAATATATAATTATTCACATATATCCTCAAAAGATATAAATGGTTTAACAAATTTATATTTAAATTCAAAGTCAAAAGAAATTGGTAATTATAAGTGTCATTCTTGTGATTATAATAATAAATTAATTTTATATAAAAATAGTAATCTCCTATTTGATAATTCATTAATGCATCATGTAGTTAAACATAATTATAAACCAGCTCGTGAAATACTCGATTATGTTAAAAAGAGATTTACTGGTGGTAATAAAATTAAAATAAAAGCAACATTTCATAAAGAGAGTCATTTACATAAATTTATATTGGATCGTAATCAAATACTAATATTAGATAGTTTAATGGGTAGCAATAATCCATCAGATTCAAAAAAATATATTGATAAGTCAAAGAAATTTAGATATTCAGAACATGCGGGGTTATTAGATTTTGAACATTTTGGTTTAGAAAAAATTTTAATTAGTGGTAAAACAAATAGACAAGATAAAGATGATCCAGAAATATTATTACCTCAAAACATGCCAGATGCATTAGATTATGAATTTATGTTCCATACGCATCCACCAACGCCATATCCAGGTGCGCGTGCTTTAGTAGGCGTCTTATATGAATTTCCATCTATGAGCGATATTTTTCATTTTATTGAACATTATAATTTTGGTGAAACACAAGGATCACTAATTATAGCACCAGAAGGAATGTATATAATACATTCAAAAACAGGCGAGGATAAAATCATTGTAAATAATCCAAATACTGTATATAAAAATTTAGTAAATGAATCCTTTGATGTACAATTTGAAGCAATACAACATTATGGTAAGGATTATTTAAAGAATGATATATTTTATGCTAAAGTAATTAATGATTTAAAATATATAAATGATTTTAATAAATTACTAAAAAAATATTTAGATGATCAAGTTTATGTAGAATATATACCAAGAATTAAAGACGAAAATGGTAATTATATAATAGACAAGTTAATAATTGAATTAAAACCAATTGAAAAAAAATAAAAACATTAAGAAATAAAAATTATGAATTTATTTATAAATTTTATATTTATAAATAATATAATATGTCATATAGATTAATAAAAAGTCAAATTGGAGGAAGTAATTGTGAGATTCTAATTTTAATAGCAGTTATTGTAGTTGCATGGTTCTTATTTGTTCAATCAAATGCTCCTAAAAAGGAAAAATTTGATCTTACTGAATCATATACTCCAATTAATGCACAAGTAATAAGCTCATCTCCTTCTTCAACTATAACCGAAGAAGAAAATATAATTGAAAGACCTGCTGTAGACTTAACTGCACCAGGAGTTCCATATTTTAAACCCCCTCGCCATTTTAACCCTCCTGATAGTCCCGAAGAAAAAAAAACAGCAAAGGCCAAAAAAGCTAGAAAGTTAGTAGCATCTGAAACAAAATCAACTGTTTCTATATCAATGTCAGCAAAATCAGCTTCATCGGCAAAAGTAAGTTCTGCATCAAAGGTATCTAGTGCATCAAATGCATCAGAGAGTTCTAAAGTTGGATCTCCACCTTATGTAGCATCACTTGCATCAAGTTCTGAACCTGGATATGGATCATCTGAAGAGTCACCTATATCCCCCGGACTATCGGTAGCATCATCTCCTAATACCATACCTGTTATGACAGTAGTATCTGAATCAGAAAAAATGTATAAAAAAAGAAGTAGTAAGAAAAACAGTAGTAAAGTTATAGTTGAAAAATACAGAAATAGACGTCATAAAAATGTTGAAAAGTTTACAGATGTAAATAAATTATATTCTGTAAATGATTCATATGATTTAAAGACCCCTTTAACTAAATCAACATGCTCCCAAAAATGCTGTGGTTATTATTGGAAGGAAAATATGGATGGATTATTTAAAAAAGATGACCCTGTAAAATGGAGTGACGTAGGTGTTGGAAAAAAATATAGAACATCTAATGTAACATGTATGGGAGACGGTGTTGCACCACCTGGATGCAGATGCCATACAACTGGACAATATGAATTATTATCTACTAGAGGTGGAAACGGAAGTAGAAATTATTAAGATAATAAAAATAGTTTAAAAAAATATAGATGATCAATATATTTGTTTAATATGAAATAATATAATAATTATTATATTATTTATTATATTATGGCTAATTCAAATTATTTAACAGAAATTAAAAAAGAATATACTATTCAACTTGTTAATTTATTAACGCCCTCAATATATGAAGGGATTAATTCAATATACGGAGAAGTTAAACAAATTGCAAAAGATGGTGAAGAATTAAAAATATTCCAAGGATTTCTTGCAAAGATTCCAGCTTGGAATGAGCAAATGATTGCAACAGAATCCTCAAGAATTAGAACAGTAACTCAAAATTCTGATATATTAGAGGACTTAATTAAAGCAGTAATTCAATCAAATATATTATTATTAACTTCAACTGATATTGCAGATAAACATAAGGTATTGAAGGAATTTAATATAAATTTAAATTATAATAAGTTTGTACATAATGTATATATTGAAGTAGCAAAAACATTTTATAATTACCCATTTTTATTTTATCATAAGGTACCGGCACTTGAATTTAAAAAAAATCAACTTAAATCTCATAAATTAATTAAAGAAGCAATTGAAGAAGCTATTCGTAAAATGTTACCATTACAGTTAATCTTAAAGAAATACCTAGGAATAATGTCAGAAATAAACGATGATAAATATCTTAAATCATTGGTAAATACTGAAAATAATAATCAACAATATCAATTAGTAACTCATAGTCAATCTAATATGCACAATAACTCGAATAGTCAATATAATAATACACACAGTCAATATAATAATCAAAATAAACCAAATAATGATCATGATCAATCTGATTCAGATACGGTCGTTGATAAAAAAAATCAAGTTGGTGGAATAGTACAATCAAACCCTCCAATTTCATTAAGAGAAATATATGAACAACAAAAACAATCTGGTGCCAATATTATGTCTCCATCAGTGAAACATATTTTATTAAGTGAATCAAGAAATAATCAAGTGACTGAAAAAAAGCAAGCAGAAGTAAAATATTCTGAAAAGAAACATGTAGATGTTGCTAAAAATGAAGGATCTCGAAATGAAGGATCGAAGAAAGGAGAAAAGATAAACATTATTATACCACCTCAACAATCTGAAAATAAATTTGCAAATAACTTTAAAGGAATGTCTGAATCAAGTCAACCATATTATAAACAAGCTGGTGGAATAGAAGAGGAATTTAGTAACATGCATAAAAATGAGAATGAAAATAAATTTAAACCTGCATTAAACCCATTATATGAGGGAACATCTGATAAAAATACTACTGATAGAAATGGTGGTAGAGAGGAAAATAAAAGTATGTATAATTATAGAAGATATTAATTTAATTTAATAAAAAAAAATATATTTAATATATATGGAAAATATATTTACTAAACTTGATTTTGATAATCCGTTATTGGATGGAATAATAGCTTTTTTAACAATAACATTATTGCAATATATTGAAACTATATATGATGATAAAAAGACAATATCATATAGATTGTCATTTGTTGTATTTTTATTAACATTTATAATGGTATACTATGTATATAATAAATATGTAAAATTAAATATTACTACACAAGAAATATTTACAGATATGGGACATTTTTAAGTCAATAACTCTACCGTCGCTAGCGTGAAGTACTGAACTTCGGCACTTCACGGTACTAGTTAATTAATTAAATAAATAATATATTTTAAATAATATATGATTTATGGAAATTTTAGAATTTAAATTAAAAAACATTTTATTATACAATTATCAAAAGATAAAAATAATTAATAATCTACATGCAGGTCATGCATTAATAGATAAATTGATTAATATAATGAATTATTCATATAATATAATTTTATCAAAAAATTTAAAATCTTCAAATGAAATTATACAATCATCAAATCAAACAACTTATTATAATAATCCAAATGAATTTAAATTTGTATTAGATCAGTATGAAAAATATTTAGATTTACCATTTAGTTCAAAACCATATATACTTATAATTGATATTTGCTCAAGTATTGATAATTTTTCTTATACTGAGATAGATCAAAAACTTATACATATTAATAAGCTATATACAAAAATTAATCAACCATTGATATTAAATTATGATATGGATAATCATATAGAATTTAATCAATTAAATAATTTTATTTTTATTTTTACAGATATAAAAGAAGATGGAGTTTTATCTTCAATTTATAATAATTATTTAGGTTCAATCGTTGGATCATATGATGATTTTTTAGATATTTATAATAAATATCCTTGTTTAGTAATTCAAAATAATATTAATTCGTGTAATAATAAATTATATCATTTTCCAATTAGAAATGATATTAAAATTAGTATATAGTTATATTATGATATCATTAACAGAAAAAATATCAAAATATATAAAAATATTTTATATATTCCTATCATATAATAAAACAATGGCATCCTTAAATGTTAACGGTCAAGTATTAGTAATACAAAAATTTAATTTGGATCATTTATTATATAAACCTGATAATACATTTTTAAACCCTAGAATTTGTATTATTGCTAAATCAAATAGTGGTAAATCATGGGTCATAAGAGAAATAATGAAAAAAATGAGTGATATACCTGCTGGAGTTATTATTGCACCAACAGATAGATTAAATAAATTTTACGATACCATTTATCCACCAGCTTTTATCCACCATGATTATAAACCCGAAATAATGGAAAAACTATTAAAGAGACAAGATATGATTATTGAAAAGAATAATAAAAGAAAAAAAGAAGGAAAGGAGTCTTTAGATACAAGAGTTTTATTTATTATGGATGATTGTATGAGTGCAAAAAAGCAATGGGCTGAAGATCCAAATTTTTTATCAATTATGAATGAGGGCCGTCATAGACATATTAATTATATATTATCTATGCAATATTCTTTAGGTATTTTACCAGAATATCGCTCACAGTTTAATTTTATATTTTTATTAGCAGAAGACATAAGAATGAATAGAAAGAAATTATATGAACATTATGCAGGTATGTTTCCATCGTTTGAATTATTTGAGAGTGTATTCTTACAAATGACACAAAACTATGGATGTATGGTAATTGATAATAGTTCAAGATCAATTGATCTAAAAGAAAGAATATTCTATTTTAAAGCTGAAGATATACAAGATTTTGCAATTGGTAATAATAGATTTATTGAATTTGACAAACTAAATTTTGATCCAAATCATGGAAAAAAACTAAATTTATTTGATATAAATGATTATATGATGCGAAAAAAGACTAATATATTAGTTAAAGTTGCAAAGTAATTATTTTTTTTTAAGAGGTTGTTTTTTTGGAGGTTGTGAATTTGAAGATGAATTCTTTTTTTGACTTAATATGCCTCTACTTTTATTTAATTCTCTTCGTTGTACAATATTTGAATCATTAAATACACCAATCCAAGGCGTTTGTTGATCAAACATTGTTTTAAATATTTTTGAAGCTTGAACAGGTTCATTTTGTTCTTCTTCTAAACTTCGAGGTATATATCGTATTGTTTCTTTTGGTAGTATAGCTAATTGATTTGCACGAGTTATACCGATTGCTATAAAAATTATAGAAAATAGAAATAATAAGTTTGCAATAAATGTGACGTCCATATTATAAAATATAAATTTTATTTTATAATATCTTAAACTTAAAAAATAAACCCTAAATTAATTCAATTAATTTTTCAATTTCAAATTTTATATATTCGTGGAGATCAATTAATAATTGATTTTTATATCTACAATTATTATATTTATTTGCAAGATATACAAGTGCTTTTAAATAATAGGATATCTTTTTGCATAATTCAACATCATATGTTTTTAATAAGTATTCAATTTGACAACACAAGTGATCATAAATATCACATAATAATTCATGAAATTCTAAAAAGTAATTACTATTATAAATATTTGTATAATATACTAATAGATCAATATACATTTGAATCTTTCTATCATTGTCAATATCTTCATCTAATTTATATAATTTTAAATTTGTTAAAATTACTTTATTAATTTTATTTTCATCTAGATAAGGTATACGATATGGTTCATCTATTTTACGAAATAATAGTATCACAACTTCGCTTGTATTAAGATCTTCTCCAGGATTCATTTTTGGTGAGGTATCATTATAATTATCAAAGGTATTTGTTGTATTATTTAATTTTTTATACCAATAATGCCCACTCTGTATATCACCATTCAAATCAAGTTTAGGTCCATAACATATTGCTCCTACAATTTTATATTTATTATCAAATCTATCACAAATTATATTTTCATTTATACCTGTTATTTCATTAGGCAAATATTTTGGCATACCAGTTACAAGATTAATACGAAATTTATTTAAACTAATAATTATATATTTATTTGGTATATACTTATTATGATGAGTTGAATTTGCGACAGTATGTTTATTACCTGATATATCTATTTCACATTTCTCATGATTTTCTGTCACATTTGTTACTCGTTCAATTGTATCTTGTAAATTAATTTTAAATTTTAGACTTTGATCTAGTGGTATTGATGGATCCTCGTCACCTGGTTCTTTTGTTTTTTCAATATTTAGTATTAAATTATATGAAGGTTTATGCATATGTTTTAAAGGGTTCATATGATTTAAATCATCGTTGCATGTAGTATATATTTTATGTGCATAATATAGATTATAAAATGGGATATCTAAACATAGATTTATTTTTAAGTAATCTATTGGAGATTTATCATTAATACTAACAAATGGTATTAATAAGCATTTACTTATTTCTAAATCTATTATTTTAAATAATTTATTTAATAATTCTGTAGAATCGCGCGATGATGAAACTTCCATATCGGGTTGCATTCTATCAGTTGCATTATGTCTGCGCTGATCAAAATTTGATGTTCTTAATGGTCGTAATTTTCCAGTCCTTTTAAATTCTGCTTCTTCTTCATCTATTAATTTAATTGCAGATCTGAGTGATTTGATTGATTCTTGTATGAATAATTCTTGTTGAATGCTACTGTATAAATCATATATACTTTTATCATATAACATTTCTGTATTTTTAACTTTTTTGTCTGTTGTGGGATTTTTTAATAATTCAAATAATGCGATTAGATTTAGTAGTATATTATTTTGAAATTTATGTTTATTTTCTATTAGAAATTCTCTTAGTTCTACAATATAAAATAAAAAATGTGTTACTGCACTAAAAAAACAACAATTACGATCATTTGTTAAATTTTTACTATGAACATTAGTATCTGCAGGAGAAATATCATGGTATTCTAATTCCATTTTATATGTTTATCTTATTTTATAAACTGAAAATAAATTTAAAATAGATATTTTAAATTTATTTATTTTAGATATTTAAATTAAAAAATTAGCGATTACTGCATTATGATCTGAAATAGTTGTATTATAAATAAAAGTACTTAATGGTTTAATTCTAGTATTCCTTTCATTTTTTCTTATAAGGATAAAATCAGTTTGTAAACCACTTGTAAAATTAGTTGTATATGAATTATTCATTGTATTATTAAATAATTCAATAATTGGCTCTCTAATTTCATTATATATCTTTTCATTAGGTTCAAGTTGTTTATTATAGACTTTTTCATATTTTTGATATATATTTTGATTAAAATCCCCACATAAAATTAAATTATCAGATGTAATTTGTTCTATAATATGTTTAACAACTTTATTTTGTATCAATAAAATATTTTCATCTTTTGATATCTTATTAGATTCATCTATTTTACCATTTTGCATATTACTATTTAATTGTGTATTCCCAATTGTAATTAATTTACCTTTAACTTTAATATCTACAAAACAAATATTTGCATTTACAAATAATTGATATCCTTTTTGATTATATACTGGATACTTTGAATAAGTTGCATTTGAGTTATATATATAATCTATACTTTCATTTTTAGTAAAATTACCAGCGTTTGTATCATATATTACTCTGTATTTATACCCAATTTCTTCCATCTTTTTATTTAGAAATTCAAAATTAATTTTCTGTAATTCTTTGATATCAAGAATATCATTCGAAATTGATCTATCAAGTAATGGTATTACCTCTTGTAAACATAATATATCTGCATTTACTTCTTTAAACATTTTTATAAATTTATCAATATTACGTGGCGTATCAAATATATTTATATTATCTCCGAATAATGGATCATCATCTTGATTGCATCTTGATACAAAATTATGTACATTAAAACTACATACTCTTAAGATTGAACCATTCTTAGATCTAATATTATTTTCACTTTCTCTAAAACAAAATTTTTGATTATTATTTGTCCATTCTTCTCCTTCAACAATATATGGTCTGTTATCTGATAAATAACGTGTAAATATATTATATCCCATACTCAATAATTGTTCTTCATTTGGGTAAACAATTTTATTCTCAGAAACATTCTTTATTTCAGAATATAAATTCTCTATTTTTGATCCACCTAAATAAGAGTCTTCTTTATTGTCTTTTTTTGACATTTCCATCCATAAATTTACATTGTCGATACTTACTACAAGGTTATATCTATCTTTTAAATAATATTGTACCGTTTTAATATAAGTTTTAATATCTGTGACAGGAACATCTTCTTTTTCTTCCTTTTCTTTATTCCAAACTCTGTTCATTTTAGGAATTTCAATTATATAGTTTAAATTTAATAATCTTCGCATTACTAATAAATCTGCAGTTTGTGCAGGTCTTCCTTTACGTAATGCTCTAATTGGTATTTCATATTTTAATCTTAAAAATTTTAAACCACAGAAATAAAAACAATTATTTGGATCTAATACAAAATCATTATAATTTGATGCATTTGTAAATAATTTAATTCTTTCATTTAATTCATTTTCCCAATATTCTGTCCAATCCTCTAGAAATTCTTTTGAAATATCTGCAGAATATCTATATGATACGTCATACAATTTTAAAATATCGTACAACTTATCTTTATTGATATTTAAATTATCCATTGCAATTAAATCAATATCGTTTAATTCCCGTACACCATATATAGATAATATTGCACTGGATGTAATTATTAACTTATATTGTTCAACTATAGGAAGATCAAATAATTTTTTCTTCAAACTAAATAATTCAAATTGACTATCAATAAAACTAATATATCTCCAACATGCTTGTCTTTTTAAGAAACTAAGACTGTTATTATTAAAGAATAAATCAGCATACTCAACTGCTTCATTAAAAGTATCATTAATATGTAAATAATCGTGTGCTCTTGGATATGCATCACTTGAAGGATCAATTGTTGTAGTTTTTAAATCTGGTTCTAAAAATAGATTTCTTAGATCAGTCTTAAAATCTACTGAGCTTCCAAATATTTTTACATTAGAATTTGGTTCGAATACAACTATTTTAATCTTTTTAATATCAGGTAAAAAAGATTTCATGCCTAAACGATTAACTTTATAAATAATACTTTGATTATTTTTCATACGATATGTATTTGCGTATTGTTGATAAATAATATTATACATCATTTGATAAGTAACATCAATTGTTTTAGTATAGTAGATCTTGCCATTTTTTTCTAATAGTTTAAAAAATTCTTTTTGTTGATCTTCTTTTTCAACGGATTTTGGAAATAAAACAATTATTCCTATTCCAGGACGACATTTTATATATTCTCTAATTATTTTATCATTTAATTCAGAATATTCAAGAGTTTCATTTAATTTTTTGTCCTTTATTTCATCATACAAATTATTATAATATTTATAATCTGAAAAATAATCCTTTAAATATTTAATTACTTTTAAATATTCATATGGTTCAACCTTTGTTATCGGTTCTACACTCTTTTCAATATTCCAATTTATAATATTATTTCGACTCATTGAATATTCAGAAAAAGATATTCTTAATATACTTAATTTATATAAAATATTTAAATTTATATAAAATTAGTTAACTACTTCATTTGTTGATTTATTTGCTTGCTTTTGCTAACATTTCTTCATATTTCTTTTTCGCTGCATTTACCTCATCATTCAACTTACGTATTTTATCTTCTTTTGAATGAATTAAATCTTTCTTTTGTTCAACCTCTTTCTTACCTTCTTTTATTTTCTCTTCCTTTTCTTTTACTTCCTTTTCTTTCTCTTGTAAACTTGTTTCAATCTTTGGTGTATCTGTACCCGCAGCAGAGTCTAACATCTTTTGTTTATCAATAAGATCTTGTTCTTTTAATTTAGCCTTCTTTTCTTTAGTATCTGCTAAAGCTTTTGCAACCATTTCAGCTTTTCTTTGCTCAAATAATTGTTTACCTTTTTCTTGATTTTCTTTATATCCTTGCATTAATCTATTTAATTCTTCATCTTTATATACAGCATCTTTAGCCTTTTCTGGATCATCGTCAAATGGGCACCATTTACCAACTTCTGCTAAATATATATTAACATTTGCGTCAATTGAATTTAAATATTGGATTCTTTTTTGTGCTTCTTCTACAGTTTCATACGATCCTCTTACTTTAAATGTATACATAGTTGATTTATTATCTATATCTACAAAGTTCTTAGGAGTTAATACACTAATTACACAATATTTTTGTGTCGAAATGACAGGATCTTCATCAAGATAATCAACTTTATCGGACATATAATAATATCTAAATATATCTTTAAATTATTATTTAAACTTAAATAATTTAAAAATATCTATTAATCTTTTCTCTTTTCTCTTTTAGTAGAAAAGTTCTAATTCAACAGAATCGTACTTAAGACCTAATAAGTCAAATGATGTATAATATTCACTTGGTGAGAGAGATCTTACAAACATGCCTCCACAAGTGACTAAACATCTTATACTTAAATTTGCATCTTTAAATCTATCTAATACAGTTTTAACTGTAGCAGATCTATCAGTGGTGACTGAACCAATTAATCTTCTATTATTATTAATATTATTTTTTTCAATATTGTATACTGTTACCTTAAAGAACATTATTTCTGGTTCTCCATCATATGTGTCTACAATTCTTTCTGCTTCAAGAGCAGCTAAAGCCATATCTTCAAAAACTGGAAATAAGTGTCCACCAGGAGTACTTACTCTATAGAAATGATGTAAGTATACGCCAAGTGCACCTAAAACTCTAGCTAATGCAGGTATTGGGGCAAATATAGCTGTAGTATTAATTGCTGCCCAAATAGAATTTATTGCTGCAGTTCTACCTGCTGGGGCAGGGATTGCAAGAATTCCTGTATTTTTTTCTAATTGTTTACGAGAAATTTGTTCAATTAATTGTTGAAATAGACCAAAGTTATTAGTTCTTACAGTTTCTAGAAAATTAAATGCATCTATGTCAGTTTGATATACTTGTTCTACAATTCCATGAACTTTATTTGCATTTTGTATAGCATTTGGCGCTCCAGTCGCATTACCAGCTAAAGTTGAACCATTTACAGTAACCTGTTGCCCAACTCTAAATTTAATTGGACTTGCATCACTTGCAATAGGATATCTAATAAAACTAATAATTAAAGCATCAGCTTCGATAGGACCTAATTTTTGAGCAAAAAGCCAAGCTTTTGCTGGTGTTTTATCTCCTGCGGTAAATAAAGGTCTAAATGCTGCATGTGCAGCATCAGCAAATAATAGATCGACTATTTGTGAAAGAGGATCTCTTGCTCCAGGAGCAGGAACAAGATAGTCAATATGGTTAAACAATTCATCAAATACTGCAGATGTTATAGATGCATCAGTAATCATCTTTAGGAATACAAAATATTTTAGTTTAGTAGCATTAGTGGCTAATAGAGCAGTCTCTGCTGGAATTAAAGCTCCTCCACGTAATTTTATATTTTTAGTACCTTTTATTTCTTGTATATAGTTTTCTAATCTATCCATAATATATATATATATATTATAATATATTTTTTTAGAATTTATTATCAAATCTAAAATTAAAAATTAGAAATTAAATATTTAATTTCTAATTTATAAACTATAATTTATAATTTTTATTGTACATATGCAAATAATCTTGCAACTTTAATACCTAATTCGGGATGGCCGCTCCCCATTAATGTATTTAAATCTTGAACAATCTCTCTTAATCTTGTATCATCAAATTTCACATGAGGTTCTCTTGTTATGTAATTAACATTTATATCTGGTATATCTGCTGCGGCTATAGCTGGTTTTCTAGTAGTTGAGCCTACACTAATAAATGCGATTATTCTAGCCATTATACTAGCTGGATCAAGTGGTGGTAAAGCACCGGCACCGGGAATAACTGATTTTGGTCCAGTTGGTACAACTACTACAGGCACTGGTGTTTTAGCTCTAATAGCAACATCTACTTCAGGTAGTTTAACAGTTAATAACCAATTCTGCATTCTATCAACAAAACCTGCATGACCAAGATAAGTTGCATCTCTTGACCAGGTTGCTATTGCAAGAGCAACATTAGCTGTATGTGTTGCTCTTCTTACAATAGTATTATAAGCTGCAATATCGGCTAAAGGTGGTACGCCAGCAGTTGCTCCTCCTGGAGCAGGTGCGTTTTCTGCAAGTAATTCTAAAATAACTGTTCTATATTCATTTAATTCTGGAAGAGTTAAACTTTGTTCTGCTGCTACCCAAGTACCTCCATACATTCTTACAAGTTTTGTATAATTATTTAATCTATTCATATTATAATATATATATATATTATAATATTTTATTATTCTAAATATTTTATTATTCTAAATATTTTTTTATTAATATTTCATAATTATTAACGATTATTTTCTGTAAATATATCCTGTAGAATATGCGAAATACTTACATAATCTTTGTATGCGGGCGTGATACCATTAAACAATACCCTTATATCAAATGCAATATATGAAAAATTAATCTTATATTGTGGATTACCTGAAGTTATACCATTAATTTTAACTATATCTATATCTAATACATTTGTAAGAGTAATTATTGGTTGTACAGTTAATCTGCCTTGAGTATAATCTATTATTTCTTGCGTTAAACCAGTTTTTATTCTGGGTGGAGGTTTAGGCATTGTAACTAAAATTGGATCAGTTGGAGGGTATGGTGACATTGGTGGAAGAGCTTCAATAGGTGGATTAGTATCATCGCGGCGTATTAAGTCTGAAAACTTTAATCCTATATTTAATACTTGTTTAAGTTGATCTCCATTTATGTTATTTCTAAGTATAAATTCAGATATTTTTGTTACAATATTCATTTGATTTTCTACATATTGAGTATTAATATCAAATGTTTTGTTTTGAAGTTTAAATTTATCTTTAATATTTATATCTTGTAGTTCTACTTCTGTAATTTCTGTTTCAGGGGATCCTGCAGCATTTTCAAAACAGAAATAATATTGAATGACACATAATAAGTCATTAATATTTTTTGCATTATCAATATCAATTCCAAAATCTGGACTTGCTCCACCTCTCATTGTTTTACTTGTTAAAAAGCTTAAATATTCTCCTAAAATATTATTTAAATTAAAAGTCATAATATCTATATAAAATATATATTATACATAGATATTTAAAATAAACTATATAATTAATTTATTCAATTCATTCATTTTTTCAAGCATTAAATCAAATTTTTCTTTAGTTGTTTTTGATTTTGCTTCAGTTGTTGCCCATTGTCTAGTTCCATTTTTAGTTAAAGTTGGATGCCTTTCTATTATAAATTTATCTCCTCTTTTATCTGATGCTGGCTTGTAATAACAATATTTAGGTATCATATCCGGAGTTAGTCCACAATTTAATGGTAGGTTACTGGTGACGGATTTAAACCCTTCATTTATTAATTGTTTCGCCATATCTTTTGATTGTTGATCAATTGGTTGATCTTTTTCTTCTTCGAGTACAGCTAAATTCTTATTAATGATTTCTTGGGGGAAACCTGATAATTGTAATATATCGTTGAAGGATTTACGTAGGTCATTTCGAGTATCCTTATTTTTAAGATCATCAACTAATTTAGCATATTCTGGATGTTCTTTTTTATATTTTTCTAATATTAATATTGCTTGTTGAAGTTTAGTTTTAAGATCTATTGATTTTGAACTACTTGAATCCTTCATAAAGGGAGGATTAGTATTTTTAATTTCAACATAAAATCTATCTCCATGTAATCCTTGTGGTTTTCTATAATTAATATTAGTTGGAATATCTTGAGGATTAATACCACATCCTTCAGGTAGTTCGATTTTTCTAATTAACTTTCTTCTATTAATATTTTGATGACTCTGTGATAATTTTCTTAGATTTTCCATACGATTATCTCGACTAATCTGATTAATATGATCTATTGAAAATGCATGACCTTGATCGAATATTAAACCATCAAAAATAAATATATGTTGATATAAATATTTCGTTGTTCCTTCATTATCAATATATGCTGAATATATATATTTATTCTCTTTATTATAAAACCATTTTTTATTTTCAATTGATTCTCTATTTTCATAATCAATTACAAATAGTATATCTTCTTTCCCGATTGAACAATATCCAACAGTATATTTTTTATTATTATAATTAACATTTGAATGATTCATTCCTTTAATATCCTTTTTAATTATTCTTTCTTCATTAATATAATCATTATTATCTACATTTTCAAATAGTTCTCTGTCTCTTGGAATTAGATTTTCAAGTATAACCTCATTCGGATAACCAGAGTTTTTTATAATTTGATTATATGAACTTATTAAATCATTTCTTTTTTTAAAATTATTTAATTTTTTATTAAGTTCTATTAATTCTTTATTTGTCCTATTAAGTTCATCTAATTTTAGTATCGCGCTTTGTAATTTTTCTTTTGTAGAAATATTCTTTGCACTTGTTGATTGCCAATTTATATCTCCCGACTTTAATTTTATATTGATAATAAATTTATCACCATGATGGGAATCTGCCTTACGATAAATTATATATTTTGGAATATCCTCAATATTAACTCCAATATTTGATGGTATTGATAATACCTTTTTTTGTTGAATATACATTAGTTCAATTTCAGTTAATTCTTGAAGATTCTCTAAACGATTATCACATCCAAAATTATTAATGTGCTTAATAATTGTTTTTTGTTCCAGATTATTCATTAAAAAATTATGTAAGTTTAATTCAATTCGTTCGCCTTCATTCTTATATGAATGAAGAATATATCCTGTATCATTTTTATAATGCCATTTTTTTTCAATAATGTCATTTTTATGTGATTCATCTATTACAAACAATTTATCACTATTATTAAAGGAAATATAACAAACAATATATTTTTTATCATTGTATAAAACTTCTTTATGATTGATAACATCTGTTTCAACCTGAATGGTTTTTGTAATTTTAATCTTTTTGGGAAGGGACATTATGTATATTATATATACATAATAACTCTTTATATTGAGAAAATAAATAAAACAATTTTTTCCTTCCAACGCTTAGTTGGAGTACGCCAAACCTGCCATTCCACTCATGACACGTAATACGTTGTAGTTTACAGCGTATACGGAGAAGGTGGAGTTGTCGTTTAGGTAGTTGGCTTGGAAGTTGTTTTCAAGTACACCAGTTCCGTGGTTGACGCGTCCAAAGTTTAAGGCGAGGGTTGCGTTATCAATACGGGAGAAATTGCAAGTGCCGGAAGGTTGGTGCTCTTCAGGGTTGAGTGCAAAGGAGTATACATTAACACCATCGGTGGGGGTGTTGCTGAAGTGTTGCCAAGGTTGGACGTAGTTGAAGTAGTTACCTTCACGTTGGGAGAATCTGTCTTGTCCGTTGAGTTGGAGTAATGCTTGTTGGGTCATGTTTTCAGATGCATCTAATTGGAGACCAAAGTTATCCCATTGATAGAGTTGAACATCAGATGCGACAGCACCATCACCACTGCCTGCTACAGTAAGAGAAGCTGCTACTGTGTATGGGCCAGCACCAGAGTCGAAGGTTACACTTGAAGGTAAGCTTCCAATTGTGTAGGAGATGAAGTCGGCGGGTAAAAGTTCACCGAGGATGGTTACATTGTCTACATCTGCAGCAGCTAAATTAGTAGATGCTGCAATTGCTACGGCATTGATTTGAGTGAATATGCCGGCTAATCCAGAGTTTGCAGTTGCAGGGGCGATGTTTCCATATGCATCTACAGTTACATTTCCGCTAGAGACTGCTCCGTATTTGAGAACGAAGCGTTTGGTGGCTTCTAATCTGGTTTCTTCCATGCTTGCTGGGTTGTAGGCTAAGAAGCTGTTTCCGTTAGTGTAACGACCGAGTTTGCTGGCCCAGATTAAGAATTTGCAAGGGTGATTTAAGTTTAATCTGAATCTGGAGTTGGCACCAGTGATGGATTCTTCTCCAGGGAATTGGAGAGCTTCTATGAGGTATTCGTGGGAGGCTTGAGCGAAGCGTTTACGTTCTTCAGAATCTAAGTAGATGTAGTCAACGTAGAGAGAGCAATCTTGCATAGAAAGATTGAGTGCGGATGCTAAACCTTTGGTGCTGCCGGCTCCTTTTAATACAACTAATTGTTCAATAGGTCTGAATTCAAAGTTGATGCGAACTTCGTGGTATTGGAGAGCGATTAAGGGGAGAGCTAAGCCATCGAATTTGCAGAAGAAGAATTTCATGGGTACCCATAAAGTGTATGCAGGGTGTTGTTTGCTTAATTGAGTTAATTGAGGTACATTGCCAATCATGGTATTGAAACCACGGTCTTGGCCGATCTTTCTGGAAAGTTCATTCCAGATAGTAAGCCATTCACCCCAGTGTTTGTCAATGCGAGTACCACCGATTTCGAGTTCAACGTTGTCGATGAGTGCATGACCGAGGGAGGTTGCCCAGCCCCATTGGGCATTAGCGTAAGTACCGGTTAATGCACCGGTATTACCTTGGGGTAATGTTACTCTGAGGTACATTTTGGTGATTAAATCACCGTTACGTACGATAGGGCATTGTACTTTACGACCGAAATCACCGGATCCGTTGAAAGTTTGTTCGATAGATTCCATGGCAAAGTTAGTATGTCTGCGATATACTACTTTGAAGAAAGTGATTTGAGGATTACCTGTAAGGTAAACATCTTGTGCGCCATAAGCTACTAATTGCATTAAACCGCCACCCATTTGATATATATATCTTTATTATAGAAAAAAAAAATTGAGAAACAAATTTAATTAAAAAATAAAAACTATATTATTTTTTTAATTTAAGAAGAAACCATAATTTATTAATTATATATGTTTAAAAAGAAGAATTCAAAGTATCACTCAATACTACAATCAATTAAAAAACAACCTGTAAAATCAAATTTAGCTGCTAGACATGATGAAATCACCAATGAACTTGAATCATCAAAGATAAAGATCGAGAAATTAGATGAGGAATTAGTAGATTTAGAAAAAAAACTATCAGAAACAGTAAATATATCTGAAAAAAATACAATAAATATAAAATGCAGTGAATTACGTTCACAAAAACAACAATTATCATTGTATGATGAATATGATTATTTACATGAAGTGTTTGATATTTTAATGGATTATGAGGATGATAGTCAAGATAAATTTAATCTATTAAATCAATATTTATCAAAAGTTGATAAAGAGACTATTACAAAAGGTAATAAAAAACGTAATAAATTTGATAATATTTCTAAGTTATGTGAAAAATGCAAAGATGAGATGATATTAGATTTACATAATGGATTAATGGTCTGTAGAATTTGTGGTGAAAGTCAAACAATATTAGTTGAAAGTGATATTCCAAATTATAAAGAAGAATGTAATGATACTAAAACATATGTAGCATATAAAACAATGAATCATTTTAATGAATGGTTAAATAAAATTCAAGGAAAAGAAGTTATTGAATTAAGTGATGAAATATGTGATAAAATTAAAAAAGAAATTAATAAATATAATTTAAATGGCGATGTAAAGAATATAACCCCTTATTATATGCGTGAGATATTAAGTAAATTAGGATTAAATAAATATTACGACGATATACCATATATAATTTTTAAAACAACTGGTAAAGAGCCACCACAATTAGCAAGAGAACAAGAGGAAAAACTAAGATTAATGTTTCGTGAGGTTCAAGAACCTTTTAAAATTTATAAACCAAATATGCGTAAAAATTTAATTAGTTATTCATATATTATATATAAATTATGTGAATTGACTGAATTAGATTTCATATTACCATTTATACATTTATTAAAGTCTGATCAAAAAATAAAAGATATGGATATATTTATATGGAAAAAAATATGTGCACACTTAAATTGGGAATTTATTCCATCTATTTAAAAAATAGATTTTTTCTTTTGAATATTTTTATCTAATAATTTTATTTTATTTTTAGAATATAAAATTATAATAATATTATAATATATGACTGGTGGATTAATTCAAATAGTCGCATATGGTACTGCCGATATTTTTCTGACAGGTATGCCTCAAATAACATTTTTTAAATTGGTTTATCGTAGATATACAAACTTTGCAATTGAAAATTTAGTACAAACATTTAGTGGTACAGCAAATTTTGGAAATAAAATATCGTGTACACTTGATAGAGTCGGTGATCTGGTAAACAAAATGTATTTACAGATTGTTTTACCAACTGTTTTATTACCAAATCCAAATTATATATCAAAGTATCATACAGCTGATGCAACAGAAATATTAAATTTACAGACTCAATATTCAAATTTTAAGAATATCATAAATTATATATTTCAGTATTATCGAGAATTAAATAAATATATATCAACAATTAATCAAAATGTGAATTTAACAAATCTATTTAATAAAATACAACAAATTACAGCTGTATATTATACATCATCTGCATATAATACACTTAAAACACAATATAGCACAACATATAATAAGATTATTCCAGTTAATCAATTTATACCAACTGATACATTTTATGATTCAAAAGGTAATTATCTATATAATAATATGAAGTTAAATAATCATACTATATCAGATATTGACATCATAAGAATTATTACAAATTATAGTATATCATATTATGCATCATCTACGGGTTTAATCACAGGTATTAAAACAGAGTTATTAAATTTTAAAAACAATGTTAAACAAATGGATAATTGTTTATTTAATAATATTAAGAATTTTCAGATTAATCATACAAATTATCCAAATTATAAATTTAGTTGGATCAAAAATATAGGTCATCAACTTATAAAAAATATAACTGTTGAAATTGGTGGACAAGTTATTGATAGACATACAAATGATTGGTTTAATATTTGGAATGAATTATCATTAAACAGTGAATTACAGTCAACATATGATAAATTAATTGGAAATATAAATCCATTAATTGCTTATGATTATACACAAAAAAATTCATATACATTGAATATTCCATTATTGTTTTGGTTTAATAAATATATATCTGGATCTCTACCTTTAGTGTTTTTAAAATATAGTGATATACGTATTGAATTAGAATTAAATAATATCAATAATTTGATATTTACAGATGCTCCACCAGAATATAATTTTCAAGATACTGTACAATTAATGGATGTAAGTTTAAATGTAGATTATATATATTTAGATATTGATGAAAGGACTAAATTTGCACAATCATCTCAAGAATATCTAATAGAAGTAATACAAAACTATAATTATCCAAATATTACATCATCGTCTGTATCAATTGAATCATTTTTTATAAATTCCGTTAAGGAATTATTTTGGGTTGCACAAAGTAATAATAATTTATCTAAGAATTTCTTAGATACATATAATTTAGGTATAATATATAATATACAGACAGTTAATAATATTGTCACATCTACATTAGAACAAAAAATACAAATAGTTATTGGAAATCATATATTTAATACAGGCGATACAATCAATATCTTTAATTCTCAGAATTATAATGGAAATTATAGAATTGTTTCAGTTGATTTAACATCAATTACAATACATTCAATGTTTTATAAAAATGAAAATGATAGTTTTCTTCAATTAGTTAAATTTTTAAATCCATCTTCTATATCTACATATGGAGATACAAATCCATTTTTATCAACTACATATACATATGAACAGTATAATAGATTTCAAAATTATGACAGTAATTTTACAAATTTTGTACAACCTTATGCATATCATTCAAAAACACCTGCGAATGGAATTAATATTTATTCATATTCTTTAATGCCAGAAGAATATCAACCAAGTGGTACATCAAATTTAAGTACATATAAATATAAATCATTTGTATTTACAATACACGATCAATTAATAAAATATATTCAACAAAGAAATGATACATTAACTATTAAAACATATGCACTCGGTTATAATATATTAAGTTTTAAAAATGGTATGGCTGGATTAGTATTTAATATTTAGAGTTTTTAAATTTTAAAAAAATTATCCCCTTCACCCTACTTTTATTTTTATTTTTACATGAAAAAAATTATTTTAATTTTTTTATGATGATATATTTTTTACAACATGGTATTATTTTTTAAACGAATGAATAAAAAATTAAAAATAGTTTAGTTGATAAACTCATTATCTATTAAAATAAAATTGAAAAGTTAATTCTAAATAATAATTATCTTATTTTATTATTATCATACTGAAAAAAATCACTGAACTCACCAAGGGCCAGAAATCTTTCTTTAAAGTTTGTACAAAACCTCTATTAAGTCAAGTAAATTTGTGGAATCATCATTTACCTAATATCCAACCTCATTATGCAGTTAAATGTAATAATGATGATTATCTATTAACTACACTTGCAAAAGCAAAAGTAAATTTTGATTGTGCAAGTCATGGTGAAATAAAACAAATACTTGATTTGGGAATTAATCAGAATAGAATTATCTATGCAAACCCTTATAAGAGTGCGAGTGATATTGAATTTGCAATCAACCGAAATATACCAATATCAGTTGTTGATTCAGTTGAAGAATTAGAAAAACTTCGAAATAAAAATATAGAAATCTTAATTAGAGTAAAAGTAAATGATAAGGAATCATTGATGCCATTTAGCTCTAAGTTTGGTGCAAGTTACGAAGAAATTATTGATATATTGAAACTTGCAAAAAAATATAATATGAATATATCCGGGTTTTCATTTCATGTAGGTAGTGGATGTTATAACTCAAATCAATATTATGATGCAGTTAAAACAATTTATGATATTATGATAAATACAAAAGAGTTAAACCATAATTATAAAATTGTTGATATTGGTGGTGGATTTTCAGGAGAGGATGATGAAAAATTTATTGACCAAGCAAATAAAATTAATGAAGCTTTAAAATTATTTAGCACTCCATCAAATATGAATATTTTAAGCGGTCTTAAATTTATATCTGAGCCGGGTAGATATTTTATGACAAAGACACATACTTTATATACACCAATTATTGCTAAAAGAAAAACAGGAAGTAAAATCTTTTATATAATTGATGAAAGTTTATATTCATCATTTTCAAATATAACATATGATATGGCAAAACCTGTACTAGAATTACTAAATCCTCCAGAAATTAAATCTGATACCAAATATTATGATAGTACAATATTTGGAAGAACTTGTGATTCTGCAGATAAAATTACTGAAATGAAACTACCAGAGTTACAGATCGGAGATTATTTTGAAGTTAAAAATATGGGAGCTTATACTACGGCATCATCTACAAATTTTAACGGATTTGCAACAACTGAAAAAATATACTTATGTTAATTAGTTAGTAGTAAATTTATGAGATTTTATTTATTTATCTAAAAATCTACAAATCAATAAAATCTAAAAAATCTAAAGAATCAATAAAACTTAACTTAATATTTTATTAAGTTAATTTATCTAAAGAATCAATAAAACTTAACTTAATATTTTATTAAGTTAATTTTTATTTA
>Ga0114958_10000100_pt1 | contig 68513 bp, 63 predicted proteins | sample C_130208_EF_Meta_FD_89577 | JGI IMG/M metagenome (GOLD analysis project Ga0114958, IMG submission 89577) | Freshwater microbial communities from Lake Croche, Canada to study carbon cycling - C_130208_EF_MetaG | ecosystem: Environmental > Aquatic > Freshwater > Lake | place: Lake Croche, Canada...
AATACATCGGCGCGGGTCGCCGCTTGCTGCATCAGTGGGCCGAGCGGCAAGCTAAAAAATTCTGCATCACCTACCGGGCAAAACAAACTGCGATTGGCGCCCTCTTCTTTGAGTGCAGCCATCACGCTTGGAGCCTGTTGCGCAGCCAATAAACTGGCCACCGGCAACGCACGCGCCTGCTCAAGCGTCTGGGCACCGGTCGCCTGCAAAAACACGTTACTGAGGTGCGCGGCCTGAGCAGGGTCACGAAACCCACGCCCCAACGACGCACTCTGCAAAATCGCACGGCTAAACAGAGGTTCACGGGTGAGCATCGCTGCAATATTGAAGCCCCCTGCCGACTGTCCCATCATGGTGATATTAGCGGGGTCACCGCCAAAATGCTCGATATTGTCGACCACCCAACGCACGGCGGCCTCTTCATCAAGCAGCCCGACATTGGCCGTTTGACCCGGCACATAGAGCCATCCTAGAGCGGCAAGCCGATAATTCACGCCCACCACCACGCAGTCACCGCGCACAGCCAGGCGGGTGCCGTCATACCATGCGAGCGCGCCGCCGCCGCTTTGCCAGGCGCCGCCATGTAACCACACCACCACTGGGCGCTTGCGCTTATCGCAGCCAGGTGTCCAAACCGATAAGCGCAAACAGTCTTCATCTTGCACGGCTTCAAAGTCACCCATGACCGTGCGCAAGCGTGAAGGCAACTGCGGGCACACAGGCCCCGCTTGGGTTGCATCAAACGGCGACTGTGGCCCTAGGGCTTGCGGTGGGGCAAAGCGCAAGACACCGGTTGGGGCTTGGGCGTAGCGCAGCCCCAAAAACCGTGTGACCGCTTGACTTTGTAGGCCCGTGACCAAGCCCTGTTTAAGAGTGACTGAAACCGGCTTCTCGACGCTTGGCATGCTGGGTGACCACCTTGTACAAAAAGATTTTGACAGTATTACAGCAGAAATCACTAAAATGAGCTCATCGAACCAAGGTTTTACCTGCCTTTTACTGTTTTGACTTTTCGGATCTGCCCCGTGACGATAAAAGACCCTCTGCGGCCGCTCGACCGCATCGACCTTAAGATACTCGATGTCTTGCAACGCGATGGTCGCATCTCGATGACTGACTTGGCCGAGCGCGTGAACTTGTCAGCGACCCCCTGCTCAGAGCGCGTCAAGCGACTCGAGCGTGAAGGCATCATCATGGGCTATTACGCGCGCGTCAACCCAGCCGCGCTTGGTAAAAATCTTTTAGTGTTTCTTGAGATCAAGCTCTCAACGAAGTCTGACGACGTGTTCGAAAAGGTCAAGAAAGAACTTGAATATGTTCCTGAAGTCATGGAGTGCCATCTCGTATCGGGGGATTTCGATTATCTGATCAAAGCCCGTTTGCCTGAGATGAGCAAGTATCGACAGCTATTAGGCGAGATCCTTAAGCGTCTGCCAGCCTCGGCAGAGTCCCGTAGCTATGTTGTGATGGAAGAAATCAAAGAAACGCTGTATCTCGCGGTTGACCGTTAAAACCTTGTCTAAAGAACAATAACGGCTTGCGTGCGCAAGGCCGATCTGTTTTAGCTTACGTTCACTACATTCTCTGTAACGTTGACTTTTAGACGTTCAAGCTAGTTTGCTGATGAAATCCCATAAAACCGGATGATCTGAGTTGGCAACGTTAAAGCGAAACCAGTTCGAGGCGCGATCTTCTGGCCGAAAATACGCACCGGGGGCTAACCAGATGCCGTGCTTTAAGGCGCGCGTGGCGACACTTGTGCTTTGCTTGGCATCAATGGGCAGGCGTCCCCACAAAAATAAGCCAGCGTCAGGTTGGGCAAAGATCTCGACGCCTGCTGCCAGCATACTTGCCCGCACTCGTTGGTGCGTTTGCTTGAGTTTGTCGGTTAAAAATTTAAGGTGCTGTTGGTAATGCCCATCATTCAAGACATTGGCCACCACACGCTCAGTGACCTCTGAAGACGTTAAACCAACGGCCATTTTGCTGCGCGCCAAATTTGCCAGGATGTCGGCATGCGCAGCCACATAACCCACCCGCAGCGTCGGTGTAATCGTTTTCGAAAAGCCTGAAATATAGATCACGCGACGCAGTCCCTCGAGCGCGGCGAGGCATGGTGCCCCTTCAGGTGCGAGCTCGCGATAGATATCATCTTCAACCACCCATAAGCCGTGCTGCTCAGCGATCTCAAGCAAGCGCTTGGCGCTGCCCAGCGAGAGCGTGGTGCCTGACGGGTTTTGCAACACGGTGTTAACAAAGATTGCTCTGGGCCGCGCGCGCTTAATGATTTGGGTGAGCTGATCCAGATCATGACCATCGGCGTTGCGCGGCAAGCCCACAACCTTCAAGCCCGAAAGTTGCAAAATCTGCAACAAATTGCAATAACAAGGGTCTTCAACAACGACGGTGTCTCCGGGTCGCAGCAAGGTACGCACCACCAAATCAAGGGCTTGTGTAGCACCCTGCGTGAGCAACACATTGGCAGACTCAACGGGTATGTCATTGCGCCTGAGCCTTGCCGCGATTTGTTCGCGCAGCGTCGCCATGCCGTAAGGGTGTCCGTAGCCACCAAAACGTGGTCCCGGTACACGACTCAAGGTGCGCAAAGCATGTTGCAGGCCACTTTCGTTGACCCACTCACCAGGTAGCCATCCACAGCCGGCCTTAATCGGTACCGAATGATCCGCGAAAACATCTGACAACAGCCAAGCAGCATTCAAGCTCGGGGCAGACCACGTCGTCGCAGGCACCACAGCGGCCCGCTTATCCACCACGCGATACGATGCGCCGCGCTTGGCCACTACCTGTCCAGAGGTCACCAGGCGCTGATAAGCCTCTGAAACGGTAAACGCACTGAGCTCCTGCTCACGCGCAAGCTGTCGTACCGAAGGCAAGGCATCGCCTGCGCGCAAGGCACGGTTAGCGATCGCAGCCGTCAGCGTGACGACGATCTGCTCGACTAAGCTGCGCTCAGAGTTTCGATCAAGGTTCAGGGTGAAAGCCAAACGTGGCACCTCGTCAGTAAAAGCGGGCAGGCCAGCCAGTCGATGTTGGGCGACTGCTCTCCGCGGTTGCTTGACAGCAACTGCAGCAGCCTATTACCAGTACAGTTTGCCACACATTTATACAACTGTACTGGTCACGACACGCCCCGCAGCGCTAAAGTATCAACACAACCCGATCACCGGAGAACCCCATGAATGCTGTTACCGAAGCCGTCAGCCTGTCCAACACTGTGGACATGACCAATTTTTGGATGCCTTTCACAGGCAACCGCCAGTTCAAAGCTGCCCCGCGCATTCTTCAAAGCGCCAAAGATATGCACTTCACCACCATCGACGGTCAAAAGGTGCTTGATGCAAGCGCTGGCCTCTGGTGCGTCAACGCGGGCCATGGCCGCGCTGAAATCATCGAGGCGGTACACAAGCAAATGCAAGAGCTTGATTACGCCCCACCGTTTCAAATGGCCCACCCCTTGGCGTTTGAAGCTGCAAAAGTCATCGCAGACATCATGCCCAAGGGCCTTGATCGCATCTTTTTTGCAAACTCTGGCTCTGAGGCTGTCGACACCGCACTCAAGATGGCATTGGCCTATCACCGTTCGCGTGGCGAAGGCCAACGCACCCGCCTCATCGGTCGCGAGCGCGGTTACAGCGGCGTGGGTTTTGGCGGCATTTCAGTTGGCGGCATCGTCGCCAATCGCAAAGCCTACTCTGCCAACCTGATCCCAGGCGTTGACCATCTGCCGCATACACATAGCATTCCTGACATGGGCTTTAGCAAAGGTCAGCCGCAGTGGGGCATGCACCTCGCTGACCACCTTGAAAGCCTGTGCGCCTTGCACGATGCCTCAACCATTGCTGCCGTGATCGTTGAACCCGTTGCTGGTTCAACCGGCGTGCTGGTGCCGCCCGTAGGCTACCTGCAACGCCTGCGCGAAATCTGCACCAAGCATGGCATCTTGCTGATTTTTGATGAGGTGATCACAGGTTTTGGTCGCTTAGGCAAGGCAACTGCCAGCGAATTTTTTGGCGTGACGCCCGATATGATCACGATGGCCAAAGCGATCAACAACGCGTCGATCCCGATGTCAGCTGTAGCGGCCAACACCCAGATCTATGACACCATTATTAACGCCAGCCCAGCCAATGCGATTGAAATGTTTCACGGCTACACCTATTCATCACATCCTGCTGCCGCAGCGGCCTGCCTGGCCACGCAAGAAATTTACAAGCGCGAAAAATTGTTTGACCGCTCGTTAGCGCTTGCGCCGAAGTTTGAAAAAGCCATCCACGCATTGCGTGGCGAGCCTCACGTCAAAGACATCCGCAACCTGGGCATGATGGGTGCGGTTGAACTTGAATCGCGCGCAGGTGCGCCAGGTGCACGCGCCTATGACGTGTTCTTGAAGTGCTTAGAAATGGGTGTGTTAGTGCGCTACACCGGCGACAGCCTGGCGTTTTCGCCACCGCTGATTATCAGCGAAGACCAAATTGACGAAATTTTCAACACGGTTAAAAAAGCGATTCATCTGGTTGCTTAAGATCTATCGTTTTCAAGCCTGATATTACCGGTTGCCTAGGCTTGAGTAATGAGCATTCGGCACGCAAGCACCACTAACGCTTGCGGTGTAAGGGTTCATCAAACCCTTACACCAACAGAGAAGGCGCTTCGGCGCTTTTTTTGTTTTTACAAACCTTGGTTGCGCGAACAACACGCCAGAAGGGGCGCCAACGACTATGATGGATCAAGCGTAAGACTGTCATGGCGCGTCGTACCGTCATGGCGCCACGTCATCTCGCGGGGCATTACACCCCTATCACCTCACCTTTGCAGGAATCTTTTCAACTATGAACTGGCAACTCCCATTTCAATCTGGCCGTCAACCCGTGCTGGCACGCAATATCGTTTCGACCTCACAGCCTCTGGCCTCGCAAGCGGGCGCCGCTGTGTTTGCGCGTGGTGGCAATGCTATTGACGCCGCCATTGCTGCAGCCATCACGCTGACCGTTGTCGAGCCCACCATGAACGGTATTGGTGGTGACGGTTTCTCGATTATTTGGGATGGCAAAAAACTACACGGCCTGAACGCCTCGGGCCGAGCGCCCGCCGCCTGGTCGCCCGAGCGCTTCAAAGGTATGGCCACCATGCCCAAGAATGGCTGGGAATCCGTCACCGTACCCGGTGCGGTTTCGCAATGGGTCGCGCTTTCAAACAAATTTGGCCAACTGCCTTTTGAAGATTTGTTTAAAGACGCGATTCGTCACGCGCGCGAAGGGTTTCCAGTCAGTCCCGTAATTTCTAGGCAATGGGCAACGGCTGTCAAAGAATTGGCACAGCATCCAGGCTTTGGCGCTTTCATGCCTAACGGCCGCGCACCGGCCACCGGTGAGATTTGGAAATTTGCCGATCAAGCCGACACGCTTGAAGATATTGCTCGCACCAAAGGTGAGTCGTTTTATCGAGGCCGTTTAGCCAAGATGATTGCGGCCTTTTCAGCCGAGTGCGGCGCAGCGATGACCGAGGCTGACCTGGCCGCACATCAAGCCGACTGGGTCGAGCCGATCTCGACTAACTTTCGCGGCTACGACGTGCACGAGATCCCGCCAAATGGGCAAGGTCTAACTGCGCTGCTGGCACTGAACATCATTGAACACTTGCCCTACAACGATACGGCCCCAAACTCAGCTGAGCGCATGCACTTAGAAGTTGAAGCCATGCGCGTGGCCTTTGCAGACTTGTACGCCCATGTGGCAGACCCTGAATTTATGAAAGTCAGCGCAAAGGATTTGCTCAGCAAGTCGTATGCCCGCGAGCGCGCCAAACTCATTGATCCTAAAAAGGCCGGCACCTACGCAGCGGGCCAACCGCCATCGGGTGGCACCATCTATTTGTGCGCCTCTGATGCAGACGGCCGCATGATTTCCTTTATTCAATCCAACTTCAAAGGCTTTGGCTCTGGCGTTGTCGTTCCAAAAACCGGCATCGCGCTCCAAAATCGCGGCTCTGGTTTTGTGACGACACCTGGGCACCCCAACGAAGTCGCAGGCGGCAAGCGCCCGATGCACACCATCATCCCCGCCTTCATGACCCGCGACGGCCAACCCGAAATGGCCTTTGGCGTGATGGGCGGCAACATGCAGGCTCAGGGCCACATGCAAATGGTGTTGCGTCGCGTGGTCGAGCAGCACAATCCACAGGCCTGCTCAGACGCACCGCGCTGGCGCATCAACGATGTCGCTGAACTGACACTCGAGGCCACTGTCAGCCCCGCTGTGGTTGCAGGGCTCAAGGCGATGGGGCATGCACCGATCGTGGCGCCTGCCGACAGTACTGATTTTGGTAGTGCGCAGTTGATTGCTCGCTTAGGCGAACAGGCGACAGATACCTCGCCCTTTGCCTACGCTGCTGGCTCTGATCATCGCCGCGATGGTGAGGCGGTAGGTTACTAAGGCTAGGCGATCTCTGGCGGCGTCACTACTGGCGGCCCAAAGGTAGCGGGCAAGCCATGTAGTCGATCAAGGGGCTGGTCTCTTTCAAAGTACCAGCCCTGCCCACAATGACAGCCCAACTGCACCAGTACATTGCGTTGCTGTTGGGTTTCAACACCCTCGGCCGTCACTGAGATTCCAAGATTCTGAGCAAGGTCGATTATGTTTTTTACAACAATATCGGCGTTCTTGCTTTTGCCTAACTGATGAATAAACTCACGATCAATTTTGAGATGATTAAACGGCAAGGCAATCAAGCGCGAGTGCGATGAGTAGTCTTTACCAAAATCGTCGATACTGATTCCCAAGCCCCACTCTCTGAGTTGGGTGATTTGCGCCCCCACCTGCGCATTAGCTTCGATAATTTTGCCTTCGACAATCTCAAGGATCAAAGAGGGATAGTCGCTTTTAAACTGCACAAGGCGCTTACCAAACAGCGTTAAAAGGTATTCGTCCGCAAACAACAAGCTTGATACATTGATCGATACCAGAGCACCCGGAAACTTTTTCTTAATCGTTGGCAAATCAATGATGATCTGATCAATCATCAAATCGGTGAGTTCTTCGATCCGCCCGCTATCTTCGATGATCGGGATGAAGGTATCTGGGGCGACCGCGCCTAACTCTGCATCATGCCAGCGCGCCAGCGCCTCAAAACCGATCACTTTTCCTGACGCCAAATCAACAATCGATTGGTAATGCGGCACAATAATTTTTGCGCGTAAGGCCGCGTGCAACTTGTTTTCTAATACGATGTTTTCAAGAAGGCGATTGCGCTTGCGCAAGTCGTTGGTCTCATACGTGTTCAGCATAAAGCGCAGGCCAATGTAAATCATGTAGCGCATGATGCCTAAGATAAGCAGGCTCGTGAATATAGTCATATTGATTGCCGTGGCTTCAAACGGCGACGACATACCCAACGCATTAATCAAGATCGCGCGCGCAAACCAACAAAGCGCCTGCGCGAGAAAAACATAACCCAACACCAAGAGTGGGGTATTTTTTTGCCTCTTCTGTGCCTGAATTGCCTCAAAAAATACCAAACAACTACCCAAGGCAGCGGCTATCGCTACCGCGGATCTTTGAAAGCTTTGCGAGGTTTGTTGGTCGAGTACTGCGAGCACACAAAAATACGCGACTGCGTACAACGCGTATAGAACCGGCTTGGACAATGTTGCACGGTGTACGCTGCCTGGCAGACTGCGTATGGAGTGTGCAAATAAAAAATAGGCGGCAAAATTTAACGTGTTGGCAAACACAAACGAAATCAAAGGCGAGAGCTCTGCTCTGAGCACCGTCAATATCGCGGCAAAGCCGCTTAAAAGTGTGGCGCCGATCCAATAGCGTACAGACGTATCAAGGCGGCCCTTGAAAATCCAGCACATGGTTATGCCAATCACCACTGAGAAAGCAGCAAAGAAATAAAAAAGAAACGGTATCAATGAAACAGCCATACAAACCTTAGATGATTCTTTTGAAGCGAGGCACGCTCATGTTAAGCGTGCCACTGCACAACGGTGACATTCGACACGTCGTGGTGCACGGTATCGGCCGTTGTAATTGCGACTGCGTTCGAGGCAGAGGGGGTCGTAAACGTTGTGTGGCTTGCGGTTGTATCGACTACCGCGGCACCAGCAGTCACCACCTCTGTCCAGTTACCGGTTGGATTCGCGGTCGCGCCAGAGACTGACGCCGTCGGACCTGACGCTGTCACAGAACTCGGGGTACCCGTTGAACCCGAAACATCCACCACCGTTGTCCAGCTTGCGCCATGTAAAGCCGTGGTTAAGTCTGTGCCACTCGCGGGGTTCGCCAAAAGATCAGGCGTACTAAGATCGTGAGCCACTGAGCCGACGGGGGGAGAAGACACCGTTGCCACGTAATACGTTGCGCCGCCAACTGTCACCGACACGGTCGAGCTATCGTGACCCGCTTGATCTAAATTGACTGTAGACGTAACGGTGGACGAACTGTTCAAAATACCTGAAAGGTCGATCTTATCGCCCTGGGCTTTACTGAAATCAGTGATGGTATCGGTGGCTGTTAATTTGCTGGTTGGACTGTCTGCCAGCGAAACATACTTAAACGTATTGGTACCCCCGCCACCGGTCAGCACATCACTGCCGCCCCCGCTGATCAAGGTGTCATTTCCTTTGCCACCGATCAGAGTGTCATTGCCTCCGACACCAATGAGCGTTTGGCCAGTGTCCGCCGCCCTCAATACATCAGAGCGCGAGGTACCGATAATGGTCGACGGTGCAACGGCGGCGCCGTTCACAATCGTCAACACCTCGGTTTGAACAGTTGATTTGAAAAGCTCTGGGTGACCCGTCACCGTATTCACAACGTCGTAACTGATGACTGCAGTTTTCGATTGCCCGGCAGCCATGCTGGTGTAGGCGCTGTTTGATGTATCGATACTAAATGACGTGGTGCCCCCACCGATGGGGCCGCTCATCCCCGGCAAGGTCTGTACATCCACACCGTCCACAGCAATCACCACATTTTTTATCGTACTAACCGCGCCGCTCGAGCTTGGCGTCATACCATCCAACAAGTCAATCGTTTTTGCATGTAAGCCCGCGCTGTAGACATCCGTTAAACCACTGGTGCTCGCGAAAACAGGCGTGTAAATATCTTTGCCAGTGACAGTAATCATTGCGCTTTGCGCAACTTTCCCGCCATTGTTATCAGATATGACGTAATTGATGTCGACTACTTTTGTACTACCCGTAGCCAAATTAAACAGATCGGCATTGACGTAAGAAGGGTCTACATTAATCACCTGTTCGGGGCCGGTAAATTTAATCCAGCTAGGAAGCTGACTGACAGGATTCCCATCCACCCAGTAGGTGGCCGAGCCACGGTTTAGATTGACCCCATCTTGCGAATCAAAAGCAAGGGTTTTGTCGGGTCCTCCCACGGCTATGTTTTTTTGCGCATCGCCTACAAAAAATGACTGCTGAATGAGGGGCCCGACTACTGGTGCGACGTTCGTTGAGAGTCCATCAAAGAGCCCTTTGATATTGAAGTCCACAACTTTTTTTGTTCCGTCAAACGACGTAATCGTAAACTGATCAACCTTCGTTTGTCCTTCGTTTAAGGCTTGCAACGCAACTAGATTATTCGCGACAGAGTATGTATAACTGCCGTCCGTTGTTAACGTCAGACTTCCCCAAGCATTCACCAATGGTGCCACGGCAGTTTTGAAGCTCGACTGACCTTGATCTGGGTCTGTAATCGAGATTGTCCCGCTCGCAATAAGACTACCGCGAAAGAGGTTGGTGTCTTCAATTACGATCGAGTTTGTCGGATCACCAATAATGGCGCCGTCGTTCATCCCAATAATCGTAAAGCTCACATCCTTTGCTGTACCGTCAAAACTTTTAATCGTAAAGGTGTCAACCTTTGTGTCACCTTCGCCAAGATATTGAACATCCGCATTGGCCACGCTGTAGGCGAAAGTGCCATCTATGGCAAGCGCCAAGGCACCTTTATCCCCCGCAGCTGCCACGACAGAGTTCTGAAAGCTTGACTGATTTTGGTCGACATCCGACACCGATATTTTGCCCGTTGCGCTGAGCAGACCGCCCACCACGCTCACGTCTTCTGTCACACCGGCCGAGTTAGGGTCACCAATCAATGCAGCGTCATTGGTACCATGAATCGTGAAACTGACATTCTTTGTCGTGCTGCCCACGCTCGTAATCGTAAACGTATCGACTTTGATGTCGTCCTTTCCAAGATACTGGACATCATTGTTAGCCACGCTGTACGCATACGTACCATCTGGGGCGATAGTCAGCTCGCCCTTGTTTGTCACGCCAGGGGCGGCTTGTACAGCAGTTTTAAAACTAGCCTCACCCGTATCGACATCGGTGATTGAGATTTTGCCGGTTTCGCTTAAGCGTCCGCTCGCAACGCCCACATCTTCGGTCACCGATGCAGGGCTTGGGTCGCCGATTACCGCAGGGTTATTGACGCCGTGAATCGTGAAAGCAACGACTTTTTCGGTGTTGTCCGCACTGCTAATCGTGAAGGTGTCAACTTTGGTCTGATCAAACGCTAGGTGTATCTCTTTAGAATTTTGAACGCTATACACATAATTACCATCGGTCGTTATGGTCAACGTGCCATCGTTGGTGGTTGGGCCGCGCACGACAGTTTTAAAAAATGATTGATCGTGGTCTGGATCAACGACGGTTATTTTGCCCGCCACAGACAAATAGAGATCATTTGCAGCGCCACTAATTTCTGTTACATCGGCAGGTTTGGGATCGCCAATCACTGCTGCATCATTCACACCGGTAATCGTAAAACTAATATCTTTTTCTGTACCGTCAAAACTTTTTACCGTAAAGGTATCAGTCTTGGTCTCACCAGCAGCCAAGTACTGCACATCGGCATTAAGCACGCTATAGGCGTAACTACCTTCGGTGGCGAGGGTCAGCTGACCTTTGTCGCCCGTCGCCGCGGTAACTGCTGAGCGAAACGACGCCTCGCCACTGTCAGCATCACTTACGGTTAAGCGACCCGATTCAACCAAACGGCCTGCGCCATTAACGCCAACATCCTCGGTGACCGCTGCTGGGCTTGGCCCGCCCATCACTGCGGCATCATTCACACCGGTAATCGTAAAACTAATATCCTTAGCCGTGCCATCAAAGCTCTTGACCGTAAAGGTGTCGGTCTTGGTGATCCCAGCACCCAAGTACTGCACATCCGCATTGAGCACGCTGTAGGTATAACTGCCGTCGGTTGTCAGTGTCAGCTGGCCTTTATCGCCTGTCGCGGCGGTGACTATCGAACGAAACGACGCCTCGCCGGTGTCGACATCGCTTACGGTTAAGCGACCCGACTCCACCAAACGGCCTGCACCATTAACGCCAACATCCTCGGTAACCGCCGCAGGGCTTGGCTCGCCGATCACCGCTGCATCATTGACACCTGTGATCGTAAAGCTAATGTCTTTTTCAGTGCCGTCAAAACTTTTAACCGTGAAGGTGTCGGTTTTGGTGACGCCTGCACCTAAGTACTGCACATCAGCATTCGCTACGCTGTAGGCGTAACTACCATCTGTTGCTAACGTCAGTTGACCTAAGTCGCCGGCCCCGGTAGTGACCACAGTTCGAAAGCTTGACTCGCCGGTATCGACGTCGCTGACCGTCAAGCGACCGGTTTCAGTTAAGCGGCCTAAGCCATTTAGACTCAAATCTTCAGTCACAGCACCTGGCACGGGCCCGCCAATTACCGCAGCGTCATTCACACCGGTAATCGTAAAACTAATGTCCTTGGCCGTACCGTCAAAGCTCTTGACCGTAAAGGTGTCTGTCTGAGTGATCCCAGCACCCAAGTACTGCACATCGGCATTGAGCACACTGTAGGTGTAGCGCCCGTCAGTACTTAAGGTCAACTGCCCCTTGTCTCCTGTCGCCGCCGTGACAATTGTGCGGAAAGAACTTTCGCCTGCGTCGATATCGGAGACCGCTAATTGGCCACTCGCACTAATTTTGTTTGCGAACACGCCCAAGTCTTCGGTGACGCTAGCCGGGTTGGGGTCGCCGATGACAGCTTCATCATTGACACCCGTAATCGTAAAGTGCACAGCCTTTGAGGTACCGTCAAAACTCTTGATGGTAAAGGTGTCGGTCTTAGTAACGCCGGCACCTAAATACTGCACATCTTGATTGACAACGCTGTACGTGTACGTACCGTCTTCCGCCAACACCAGTTGACCTTTATCGCCGGTCGCTGCAGTCACTGCAGTCTGAAACTTGGCCTCGCCCGTGTCAGGATCAGTGATAGTAATTTTTCCAGTCTCGGTCAACAGACCTGAAACTGGCTTGAAATCTTCCACCACGGCAGCCGGGCTTGGATCTCCGATTACGGCGCCTTGGTTGGTGCCATGGATCGTAAAGGACACATCTTTAGTAGTGCCGTCGATACTTTTGATCGTGAAGATATCAACTTTCGTTTCTGCGTCGCCCAAATACAGCACAGAAGCATTCGCAACGCTGTAAACGTAGCTGCCATCTACCGCCAATACTAAGTTGCCGAGTGCGCCCGTGGCAGTGGTGACGCCCGTCTGAAAACCAGACTGATTTTGATCCACGTCACTGACAGAAATTGTTCCGGCAGCTTTCAAATTTCCAGACACGACTTGATAACTTTCTGTCACATCCGCGACAGTCGGGTCGCCAATGATCGCGGGATCATTTGTGCCGAAGGTTGTAAAGCTCACATCTTTTGCGGTGCCGTCAAAACTTTTGACAGTGAAGGTATCGACTTTAGAATCGTCCGCGCCCAAGTACTGCGCGTCGGCGTTCAACACGGTAAAGCTGTATAGGCCGTCAGCACCTAGCACCAGACGCCCGAGCGTCGATCCAACAGGCGTGACAGCGGTCTGAAAGGTTGACTGGTTTTGATCGACGTCGGTGACTGCCATGAAACCGCTTGCGGTCAGCTTTCCGTCTAAGACGGCAACATCTTCAGTCACGGTGTTGTTGACGGGGCCGATAATTACCGCAGCATCATTAACGCCATGAATCGTGACTTGCTCAATTTTTGTAGTGCCATCAAAGCTTGTAACTGTGAAGGTCTCAAGCTTCGTATCAAGCGCACCCAGGTACTGCACAGCGGCATTTGCGACGCTGTAGGTATATTGCCCATCCGTTGCAAGGGTTAGCGCCCCCAAGTTGTCTGCAGCGCTGCCGACGACGGTCTGGAAACTTGCTTGGTGTTGATCGACATCTGTAATCGAAATCGTCCCACGTGCGACGAGTTGATTCGCAACCACATTCAAATCTTCAGTCACGTTGGCCACGGGCAAGTCGCCAATCACCGCCGCATCGTTTACTCCAAAGATCGTGACTTGCTCGACTTTTTCGGTGCCATCAAGACTTTTAACAGTGAAAGTTTCAATCTTGCTATCTGCAGCACCCAGATACTGCACGGCTGCATTCGCAACGCTGTAGGTGTAGCTACCGTTCGCCGCCAAGACCAGTGTGCCCAGATTGTCAGCCGCACCGGTAACAGTCGTCTGAAAAACTGACTGATTTTGATCGATATCTACGATCGAAAGCGTGCCTCTCGCACGCAACTGGTTAGCGATGACACTGAGGTCTTCGGTGACAGCCGCAGCCGATAAATCGCCAATCGTTGCGGCGTCGTTTGTGCCTAGGATCGTGACGCGCACCTCTTTGGTCGTGCCGTCGACCGTTGCGATCGTAAAGGTGTCGATTTTTGAATCAGCCACACCTAAATACTGCACCACGGCATTGGACACACTGTAAGAATAGCTTCCCAGCGTGTCGATTGACAGCGTACCCAGGTTACTGCTTACGCCCACAACGTTTGTGCTGAAAGTCGCCAATGCTGGCGTTGCCGCCGTCACTGCAATTAACCCCGTGTGCGCCAAAAGATTACCCGGCTGTACATTGACGTCTTCTTGTACGGCTGCTCCCACCACAGCCCCGATCACACTTGGCACAGGCACCACCACGGGCGGAAGGACCACCGGTGGACCTGGTGGCACCACGGGCTCTAACGCTAAAACGGTGACCTGCGCAGGTTCACCAGCAGGGCCTGGCGTCGCGTCTACGACCGGTGCCGGGCCAGGAACCGGCGCTGGTACCGGCGCCGGCTCAGGCGCTGGTACCGGCGCTGGTTCAGGCGCTGGGACTGCCACGGGTAAAGGTTCAGGAGCTGGGGTAACGACTGGCACTGGTTCAGGTGGAGGGACGACGGCTGCTGCAGGAGCGGGTACAACGGCTGCCACCACAATAGGATTCGTCGCCACGGGCGGCGCAAGCGGGGGCGCCACCACACCGGGCGCGCTCACTTCAGCATCGCGATCCAGCCCCGCGCCATCGTCTTGCAGGACACCCGCTTTTGAAATTGGCGGACCCGAATCACCGGCGTCAGACAGACCTGCCACCGCAGCCGAACGCCCAGCGTCAGCACCCGAAGTTGCCGTCGGGATGGCAGTCGTCGCTGCGCTACGCGCAGAGGCAATCGCAGTGTTCGCAGCTGCCACGCCTGGGCCATCAGTGGGTACTCGCCAAAAGCCAACGGCAGATGCGTCGACTGCGGTCAGCGCTGCGTCGTCGGGCAATACGCGCCCGTCGCCGGCGCTATTGGCTGTCACGCTTACAGTAATGGGCGGTTGTGCAATGCCGCCATCCTGGCCTGCACCGTGCACAGTAAAACTAATTTGCTGATTACCGCCGTCAGGCGTCTGCACGCTAAACGATTCTGCGCGTGTATCGTTGGCGTTAATCGCCTGACTTGCAGTGGTTGACACACTATAGGTGTATTGACCAGAGTCAGAGATCGACAACGAACCTAACGACGGTTCGCCAGCCCCGAGCAAGGACTGTACGCTCGGCACCTGGCCCTCAGCATTCACCGGAAACGAGCCGGTTGCCGTCTGGGTGTTTGTAAACACTCCCGTGACCGGGTCAGGTACAGCAACCGACGGGGCTCCGATCGACACGCCCTCTGGAGTTTGCTGGACAGCGAAACTGAGCTGGTGTGAGCTGCCATCAGCGGTTTGTACAACAAAGGTTTCAGTGTGCGGCTCGCCTGGTGCAAACTGCTGGGCTGCGGCGTCGGGCACTGACAGCGTATAGCTACCATTCGCGGCAACGTTCAGCGACCCAACGTTACCTTCTCCGGGGGTGACGCTGACTTCGGCACCCGAGCCGAGCCCTCCACCCGAGATGGCGCCACTCGAAACATATTGGCCGTTGACCGACTGCGCGCCTACGCCAGCGCCTGCGTTACCAGCGGCCGCGCCACTGCCCTCAATATTTTGACCGATGCCCGCGTGCGAGTCGGCCAGGCTTTGTATCAGAATCGAGTCGGGCGCTGCGGTTGCCACTAGCGCACCTGCTCAGCTTGAGACAAGCGCACGGAGACACGGGCGCTATTAGCACCCCATCGACCACAAGCCTGAAAAAAGACCAAAAACACCATCACTGCGACACCTGAATACGCTGAGGCAATTGCCCCGCGGTAACCATAGTGTGAAAACGCGCACAGAAGCGACCGTTGGGGTATCGCTCTGGCCTCTTTTGCGTAAACAGTGGAAACCCTGCGCTTCTTGGCGAGACGCGAGCACGTCAAGCGCGCTGCAAGCGAGGTCTGCCCAGATTTAGAAAAAGCTGACCGACTGATCCAACAGAAACAAAATGGCTTCGGTTCAAGACCGAGTCGCTCGAACGGGACAACATCGTCAGATTCTTAACGAAACTACTCGACCGTCACACTTTTGGCCAAGTTGCGCGGCTTATCCACATCGGTACCACGCGAACATGCCGTGTGATACGCCAATAACTGCAACGGAATCGTATGCAAAATCGGTGACAGCAAACCATAGTGCTCGGGCATCCGAATCACATGTACGCCCTCAGCACTCACGATGCGCGTATCCGTATCGGCAAACACATACAACTCACCACCACGTGCGCGTACCTCTTGTATGTTCGATTTGAGTTTTTCTAACAAAGCATCATTTGGGGCAATCGTCACCACGGGCATTTGCTCGGTGACCAGCGCCAACGGGCCGTGCTTGAGCTCGCCCGCCGGGTAGGCCTCGGCATGGATATAGCTAATCTCTTTGAGCTTCAGTGCGCCCTCTAGCGCGATGGGGTAATGCATGCCCCGACCTAAAAACAAAGCGTTTTCTTTTGTTGCAAAGCGATCGGCCCAAGCCATAATTTGTGGTTCAAGAGCAAGCACAGCACTGATTGCTGCGGGTAAGTGTCGCAGCGCCTTCACATGTTCAGCTTCTTGTTGCTCGCTTAACTGGCCGTGCACCTGAGCCAAGGCCAGCGTCAGCATAAACAACGCCGTGAGTTGGGTAGTAAACGCTTTTGTCGAGGCTACGCCGATTTCTACACCAGCGCGTGTGATGTAGGCAAGCTCGCACTCACGAACCATCGCGCTCGTTGAAACGTTGCAGATCGTGAGCGTGTGCTGCATGCCAAGTGAGCGAGCGTGTTTGAGCGCAGCAAGCGTATCAGCGGTTTCGCCAGATTGCGAGATTGTGACCACGAGTGTTTGGGTGTTGGGTACGCTATCGCGGTAGCGATACTCGCTTGCAATCTCAACGGAAGCAGGGATTTTTGCAACCGCTTCAATCCAGTATTGCGCGGTGAGCCCGGCGTAATAACTCGTGCCACAGGCCAAAATCAATACGCGATCGATTTGTTTAAAAATCTTGTAGGCCTTGTCGCCAAACAGCTCAGGTGTAATCGACTCAACATCCTCAAGCGTATCGGCCACTGCGCGCGGTTGTTCAAAAATTTCTTTTTGCATGTAATGGCGATACGGGCCAAGTTCGGCCGCGCCGGTGTGCACGTGCACCGTATGGGTCTTGCGAGTCACTGGCTTCCCGTTTGCATCCATGATCCAGACGTTGCCAAGCTGCAAGTCGGCCACATCACCGTCTTCAAGATACACAATTTGATCCGTCGTGCCCGCTAACGCCAACGCATCAGACGCTAAGAAGTTTTCGTTTTTACCCCGCCCGATTACAAGTGGCGAACCGTAACGTGCTGCCACAATGCGGTGGGGTTCGTCGCGACAAAACACCGCAATCGCGTAGGCTCCTTTCAACCGCTTAACTGCATGCTGAACAGCCTCGAGCAGGTCGCCGTGATACAGATGATGCACCAGATGCGCGATCACTTCGGTATCGGTCTGGCTTTCAAACAAATAACCCACCGCTTGCAACTCGATGCGTAATTCTTCGTGATTTTCAATGATGCCGTTGTGCACTAAGGCAATGCTCGGAGCCTCTTGGTGCGAAGCAGAAAAGTGTGGATGCGCGTTGCGCGTCACGGGTGCGCCGTGCGTGGCCCAGCGCGTGTGCGCGATGCCGGTAAACCCAGAGATGTGCTCGCGTGTAATCGTTTCTGCCAGTTCTGCCACGCGTTCGGTGCTGCGTGCCCGGCGCAAGGCGCCATTGTCAAACACGGCAACACCGCATGAGTCATATCCACGGTACTCAAGGCGGCTCAGCCCCTCGAGCAAAATCGGGGTAATGTCCCTTGAAGCAACTGCACCCACAATGCCGCACATAACGATCTCCTTGTCCTGTTGGCATTGTGACAAATTTATGATGAAATATTATGTCTATTTCGTCTTTTTTATGAAATAAATTGTAATTTACGATCATTTATGAAATAAAATTTCATTTGTAACTTTTTTTATTTGTTACCGATCTTCATATACGGGTTTTTTTTAGTTTGTATCCAATGACCACCAACATACTTGATGAACTTGATCGACGCATTCTTGAACAGCTACAGCAAGATGCGAGTGTCACAAATCAAGAGCTCGCCAAGCGCGTACACGCCTCGCCACCCACCTGCATGCGCCGCGTACGCCGACTAACCGCGTCGGGTGTAATCCAAAAACAAGTCGCCATTATTGATCCAACCAAAGTTGGCAACGCCCTGACCGCGATTCTCGAGGTCACCTTAGACGTGCAATCAGCCGAAAGCGTCATGCAGTTTGAGCGCGTCATTGCACTTGAAAACGCCGTGCTGCAATGCTATCGCGTGTCCTCTGGTCCTGACTTTATTTTGATTATGCAAGTCGCCGACATGCCTGCGTATCACGCCTTGGTGCACCGCACCCTGACAGCACAAATGAACGTACGCAACGTGCGCAGTTTTTTTTCAATCCATCGCAGTAAATTTAACACTGGCATCAAGCTTGGATAGCAACTAATCCACTGTTGCAAAGCCAGCGCGCTGGATGAACCGCAGCAACGTACCAGCCGCACAAAACAACAGGCGATCATAACGGCTTGACCGCGTGTTGTACTCAAAGGCTAAGTGCCTGACGGTACACCTCAATATATCGTTCAACCATGCTATCGACAGCATACTCGGCTCGTACCGCTGCGCAGGCGACTTCAGCCATTGCCTGCGCCTGCTCTGGCTGCGCCAACATGAACGAAATATGCGCAGCCATTGCAACGGCGTCACCGGGTGCACAGACCAGTCCACGTCCCTGTCTGACCGTTTCTTTTAGACCGCCTGCATTGGTCGACACGATCGGCACTTTCTGCAACATCGCATCAAGTACGCTACTGCCCAAGGCCTCAAAACGCGAGGCCATCACAAAGACCGAAAGCGCCGCAAACAGCTGTTCGACCTTCGGCTCAAAGCCCAGCAGCAAATAACGATCTTGCAAACCAAGCGCGGCAATCGCCTGCTGTGCTGCGAGTGACGCCGCGCCCGAAGCGCCCCAATGTACAAACACCACGTCATCAAATTGCCTACACACTTTTGCAGCAGCGTGGATGAGTGTCACCGGATCCTTCTCAACTGACAGCGCCGCGGCAGTTCCCACCAAACGTCGACTGGTGAGTGCGTGGTGCTTTAAAAAATGCTGAACGCGCGAGGGTTCAGCAACAATGGGTAAGACCGCGCTTGGGATCACGCGTGTTGAAATGCCAAGCGAACGTGGTGCCTGAGCTGCTGCTTCGCTGATCGCCACCATTTGCGCGACGCGGCGCCACTTCAAGCGTGTCAGCCAAACGCCTGACCCCAAGGCAAAACTAGTGCGCCGCGAAAACACCAGCGGACGACCATGCAGGCTGGCAGCGGCAACGGCCCAGGCCACTACTTGAGCGGTTTGCGCATGCAGCACATCGTAGCGTTTGCCGTGTAAGGCCAGCCAGTAGCCAAAGTCAAAACCCCCACCTGCGGTGTGCACCACCAAGCCAAGTGCTTGTGCACGCTCGGCGAGCGCACTACCTTTGCGCAATAACAACTCAACCTTGTGGCCACGCTTGTTCAAACCTTGCGCAGTCAATAACGTTTGCCTTTCACCGCCACGCCACCCGCGTTCGGTGTTGATCTGCAAAATGCGCAGAGCTGACTCAGCCATTTTGACCCGAATGTGGTGCCTGGCGATAACGAATGACGTTGACGCTCACAGCAACCAACGCAAAACAAATGGCGACCCACAGGCCGAGCAAGGGCCCCATTGAAAAACCTAAACTAAACACCATCGCAACAACCGCTCCGCCAAAAGTCTGGCTGAACACCCGGGTTGTTGCCTGCAGTCCGCCTAAAGCACCGGCCCGATTGCGGGGCGCAGAGCCAATTAGCACGCGATTATTAGGCGTTTGAAAAAAACCGAAACCTACGCCTGCCAACATCATCGCCATAAACAACCAGCTGTTATCGACACTCGCCGGCATCAGGGCAATCAGGGTCAAGCCAAGCGCCATGGCCGCCGCACCGATCCCACTTAAGATTGCAACCGGAAAGCGATCAGACAAAGGACCAGCAATTGCGGCAATCATCGCAGCACCCACGGGCCAACCCGCCAAGAGCACACCCACCGTCATTTGTGGACGCTGTAACGTTGTCAATAAATAAAAGGGCAACGAGACAAAGGTAGCCATTTGCGCCGAGAAAGTACTCGCCGAGGCTGCCAACGCAAACCGCATGGCGGGGATACGAAACAAATCAACCGGAAACAACGGACCCGCTTGTGCGCCAGAGCGACGGATCAGCAAGATGCCCACGCAAACCGACAACACAATCAAAATCACAGCCTGCCAAGTGTAAGTGGCCAAATAATCGATCCCGATAATCAATAAACCAATCGTTGTCATACTCAATAAGGCCGAGATCCAATCAAACCGAGATTTGATTGGCGCCACGTCAGGCAAATACTTAACACCTAACAATGCCAGAAACCCCATCGGGATGTTGAAAGCAAAGATCCAGTGCCAACTCGCAAACGACAAAATGAAAGCGCCAAGCGACGGCCCCATCACCGACGACACGGCGACCGTCATGGCGTTCCAGCCAATGCCTCGACCAATTAAATGAGGCGGATAAATATGGCGGACCAACGCGCCGAACAAGCACATTATCGACGCGCCACCCAGCCCCTGCGCGATGCGACAAACAAGCAACAACGGCAAGGTTGGCGCTAAGGCGCTCGCAATCGAGCCACAGGTAAAAAGTAACAAGCCAAAACGAAACAACACTTTAAAACCGATGCGCTCACCAATCGCGGCCATCGGCATCAGCATCATGGCAACGGTTAAGCCATAAGCGTTGACAATCCAGACAACTGATGCTGCTGATTCATTCAGATCTTTTGCAATAGATGGCAACGCGACGTTTGACATCGAAGCGTCAAGCACCGACAACATCAAACCAACTCCAAGTGCAAAGGCAGCCTTGCGTCGACGTCCGGTTGGTAAGCCTTCTATGGCATCGGACGCCCGTGCTGTTTGTGCTTCAGACATGTTTAAACTTTTTTAACCGGCCGTTTCCAGCCCTCAATGGTGAGTTGTTTAGCACGCGACACGGTCAGTTGCTCAGGCGGCGCATCACGCGTAAGCGTCGTACCTGCACCAAGCGTAGCGCCCCGGCCGACCCGCACCGGGGCAACAAGTTGCGTATCCGAGCCAATGAAGGCGTCGTCTTCAATGACGGTAAGGTGCTTGTTCACACCGTCATAATTACAAGTGATGGTGCCTGCGCCAATGTTAACGCGCTCGCCAATGTCAGCGTCGCCGATATAGGCCAGATGATTGGCTTTACTGTCCACGCCCAGGCGTGCATTTTTAATTTCAACGAAATTGCCGACATGCGTGCGATCCGCCAAGGCGGCACCCGGACGCAATCTGGCATAAGGTCCGACCTTTGCACCAGCACCCACTACCGCCTGATCAAGATGACTAAACGGCTCAATACGCGTGCCCGCCCCAATAATTACGTCACGCAATACGCAGTGCGCCCCAACGCAAACACCAGCACCCAAACTCACATCGCCTTCAAACACACAGCCAACATCTATAAAAACATCTTGGTCACAGCGTAGCGTGCCCCGTATGTCAACCCGCGCAGGATCGGCAAGTGTGACGCCGGCTTCAAGTTGCCGCCGCGCGAGTTCAAGTTGCCACAAGCGCTCAAGCTGCGCCTGCTGTGCACGGCTATTGACCCCTAAGGTTTCATACGCTGCACCGGGATGCGCGACATTTACAGCAAGACCCTCGGCAACCGCCAGAACAATAATGTCGGTCAGGTAATACTCGCCCTGCGCATTGTTATTGGTGAGCTTGCCCAGCCAGGTCTTAAGTTGCGCGGTAGGTGCCGCAAGGATGCCGGTGTTGATTTCGTTGATCGCGCTCTGCTCGTCAGTCGCGTCTTTCTGTTCAACGATGGCGCAGACCTGACCCCGCTTGTCGCGCACGATACGGCCATACCCAGTCGGGTCGGGCAAGTGCTCGGTTAATACCGCCACCCCTTGCCCGCGAACGTCAAGCAAGGCTTGCAAACTTGCCGTCTGCACCAGCGGTACATCACCATACAAAACGATGGTGACATCATCGCGACCATCCTCTTTGAGCTGCGCTCCCGCTTGAAGCACCGCGTGCCCTGTACCGAGCTGCGGCTGCTGTGTCGCAAACTGCAAATCCGGTTGGGCAACAAAGGCCTGTTTGACCTGTTCGGCACCGTGGCCAACGACCACCACAATATTGTCAGCGGCGAGCGCGCGAGCGCGTTCTAACACGTGCCCCAACATCGAACGACCTGCGATGGTATGCAACACCTTTGGGCGCTTGGATTGCATCCGCTTGCCCTGGCCTGCGGCCAAAATGACGATATTCAACATGATTGTCGGAGTAGTTTTGTCGTTAAGCGCTGCTTTTTATTTTTGTTTAAGACGTTTTTTTAGCGCTGGTTTTTGTTGGGAGTTTTGTTCGAGGTTTTGGCGTTGCTTGTGTTGCGGTTTTTTTGGCTGTTTTCTTGGCTGTTTTGGGCGGCGAAGCTGAAGTTTTATCCTCGGCCTGCATCGGTTTAATTGCCATGCTGGCCGCAGTGGCAGCCGCGACCTGCCCAAATTGCTGTTGCAACATGTCCCACCAGGCTTGTGCCGCTGGCGCGACCGCGGCAGTCGCTGCCTCGGTTTGGTTAACCTGCGCTGGGCGACTAGCCGTCGAATCGTGACCCGCTGAATCAGAAGCCGCAGCTTGGGGTTGAGCGTCGGGTTGGGCTTGGGTTTGGGGTTGCGATTGAGCGGGCGTTGGCGGATCTGACTGAGGCTGTGCGGATGGCGTAGGCCAGCCGCTAAACCAACTAGGTGGCGCCGCTTGCGCACCTGTTGCCTGGGGGTTTGCTGCGCCCGCTGAGCTGGCTGCCATAAACGACTTGAGTGTCGCAATGGTCGCAAGTTGTACCTCCATGCCCTGAATCGTACTGCTCAACATCGATAGATTTAACTTAAGCCAGTTTTCAACCGACTTGAGCTCAGCAATTTTTCGTTCAAGCTCTTCGGGGTTCATGGGCGGGTTCAGTCCCAGCCCAGAAGACATTCCTGCAGGCCCACCCATCCCGGCAAATGCCTTACGCATCATCTCGAGACTAGCAAGCAAAGGGTTCGTTGCAGCATCACCACTTTGACCAAACCCGGGCAGTACAAAAGGATTAGAGGGCATTGCAGTCATAAGGAGCCTTTTTGTAAGGATTTATACTTAGATATTACTCGCATCTGCCTAAGTTCTGACAACTCTAAAAGATGCCAAAAAAACAGTGCGAAGGCGTTTAGAACACCCGTATTCTGTGACAATGTGAATATGCCAACATTACTGACCTTGACCGAACTTGAAGCCGCCATCAATTTTTGGCGCCAACGCAGCCCTTCAATAGGCGAAGAACTACGTCTGTGCCCTGAGGCCTCAAGCCTGGCGACGCCTTACGCGCTCATGATCATCGAGAGACGCAAAGAAATTGACGTCGCAGAAATGTCTGAGCGCGCGCAAGCCGCGATCGTTGGGTGGCACGATACAGTTGCCAAACGTGGCTAGTTTCATCAAATAACAGCCCGATTTGAAGTGACGTCTTGCCCGCACGGCACCCCTAGCGCAACAAACGTTGAATGTCGTGTGCAATGGCGGCTGCACCAATATTGTTATTGAGCAGCACGCGAGACTCGCCCTGCGCATCCATCAGATAAAACGACGCGCTGTGGTCCATAGAGTAATTGCCTTGCACGCCAGGGGTTTTCGCAAAGTAAACTTTAAACGACGCGGCCGCCTTTTTGATTTGCTCAAGCGTACCGGTCAACCCCAAAAACTGCGGATCAAAACCCGACACATAGGCGCGCAGCACTTCGGATGTATCGCGCTCTGGGTCAACGGTAATCAAGACAACCTGAACGCGTGTCGAGTCTTTACCCAGCAACTTCATGACTTGGGTGAGTTCGGCCAGCGAGGTCGGACAGACGTCCGGGCACTGGGTAAAACCGAACAAAACTATCGTCACTTTACCTTTGAGCGCGTCAAGGGTGTAGGGTTTGCCATCTGTGCCGGTTAGAGCAAGATCTTTACCCAAGTGTGTCCCGGTGATGTCGCTCCCTTTGAAAGCAGGAGCGGCGTCATTGCAACCCGTTACAAGTAGGACGCACAGGCTCAAGAACACTGCACTGAACAGACGCATGGCACGAGCGCGAGTCAAAACCTCACCATAATTAACCAGTGGTCTGCGAGCAGCGCTGCAAACAATAGTGATAAATATAAAATCGAAAAACGAAACAGCTTACGGGCAAGCTCGTCGCTATAAATCCGATAAAGTTTGAAAGCATAGCCAATGAAAATCAGGCCTAACACTATGGCAGCGATCAGATATAACCAACCGCTCATCCCAACGATATAGGGTAATAAAGTTGTAGCGAGTAAGGCAAAGCTGTAGAGCAGAATGTGTAGACGGGTAAATTGCTGACCATGGGTGATCGGCAGCATTGGCAGACCTGATTTTGCATAATCATTTGTGCGATAAAGGGCCAACGCCCAAAAATGTGGTGGGGTCCAGATAAATATGATCAACACCAACAGCCAAGCCTCAGGAGGCACCGCATCAGCAACTGCGGCCCAACCCAAGGCGGGTGGCATGGCTCCCGACAAGCCGCCAATCACAATATTTTGAGGGGTTCGAGGTTTGAGGATGACGGTGTAGATCACCGCGTAGCCCACAAAGGTCGCAAAGGTCAACCACATCGTTAAGGGATTGACCCACCAGTACAAGACCAGCATGCCGATGCCGCCCAAGAGGCCTGACAACGCCAGCACCTGGGCGGTCGAGATCGCGCCAGTGGCCGTCGCGCGACGCGCCGTGCGCAGCATACGCGCGTCGACCTGCTGCTCGATGAGGCAATTCATCGCAAAGGCCGCAGCAGCCAACAACCAAATGCCTAGCGTTGCGGCAAGGACACGCTTAGCGTTCGGTAACTCAGGTGTTGCCAAAAACATCCCAATGACTGCGCAAAACACCGCCAATTGCGTGACGCGCGGCTTTGTCAGCACAAGATATTGGCGCAAGAGCCCAGGTGTCGCGGCGGTCATGCTAGTCATGATTGAAGTTTTAATTAGCGTAAGGTCGATTGTACCGACAAGCGCTGAATTTGCGGTTTAGCTAAGCGCGTTAACAAAGTGACGACACCCAAGACAAGCCCGGCTGCGCCGCCGTTATGCAACACCGCGATCAAAAGCGGCCATTGAAAGAAGATCGTTGTCAGCCCTGTCGCCAATTGCGCGACCAACAAACACAGCACGAGTGTTGCGGGCCCACGCAGGCCAGCGTCCGCGCGCAACCGCCAAGCTAACCAGCCCCAGTAAGTGAAAACCACCCACGCAGAGTTTCGATGCACCCAGTGAATTGCCGTCAACGCAGGTTGTGAAATCATCTCGCCATTGGGCATCTCGCCCAAGCCGCGAATTACAGCAAAGCCACTCGAAACATCCATTTCGGGCAACCACGCACCATGGCACGTCGGAAAATCCATACATGCCAAGGCAGCATAATTAGTACTGACCCAGCCGCCCAGTGCAATTTGTGCAAACAATAAACCAAGTCCCAATGCGGCCCATTTAAAATAACGAACCATCGTCGCAGCGACGGGTAGATGTTGCCGCTCACGCGCGGCAAGCCACGTCATCAAACCCAGTAGGCTAAGCCCGCCCAGCAGATGTGCGGTGACCACAGCTGGCATCAACTGGTGCGTGACCGTCCAGGCGCCGAATGCCCCTTGTACGCATACCGCAATCAGTGTGACAAAGGCGAGCTTCGGCGAATGTCCAAGCGTTGAACGATAGCGCCAGGCCATCCAGCAAATCGCAATGATCAGCAGACCAAGCAAGCTACCCACGTAGCGATGAACCATTTCGATCCACGCTTTTGGAAGCGTAACGGGCCCCTCTGGCATTACTTGCGCCGCTTCACGAATCGACTGCAGCGCTCCGATCGGAGTCACGTTGCCATAGCAACCAGGCCAGTCTGGGCATCCTAGACCAGAGTCGGTCAAGCGCACGAACGCGCCAAACATAATCAAATCAAGCGTCAGAAACCAAGTCAAAAATAAGATTTTTTTGTAACGACGCCGCTTGGTCTCGGCTAAGTGGTCTTGCGTTGCCGTGACTGATAACGAAAAGGTGGCAGCCCGGGGCATCAACCGATCCTTGAGTGGTAAACAAGCTTAGTGATGTCTTTTCTGACCTTCTCAGGCTCGGCATTAGCGGGATATTGCATGATCAAGTTTGCGTGTGGATCGATAATCCACATTGGTTCAGAGAGTGCTTTGGCTGCGACGTTTGGCGCCACTTGTGCACCACCCGAAACGATCGCGGCACCTGCAGGGCTGGTGCTACCCGTGATTGACTCTGCAAGTAAGAACGCTTTTAACTGCTCTGGCTTTACCCGCAGCATGATTGTGCCCTTGTACGCTTCAAGCACCTTCTCGGGCACGCGCGCATCATCGGTAATAAACCATACCCGCGCTAAACGCTCAACATTTTTACCTTGGCTCGCATGCGAATTACGCAGGATAAATAATTTGCGGGCACACGCATCCTGGCAGTCACCGCTGTCAGCTGCAATCAGCAGCCACTTGCCTTTGAGTGTGGTGACATCAAACGGTTTGCCGTCGAGTGTTGTGGCTTGTAAAGCCGCGCTAGCAGGAATCGGACGCTGTGGCTCAATCAATGTTCCATACGCGACGCTTCCCTCTGGACGCCAGTCGGGATTGAAATAAGCAAGTACAGCAGCAAGAACCGGTGCAAGGCTGAGTAAAACGATTAACACCAAGGGGGTGCGCGAACGGGGGCGTTGGGGCGTTGGCAATGTCATGCTGATCCGTAAAAAAAAGAGGCTATGTCTGACGCTTGAGTCGCCAGGCAAAAACCAACAATGCAAGTAAGCAAATAGCGGCAAACCCAAACCACTGTGTGGCGTAACCAAGGTTTTTATCCGCGTCAACGGCGGGTTCGGGCCACACTCGTATCAAACCATCATTAGAGTCACTTGTCTGCATTAACACCACAGGCAATAAATTTAAGCCACTTTGTTCAGACAACTCAGCAAGCGATAAGTTCTGCAGTCGGGGCATTGGCCCAGTATCGACCGTCGGTGTCGGCGTTTGCTGTAGGCCTCTAGGGTTCGTCGCACTGAGCGAGTTGGCAGGTTCTTTTGTCGCCGGTGTTTCAGTTTGGCGCTTTGTAAAGGTCAAACGACTGGGTTGTTTCGAGGACCAAAGCTCAAACAGCTTAGGAACGTGTTGAGCGAGTTCACCGCGAATGATTTGCTGTTCAGCCGAGGTGGTAATGAGTGGCGCTGACTGCGCGCCCAAAGGCCTGGCAAACCAACCTCGCAGCACCAGCACTGCAGGGCCTTCAGCCAAAACCAGCGGAGTCGCTAACCACAACCCTGGTCGACCCTCAAGGTTTCGATTGTCAAGCAACACGCTCAAGTCATCCCGCCAGTAACCTTGAGCCGTTGCTGGGGTCCAGTTGTTAAGCGCTCGCGGCTCAAGCACGCGATCGTTAAGGTTCAGCGCATCGGCCGCTCGTCCTTGCGCAATGCTTTGGGCGATAGCGCGCCGCTCGGCCGCGCGGTCAAGTTGCCAAAACCCGAGTGCAACACAGCTTGCCCCCACAGCGACTAACAGTAGCCCTGCTATTACGGTGCGAGTATTAAGTATCTTGCGTGACATGTCTGCGATAATTCCTTTTTTGAGCGGAGAGCATCATGCGTATTGTGGTGATACTAATATTTGTCGGTATCTTGGGTAGCTTGGCTTCAGCATTGTTCTACCTCATGCGCGACAAAGGAGCTTCAAGTAAAACCGTAAATGCCCTGACCCTCAGAATAGGAATGTCGGTTGCCTTGTTTTTGTTTCTGTTGTTCTCTTATTGGATGGGCTGGATCGAAACAACGGGTATTCAACGCTAGTTCTTGAAAATCTGAGGCGGTAAAAAAGCCGGCTTTGCCGGCTTTTTTTTATTTGAAGTCAGGCTGGCATGACTAGAACCAATACACAAACAAGTACAAGCCTAACCATACGACGTCAACAAAGTGCCAATACCAAGCAGCGCCTTCAAATCCGAAGTGATGGTCAGGTTTGAAGTGCCCCTTCATCATCCGAACCAAAATGACTGTCAGCATCGTCGCGCCTAACAAGACATGAAACCCGTGAAACCCAGTCAGCATATAAAACAACGAACCATATGCACCCGAGTTGAACTTTAAGTTCAAATCGTTATAGGCATGGTAGTACTCAAAGCCCTGAAGACCCACAAACACAAAACCCAACACAATCGTTGCAAACAACCAAAACTGAGCTTTTGCCCGATGGTTTGCAATGAGCGCGTGGTGCGAAATCGTTAGAGTCACACCTGATGTGAGCAACAAGGCGGTGTTAATCGTGGGCAACCAAAAGGGCCCCATTGTTTGAAACGGCTCAACTACGCCAGCAGGGCCAAGATTCGGCCAAACTGCATTAAAGTCAGGCCACAACAGTAGCTTATGATCAAGGTCACCTAGCCACGGTAGAGTGATCGTACGGGTGTACCAAAGTGCACCAAAAAAAGCACTAAAAAACATCACTTCAGAAAAAATAAACCAACTCATGCTCCAGCGATACGACATGTCGATACGCTTACTATTTAAACCTGCTTCAGACTCATGGATGGCGTCGCCAAACCAGTTGTACAACACTACAAACAATCCGAGCAAACCGGCGAGCACCACCCATTTTGCGACGTCGATGTCGTTAATCCAGGCCGACGCGCCAAACATCACCACCATGAGCGCTACACTTGCGCGCACTGGATGTGCTGAATCAGCGGGTACGTAGTAGTAGGGCGCTACGTTGCCATGGGTAGAGTGGGGTGCACTCATTTTGTTCTCCAAACTTTCACAAGATGATTGTTAATACTAAGTCAATTGGCTAATCGCCCAGCCCGCCAATTTTACCAAGCTCACTACAAAAATAATTGCTAGCAAAATACCAGCGATGATCAGGTGCACCGGATTCAGCTTCGCAATATCCTCTTGATAGCCAGAGCCTTTTCGTACGCCAAACATAGCCCAAAGCACCGCCTTGAGTGTTTGTAAAAAACTCAATTTTCGCTGAGCAACTTCTTTCAAATCATCGCTCATGCGGGCGCCTCACGCTTTAAGAAAAATAATGTAAATAAACTTGACGCCCAATGGTATAGGCAAAAAAGCCAAATACCACTATCGCAAAAAATAATCCCGTGCGCCGATTTTTACGGCGCTGTTCCTGAGTGAGCATCATTCGCCTACTTAACCTCTGGCGGTGTTTCAAACGTATGGAACGGGGCAGGAGAGGGTACTGTCCACTCAAGCCCTTCAGCACCATCCCAAGGCTTAGCTGCAGCCGGGGCGCCTTTGCCTGCATAGGCTTTCAAGATAATGTACAAAAACAATAGCTGCGACAATCCAAACCAAAATGCACCAATCGTTGCGATCTGATGAAAGTCAGTGAACTGGGCAGCATAATCGGCATAACGACGTGGCATTCCCGCTAAACCCATAAAGTGCATCGGGAAGAACGTCACGTTGAAAGAAATCATGCTCGACCAGAAGTGCACTTTTCCAAGTTTTTCGTCGTACATGTAGCCACACCACTTGGGTAACCAATAGTATGTACCGGCGAACAGAGCAAACAGCGAGCCCGCCACTAGCACGTAATGAAAGTGCGCCACAACATAATAAGTGTCATGCTTTTTGAAATAGACCGCCACCACCGAGAGAATCAAACCAGTGAAACCCCCAATGGTAAATACAAAGATGAACCCAACTGCAAACAACATCGGAGTCTCGAACGTCATCGAGCCTTTCCACATCGTCGCAACCCAGTTAAACACCTTGACGCCGGTTGGAATTGATATCAGCATCGTTGCGTACATAAAGTACAGCTGCCCTGTGACGGGCATACCTGTCGCGAACATGTGATGCGCCCAGACAATAAACGATAAGATCGCAATAGACGCTGTCGCGTAGACCATTGACGCATAACCAAACAGCGGTTTACGTGCAAAGGCCGGGATAATGGCTGAAACGATGCCAAAAGCCGGCAAAATCATGATGTAAACCTCGGGATGCCCGAAGAACCAGAAAATGTGCTGGTACAGAACGGGATCACCGCCTGCAGCGGCATTAAAAAAGCCAGTACCAAAATGGCGGTCGGTCAAGACCATCGTGATGGCCGCTGCCAACACTGGCATTACGGCGATCAACAAGTAGGCAGTGATCAGCCATGTCCAGCAAAATAATGGCATTTTCATCAGCGTCATGCCGGGCGCGCGCATGTTTAAGATGGTGACGACAATGTTGATCGAGCCCATGATCGATGAAGCACCCATTAAGTGCATCGCAAAAATGGCCATATCCATGCCGGGGCCCATTTGCAGGGTCAACGGCGCGTACAAGGTCCAGCCCGCAGCAGTTGCACCACCTGGTACGAAGAACGAAGCGGTCAGTAAGGCACCCGCAACTGGCAACAGCCAAAAGCTGAAGTTGTTCATGCGTGCAAAGGCCATGTCAGCGGCACCGATTTGCATGGGCACCATCCAGTTCGCAAAGCCCACAAAGGCCGGCATGATCGCGCCAAAAACCATGATCAAACCGTGCATGGTTGTGAATTGATTGAACAACTCTGGGCGGAAGAACTGCAAGCCTGGCTGAAATAATTCGGTACGCAACAACAAGGCGAGCGTGCCGCCCTCAAGCAACATCGCAAAAGAAAAAATCAGGTACATCGTACCGATGTCTTTGTGGTTGGTTGCAAACAACCACCGGCGCCAACCGTGCGGCATGTGATGCGCGTGATCGTCGTGCGCGTGGTCATGGCCGTGACCGTGACTGTGACCTGAAACCTGATCTGGTGTAACGCTGCTCATAGTTGACTCCTATCCTACTTTTACTGTGATCGTGCACCTGGCGCGATCATCAGCCGATATAAACGAGTGTGTCGAAACTTAACGTGCGGCCTTAACATCTGCCGGTAACACTACAGGATCTTGGCCTTTACCGGCGTTCGTCCAAGAGGCGCGCGTGAAAGAGATCACCGAGGCAATCTCAACGTCATTTAATTGACCGCCAAACGCTGCCATTGCCGTACCTTGCTTACCTTTGAGCAAAATCTGTATTTGATCTGCCTTTGGGCCTAATACAATCTTACTTCCGTCAAGTGCTGGGAAGGCTCCAACCACGCCTTTACCACTGCCTTGGTGGCAAGCTACGCAGTTTGCCGCGTACACTTTTTCGCCACGGGCAATTAAATCGGCTGCCGCCCACTCTTTATTTGGATCATCTGCTGCGGCTGCAAGCAATTTCTTTTGCTCAGCGGACCAAGTCGCGTAATCTTGCTCGGATACCACTTTTACGACAATCGGCATGAAGGCATGATCTTTGCCGCACAATTCGGTACATTGACCGCGAAACTCACCGACTTTTTCGGCGCGAAACCAAACATTGCGAATGAATCCCGGAATGGCGTCTTGTTTGACGGCCAATTCTGGCACCATCCAAGAGTGAATCACATCACCACCCGTAACAGAGATCCGAATTTTTTTACCGACGGGCACGACCAGCGGATTGTCGACTTCCATCAGATAAAGTGGACCGCGAGGCTCTTTGCCTTCGATCTGCGCGCGCGGAGTCGCGAGATTTGATAAAAATTTGACCCCAGCGGCGGGCCCGTCAATATACTCGTAGCCCCATTTCCACTGATAGCCCGTGACTTTGACGGTGATATCTGCACCACTCGTGTCTTTCATTGCAACAACGGTGCGCGTGGCAGGCAAAGCCATGGCGATCACAATGACGAAAGGGATCACTGTCCAGGCCACTTCAACGCCCAAATGCTCATGGAAGGTCGCCGCTTTGGCACCGCGTGATTTGCGATGTGCCCAGATCGAATAGAACATGACACTAAACACAGCAATAAAAATCACCATGCATACAATCAGCATAAACCAATGAAGCCAAGCGATATCTTTGGCAATTTGGGTAACACCGTCGGGTAAGTTAAGTTGGTTAACTCTGGGCCCGCCCGGCATGTCTTTGACTTGTGCACCGACTACACCACACAACAGCATGGCACAGGCGCCCAGTAACCCTTTGACCTTCTTCATGCTAAACCTCGAATACGCTGCGTCTCAGAACCACCACCATTACCACTTTCATTGAATGGAGATAGAGCACCGCTGACGCAAAATTATTGGATCGCTGAGCCCGCGACGCTGTACTACACATGCTCAACGTGAATCTTTCACAAAAAAGTATTCGCAAATAGACCTCTAGAATTATAGCGTGGCTGAGAAGCTCGCGCTGCCCTACAATCTTGTCACACCACATGCCCCTGACGACCCTATGCATTCACCAAGAATTTCTTTAGATCACGCAAGCCTCAAGCGATTGCTGGACGATTTGCTGAGTCGGGCGAGGCAGCCCGTCCAAACAGGCTCGATGCCTCTTTTCATTGCAGGCGTTCGCTGTGGCTGGTTATTTTCAAAGGCCGCCCAAGCACTGCTTGGGCTCGATGGCGTCGATATTTTGCTGGACTCTGCTCATATTGGTCGTTCACTGAGCACCGGAGCCGAACTAAATACGCTTTTGGCGCGAGTCGCAACCACACTACGCGAGGCCGGCTGCGCACCGGGTTGGCGAAACGAGTTACTCGACGTTTGGCCCGAACGATCGGGCGACCCTACTTTGTCGCTTAACAGCGAGCCACTCGGGGCGATTGAGCGCGGCGTGGTGCGGCCTTTAGGGTTGCTGACCAAGGCGGTACACCTAAATGGCTGGTCACAAGATGGGCACTTATGGGTGGCGAGGCGCTCGTTGACGAAAGCCACTGATCCAGGAATGTGGGACACCTTGGTCGGTGGGCTGATTTCCAGCGAAGAGGATGTTCAAGTTGGGCTCGTGCGCGAATCTGACGAAGAAGCCGGCCTTGAGGCACAGGATATTGTCGGGCGCACACCTCTCAGGACGATTGCTCGCATGCTGAGGCAAGTCCCAGAGGGCTACCAAGTTGAAGACGTTCTGACATGCGAGTGCGTCCTGCCCGCGCACATCACACCTAAAAATCGTGATGGCGAGGTGATGGAAATTCAATTATTGGCCCCAACGACTATTTTTAATATGCTGCAGCAAGGTGCCTTTACCCTCGAGGCGTCAATTGTCGTAACCGAAGACCTGTTTCGGCGCGCTTGCCCCTCAGCGGCCTAGGTACGCCTCATATGCCATTCATAGCACCGGTGGCACTTTTGTCTACTTTGGCTGGTGATCGCGCCACACTTGAAGCGCACGCAGCCGTTGTTTTGCCACGAGCTCAATTCTTTCTTTGAGCCCCGTATTGTGGGATAGCAAATCGTTAAAGCTTTTCGCGGGTAGGCACAACACTTTGCTGTACCCCAGCGAACGAACCTCAAATCCCTCAATTTTTTCGGTACTTAACAGCGCTAATTCGCCAAAAAACTCACCTGACCCAAGTTCTGCGTGGGTACCGTCAGGTAAAAGCACCAACACGGCGCCTGAGGCTACGATATACAAGCCAAAGGGCGGTAATTGGGTGCCCGAGATCAGTTGATTGGGTAAAAATAACCGCGGGGTCAGCATTTTTGTGACTTCGCTCAAAGTCAGGGCCGGCAAGTCCGCTAGCAATGGCACACGGGCAACCAAGGCTTCGGCGCTCATTTCAATATCTAAAGGCTGCTCTCTCTCGAGAAAATCCCAACGCCCCTCGGCTTTTTCGAGCAGATCGGCGTAGACCTCGCCGCTTACCAGCGACTGCTTGAGCATTTCTGCGTACTTTTCGCGCTCTAAGCCTCTTGCGATTCGACCAAGATAGCGCTCTTGCAGCCACAACGAATACGTTGGGTACTGCAGCTCAAGTGCGTGCAGCGCCTCGCGCACAAGCTCCAGTCGCTCACGATGGGCGAGCGCCACTTGCGCGGTCGCGTGCGCGCCGATAATTTCTGGCAACTTGGTTTCAGCAAATTCAAGTAATTGTTGTGCAATCGAACGCATTGACATCAAAGCAATAAAACGCTGGCTCAACTCATAGGCAAGCCAGCGTTGCACTCCAACGCGCTCGTATACCCGTAAGGCTTGGCGAAACCGACGCGGGTAGCGCAAAGCGCGGGTCACCGCAGTGCGAAATCCGTCTACGCCCGAGGCCCTTACTAGATCTTCGAGTCGCTCTGCGCGACCCAATAGTCTTTCAGCCAGTCGCCGGTCAATAATGTCATGCTTCAGAACATTGAAATAACGTTCAAATTCACGACGCGCCAAAATTAACAGACCTAGCTCGAGCTTTTCGCCCTCAGAAAAGTCAGCAAGTTGTGTTTCGCTTGCATGCAACAGTGCTTGATCAAAGACCTTGCGCACCCGGATGTGTGCGCTTTCGGGTACCGCCTCGTTTTTTGCAATTTGATCGGTTTCTTGTTGGATCAGCGCCGTCGTGACAATCACGGCCTGGTTACGTAGCGCACGCTCTTTTGCAGTGAGTGCGTTGAGCCCCAACAATTTGATAAGTGGCTGCAACGTCAAACCATTTAAAAATAACGTCGCCAACACAAATCCCGTGGCAGAGATCGCGATAAAACTACGCGCGTCCTCGGGCAGATTATTGTGTTCTGTCACGGCTAGCGCCAACGCCAGCGACACCGCCCCGCGTAAGCCACCCCACCAGATCACTACCCTAAAACTCGCGCTCACACGCGTGCCGATGCGCAACCAGGACATGATCGGCAACAAACCGAATACGACAACCGCGCGCGCAAAAAGCGTGGCGCAAAACACGAGAGCGACGTAAAAAAAATTGATCCACGTTGCCTGCTCGGTCATTTTCGGCACCAGCATTGCCGCCAGTAAAAAGATCAGCGAATTCGCCCAAAAGCCAAACTGATGCCACGATTGTGACAAGTTTTCAAAGGTCAGCGGCGCCATGCGTGTGCGGCCGGTCGAACCTACAACTAAACCGGCGACAACAGTTGATACTACTCCAGACACGTGCAGATAATGCTCGGCAACGTAATAGGCAAAATAAGCGAGCGAAAGTGTCAGCGAGATCTCGGCAACAGGCCAGCCGCGCAGCCAGACGAACGATAAACACGTGAGCCGACCCAGTAAGAAGCCCGTCAAGGCTCCGCCCAGAAACACCTTTAGAAACGCGGGCAGTAGCAGGGGCGACGCGGCTTCACCAGACTTTGACAAGAGCGCAAGCATGAAGGTGTAGACCGCAATCGCTGCGGCATCATTGAGCAGGCTTTCTCCCTCAACGAGCGTTGACAGCCGAGTGGGTGCGCCAACCTCTTTGAAGATCCCGACAACCGCCGCTGGGTCTGTGGTGGCGACAATCGCGCCCAGAATCAGGCAGACTACCAGACTGAAGCCCGAGAATTGTGCGAGTAGCAATCCAACGCAGGCTGTACTAACAAAGACCGCAACAATTGCCAGAAGCAGGATGGGACCGAGATCGTCGATCAAACGCCTGACGTTCATGGCTAAAGCCGTCTCGAACAACAACACCGGCAAAAAAACAGTTAAGAACGTTTCGGACGATATTTCAATATCGTTGAAAATGCTTAAAAATTCGCCCAATACTGGGGGCGCCCAGACGTGATTTTGGCCCGACAGGCCAATCGCACAACCCACCAGCGCCAACAATACCGCGTAAGGTAGCTTGAGTCGCCCCGCTAGGGGGGGCATAAAACAAACCAGTGCCAAGAGCCCGGCGAATCCAAAAACTAACGCGCCGGTACTCAAGGTTTAGCTCAGATGCGAGCGCATTTTTTTCATGGCGGCGACTTCAATCTGGCGGATACGTTCGGCAGACACACCGAACTCGACCGCTAAGTCGTGAAGCGTGGCACCACCATCATCTTGTAGCCAGCGCGCCTCGACGATGCGACGTGACCGTTCGTCGAGTATGTCAAGTGCATGTGTCAGACCGCTTCCTTGCCTGACGTCTGCGGCCTGACGCTCAAGTACCTGCGTGGGATCAGAGCGGCCTTCGTCTGAGAGATACGCAATCGGTGCGTATGACTCGTCATCGTCATCTTGATTTTCAAGCGATAGTTCGCGCCCGGACATGCGAACTTCCATTTCGCGAACCTCTTCAGGACTCACTTTTAACGTCGCGGCGATCTCTGCCACCTGCTCGGTGTCAAGCGTTTGACCATCGGGTCGCATGCTGCGCAAGTTAAAAAATAGTTTGCGTTGCGCTTTGGTTGTGGCCACTTTCACCATCCGCCAATTTCGCACGACATATTCGTGAATTTCGGCTTTAATCCAATGCACGGCAAACGACACCAGGCGAACGCCACGCTCAGGATCGAAACGCTTGACCGCTTTCATCAATCCAACATTACCCTCTTGAATCAGATCTGCATGCGGTAAGCCATAGCCCAAGTATTGTCGGGCAACCGACACCACAAGGCGCAAATGCGACAGCACCAACTCGCGGGCCGCGGCGATATCTTCTTGATCGCGTAAACGACGCCCAAGAGTAAGCTCTTGCTCGGCTGAAAGCACCGGCAATCGGTTGACGGTCGTAATGTAGGCCTCGATCGTCCCGAGCGAGCCCGGGTTCGAAATGGCCATCGCAAGTTGGGATGGTTGAAAAGTCAAAGCAGTTGAGTTTGTCATGAAGTAATCGCTCCAAAACACGGGCACGACGTAGGATGATATTTTAGCACTCTCGGTGCCCGAGTGCTAATAAGACGTTCTTATGGCTAGAAAGTTCCGCATTTCTACTTGGGGTGTTAATCTCAAGGGGCGGCGGTCAGCGACTAGCGGGTGCTAGCCCTGCTGATTCATTTTGGGTCCGAGTATGTCCGACTTAGTTAAGTTTTTATCAAAGATTTTATTAGCATGTGTGCTTGTCATAGCCGTCGGCTGGACAACCTACATCGGTGTGCGCTTTTATCACGCCGAGCAAGTCGCGTATCGCTGGGTTTCGGGGTTGGCCGCCAAACAAACGCAGTTTCAAAAAAAGATCGAGAGCGGTGGTGGTAACACGCTTACGGGCTATGCCACACCAGACCGTGCCAAAGTCATCGAAGGCATCGAGGGCAACCTTTCGGGTCTTACCTACGATGCGCTGCAAAAGCGTCTTTGGGCGGTTACCAACAAACCTACCGCACTCATTGCCCTTTCAACTGATGGGCAATTACTCGCAACCTACCCGCTAAAAGGGATGTCGGACGTCGATGGGGTCGCGTGGGTAGGCGGTAATCGTGTCGCACTTGTGAATGGTGCACGCAACCGCATTGCACTCGTCGAAATCCCGGCAACCCCCCAAACCATCGACACGGCGCGCAGTTTTTCGTTAGTGCTCAGATTTAGTGAGTCTGAGGACAGTAATTACGGGTTTCAAGGTTTGGGTTACGACCTCAAACGTGACAGGTTATACATCGCTAAAGAACATAGTCCTCGGGCGCTGTACCGCGTCAGCGGATTAAACTACCTGCAGTCGCCGGATTCGCGCGGTCTTCGTATCGAAAACGTTAGCCGCTGGCTTGACGAAGTGCCGTTTGCGACCGACCTTTCTTCAGTAGAGGTTGACCCCTCAACCGGGAGAATCTTTTTACTGAGCGAAGAATCCCAAATTGTTGTGCAACTTGATGGCGATAGCGGTGAAGGACGCGGCATGTTGTCCCTGTCCACAAAAGGCTCGACTCCGATGCCCCGCCCAGAGGGTGTGGCAACCGATGAAGCCGGCAACCTGTATATAGTGAGCGCCCCGAACTTGTTCTACCGCCTGCGCAAGCCGTAAGGTCTGCCCAAGGCATGAGAAGGCTGTTGCCATGGCTCGATTATCCAGACTTTTTGCGCCAAGCCTGGCGCAGCTAATTACCGCGCAGTTTACCCAAGCAACGACAAACGTTCTGACAATCATCCCTGCCCCAGCCTTCGCACTGTTAGCGGGATGGCTCGGGCAAAGCGCGCACCAGCATCAGGTTTCGATACAGGGTTGGTGTATCGCTTCAAAAGGCCTGTACTTGCTCGCAACCCCGAGCGATTCGCTTGGCGTGTCGCGCATGATTCAAGACCTTGGGCGTCGATTGGCGGCTCACCTAAAGTGCGGTGCGGTGTTTAGCGGGCGCTATCGCTCGACGATCCCGCAACCCGAGCAGTGGGTGTTGCCGTGCTTAATTTGGCTAGAGCGCAGTGCGACCCGAGAAGGCTTAGTTGACGAGCCCACGCAATGGTTTTGGTCATCGGCCCAAGCACATACCGAGGGCAGCGGGCTGCGAGCCTCTTGGCTGCAGCCTCATCTTGACTACTGGCTGTGCGGCAATACCCCCTTTGCCCGTCAGGCAACGTACCGCCAGCAGCTCAGCGAAGGCAATGACGCAGTGGTCGAACGCAAAATAGAGGCGGCACTGAGGGGTCAGTGGGGCTTGGGAGACCAATCTTTTTTAGTTGAGCTGTCAGTTTTCGCAAATCGTCGGGTTCAGCCGGGATTACGGGGCAGGCCAAAGAAAGGTGTCACCAAGTCCCCGACTGCCAGGAGGACTCCAGACGATCCAGAACACAACTAAAAATGAAGTAAGTTTTAGTTGTGCGCTTTTGACATCAGTACACGACCACTAAACTCGCCGCAGATAGATACTTGGTGCGTCCCTATTTATTTGCACAAATTTAAATAATTATATTTATTTAGGGACGCACCCCGATTAATTCTTCTTGCAGTGCCGCATTTTCAGGCGTATTGTCACTGCCTCGCACTGCAACATGTCCGTAGTGGTTCAGGAGCACTTTATGCAAACGTTTCCTTTAAAGTTTCAACCCGCAACCCTTAAACAGGCCGCGGCCTCTCCTCGGGGTGGCTTGCCCGAAGCACAGGGCCTCTACTCCCCCACCCACGAACACGACGCCTGCGGTGTCGGCTTTGTTGCGCATATCAAAGGGCTAAAAAGCCACTCGATCGTTCAGCAAGGGCTAAAAATTCTTGAGAATCTTGACCATCGTGGCGCTGTTGGCGCGGATAAGCTGATGGGTGATGGCGCGGGTATATTGATTCAGATCCCTGATGCCTTTTTTCGGCAAGAACTTGCACACGAAGGTGTAGTACTGCCTGCTCCGGGCGAGTACGGCGTTGCCATGGTGTTTTTGCCAAAAGAAATTGCCTCGCGCCTGGCCTGTGAACAAGAGCTCGAGCGCGCTGTGCGCGCTGAAAAGCAAGTCGTGTTAGGTTGGCGCGATGTACCGGTTGATGGCGACATGCCAATGTCGCCCACCGTTCGAGCCTGTGAACCCGTCATCCGCCAGCTGTTCATTGGCCGGGGCGCCGATGTGATGGTTCCTGATGCACTTGAACGAAAACTATACGTCATTCGTAAAACCGCCAGCCACGCCATTCAAGCAATGGGTTTGGTGCACGGCCAAGAGTATTTCGTTCCGTCCGCTTCGGTCCGCACGATCGTTTACAAAGGTTTACTGCTTGCCGATCAGGTTGGTCGTTATTATCGTGACTTAGCCGACCCTTTAACCGTGTCAGCCGTAGCCTTGGTCCATCAGCGTTTTTCGACCAACACCTTCCCTGCCTGGCCACTCGCGCACCCGTACCGCATGATTGCGCACAATGGCGAAATCAACACTGTAAAAGGCAACTTCAACTGGTTGCGAGCGCGCGAAGGCATGATGCAATCTGCCGTGCTCGGTGAAGATCTGCCAAAACTCTATCCGATCGTCTACGAAGGTCAGTCCGACACGGCAACCTTCGACAACTGCCTTGAGCTGTTGGTCATGTCGGGGTACTCGCTTGCCCACGCCATGATGCTGATGATTCCAGAGGCCTGGGAACAACACACGCACATGGACGCGAGCCGTCGGGCGTTTTATGAATATCATGCCGCCATGATGGAGCCGTGGGATGGCCCCGCCGCCGTCGCGTTTACCGATGGCCGCCAGATTGGTGCGACGCTTGACCGCAACGGTTTGCGTCCAGCGCGCTACCTGATTACAGACGACGACATGGTGATCATGGCCTCTGAGGCCGGTACGCTGCCAATTCCTGAAAATCGCATTGTAAAAAAATGGCGCCTGCAACCCGGAAAAATGTTTTTAATCGACCTCGAACAAGGTCGCATCATCGACGATGCAGAAATCAAATCCCAGTTGGCCAATTCTCGCCCGTACAGGCAATGGATTGATCGCTTGCGTCTCAAGCTTGAATCACTTCCTGCGCCCGAAAGCGCCACAATCGCCAAGTCAAACGAGACTTTACTTGATCGCCAGCAAGCCTTTGGCTGGACCCAAGAAGACTACAAATTCATTCTTGAAGTCATGGCCGACACGGGTGAAGAATCGATTGGCTCAATGGGCAACGATGCGCCGCTCGCGATTTTATCGAGCCGCGCAAAGCCTTTTTACAATTATTTCCGCCAATTATTTGCACAGGTTACAAACCCACCAATCGATCCGATCCGCGAACAGATGGTGATGTCGTTGGTCTCGTTTATCGGGCCCAAACCAAACCTGCTCGATATCAACAACGTCAATCCTCCACTGCGCCTTGAAGTGACTCAGCCCGTTCTTGACGTGGCAGAAATGGCGCAGTTGCGTTCAATTGCTGAGGTCACTGGCGATAAGTTTCGTAGCTTCGAATTGGATATAACCTATCCCGCAGTCTGGGGAGCAGAGGGCATCGAAGCGCGCCTGGCAGCTCTTTGTGCGCGAGCCGTAGACGCCGTCAACACCGGCTTTACCGTGTTGATTTTGACCGACCGCGCTGTCGATCACGAGCGCGTCGCCATCCCTGCCTTACTTGCCACCTCTGCAGTTCACCAACACTTAATTCGCGAAGGTTTACGGACCAACACGGGCTTAGTCGTTGAAACAGGCTCGGCACGTGAGGTTCATCATTTTGCACTCTTAGGCGGGTACGGGGCTGAAGCCATCCATCCATTTCTTGCCCTCGAAAGCTTGAAAACGATGTCTGCACAACCTGAGAAGGCAGAAAAAAACTATATCAAAGCGATCGGCAAAGGCCTCAATAAAGTCATGTCCAAAATGGGCATCTCGACTTACATGTCTTACTGTGGCGCGCAAATCTTCGAAGCGGTTGGCTTGCGCACGGCGCTAGTCAACAAATACTTTTCGGGCACAGCCAGTACGATTGAAGGCATCGGTATTTTTGAAGTCGCCGAAGAGGCCTTGCGTACTCATCGCGCCGCCTTTGGTAACGATCCCGTTCTGGCGCATGCGTTGGATGCGGGTGGCGAATACGCCTACCGCGTACGCGGCGAAGACCATATGTGGACGCCTGATTCGATTGCTAAATTGCAACACGCTACACGCTCTAATAACTACCGTACTTACAAAGAATACGCACAGCTGATCAACGATCAAAGTAAGCGTCACATGACGTTGCGTGGGCTTTTTGAGTTTAAGGTTGATCCGACCCGTGCAATCGCCATCGACGAAGTCGAATCGGCCAAAGAAATCGTGAAACGCTTCGCAACGGGTGCGATGTCGCTTGGCTCAATTTCAACCGAAGCGCACTCGGTTCTTGCCGTCGCCATGAACAGAATTGGCGGAAAATCAAACACCGGCGAAGGTGGCGAAGACGAGTTGCGCTATCGCAACGAACTGCGTACCGGCAAAAGCGGCATTCTCGCGGGTGCAACACTCGCTTCCGAGCTTGGCGCTGATCGCATCGCTGCTGACGTACCTTTGCAAGCCGGCGACTCGATGCGCTCTAAGATCAAACAGGTTGCCTCGGGCCGCTTTGGCGTCAGCGCCGAATACCTCTCAAGCGCAGATCAAATTCAGATCAAGATGGCGCAAGGGGCCAAGCCAGGCGAAGGTGGTCAACTGCCCGGTCACAAAGTGTCTGAGTACATCGCCAAGTTGCGCTGCTCGGTGCCCGGCGTCGGTTTGATTTCACCACCACCACATCACGACATCTATTCAATCGAGGATTTAGCACAGCTGATTCACGATCTGAAAAACGTCAATGCCCGTGCTTCGATTTCAGTCAAACTCGTTTCTGAAGTCGGTGTCGGCACGGTTGCCGCAGGTGTGGCCAAAGCCAAGGCAGATCACGTCACCATCTCTGGTCACGATGGTGGCACGGGCGCTTCACCGGTTTCATCGATCAAGCACGCTGGCACTCCCTGGGAGCTCGGTCTGGCCGAAACCCAACAAACTCTAATGCTCAACAAACTGCGCAGCCGCATCCGGGTGCAGGCTGATGGGCAAATGAAAACAGGGCGAGATGTCGCCATTGGCGCACTACTTGGAGCCGACGAATTTGGCTTTGCCACTGCGCCGCTGGTCGTTGAAGGTTGCATCATGATGCGCAAATGTCATCTGAACACCTGCCCAGTAGGCGTTGCCACGCAAGACCCCGTACTGCGTCAAAAATTTCAAGGTAAGCCAGAAAACGTTGTTAACTACTTCTTTTTTGTGGCAGAAGAAGTGCGTGAAATCATGGCGCAGCTTGGCATCCGTACCTTTGACGAACTAGTCGGGCGCGTCGATTTGCTCGACACCCGCTCAGGCATCGAGCACTGGAAAGCCCACGGCCTAGATTTCAGCCGTGTGTTTTACCAGCCCGCCAACGACAGCCCTCGTCGACAGCTCGAAACACAAGACCACGGCCTTGATTCTGCGCTTGACCACGAACTCATCGAACGCAGCAAACCTGCAATCGAGCGTGGTGAAAAGGTGTCTTTCATCGTCCCGGTACGCAACCGTAACCGTACGATTGGCGCGATGCTTTCAGGACGTATCGCAACACGCTACGGTGATGAAGGGCTACCCGATGACACCATTCATATTCAATGTAACGGCACGGCGGGCCAAAGCTTTGGCGCCTTCTTAGCGCGTGGCGTGACGCTAGATTTGGTGGGCGAAGGCAATGACTATGTCGGCAAAGGTTTGTCCGGAGGCCGAATCATCGTACGCTCACCTAATGATTTTCGTGGCCTAGGAACCGATCACATTATTGTTGGCAACACGGTGCTGTATGGCGCTACCGGCGGCGAGGCCTATTTCAATGGTGTTGCCGGCGAACGCTTTGCCGTACGTAATTCAGGTGCGGCCGCGGTCGTTGAAGGTACAGGTGACCACGGTTGCGAATACATGACTGGTGGCACCATCGTCGTGCTGGGCGAAACTGGGCGCAATTTTGCCGCTGGCATGTCAGGCGGGGTCGCTTATGTTTGGGACCCTGAGCGCACGTTTGCCGAACGCTGCAATATGACCATGGTCGCAATCGAGCCCGTACTGTCGTCGGCTGAACAAGAGAAGACACAAGGCATCGATATTTGGCATAGCTTAGGCCGAGGCGACGCGCGTGAAACCGACGAGGCGATTCTCAAGCGACTGGTTGAAAACCATTTTCGGTACACCGGTAGTTTTGGTGCGCGCGATTTAGTCAGCCACTGGGAAAGCGCACGCAGTAAATTCATCAAAATCATGCCTGTGGATTACAAACGCGCACTCGGCGAGATGTGGCGCGCGGCTAACCCACAACCTAAGGCCGCTTAAGGAGTCATCATGGGAAAAGTTACTGGTTTTTTAGAGCTTGATCGCTTGCAAGAGGCGTCAGAGGCGCCCGCAAGTCGCCTCAAACACTGGCGTGAATTCGTCTTGCACTTGTCCGACGAACAAGCGGGTAAACAGGCGGCCCGCTGCATGGACTGCGGCATTCCGTTTTGTAACAACGGCTGTCCGGTCAATAACATTATCCCCGACTGGAATGATCTGGTGTATCGCCAAAACTGGCGTGGTGCACTGGATGTGCTGCATTCGACGAACAATTTCCCTGAATTTACAGGGCGTATCTGCCCCGCACCTTGCGAAACATCTTGCACGCTCAACATCAACGACGATGCGGTTGGCATCAAATCGATTGAGCATGCCATCATCGACAAGGGATGGGCCGAGGGCTGGGTCGTACCGCAGCCGCCTGCTGCAAAAACCGGCAAAACCGTCGCTGTGATTGGTTCGGGCCCTGCAGGCCTGGCGTGTGCACAACAATTAGCCCGCGTCGGTCATGCAGTGACCGTCTTTGAAAAGAGCGATCGTATCGGTGGGTTGCTACGGTATGGCATCCCTGACTTTAAACTTGAAAAAAATCTAATCGATCAGCGTATCACCCAAATGCAGGCTGAAGGTGTGACCTTTAAAACGTCGCATTACGTTGGCGACGCTGCGCAAGCCTCTGGCAAAGACCTCACCGTTCAAACACCCGAGGCGTTACAAAAAGAGTTCGATGCAGTCGTGCTAACGGGTGGTTGTGAAACCCCGCGCGATTTGCCAATCGCGGGTCGCGAACTTGAGGGCGTGATGTATGCCATGGATTTTTTGCGCCCGCAAAACAAAGTGGTTGCCGGCGACAAACTCAGTTCGCAAGTGCTCGCCAAAGGTAAACATGTTGTTGTGATTGGTGGGGGTGATACGGGCTCAGACTGCGTTGGGACGAGCAACCGTCATGGCGCGAAATCCGTGACACAAATCGAATTGATGCCCCGCCCTCCTGAAAGCGAGAACAAAGCGATGACCTGGCCGTATTGGCCAGCAAAATTGCGTACCTCGTCGTCGCATGAAGAGGGTGCAGAACGCGACTGGGCAATCACAAGCAAATCTTTAGCTGGTAAGGGCGGCAAAGTCGAAAAGCTGGTTGCGGCCCGAGTCGAGTGGATCAAAGACGAAGCCTCAGGCCAACTAAAAATGCAAGAAGTCAAAGGGTCTGAGTTTGATATTCAGGCTGATCTCGTTTTACTCGCGATGGGTTTTATTGCGCCCGTCAGTAACGTCTTGACCGCCTTTGGCGTCGATCAAGATGCGCGCGGTAACGTGCGCGCCAACACCGACGACTACCGCACCAACCTCGCAAAAGTCTTTGCGGCCGGCGACATGCGGCGTGGTCAATCGTTGGTGGTTTGGGCGATCCGAGAGGGCCGCCAATGCGCTCGCTCGGTCGATGAGTTTTTAATGGGCACAAGCGACTTACCTCGCTAAGACAAACAAACCAGAGGTTTTCAATGATGCAACCCATTAACCGCCTCTGCTCACTTGCGCTGAGCCTCTTGGCCATCGCCGCTGTGACGGGGGCCTATGCCCAGTCTCCGGTGGCCTCGAGCGAAACAAAGCCCTGGCCAACCAAAAGCATTACCTTAGTTGCGACCTACGCTGCCGGCGGCTTTGTCGACACCCGGATGCGACTGCTGGCGCGCAAGCTCACTGACAAGTTCGGTCAGCCGGTTGTAGTCGAGAACAAAGTTGGCGCAGGTGGGGTGATAGGCACCGCCTTTATTGCTAAGGCGTCGCCCGATGGCTACACGATTGGCTCAGGCAACCTGGCCCCCTTAGCCGTCAACCCAACTTTGATGACGATGCTGCCTTACGACCCTCAAAAAGATCTTGTACCGGTCATTTTGATTGAAAACAGCCCACTGGTGCTAAGTGTCAGTAACAGCCTCCCAGTAAAAAATTTAGCTGACCTGATTGCGTTGGCCAAAAAAGAACCGGGCAAACTAACTTTTGGTTCGTCGGGCATTGGCGGTGCGCACCATCTGTCCGGTGAAATGTTTCGCAGCCTCGCCAAACTTGATATTGTGCATGTGCCATACAAAGGCGGCGCCCCCGCCTCAACCGACCTGATGGCCGGGCACCTGAGCATGATGTTTGAAATGGGCTATGCGGCACTACCCGCGATTACAGGCCAAAAAATACGCCCCCTTGCCGTGACCTCAACCAAGAGGCTTGCGCTGTTGCCCGAGGTACCAACGATGGCAGAACTCGGGATTTCTGGTTTCGAGTCCTACAATTGGCAGGGCGTTGTTGCACCAACCGGCACGCCGACGGCGATTATCCTAAAGCTCAACGCTGCGCTGAACGAAATCCTGCTTGATCCTGAGGTCGTCAAACAAATTTCCGATACCGGTAGTCAGCCGGGCGGGGGCACGCCTGAGGACTTTGCTCGCTTTATTGCCTCAGAGACCAACAAATGGGCAAAAGTCATTCAGTCGGCAAAAATCGAGCCTCAGTAAGCTCCCGAATCAAAGCCTCCCCGATCTTGGGGGTGCTTTGGCTTCAATCGAGCGTTACAATCAACGGCCTGAGCTTGACTTCCCGGCGGTGCTTTAACGTTTAGCCGCTGGGTTTTGCTCTGATCCTCTTGGTTCAACATGCTAAAGCCCCCCACGAAATCCAATCAACCCGTGCTGCGCCTTGACGGCGTATCGCTTGGTTACGGCGACTTCACCGTTTTACGCCAGATCTCGCTCGAGGTTTTGCCCGGGCAAGTCGTGGCCATGATGGGCGGTTCAGGGTCAGGTAAAACCACCTTATTACGCGCAGCCACAGGTCAACTTGTCGCACGCCACGGAACAATCACTTTATTTGGTCAAAATCTGGCTCATGCTGACCGCCCTCTTCTGCAGTCGCTTCGCCAACGTATGGGCGTTCTGTTTCAACAGGGCGCGCTCTTCACCGACTTAAATGTCTTTGAAAACGTCGCGTTTCCGCTGCGCGAACATCTCAATCTACCAGCTGCGCAACTCACCGAACGCGTACTCGACAAGCTCAGTGCTGTGGGATTACGTGCGGCCGCGCACTTAAAGGTCTCTGAAATTTCTGGCGGCATGGCGCGGCGCGTGGCGCTCGCACGCGCGGTGGTACTCGAACCAGAACTCGTTCTGTATGACGAGCCCTTTGCTGGTCTTGACCCGATCTCACTGGGCATCACGGCGCGTCTGATTCGCAGCCTGTCTGACCGACTGGGTTGCGCTTCGGTGGTCATCACCCATGATATTGCCGAGTCCTTTGCTATTGCCGACCACGTCTATTTGGTCGGTCAGGGCGAACTCAAGGCGCACGGCACACCGACGACGCTCGCGGCCTCGCCTGACCCCTACGTACAACAATTTATACACGGACAAGCCGATGGCCCAGTCGCCTTCGACTATCCCGTTACCCCGGCCTTTAAAGCCTGGCTTGCACGTACAGGCGCCCAACCATGAACCGTCTTAAATTTTTAGGCAGGCTTGGCGAAAGTGCGCGTCTGCGCCTGACCGGACTCGGACTATTTACACGATTCTTTTTCATGCTTGTACAGCGTAGTGGCATCGTATTCAAGCGCCCACGCCTGGTATCTCAGCAGGTTCACTTTATCGGTAATTTCTCATTGCTGATTATCATTGTCTCGGGTTTGTTCGTTGGCTTTGTATTGGGGTTACAAGGGTATTACACCCTAAACCGCTATGGCTCAGAAGAGGCGCTTGGTTTGCTCGTGGCACTCTCGTTAACGCGCGAGCTTGGTCCCGTCATCACGGCCCTGCTCTTCGCCGGACGAGCAGGTACTTCGCTCACGGCTGAAATCGGGCTCATGAAGGCCGGCGAGCAATTAGCCGCAATGGAAGTCATGGCAGTCGACCCCATACGCCGAGTCTTTGTGCCCCGCTTTTGGGGAGGTATGATTGCGATGCCGGTTTTGGCAGCCGTGTTCTCCATGGTCGGTATTATCGGTGGCTGGATAGTCGGCGTTCTATTAATTGGCATCGACACGGGTGCCTTTTGGTCACAAATGCAAAACGGCGTCGATGTTTACAAAGACGTGCTCAACGGCGTGATAAAAAGTATGATCTTCGGAGTCGCCGTCACGCTTATCGCCCTATACGAAGGTTGGCAAGCAAGCCCCACCCCCGAAGGCGTGGCGCGTGCCACCACCCGCACGGTTGTGACTGGCTCTTTGGCGGTCTTAGGGCTTGATTTTCTACTGACTGCGCTGATGTTCAGCAATTAAAGGGTCAAATAATGTCGAACGAAAAAACAGACTGGTGGGTGGGGCTCTTTATTTTATTGGGCGGCGTCGCGCTATCCTTTCTGGCATTGCGAGCCGGTAACCTCAGCAGCTTCTCGTTTTCGCCCACCTACGCTTTGTCGGCAAAGTTCGATAACATCGGCGGTCTCAAAGTTCGTGCACCGGTAAAAAGCGCAGGGGTCGTGGTGGGGCGCGTGGCGAGTATCACTCTGGATGAGAAAACCTTTCAGGCGGTCGTGATCGTGCAAATAGAAAAGAATTTTCATTTTCCAAAAGATTCTTCGGCCAAAATTTTGACCTCAGGTTTATTGGGTGAGCAGTATATTGGCCTTGAGGCGGGCGGTGACGATAGTAATCTTGTCGCAGGCGCAACGATTCAATTCACTCAAAGTGCCATTGTGCTTGAAAGCCTGATTAGTCAATTTTTGTATTCGTCTGCTGAAAAACAAGGTACCCCCCAGGGCACTGAGTCAGCCTCCGCACCCAAACCACCAAAAGTCTCTCAATAACGGACGAGCACTATGCGTTCTCTTTTTTCTGCTCAACAGTTCGGTCTGGCGCTTTGCGCACTCGCCTTGGTAATGCTCTCGGGGTGCGCGACTCGCTCGGTTGGCCCAGCCAACCCCGCCGACCCTCTCGAGGCTTCAAATCGCGCAGTATTCGAGTTCAACGATGCAGTTGACCGTGCGGTATTAAAGCCAGTCGCACAAGCCTACGCTGCGGTCATACCGCAGCCCATTCGCACCTGTATTAACAACATCTTCCTCAATGTCGGTGACGTCTGGTCTTGGGTGAACAGCACGCTGCAAGGACGCCAAGTCGATGCGCTGAATACTTTTGGCCGCGTCTTGCTCAACTCAACGATGGGGCTTGGTGGTTGCCTAGACTTGGCAAGCCAAACTGGCGCTAAACGCATCCCGAATGATTTTGGCGTCACGTTGGGTGTCTGGGGATTTGACTCTGGACCCTACCTGGTACTGCCGATAATAGGCTCAGCGACCGTTAGAGACGGTACGGGACGGGCTGTTGACTTGTACGTGAATCAGGTGGGTTATGGCTCGTTGATCAACAACATCAATGTTCGTAATTCAATATATGGCCTCGAAGTCGTTGAACGCCGCGAAGCACTACTCGAGGTGACGAACACACTTGACCGCACTGCGCTCGATCGCTACAGCCTGATCCGTGATGCCTACTTGAAACGCCGCCAAGCGCAAGTGGGCGGCGCAACTGCTGAAGCCGAGAAACTGCCAAACTACGAAGACTACGGAGCCGAGCCCGCAGACGAGAAGGCTTTGGGGCTGACCCCAAAAAAATAAGGGTTTCGTTTTCAATACCAACACGCAGATATTTAGCCCAACGAAAGGATATGCTTCATGAAGCTTCGAATTGATTTATTTTTTAAGCTGCTCCTTTTGTGTGGGCTGCTGGGACTGAGCCATACCTCGCAAGCCCAGACCAAGCCTAACCCGAACGCGTCGCCAAACGACTTCGTGCAGCAGGTGGCTGATCAAGTGTTAACAGCGCTCAAGGCCGATAGCAGCGTGCGCGCCGGTAACACGACACGCGTGAATCAAATCGTGGACGACTTAATTTTGCCTAATGTCGATTTTGAAAAGACAACGCGCCTGGCTGCCGGCCGATATTGGCGGCAGGCAACGCCTGAACAACAGGCGGCTTTGGTCAAAGCGTTTCGGGGCACCTTGGGACGCGCTTACAGCGGGGCCTTCGCCCGCATTGATGAAGCCACCAGCGTAAAGGTCTTGCCCTTGCGTGTCGAGGCTGATGCCGCAGCAACCGACATCGTGGTCAAGTCACAGGTGACACAGCGCGCCAACACCCAACCGATTGGGCTGGATTACCGTCTTGAGAAGACACAACAAGGCTGGAAAATCTATGACCTGAACGTTGAAAATATTTGGTTGATTGAAAACTACCGCGGTCAGTTTGCCCAACAAATCAGTCAAACTGGTATTGATGGCCTGATTCAAGCGCTGAATCAACGCGCGCAACAATAAAGTTCAACGCGCGTAACAATAAAAACCCAAGGCCGTTATGTTTGCAGTGTCGATTGACAATGTTTCTAAGGTTTTCGCGCCTCGCGCTCTGGGCTGGCGCGGCCTGCTGCGCACGCCCACGGGGCCCGGCTTTCAAGCACTGACTGATGTCTCTTTAACGATTGAACATGGTGAGTTTTTTGCACTGCTTGGACCAAATGGTGCCGGAAAAACAACCCTCATCTCGGTCTTGGCGGGGCTGTGTCACGCTACCCAAGGGCGCGCCAGTGTGTGCGGTCATGACGTGGTCGATGATTATCAGGCCGCCAGGCGCTCGCTGGGCGTGGTCCCACAAGAGCTCGTGTACGACCCGTTTTTTACGGTCCGCGAAACCTTACGGATTCAATCCGGCTATTTTGGCTTTCGTCACAATGATGACTGGATTGACGAAATTTTGGCCAATTTGGGTCTCACCGACAAAGCCGACGAAAATATGCGTGCCTTGTCGGGCGGGATGAAGCGTCGGGTATTGGTAGCGCAAGCGTTAGTACACCGTCCACCTGTGATTGTGCTTGACGAGCCCACGGCAGGTGTGGATGTCGACTTGCGCCGCAGCCTTTGGGAATTCATCTCTCGACTCAACACTCAAGGCCACACCATTATTTTGACGACCCACTACCTTGAAGAAGCAGAGATGCTGTGCAACCGCACCGCGATGCTGAAGGGTGGGCGCATGATCGCGCTTGATACGACCAAAGCCCTGATTGCGCGCGCTGGCGGCAATCTCGAGCAGGCGTTTGTACAAATCATGAACGCCGAACCGGCGAAGTTTACTGAGGCGCAAGCGTGAGCGCGCCCCTTTTAAGCGCCCGCCCCGGCGCCGGCTCAGGATTCCCGACCCTGCTTGGCAAAGAATTGCTACGGTTCTGGAAAGTTGGTTTTCAGACAATTGCCGCGCCCGTCATCACAGCACTTTTGTATCTTGTGATTTTTGCTCAGGTGTTGCAAGATCGTATCCAAGTGTATGGCACTGTGCCGTACACGTCCTTTTTGATCCCAGGTCTCATGATGATGAGCATGTTGCAAAACGCCTTTGCAAACCCATCCTCGTCACTCATTCAAAGTCGCGTCACGGGAAATTTGGTCTTTGTTCTATTGCCACCCATATCCCACCGCGAATTTTTTAGCGCATACGTGCTGGCCGGAATCGTGCGCGGTATGGCTGTAGGAAGCTGCGTATGGCTGGTCTCCCTGTATTTCAGCTCAAAGCCAATTGCTTATCCTATTTGGGCGCTCGTTTTTGCGATTCTGTCCTGTGGAATTATGGCCATTTTGGGCCTCATTGCTGGGCTGACCTCCGAAAAATTTGATCAGCTCGCTGCTTTTCAAAATTTTCTGATTATGCCGGCTACTTTTTTGTCGGGCGTGTTCTATTCGGTGCACACTTTGCCGGCGTTTTGGCAGGCGGTATCTCACTGGAATCCGCTCTTTTACACCATTGATGGCTTTCGCTATGGTTTTTTTGGTGTTGCTGACGTGTCGCCCTGGCATAGCCTCGCCGTTGTAGCCGGAGTCTTTATCGTGTTCGCAGCTTTTGCCTTGCGTTTGTTAGGCCGGGGCTACAAGCTGCGTAGCTAAGTATTTGCCCTGCGCTTGGTGACAGCATTGGCTAGTCGCCCCAACAAACGAGGCTTGACCGCTCAGCAACCATAAAGTTGAAGGCCCATGCGCCTGGCTTTTTTTACTTCTCGTTAAAATAGTAAATATTCTAGAAATGTTGCCCGCTCAAGGACCTTACCGATCATGTTGCCTACCCCAGAAGATATTCGCACTTACATCGCCGCAGGCCTGGCCTGTGAGCACCTTGAGGTCAGCGGCGACGGCGCGCATTTTGAGGCGGTGATCGTCAGCAACGCCTTTGCGGGCAAACGCCTGATCGCCCGCCATCAGTTGGTGTACACCGCCTTAGGTGATCGCATGAAACAAGAAATCCATGCGCTCTCGATGCGCACCTTAACACCCGAAGAGTTCAACAAACCCGCCTGATGGATATCTTACGAATCACGGGTGGCAGTCGCTTGCAAGGTGAGGTCACTATTTCGGGTGCAAAAAATGCGGCGCTGCCGATTTTGTGCGCGGGTCTGCTGACAGCCGATACGATCACACTCACTAATGTTCCCGAGTTAAACGATATTGCGACCACCCTTAAGTTATTAGGCCAGATGGGGGTTCTCTGCACGCGCGACACTGACGGCACGGTCAATGTCACTGCCAATGCTGTCACAACGCTCGAAGCGCCCTACGAGCTTGTTAAAACCATGCGCGCTTCGATCTTGGTGCTGGGGCCCTTGCTTGCGCGGTTCGGTCAGGCTCGGGTCAGCCTTCCTGGTGGCTGTGCCATTGGTCAGCGCCCAGTAGACCAACACATTCACGGCCTGGCTGCCTTAGGTGCCGACATCCGCATCGAGCACGGTTTTGTTGTAGCGCGTGCCCAGCGCCTGAAGGGCGCTGTCATTCGCACCGACATGGTCACTGTCACGGGCACCGAAAACCTGCTGATGGCTGCCGTTTTAGCAGAAGGCCAAACTGTTTTAGAAAATGCCGCCCGTGAACCCGAGGTCGTTGATCTAGCCGAACTGTTAATCAAAATGGGTGCGCAGATTCAAGGTCATGGTACTGACCGTATTGTCATCGAAGGCGTCACGAGCCTGCACGGCGCCACACATCGGGTGATTCCTGATCGTATTGAAGCGGGTAGTTTTTTATGTGCCGTTGGAGCCGCCGGTGGCGAGATCACTTTACGTCACGTGGCGCCCGACACAATGGGTGCGACACTGTCTAAACTCCAAGAGGCTGGGGTGACACTCACGTGTGGTGCCGACTGGATTCGTGCGAGCATGAATCAGCGGCCTAAGCCCGTTGACTTTCGTACACACGAATACCCAGGCTTTGCCACCGACATGCAGGCGCAGGTGATGGCGCTCACCGCGTTGGCCGACGGCACCTCTGTGATCGCAGAAACGATTTTCGAAAATCGTTACATGCATGTACAAGAGCTGCTGCGCTTAGGCGCACGCATCGATATCGATGGCCACACTGCGGTGGTGCGTGGCGTAGCAAAACTGTCCGGAGCCACCGTCATGGCCACCGATTTGCGAGCCTCCGCCAGCCTAGTGATTGCTGGCTTAGCGGCCGAGGGTGAGACGGTCGTCGAACGCATTTATCATCTTGATCGCGGCTACGAGCACATGGAGCATAAGCTCAGGCAACTCGGCGCCAAGATCGAACGCATTTCAAGCAAGGATCTCTCATGAGCGCACCTGAGCCGCTTCGGCCTCTCACGATGGCCCTTTCAAAAGGGCGAATCTTTGAAGAAACACTGCCGCTACTCGCTGCAGCGGGCATTGAGGTTTCTGAACATCCTGAACAATCGCGCAAGCTCATCATCACAACCAGTCACCCTGGCTTGCGGTTAATTATTGTGCGGGCCTCTGACGTGCCAACCTACGTTGAGTACGGTGCCGCTGATCTAGGCATCGCGGGTAAAGATGTGCTCATCGAACACGCTGCCCAGCACCCGGGCGGGCTCTATCAACCGATTGATTTGAATATCGCGCGCTGTCGCCTGGCGGTCGCGGTGCGCAATGGCTTTGATTACGAGGCGGCGGTGCGCCAAGGGGCGCGCTTGCGAGTTGCCACAAAGTACACTCAAGCTGCACGTGAACACTTCGCCGCAAAAGGGGTATATGTCGACCTGATCAAGCTTTATGGCTCAATGGAGCTTGCCCCGTTAGTGGGTTTGGCCGATGCGATTGTCGACTTGGTTTCAACCGGCAACACCTTAAAAGCCAACGATTTAGTCGCGGTCGAAGACATCATGCCGATTTCATCGCGACTCGTGGTCAACCGTGCGTCGCTAAAAACCCGTCATGCGCAACTGCAGCCTCTTTTAGATGCCTTTGAACAGGCTAGTCACGCCTACGCGACCACTTAACGCCTACCGAGATTGACAACATGGCAATCATTTCACGCCTAGACTCGCGCGATTCAGACTTTAATGCGCAGCTTACAGCGCTCTTAGCGTTCGACGCCGAGCAAGATGAAGCGATCGATAGCGCTGCAGCGCGTATTCTTAAGCAAGTACGTGTTGAAGGCGATGCAGCACTAGTGCGTCTGACACGCGAGTTCGATCACGTACAAATCCAACAGGCCGCCGAGCTAGAGATCCCGCGCAGCGAGTGGCTCAAGGCCCTGGCCGAGCTACCGACGGCTCAGCGCCAGGCGCTCGAAGCGGCAGCCGAACGTGTGCGTGCGTATCACACGCACCAAGTACAAACGAGTTGGTCTTACACTGAGGCCGACGGCACGCGTTTAGGGCAACAGATTACCCCCCTCGACCGGGTAGGAGTCTATGTGCCCGGTGGCAAAGCTGCTTACCCCTCGTCGGTGCTCATGAACGCCATCCCAGCAAAAGTAGCAGGCGTGCCTGAAGTCGTCATGGTGACACCAACACCCGGTGGCCATCGTAACGCCATGGTGTTGGCAGCGGCAGCAATCGCAGGTGTTGACCGCTGCTTTGCGATAGGCGGCGCTCAGGCCATCGGTGCGCTTGCCTTTGGCACCGCTACAGTGCCGGCAGTCGATAAAATTGTGGGGCCCGGTAACGCCTATGTCGCCGCGGCAAAACGTCGAGTCTTTGGCACTGTTGGCATCGACATGATTGCGGGCCCAAGCGAAATCCTCATTATCTGCGATGGCAAAACGTCGCCAGACTGGATCGCGATGGATCTGTTCTCTCAAGCCGAACACGATGAGCTTGCCCAAGCGATCTTGTTATGCCCCGAAGCGCCTTACCTCGACGCAGTCGAACGCTCAATTGAGAAGCTCTTACCCACGATGCCACGTTCAGAGATCATCCGCGCCAGCTTGCGAGACCGGGGTGCTTTGATTCTGGTGCAGGATTTGAGCGAGGCTTGCGCGATCAGTAACCAGATCGCGCCTGAGCATCTTGAGGTGTCGGTAGAAGATCCTGAGGCTTGGCTGCCTCATTTGCGCCACGCAGGCGCGATTTTCATGGGGCAACATAGCTCTGAGTCACTTGGTGATTATTGTGCGGGGCCCAATCATGTGCTTCCGACCTCTCGTACTGCTCGGTTTTCTTCACCTTTGGGCGTCTATGACTTTCAAAAACGCTCAAGTTTGATCCACGTCTCTCAGTCCGGTGCCCAAACGCTGGGCAAAATTGCTGCTGAACTCGCGCTTGGCGAGGGTCTTCAAGCCCATGCAGCAAGCGCCACGTATCGGCTTACTTCACCAAGCAACAAGTAAGGCCAGCGGTCAAGCATCATTCATCACAACAATTCGCTCAGACCGCCCTACAATGCAGAGTCTGATGTTAAGAGCCTAAGCCATGCGTACCGCCGAAATTATCCGTAACACCAACGAAACCAAAATTCGTGTCGCAATCAATCTAGATGGCACCGGCCGCCAAAAACTCGACACAGGCGTGCCCTTCTTGGACCACATGCTTGACCAAATCGCTCGGCACGGTTTAATTGACCTTGAGGTACACGCCCAAGGCGATCTAGAGATTGATGCACACCACACTGTTGAAGACGTTGGCATCACGCTCGGGCAAGCCATTGCTAAAGCCGTGGGAGACAAGGCCGGTATTCGCCGTTACGGCCATGCTTATGTGCCGCTCGACGAGGCACTTTCGCGTGTCGTCATTGATTTTTCTGGTAGGCCTGGCTTGCAGTTTCACGTGCCCTTCACTCGTGCGCGCGTTGGTGATTTTGATGTTGATCTCACCATTGAATTTTTTCAAGGTCTGGTGAACCACGCCCTAATCACCATGCACATCGATAACCTGCGTGGTGTGAATGCGCATCACCAGTGCGAAACCATTTTCAAAGCAACCGGTCGTGCCTTGCGCATGGCGCTCGAACTCGATCCGCGTAGCGCTGGTGTCGTACCCTCAACAAAAGGTGTGCTTTAAGTCATGGCTTTGATCGCCATTGTTGACTATGGCATGGGCAACATCCACTCTGTCGAGCGGGCCTTGCGCCATGCCGCTCCCGAGGCAGACATCCGCTTGTGCAGCGAGGCGCGCGACATTCTGGCGGCCGACCGCGTGGTGTTTCCGGGACAAGGCGCAATGGCCGACTGCATCCGCACGCTTGATGAGGCTGGCTTACGCGAGGCGGTCTTGAGCGCGGCAAAAAGCAAGCCCTTACTCGGGGTATGTGTAGGCGAACAGATGTTGTTTGAGCGCAGTGAAGAAGGCAACACCACCAGCCTGGGCGTCTTTAAAGGTGAGGTGCGACGTTTTCGGGGCTCAGCCTTCTCTGCGGGCCCGCAACAGCTCAAAGTTCCACATATGGGCTGGAACCCGGTCAAACAAAACCGCGCGCATGCACTTTGGCAGGGCATCCCCGATTTAACCTCTTTTTATTTCGTCCACAGTTACTACGCCGTGCCTGCACAAGCTGAGCTGACAGTCGGACAAAGTAACTACGGAGGGCTCTTTACTTGCGCTGTTGCAGCCGATAATATCTTTGCCGTACAGTTTCATCCTGAAAAAAGTGCCGAATATGGTTTGCGTCTTTACCGTAATTTTGTAGACTGGAAACCTTGACATTTTCCTCTGCCTGATCCGGAAGAACTTTCATGCATTCCGTTAAACTCATTCCTTAACAAGACCCGCTCACCCTGGGTGCTTTGAACCTTACGTGACCACCCCATAATCACATGCTGCTCATTCCTGCAATTGATCTCAAAGACGGGCGCTGCGTCCGACTGCGCCAAGGCGACCTCGACGACGCAACCGTCTTCTCCGAAGACCCAACCGCCATGTCTAACCTCTGGCTTGACCGGGGCGCACGACGTCTGCACTTAGTTGACCTCAATGGCGCTGTAGCAGGCAAACCTAAAAACGAATCCGTAATTCGCGCAATCGTCGATTCTGTGGGCGCCGACATTCCGGTCCAGATTGGCGGCGGGATTCGCGACTTGGATACGATTGAGCGCTACCTTGATTTTGGGATCACATACGTCATCATCGGTACCGCTGCGGTCAAAAACCCTGGGTTTTTACACGACGCGTGTGGTGCGTTTCCGGGTAGCATCATCGTTGGCCTTGACGCCCGTGATGGCAAAGTTGCCACGGACGGCTGGAGCAAGCTCACCAAGCACGATGTACTTGATATGGCCAAAAAGTTTGAAGACTACGGTTGCGAAGCGATCATCTACACCGATATCGGCCGCGATGGCATGCTGACAGGCGTCAACATCGAGGCAACCGTACGACTCGCACAACATGTTCGAATCCCCGTCATCGCCTCGGGCGGTGTCACCGATATACGCGATATCGAAGCACTGTGCGCAGTCGAAGCCGAGGGCATTGAGGGCGCCATTTTAGGTCGTAGCATCTATGAGGGCACGCTTGATTTTGAAGCCGCCCAACTGCGCGCCGACGAACTCGCTCCATGAGCCAGATGGCCGCGCCGAGTTCGAGCAATAGCGGCCTGACCCGTCGAATCATCCCTTGTCTTGACGTGACGGCAGGCCGCGTTGTCAAAGGCGTGAACTTTGTTGATCTGATCGACGCTGGTGACCCAGTTGAAATTGCGCAACGCTACAACGAACAAGGCGCCGACGAGCTCACCTTTTTAGACATCACCGCCACCAGTGACGGGCGTGATTTGATTCTTTCAATCATCGAACAGGTTGCCTCGCAAGTTTTTATCCCTCTGACTGTAGGCGGGGGGGTACGTCAGGTCAGCGATGTGCAACGTCTGCTCAATGCTGGCGCCGATAAAGTGTCGATTAATAGTGCGGCCGTTGCCAACCCTGAACTCGTTCGCGCCGCTTCAAATTATCACGGCTCGCAATGCATTGTCGTAGCGATTGATGCGCGGCGTGTGGCAAACAGCACATCGACTGCCTGGGAGGTTTTTACCCACGGTGGTCGTCGCGGTACCGGTTTAGATGTGGTGGCCTGGGCGCGTCAAATGGCTGACTTTGGTGCAGGCGAACTGTTATTAACCAGCATGGATCGCGACGGCACCAAAGCAGGGTTCGACCTCGAACTCACCCGCCGCGTAGCCGACGCGGTCGCAATCCCAGTCATCGCCTCGGGTGGAGTTGGCAACTTACAGCATTTAGCCGATGGCGTGACCTTAGGCGGTGCAAGCGCAGTGCTGGCTGCCAGTATTTTTCACTATGGTGAGTTCACTGTGCGTCAGGCTAAAGACTTTATGGCAAGCCAAGGCATTGCTGTTAGGCGCAACAAATGACGACGAAGCCTCCTGTCTGGCTGGCCGACGTTACATTTGACGAAAAAGGGTTAATCCCTGCCATTTCGCAAGACGCCACAACTGGGCAAGTATTGATGGTGGCCTGGATGAACGCCGAGTCGCTGGCTGAAACGGTGCAAACAGGCCGTGCCGTGTTTTGGTCGCGTTCGCGTAACCGACTCTGGCGTAAGGGCGAAGAGTCGGGGCACGTGCAACGACTGGTTGAGCTCAGGCTCGATTGCGATGGTGATGTACTGTTACTAAAAGTCGAACAAATTGGCGAGATCGCTTGTCACACTGGGCGCGCGAGTTGTTTTTATCGACGCCTTGAACAAGACTCTGAGCTTCTGTCTTCGAAGTGGGTCAGCGTGGATCCTGTTCTCAAAGACCCTGAGCTCATTTATAAGTGACCGCCTCAACCATGACAGCCTCGACTTCAGACACCTTATCGACTCACGCACACGATTTCGTTTTGGCCAGAATCGCCGACATGCTGGCTACCCGTCTGCCCTCGCGCGGTGGCGATCCCGCGACGTCATATGTTGCAAAACTATTTTCGAAAGGGCCCGATGCAGCCTTAAAAAAAATAGGCGAAGAGGCCACCGAACTTGTAATGGCTGTCAAAGACCAAAATTCTGAACGAATCGTGGCAGAAACCGCTGATTTATGGTTTCATTGCCTCGTTGTATTAACCGAACACGGCCTGCGCCCCGAACAGGTGTTAGCTGAACTCGCTCGGCGCGAAGGCATATCTGGCCTTCAAGAGAAAGCTTCCCGTCAACCTTAAACGACTTCCTATGAGCGAAACCTGCCTCTTCTGCAAAATTGCCAAGGGTGAAATCCCTGCAAAAATCGTCTACGCTGATGACGATTGTGTGGTTTTTCATGACATTCATCCCGCGGCTCCAGTACATTTGCTCATGGTTCCGCGTCACCACGTCGTATCGATGCAAGACCTCAAACCCGATGATGCTGGTTGGTTAGGTAGAATACTCGTTAAGGTTCAAGACATTGCATTAACCAACGGCTGCAACCCAGGGCCTGAAGGCGGTTTTCGTCTCACCACGAATTCAGGCCTTGAGGGTGGTCAAGAAATTAAACACCTGCATTTTCATATCCTTGGTGGTAAACGCCCTTGGCAGGGCTTCACCCCCATCAAGAATTAATCCGGAGAGCGATCATGGGTAGTTTTAGTATTTGGCACTGGCTAATTGTTCTGGTTATCGTTGCACTGATTTTTGGCACTAAAAAGATCAGAAATATCGGCGCCGATTTAGGTGGTGCGGTGAAGGGGTTTAAAGAGGGCATGAAAGACCCCAACGCTAAAGAAGGCGAGGCCGCTGCAACAACTGAGGCCGCACCGGTTCAACGCGTTGCCACGGGCGAAACCATCGACGTGCAAGCAAAAGAAAAATCTAATACCCAGCCCGGTTCGCACTAATTATTTCCGCTAGTGTTTCTAGCTGAGTCTTTTTGGCACAACACACACCATGTTTGACGTCAGCTTTACAGAACTACTCGTGATCGGGGTCGTGGCCCTCGTCGTGATCGGACCTGAGCGCCTACCGAAGGTGGCTCGAACGCTGGGCTTGTTGGTGGGTCGCGCGCAGCGCTACGTCAACGATGTTAAAACTGACATCCAGCGTGAAGTCGAGCTCGATGAACTTCGCCAGTTAAAAAACCAAATGCAAGATGCGGCACAAAGCGTGCAATCGAGCTTGCAGAACACTGAGTCGGCACTGCGCAAGCCCCTTGAGTCACTCGAACAAGACGTTTCGGCGTTGAAACAGTCTTTCGCTGAAGCCGAGGTACAAGCCATGCTTGCGCCAGATCCGCTTGTATCCGCGACAGCCGAGCCAGAGCCTGTAGCGATCCCTTCGCCCGAACCAATTGTGGTGCCAGTGCCTGCAACTGCACCTGTCTCGATTCCAACCCAACTCGAACTTGGTGCCGTGGCACCTGCACCTGCACCTGCACCTGCAGCCGCTCCAACTCCTTCAGCGGTTCCAGTAACCGCCACGACTCACGCGCCCAACCAGACCTCGGTCGCCTCCACAACCCCGGGATCTGCATCTTGAGCTCTGACCGTTCTGACAACACGCCAAGCGGCGGTAACTCCGTGCCTGACCAAGACACCGGGCAAGCACCGGCCATGAACGAAAGTTTTATGTCCCATCTTATTGAGCTGCGAACGAGACTGTTACGCGCAGTTGGGACGGTGGTTGCTGTATTTGTCGTGTTGTTTATCTATCCCGGCGCTTCGGTGATCTATGACATCCTCGCGGCTCCGATGCTTGCCTCGCTTCCGCAAGGCACCCGCATGATCGCCACTGGCGTCATCACGCCTTTCATGGTGCCCATGAAAGTCACCATGATGGCCGCGTTTGTGGTGTCGCTGCCAATGGTGCTCTACCAAGTTTGGGCTTTTGTGGCACCGGGTTTATACAGACACGAGCAACGCTTAGCGCTTCCGTTGATCATTTCAAGTTCTTTGCTTTTTATTGGCGGAATGGCTTTTTGTTATTTTGTGGTTTTTAAGTCGGTTTTCACTTTTATTGCGTCTTTTGCACCGCAATCAATTACGCCAGCGCCAGATATCGAGGCCTATTTGAGCTTTGTCATGACTATGTTTTTAGCCTTTGGCGTGACCTTTGAGGTACCGGTAGCCGTGGTATTGTTAGTACGAATGGGGATTGTGACAGTTGAAAAACTTAAACAAGCTCGGGGCTACGTCGTCGTCGGCGCCTTTGTGATCGCCGCCGTTGTGACGCCTCCAGATGTTGTCAGCCAATTTTTACTGGCCGTACCCTTGTGTGTTCTTTACGAAGTTGGGATACTCGTCTCTCGTGGTGTCAAGCCCCGTAGTGCAGACCCTGCCGACACCGAGTCCTGATATTTGCATAGACTGGACGTGGTTTGCACAGTAAATATTTCTGTAACCCTTTATCCTCACTGCACCAGTGGTTACAAGAAAAATATCTCTTGTGACTAAATGTTTTAAGGTATATCTTTTTATCATTGGTTGACGTTTTTAGCTTCGGCTGAGTCGCTCAATACTAGTCAGATCGCACCTATTGTGGTTCGGTCGTCGGTACTTAAAGGGACCATCGTGCTCGCTCATCGTCTTAAACAGGCCCGCCTACGCGTGGGGTTGTCACAAGAAAAGCTCGGCAAACTCGCCGGCATTGACCCAATGTCGGCTAGTGCTCGTATGAACCAATACGAACGCGGTAAACATTCGCCTGACTATCAACTGATGTGTCGTGTTGCTGAAATACTCAATATGCCAGTCAGTTGGTTTTATACCGAAGACGAAGAGCTCGCGCGCCTGCAAGAAATCGTGTTTCATCTCGACGTGAATGTTCGCCGGCCTTTATTAGTGCAGGCCGAATCATTATTTGCTGCCAACCCGCCCGTAGCCAAGCACGTTGCCTCTGAGACCCCGTAGCCTAGCCTGGTGGCCTACCTAGGCTTGACCGGACGCTGTCCAAGCGCCAGAGTCAAGTTTTGGGTGCGGCCGTTTCGATAAATGCCTAGCTCAACCGCCTCTCCCGGCGCATACGCGGCGATTCGCGCCATCAGTCGCTGTGTGTCGTTAATCGGTTGACCAGCAATTGTTTGAACGATGTCGCCGACCTTGAGTCCGCCTTTCGCGCCTGGACCGTCTCGCATCAGACCAGCAATAATTACGCCCCCTGCTCGCTCCAGACCAAAGGCGCGCGCTAAGTCTGCGGTCATGTCTTGCGGCTCGATGCCAAGCCAACCTCGTTTAACAAAGCCAAACGCCACGATTTCATTCAAAACTTTTTGCGCAGCAACGGCGGGGATTGCAAAACCAATCCCTAGCGAGCCTCCTGATTTTGAATAGATCGCCGTGTTGATTCCAACCAGTCGTCCTTGCGTATCGATCAAAGCGCCGCCGGAGTTTCCTGGGTTGATTGCTGCATCAGTTTGGATGAAGTTTTCGTAAGTATTGATACCGAGCCCGCCTCGACCAAGTGCCGACACAATACCCATGGTGATTGTCTGACCCACACCAAAGGGATTGCCCACGGCCAGTACCACATCACCCACTTTGAGGGGCTCAAGCGCACTAACGCCCAACACGGGTAGCTGCGCCATTTCGATTTGTAACACCGCAAGGTCTGAGTCTGCGTCAACACCCAACACCTTGGCAATCGCTTGCCGCCCATCGGTGAGTGCCACCACGATTTCGTCTGCCCCTTCGATGACATGAAGGTTCGTCAACACCTGCCCATTCGCAGACACCACCACACCTGAGCCCAGACTAGTGGCTTGTTGTGTTTGATTAAACCCCGGCATTTGCTCAAAAAATTTACGCAGCATTGGGTCGGCAGTCATGGGTATGCGCGACACCGATACCCTTTTGGTGGTGTGAATATTGACCACGGCCGGCGCAGCAACAGCAACTGCCGCAGCGTAAGAACTTGGTGCCTGCGAGACAAGACTGTCAGGACTGCGCAATAATTCAGAAGTGACCGTCGGGCTGTTTAGTGGCGGTTTGAGCCGTAGCCAATCTGGGCGCAGTGTGGTCACAACAAATAAAACTGCTATACATATCGTTACCGCTTGAGAAAACAGCAACCAAAGACGACGCATAAGGTGCCCCGGAAAATGACGAAGACGGTTTCAACCCATACTTTAGGCCAGTGGCTAGCGCTGACCCTCGATACCGCAGCCTTCAAAGACTACTGCCCAAACGGTTTACAAGTTGAGGGCAAGGCGACCATTTCACATATTATCTCGGGCGTGACGGCAAGTCAGGCTTTAATTGACATCGCGATCACACGCCAGGCCGATGCCTTGCTTGTGCACCATGGCTGGTTTTGGAAGGGCGAAGACCCAAGGATATTGGGTACACGAAAGCGACGTCTTGCCTCAGTGCTCAAACACGACTTGAATTTGCTCGCCTATCACCTGCCCTTGGACGCGCATCCGGTGCTCGGCAACAACGCACAACTTGCGCGGGTACTGGGTTTCGTGGCTGAAGCGGTAACCGCCTCAAACGGCCTGCTTTGGTTTGGCTCAATGCCTGGTACCAACACCCTTGCAGAGGTGGCTGACCGGGTCGAACAGCGGCTAACCCGCACACCACTTGTAATAGGCGCTGAGGGGTTGCCGGTTCAACGGATCGCCTGGTGCACCGGTGCGGCACAAAGTATGCTTGGCCAGGCCATCGACGCTGGCGCGCAGGTGTTTATCACCGGCGAGGTATCTGAGCCCACCGTGCACTTAGCGCGCGAGGCGGGCGTCGGTTTTATTAGTGCAGGACACCACGCGACCGAGCGCTTTGGTGTTCAGGCACTCGGGCAAGCGATCGCTCAAGAGTTTGGCATCAGCGTCGACTTTGTCGATATTGACAACCCAGTCTGACACTGAAGTTACCTTTTTGTCACAAGAGCTGAACGCCCAAAAGCTGATGGCTTATCGCACTTTTTATGCACCAACAGGCATTAAAGGGACTTTTGGCGTACGTAAGCGCCTACTTCTTAAGTGAGTCCCTGATTTCTCGCAGCAGCTCAATCTCTTCCGGAGTCGCAGGCGCCTCAGCCGCCATATCCATTTTTGCTCGGGCGGTGTTAATCGCCTTCACCATAAAAAAGATCACAAACGCAAGTAAGACGAAGTTAATCACAATCGTTAAAAAGTTACCCCAGGCAAACAAGTTCGCCCCGGCTTTTGTTAAGTCGGCGTAAGTCTCTGCGCCCGCGTATTGCGCGGGGCGCGACAGCACAACGTACTTATTGCTAAAGTCAACCGACCCCCCCACCAGAAAATTGACGATTGGCATGACAATGTCCTTGACCAGCGAATCAACGATTTTGCCAAAAGCCGCTCCGACGATCACACCAACTGCTAAATCAACAACGTTACCGCGTAGAGCAAACTGCTCAAATTCTTTGAAAATTCCTTTCCCCTGCGCCATTTCTGATTTCTCCCATAGAAAGTACCGGTACGGTCGGGCTATAATAAGCGGCTAATTCGTTTGCAACAAGATGAACGGTGTTTGTTGGGTAATGACTGCCAGGCGGCGTTAATAAAGAGGTAAGGTCGCCATTGCAACAACAAGGATAGGAAGATGAGTCAGGATTCAGTTATGCATGACGACGACGGTGCGGTTCCGGCCACACTCCCGTCAGACCCTTCACGCCGTCTCTGGATCGGCGCAACCTGTGCAATGGGCGGGGCAGCAGGCTTAGCTGCCGTCGTGCCATTGGTCAGCACTTTCGCCCCCTCTGATCGTGCTCGCGCGGCAGGTGCCCCCGTTGAAGTCGACATCAGTACGCTGGCTCCCGGCGAAATGCGCACTGTTGAATGGCGCGGTAAACCCGTTTGGCTCATTCGCCGAACCAAAGAACAACTCGACTCACTCAAGCAAAACGCTGGTGAACTCGCGGATCCAAATTCAACGCGTGCAGGCTACACCCCTGCCTACGCAAAAAACGAGTGGCGCTCACGTAAACAAGAGCTTTTCGTTGCTGTTGGCATCTGCACGCACTTAGGCTGCTCACCTTCTCCAAAGTTTGCTACAGGTGCACAGCCAAGTCTGCCGTCTAACTGGGACGGCGGCTTTCTTTGCCCTTGCCATGGGTCAACCTTCGATATGGCCGGCCGCGTGTTTAAAAACAAACCCGCCCCCGACAATCTCGAGGTTCCGCCTTACCAGTATTTAAGCGACACCCGTATTGTTGTCGGGGTTGACGAGAACAACAAGGCCTAACCCGCTTTGTTGCCCGATCCTAACAACATGACACTGAACAAGTAAAGGAGCCGTTTCATGGCTGGCGAAAAAACCGTCGAAACGACCGGATTATTAGGTTGGATAGACCAGCGTTTCCCTTTGACATCAACGTACAAAGCGCACCTGTCAGAGTATTACGCACCCAAGAATTTCAACTTTTGGTATTTTTTTGGCGCACTGTCGTTAGTTGTGCTCGTTCTTCAGATCGTGACGGGTATTTTTCTGGTCATGCACTACAAACCAGATGCGCAATTCGCGTTTCAATCTGTCGAATACATTATGCGCGAAGTGCCGGGCGGTTGGTTCGTACGCTATATGCACTCAACCGGCGCCTCAATGTTTTTTGTGGTGGTGTACCTACACATGGTTCGGGCGTTGATTTATGGCTCGTACCGTAAGCCTCGCGAACTTGTCTGGATCTTTGGCGTTGGCATCTTCTTATGTCTGATGGGCGAAGCATTTTTTGGTTATTTGCTGCCTTGGGGCCAAATGTCGTTCTGGGGCGCCCAAGTGATCGTGAACTTGTTCTCAGCCATTCCCTTTATCGGCCCTGAACTTTCAATCTGGATCCGTGGCGACTACGTCGTTTCAGATGCCACCTTAAACCGCTTCTTTGCCTTCCATGTCATTGCCATTCCGCTAGTGTTACTCGGACTAGTGGTGGCGCATGTCATCGCGTTGCACGAAGTGGGTTCGAACAACCCCGATGGTGTTGACATCAAAGCTAAAAAAGACAGACTGGGCCGGCCCCTGGATGGCATCCCCTTTCATCCTTACTACACCGTGCACGACATCATGGGCCTTGTCGGGTTTCTGATCATCTTTATGGCAATTGTGTTTTTCGCACCAGAAATGGGCGGGTATTTTCTTGAGTTCAACAACTTTATCCCTGCTGATCCACTGAAAACGCCTTTGCACATCGCACCGGTGTGGTACTTCACCCCGTTTTATTCGATGTTACGTGCAACCACCGACGATTTCACCTGGGTGTTAGCAGGCGCTGCGGCGCTGGGCGCGCTCGTGATGTTTGTGCGTGGCAAAGGCCTCTTAAAGTTGATCGTGCCCGTCGCGTTAATCGGTGTTGCAGTCCTGCTACGTCTGATCGACGCCAAGTTCTGGGGTGTGGTGGCAATGGGTGGTGCGGTCGTGCTTCTGTTCTTCCTGCCTTGGCTAGACTACAGTCCTGTCAAATCGATACGTTACCGCCCAAGCTGGCACAAAACACTTTACGGCATCTTCTTTGCTAATTTCGTTGTTTTAGGCTATCTCGGTACGCAAGCGCCTACAGACCTCTTTAACCTGCTCTCGCAAATTGGCACGCTCATCTATCTGGGCTTCTTTTTCTTGATGCCGGTCTGGAGTCGTCTCGGAACTTTCAAAGCGGTCCCCGATCGCGTCACGTTCCACGCCCATTGAGCCTAACCTAATTTACGGAATGACCATGATCAAGAAGCTGCTTTGTGCTCTTGCCCTGTTGATCTCTTGCACTGGGGCTAACGCTTCAGGTGGTGAGTTTTTACTTGACCGCGCCCCTAACCGCATCAACGAACTCACCTCTCTGCAAAACGGCGCCAAGCTGTTTGTCAACTACTGCTTAAACTGTCATAGCGCTGCGTCGATGCGCTATAACAAGCTCAACGACATCGGCCTGACAGACGAACAAATTCGCACCAGCTTATTGTTTACAGGCGATAAAGTTGGTGACCTGATGATGGGTTCGGTCTCGGTCAAAGACGGCAAGCGCTGGTTTGGCGTCATGCCGCCTGATCTGTCAGTGATCGCGCGTGCACGGTCAACCAACGGTGGCCCCACTGGTTCAGACTACATCTATACCTACCTGCGCACTTTTTATCGCGACACCAGCAAACCAACTGGTTGGGATAATCTGGCCTACCCTGCAGCAGCCATGCCGCATGTGCTTTACGAGCGTCAGAGCCCACGCGAACTCACGACCATTGTTACCCACGAACACGAGGCACCGGGTGGCAAAGGTCACGCTGCCTGGGAGCGCGTTACTACAACTTACGATGCGCATGGCTATGCTTCAACAAAAACTGAAAAGCTTGAAAACTACCATGGCAAAGCAAGCACAGAGCACAAATTCAAAACGCTCGACGCCTCACGCACTTCGGCCTACGATAATGATATTGCTGATCTCACAGCCTTTATGAGTTGGATGTCAGAGCCAGTCCAGCAAAAACGCAAGCAAATTGGCGTGTTTGTTTTACTGTTTTTAGGCTTGTTCTTTGTCGTTGCGTGGCGCCTGAACGCATCGTTCTGGAAGCACGTTAAGTAAGTTGTACCCTGGGGCCAGCGTCTGCTTGACGCAGACGCTGGCCTTTCGCTTTTATTCGCATTCACTTTTAGGACGGAAATCCATCATGATGGTCCTCTACTCCGGAACCACCTGCCCCTTTTCACATCGCTGCCGTTTTGTGTTGTTTGAAAAAGGTATGGATTTTGAAATCCGTGATATTGACTTGTTCAACAAGCCAGAAGATATCGCTGTGATGAACCCATACGGTCAAGTTCCGATACTAGTTGAACGCGATTTAATCCTGTACGAATCAAACATCATCAATGAGTACATTGACGAGCGCTTTCCTCACCCACAGTTGATGCCTGCCGATCCTGTAATGCGAGCACGTACACGTTTGTTTTTATACAACTTTGAAAAAGAGTTGTTTATTCACGTTGCTTCGCTTGAAGACCGCGCTGTACGCGCCGACGAAAAGCGTATGAATGTTGCGCGCGCAGCAGTACGCGACCGGTTGTCTCAACTCGCCCCGTTACTGCTTAAAAATAAATACATGCTTGGCGAAGAGTTCTCGATGCTTGACGTCGCCATGGCGCCCCTGTTGTGGCGCCTTGACCACTATGGTATCGAGTTGCCAAAAACAGCGGCTCCAATTCAAAAGTATGGCGAACGTATTTTTTCGCGTCCTGCTTACATTGAAGCACTGACCCCCTCCGAAAAAGTGATGCGTCGTTAATCATCATCGCTATGGCAGAGACCTCAACCAAACCGTACATGATTCGTGCACTTCACGAATGGTGTACCGACAACGGATACACCCCGCAGATAGTGGTGCGCGTTGATCAAAACACGATGGTGCCACCCGCACACATCCGTGACGGTCAGATCACGCTCAACATTGGCATGATGGCAACCAAAGGTCTTGTCCTAGGCAATGACAGTATCGAGTTTCAGGCTCGCTTTAACGGCGTGACTGAAAATCTTTACATCCCTGTTGGCGCCGTAACCGCACTTTACGCACGCGAAACGGGTGCCGGCATGGGCTTTGAGGTAGAAGAGCCAAGTACAGATAATACCCCTGCGACCAATGCCTCTACAGCGGGTTTTGCTGCAGGTTCGAATGTACAAATCCCAGAGACTATTTCACCTACAGGTGCACCAAGTGCGGTCACCAGTGATACAAAACGGCCCACACTCACGATCGTCAAATAGCGGTCTGCGACACGCGAAAACATTTGTCAGAATTCATTTATAATCTGTCGCCTTGCAGTAGGTTATTACTAACACCAGACAGTACAAAATTGCCGGAGTAGCTCAGTTGGTAGAGCAGCTCACTTGTAATGAGAAGGTCGAGGGTTCGATTCCTTTCTCCGGCACCAGTTATCGCAAATGTCTCAAAGCGTAAATGCTCTGAGACATTTTTTTATAAAGTTATAGCTCCGATTGCCCACTAATAGCAACTTAAGTAGGCACCTAGGGCGTTGTTCTGGTCGTTTTCGCGAGCTTAGTCCAAGGTAAATCCGCGGGGTCAGCCGCCATCGGACCCGCCGCTTTTGCTACCAAAATGTGCGAGGC
>Ga0114958_10000101_pt1 | contig 68139 bp, 64 predicted proteins | sample C_130208_EF_Meta_FD_89577 | JGI IMG/M metagenome (GOLD analysis project Ga0114958, IMG submission 89577) | Freshwater microbial communities from Lake Croche, Canada to study carbon cycling - C_130208_EF_MetaG | ecosystem: Environmental > Aquatic > Freshwater > Lake | place: Lake Croche, Canada...
GCAGATTAAAATGATTCAGGATCAATTAAATAATCGACCGCGAAAACGATTAGGGTTTAAAACGCCCAACGAAGTATTTATGCAGTCCATAAAACGTGTTGCACTTCGTAAATGAATCCACCTTAATAAAAGAGGGGCAAATAGAATGTGACGCCCTTGAAGCAGGACATCTTAAAATTGCCCATCGAAAAAGTCGCGTAGATGCACTTAGAAATGAAGCGACAATACTTCAAAAAATATTTAAATATCCCGCCCAATTTATCGAAGCCAAAGACCTAAATCAAAATTATTTGGGAGGAAGCCAATCATTTGGTGCCCTACAAATACCAGATGCAATATCATTGCACCCACTAAAATTATCACTCGGCATGTTGAAGATGGCACGCAATGCTGGAGCAATAGTTTACAGTAATAGTCCAGTTTTAGAGATTAATAAAAACAATGAGCAATACTCATTAACAACACTCCATGGTAAATTAAACGCAAAAATAGTTGTTATTGCCACTAACGGTTACACCCCAGAGGCATTATCACCAACGCTAACAGATACCTTATTACCTGTTCTATCACATATCATCGTTACACGACCTCTAACCAACCACGAATTAAAATCTTCAGGCTTTTTGACTCAACACTTATTAACAGATACACGAAATCTTCTATACTATTGGAGACTGCTCCCGGACAATCGAATTCTTTTTGGTGGACGTGGTCAAATTTCTGACAGAAAACAAACACATCAGAAACAAAAGATTTTTTTATTGTCAGAACTAATCAGAAAATATCCTAGCCTTAAAGATGTTACAGTCGAATATGATTGGCATGGTTGGGTGTGTGTAACACGTGACTATCTTCCCCATATATATCATGCAAAAAATGACCGCACATTACTTTATGGTCTTGGATATCAAGGTAGCGGTGTCTCTATGAGTTTATACGCTGGGAAATTACTCGCAAATAGTATTGAAAGTAACATCCTCAATGCTATTCCGCATACTCACACCCCACTTAAGCCCTACCCGTTACATTCATTAATACGTATTCCACAAGCAGTCGCCTATCAATGGTATAAATTTCTTGATAATAAAGATTAAAAAATAAAATATGAATAATATAGGGATAAAAATTTTAATGCTTTTATTTTCAATATTGATTAAATTTAATGTTTTTGCGCAAAATTATCCACAAAAACCTGTTCGGCTAATAGTGCCCTACTCTCCCGGCGGACCAGTAGATATTGTAGGAAGAATCACAGCTCAAAAACTATCAGAGAAATATAATATACAATTTGTTGTTGATAATCGCGCTGGTGGTGGCGGTAATATTGCTCTTGAAATTGTAGCGCGCAGCTTCCCTGACGGATACACGTTACTAATGGGAGCTAATGGTACTAACGCAATCAACCCAAGCCTTTATAATAACCTAACTGTTGACCCCATCAAAGAATTAAGACCAATCACCATGGTAGCTTCTAGTTCTATGATTTTAGTTGCACATCCTTCGGCCACGTTTCAAACAGTCAAAGAGCTAATTAGTTTCGCAAAATTAAAGCCTGGAAATATTAATTTTGCATCATCTGGAAATGGATCTACAGCACATTTGTCAGGAGAGCTTTTTAAAAATTTAAGCGGCGTATCTATGATGCATATTCCATACAAGGGAGCTGGACCAGCTTTAGTAGATTTAGTTGCTGGACAAACCCAAATAATGTTTACTGGTTTGTCTTCTACAATTCCTTACATAAAAATAGGACGTCTAAAAGCAATAGCTGTATCAGGTGACACACGATCGCCTTTATTTCCGAACATACCAACAATTCAAGAGGAATTAAAAGATTACGAAGTTTTTACCTGGTATGGAGTTTTTTCACCTAGAAATACACGACCAGCAATAATTGAGAATCTTAATAAAACCTTATCAGTAATATTTAAGAGTCCAGATACGCAACAACAAATTACTGCGATTGGTGCAGAAACCAAAACTATGAGTGCTGTAGAGTTTGAAAATATAATTTTAGTTGAAGTGAAAAAGTGGAAAAAAGTTATATCGGACTCAAAAATAAAGCCTGATTAAGTGAATTGCTTAATCTCATAGACATTAAGCCATCAAGATGATTCGGCATGTTTTGATGGAATTGAGGGTGTCATTCTTAACGCCTAAGCGTCCTAAAAAAATAAAGCCTACAAAGAGAACCAAATGATCTAAACCTGTGATTTTGTTTGATCTTAGGTAAAAATCATTTTAGCTATACTTTTCATGACCATGATCTCGGTGCATAAGATCAGCACGAAATCAGCACTATATCCACGCTATTATGGATAGAATCTTAGTTTTTATTCGAATTAAAATTAGTTTCAATGAATTAGGCATGTGCATAAATAATTGCATGCGGATCTTTGAACTGATGAAACCTAAATCACCCGAGCAACTAAGGCTCGATCAACTCCGTGCCACCAGCAAACGGGCTAGCGATGCGGTCAAAATAGAACGTGAACGGCAAAAGGCGCAAAGTGCACAGCAAGCCCTACAAAAATTACGTATGCCTTCAAAATCCAATCAATCCACAGTCAAGTTTGCGTAGTGCTCTTGGGCAAGGATCGTGTCTAAGCGTATGCGCTCCCTATGCGCGACCTCTTCTAACTGCAGATCCAGATACCTGGGCTCATATCGCTCCAGCTGCTTGTGGCTCAAGTGCCAATAGGGATTTTTAGTATGCTCTTGTATGCTTAATTCCATCTCATGGCGTAAGTCCACGCTGAGCTTGCGTTTAAAGAATATGGCATCATGCACATTAGCGATTGGGCAGCGGTCATGCTCTAGGGCCACTGCACGTACAATATCCATGACTTCTGTCTCATCGTGCTGATACAAGTAGGCCAGGATCTTGGACTTACTGGGTCTACCACTAGGGGTTTGCAGATACGGCCTTTTAAGCAAGTCCCTACGCTGCGCTTTGACCAATTCAAAAAGATAGGCGTCTAAAACACCCTGCTCTTTGATAAAGGCTTGGACGGTGGCATCTGCCAAGAATCGATCCCTGTCTGCACCGTTCTTGAGTATTTCTACAAGCGCAGGGTTGGTCCATCCACCAGCAACGTTTTGCCAACCCTTGGTGTTTTGTCTAGCACCAAAGCTGATGGCTGTGAATGCTTGTTTGAGCAGCTTGGGCCGCAGCTCCTTGGGCACGGGACTCTTGTTATCAAAGGTAAAGTAGCGCACCGTAGCCATGAAGTCAGCCTTATCTTCTAGGAATCCAAGGGTTGCGCTAAACACACGGCGCACATCCTCACCCTGCCCCCGGCTATCGATATAGCTCTGCGCCTAACCCATCTTCCAGGAGACCACTCTGGAACGGATGTCATATTCCCAACAATTGCCCAATACGGCACGGCGAAGCTCTTTGTTGATATTTTGAATACTGACACCTTCGTAATACATTCGACCAAAAACACTGGGCTTTTTACGCTGCACGTAGTTGCCATCCATAACTTTGGCGATAGCCAATATGATGCGTGCTTGGCGTAGTGCTTGTTCTTTATTCTCTTTGGTGATGTGCTTGGACTCAGTGGTCAGCCACAGGATGTAACTGATGATTGACTCCACGTCTACGGGCACCAGATCAAATAATCGATCAAAATCTTGATCTTTAATCCTACGTTTCAGCTCAGGATACAGCAGATTCAAGAGCTGGTAGTTACTGTAATCATCCCCGCCAAGATAGGCATCTAATTCACGATCTGTGGTGGCTGCGCTCAATATCTTATCCTCAATGGCCAGTGTGTCTACCATGGTCACTAGGTCTGTTAACCGGCATTGGCTGACTCCACCTGTGAGATTGGATCCAAAGATCACGGGCTCAACCAAGCTCAAGCCACTCTCGCGAAGCCACCGGTGGAGGACCATTTTTTTGGGGCCGATTTGCCCACCTTCGTTGGTCAGCTTTTTGAGCGAGATCGTGAAAAGATCCAGCTTCCGTTGCATAGGGGTAGCTTCATGGTGCAGGCTTTTGAACAGCATAGTTTCCAGGACACGGATATATTTAGCCAGTGCCCTGTAGGCACTGTTGGAAGGCTTAGGAAAAGCCTTTTGCAGTGCGTCATAAACTGTGCTGTCGATGGTGATCTTGATCATCTGCTACTCCAAGTAGCCAGGATCAATCAGACCCCGGTATCCACAGATATTTATCATGAATACGCAGAGTATCAAGCTAACAGCAAAAAGTCATGCGCTTATAGTAATTAACAGCTTCTAGTTATCTAGCACATGAGTTGAAATAACTCGATTGCTGGGTCATTGAACTAGTCGAGGAGTAGAGAAGCAAGTCCTCCATCCGATTCAAATTTAAATTTTCATTAAAGATATCAATCCAACTTTAATTTCGCATCTTGGATAACTTTGGCCCACTTCTGGCGTTCTGAAAGAATGTGCGCTTTGAATTGCTCAGGTGTACCACCCGCAGCTTCTATACCCTCTTTAAATAAGTAAACCTTGGTATCTTCAGATCGCAGCACCTTGAGTAACGCTGTATTCAGTGCGAGGACAATTACTTTTGGGGTATTAGCTGGTGCCAAAACACCCCACCAACCAGTAGCCTCGTACCCTGGCAGTCCTGATTCAGAGATGGTTGGAATATCAGGTAGAACAGTGGATCTGTTTGAGCTAGTAAGGGCTATTGCTCGTAGTTTTCCAATACGCACTTGGCTTAGTGCAGGTGGTAGTGTTGAGAAGATCATTTGTACCTCACCTGCAAGTAATGCCGTTGAAGCCGGACCTGTTCCACGGTAAGGCACGTGCATGATCTCAACATTTGCACGGAGTTTAAATAACTCTCCAGCTAAGTGGCTATTACCACCGGCACCCACTGAAGCGAAGTTTAATTGCCTTGGATTTGCCTTCGCTAATCCAATCAACTCCCGAACAGTAGTAGCGGCCACTGCAGGATGGATGACTAGTAAATTTGGTGCAACTGCTGCAAGTGTTACTGCACTAAAATCACGTTCACTATCATAGGGAAGATTCTTGTAAATCACTGGATTTATTGCATGTCCTGTACCACTAAGCATAAATGTATGACCATCGGGGGGCGCTTTAGCTGTCAATTCTGTCGCAATGATCCCGTGAGCACCAGCTCGATTATCAACAATGACTTGTTGACGTAATACATCACCTAATCGTACAGCAATTACTCGTGCAATAAAATCATTACCACCACCTGGCGGATAAGGAACTATAAATCTAAGCGGTTTGTTAGGATATGGAACAGTTAGTGAATTATTTTCTGCCCAACTAGCAGTATTGAAAAAGATAATAATTAGTAAGATGAATCGAATGCTTGTCATGTCCGTCTTTGTATCCTAGCTTATATTCAGCTATTAATTTTATTGAACTTTAATAACGACTTTACCCACCATTGCGTTCGTTTCAACATATTCCTTAGCGCTAGGAAGATCCATGAAATCAAAAATTCGATCTACAACAGGTGAAATCCTACCATCAACGATCGCTGGTAAAATTTCTTGAGCAAATCCTTTTGTGGTTTGATATCGTTGATCGGGCTTAAGTTTTGCGTTAGAAATCCCAAATATCTGTAGTCTATTAATATGGGTAAGCGATAAATCTATGCCAGACTCATACATTCCATCAACGTAACCGACTATGCTAACTCTGCCTTCAAATGCAAGTGAACGTAGAATTTCAGGAAATGCAATCCCACCAGAAATATTAACTGCAAGGTTAGCACCCCTACCCTGAGTCACTTCCATTACGGCATTATAAAAATGCGCGTCTCTAGAATTAACTCCTACATTGAGACCAATACTCTTTAGCCTTTCCAACTTATCAGCTGATCCAGTAATACCTATAGTTTGTGCACCAAGAACCTTTGCAGTGAGAATTGAAGCCACACCAACCCCAGAGGAAGCACCTGTTACCAATAGCCATTCATCGGCTTTCAGCTTCCCATAGCGTACAATAGCCTCATAAGCTGTAATAAAGGTAGAAGGTATTGCAGCAGCCTCCTCCCAAGTAAGCCTCTCAGGAAATGGCAAAATCTGACCTTCATACATTAGCGCATATTCGGCAAATGCACCCCTTGTCCTGCCCATCACACGATCCCCAATTTCCCACCCTGTAACACCATCACCAATTGCTTCTATTGTTCCAGAAGACTCTGTTCCACCAAGTTTTTCAGGTCCCCCATGCACTGCACCTCCGACTATAAGTTCTCCTCTATTCAGTGATGCCGCATGCACTCGAACTAATACTTCGCCTGATCTGGGCTCTGGAATTGGAATTTCTCTCATTTCCAGCGTAGCCATATGATTGTTTGTAACGATCCAGAATGATTTCATTCAATTTCCATTTGTAGACCTTGTATTGGCCTCAGATTGCATCAATAAAATATATAATTTCGTAACTGTATTTTTTCAAAATTAATTTCATTTAGTCAAGTGTAATGCCTGTTTTCTTTTGAACATTTCGCCATTTTATAAGATCATCTCGCAGTCGGCGAGTAACTTCTTCAGGGGTGCTTTTAATTACTTCGGCACCTAATCTGTCGAATGAGTCACGGGTAGTTGGTAAATCTAAAACTTTAATTAATGCAGTGTAAACTTTTTGTACAATATCCTTAGGTGTGGCAGATGGTAGAAAAATCCCCGTATAGGTTGAGGCTTCAAAATCATTAACTCCGGACTCTGCCATTGTTGGGACATTAGGCATCACATGTGAACGCTTAGCCGAAATAACCGCAAGCGGACGTAGCTTGCCGGTTCTCACGTAGGCAAGTGAAGTAGAAACTTGTTCAAAAATGCAATGGGTCTGACCACTCATCAAATCAATAATCGCGGGTCCACCGCCTTTATATGGAACATGCGTTAACTTCACACGTGAAATAATTTGAAATAATTCGCCAGTCAAATGAGTATTACTTCCAGTTCCCGCTGAAGCCATCATCACTTGACCAGGCTTAGCTTTGACTAGAGCAATAAAATCACTCGCATTACGAACTGGCAAGGAGGGATGCACAACTAAAACTAGTGGCACATTGGTGATCAAAGATGTAGGCATAAAATCACGCAATGAGTCATATGTTAGCTTATTAGTAAATGCAGGATTTACAGCTAGTGAGCCGCTAGATCCTAGCAATAAGGTATAACCGTCTGGAAGCGATTTGGCGACAATCTCCGTTCCAATACGCCCCCCAGCACCTCCCCGATTATCAACCATTACCGACTGTCCTAAAATTTCTGTTAAACCAGGGGAAACAGTGCGAGCTGTAATATCAATATTACCACCAGGCGCAAAAGGAACCACTAAACGCAAGGCACGTTCTGGATAAACTGCAAATGCATTATGGGATAATAAGCAGCTTAAGCTAAAGCATACAATGATTAAATAGCCAGAAAAGAACAAACTCTTACTGATATTATTTGAAAATGCAGTCATTTAATTAATCACCAAAATATGAAGAAATGTATGAAAACCCCATGATCTTTTTTATAACAAGCGCCTACCTATGTGTTCATTTATTTGTTACATGAAGGTCTTCTAATTCAGAGAAGTTTGCATTTGTTCCCTGTCGATACGTAAACAGCGATTAGTCATCAGAAGATGCGTCAATGATTAAGGTTTCCAAGATTACCCACTGTTATGCCGAAAAGCGCCATTAGTTCAACAAGTGTGCCACGATCAGTCTATCTTAACCTTCGCCTTCTTAACTACCCCAGTCCACCGGACGATTTCTTCTACCACAAATCGGTGGTATTCCACAGGTGACTGGTAATCAATGTCGGCGCCTTCCTGATTAAGGCGCTTCTTTAAGTCTTCTATGCTGAGCACAGTTTTTACTTCCGTGCTCACACGCTCAACAATGGCGGCTGGCGTGCCCGCTGGGGCGAACATGCCCCACCACTGCACAGATTCAAAACCGGGCAATGTTTCCGCGATAACCGGTATATCGGGTACCTGCGGGTTGCGCTTTACGCTACCCACCCCTAGCAGGCGTAGGTTCCCAGCGCGGACGTGCGGCAAGTTTTGCACCAGCGTGCCGAACAAGGCTTGACTTTCGCCGCCGATTGTTGCCATCGCAGCCGGACCGCCGCCGCGATACTGAACGATGATGCCATCGATATTGGCCATCAGCTTGAATAGCTCTGATGCCAGATGGGTTGAAGTACCTACACCCGCCGCACCAAAATTAATTTGCTTCGGCTTCTGCTGGGCAAAGACGATGAACTCCTTCACCGATCGTGCGGGTACATTATTGTTGATCACCAACGAGTTGGGAGAAGTTCCGATACGCGCGATGGCGGTGAATGCTTTCAATGTGTCGAACGGCAGTTTTTGCAACGCTGGTAGCACCACATGCGGCGTAGAGATGAACATCAGCGTATAGCCGTCGGGCAACGCACGGGCCACGATATCGCTGCCAATGATGCCGCCTGCGCCACCGCGGTTATCAACGACCACCTGCACGTTAAGTCGCTCTGCGAGCTTGGCTGATACCAACCGCCCAACGATATCTGGGCTACCGCCAGGTGGGAAAGGCACCACCATGCGTATTGGCTTGGCGGGGTAGGCTTGTCCCGAAACGGTCGGTACTAAAACCACCATTAATGCCAACGCAACAATGGTGAGTGCGGAAACTCGCTTCATCATATTCATCTCCTTATTACCTAAGCGCTCTTCAATCGATCTTGAAAACTGCAGATTTGATAACCCGCTACGACCGTTTTTCGATCGCCATCTAATGGCCCTATGCCTCGGTAAATTGCTGCGCAATAGCACGAGCCATACAATGGTTGGAGCTACCTGCAATACCGGGAAAGACCATGCGGTTGGGCTGGATAGGATAATCTCCTTTAGGTTCTGCAAGTGCAAAGCCCAGCGTACAGGAAATTATCGCCATAAGCGTCCACAAAAGTGATTTGTGCAAAGTAATTTTTCCCCTTTAATAGCTACCATATTATGATTATGTATACAAAGGACAGCACATGCGTAGGCATTGTCCCGTTGGCAGTTGAAGGTTTGAGCGGCTAGCACAAATGATTATGCGGCCTTTTCGTGTTGAAGTATAGTAGTCCGTAGAGCGTGTAATAGCGCTAGAAAGTATTGTGCATGCGGAAAAGATATAGTTCTGATCCTAACCCATTTTCCTGGAAGCCATTAGCTAGAAAACGTAGGGTATGAAGCTAACACCAAAAAGTCATGCGCTTATAGTATTGTTATCTTATAGTTATCTAGCACAAGAGTTGAAATAACCCGATTGCCGGATAATTGATCTAATCTGTACATAGATCTAGATCCAGACAAGTCCTTCATCTTTTGAATCACACAGACATTAATCGAGTATATATCTTGATTATTGCTATGTATTCCTAATGCATTAGATAAATAACTGATGCAGACATACCAAGCATCTATAAAGGCCCAATCTAATAACCGCAGCCAAGTGGTCAAAACAGAGGTCCGTGCCATGAGTGTCATCGATGCACGCTGGTTGCTATGGGCGATCTATGGATTCCACAGCATCGTGTCCGGACCAGTTAAGGTCTAGTATTCACTGGTCAGCATGATCACCCAATGGGTACCATCCCAGCAGGCATACAGCTGCAAGCGTGCCAAGGGGAAATCCGTATAGGGAATCTCTTGTCGTGGGTGCTCATGTCCATTGCCATCTTCATAGATCATTAGTGCGATGTGTGAGCGCACTTCTACTTTAACCAGCACAAACCAATCATTAGTACCGATCTCGGATAAGTGGCTGGCAATCGCATCCATGATCCAATAACAAGCCGCACGTTCTGCTAGAAACTTAGTGCCATCAGTAAGCAGGTGTTTGGGGGTTAATCTGTAGTGTGCTGCGGTGCCCGTGAATTGGGCTAACTCTCTTGCATCTAGTCTTTTACGTCGCCTGTGATCCATATGTGATTCCCGTTGTCAAAGACACAGTGTTGTACCTTTTGACGAAATGGACAACCAAAGACCTGGTTGCTTATCGGGTTATCACGACGATCACAGTTGAGCTAAGTCAGCTTAATAAACACACTCAATCACATCGAGAAACTAGACTTGCAAGCGCCCTCCACTATTGCTCTGGCGGATTAAACAAGCAAAAACTCATCTACAGCACGTCGATTGTATGCTTTGGGTGCTTGTGTAGCTGGTTTAATGTCAATGCGCTGTAGACGTTTTGTACAAATATGCAGCTTGTAATCGATAAAAAATGTATGAAAAGTTACTTATTCATACATTTTACGGTTATCTGTTTGAAATCATTGATTGATTTTTTCACGAAAAATCTATCCACAGCCCCCCTGATTTTTTGCCTATTTTTATGAAAATCCTGTGGATAAGTAGGCCAGATTCCGGTTGTACTCTTCCAAAATTGATCACATAATGTGTGTAATTAGACAAGGGGGAATGAACAATATGGCACAAGCAAGGACACTGAGCTCAGAAGAACTTAGCCAATTGATAAGCTACATTGACACCCGTAAACATGCAGTGCGCAATCGGGCCATGATGTTGCTGACGCATTGGGCTTGCTTAAGGATTGGTGAGGTGTCAGCGCTACGCTGGTCAGATGTGATCTCCCATGAGGGACTGGTCAAAGATGAGATCAGGCTACTGGCATATATGACCAAAGGTCGACATGCTCGTACAGTGTTTGTTAACACTAAACTAAAGCGGGCATTGCAGGATTATGCAGATAGCGCCCGTTGTGTGGACAGGGATTATCCGTTCTTTGCCACGCAGAAGTCGGTAAAGTCAGGATTTAGTGCCAACACTTTGACACAGACATTTGCTCATTTATACCAAGGCGCCGGGTTGGAAGGTGCAAGTAGCCACAGCGGACGGAGGACATTTTTAACATCCCTAGCCAACAAAGGCACTGCAATACACATCCTAAAGAGTTTGGCTGGTCATCGCAGCATAACCACAACCGCTGCCTATCTCTACAGTAGCCCAAGCCAGTTGAAGGCTGCGGTGGAGATGGTTTGATTTAGGGTCCTTTCTGACTATCCCAGGCTACGCGGGGAAAACTTAAAGCACTCATACCTACTAAATTTTAGATCCACTCAATTTCAAACCAGTATCTTCCAAGACTTTTCCCCACTTTAATATCTCTGATTTTATGTGTGCGGAAAATTGTAATGGGCTCGATCCAACAGCAGTTGAGCCGTCTGCTGCTAATCGCTGAATGACATCGGGTGATTTAATCGCATCAATAATTCCAGCGCTTAATTTCTGTACAATTGCTGTAGGCACTTTAGCGTTAGTTACAACTCCATACCACTGATCGACTTCATAACCTGGCAAGCCTGACTCAGCCACAGTTGGAATGTCAGGTAAGGTTAGTGCACGGTGCTTAGCGGTAATTGCTACAAGACGAGCACGCCCTGAAGCGATATGCGGGCGCAAACTAATCAAGGAAGCAAAACCAATTTGCATCTCTCCAGCAACAGTGGCACTGACTGCGGGAGCAGCCCCTTTATATGCTACATGTGCTAATTTTATACCCGCCATATGCGCTACCATCTCCCAACCAAGGTGGGAGACACTGGCCCTGCCACCAGTGCCATAATGCAACTTACCTGGGTTTGCTCGCGCATAAGCAAGCAGCTCTTTAAAAGAGCTCACGGGCACGGATGGATGATGATAAATCACATAAAATAAAGAGGTGAGTTGCGATAAAGGCGCCATCATTCGTGTAATATCATATGGCCAATTTGGCATCGCCAATGAATTAATTGTATGGGTAGCAGTAATGATCATAAGCGTATAACCATCGGGGGTGGCCTTAGACATATGCTCATAAGCAATAGCGCCAGAGGCGCCTGCACGATTATCTACAACCACCTGCTGCCCCCAAGCCAATGTCAGCTTGTTCGCAATTGCCCGTGATGTAGCATCTACTCCACCACCTACAGCTGTTGCAGTCAATAATCGAATAGGCTTGGTTGGATATTCAATATTTGATTGTGCTAAACTCTGCATTGGCAAGGTAATGCTTATGAGAAACCATAGAAAAATGAACAATAATATCAGTCGATACCGCAAAGCACTAATCTCCATTACCCCTCCCCCAAAAACTATATTTTTATTTATTCAGCTTTAATATTGCCGTCTCAGATAATTTGTTACCAACGTAATAGATTATTTTTTAATAACTATGCAAATTTTGAAATCTCCATACCACTGCCATGAATTCCTTGTGCTACCGCTGGATCAGTCCTCCAAAAGTTTTGACAGCACCTTCTTTTCGCACCTGATCCGGCACTCCATACTTGATAAGAAAATATTCAAAATTATTATTGTGCAATAAAATACGAAGCCTAATCACATCCATTACTTTGATGATACCTATCAAATATACAAGCGGCAAAAAACTGAGGATCAACGCCTTTCTCATAGACGGCTTTGAGGATTTACAAAGATCTCTGCTGTCACAAGGTTTCAAACGGAAATTTTAGTCTATTAGTTGCCGCTGACCCGTTTCAGATGCGCGACGAATGGCATCTAGCATACGATGACGGCGAACCGCATGCGCAAAATCTGCCTCTACCGCCGTACCAGCCCGTATGGCATGAGCAAACTGCACCCACATCTGTCCCACATCGTAAGATGGCCCTTGAGAGCGAATTGCTTCAGGCACCACTTTAAAGCGCTCCGGCACCGGCAACTCTTGCATAGCCTTATCGGCTTTCTGACCACCCATAATTCTACGTTTCACTTCTTGGCCAGCATCACCTCCACCAACCATCATTAGCGTGCCTTCTGTGCCATAAATTTCTAAGCGATATCCACTGCCATGAAACGGATGCACACCAAGACTCACATTCACTACTGCACCATTCTCAAGCCTACCAGATAGCATCACATTGTCTGGCGAAGTCACGTCTACATACTTCTGGGTGTCTAATTCGAACCATTGTGGTACTTGAGTACTCACCAGTGCTGAGACTTCTACAAGTTCACCCGCCACCATACACAAAGCATCAATCGAATGACCAAAGGTAATCGTTAAGGTATTAGCACCTAAGGTCACATCGCGCTGCCATGTTCGATCAGCAGGACGCGTTAACACTCCACTGCCCATATGGGTCATGTTGACCGATATAATTTTCCCAACATAGCCTTGTTGTACTAACTCGCGCATATATCGATAGGCAGGGGAAGCACGACGTTGCAAGCCCACCATAGTACGCACGTTTTTCAACCTTGCCAATGCCAACATTGCTTCGGCCTCTGCAGTATTAGCACCTAGCGGCCATTCACAATACACGTGTTTGCCTGCTTCTAATGCAGCCATTGTAATTTTATAATGTGCTGGCACACGCACCGCAACCAATGCTGCCTCTACTTGCTCATCAGCACCCATGACCTTTAGATCACTGTAAGCTTTTTCTACCCCATACTTTACTGATGCAGCCAGCGCAGTATGCGCATGCGCAGTACATACTGCATAGAGATTAACCTCTGGTACCCCTTGTAGCGCAGGTCCATGCGCATTTGGACCCCAGCGACCACCAGCGCCTATAAAAGCGACTCGCAATGGATTTAACTTAGGGTCTTTCTTGACATCAAGTATCGTCATGTAATTCTCCTATGGAATTAAAATATTTTTTTGACACCTTGAACTGATGTTATTTTATTGCCATGAGTAAAGAGAGCGTGCAGATCTTGTCACTGAAAAATGGTTTGTTGATTATGGATAAGATTTAGAATCTTTACTATGTGGCACAAATAAAATTCGAAATATATTAGATGCTTGATGCAATCAGCAAACTACAATTAACTTTCTCAGTCAAAATAGCGTCTGTTGTCCCACCCCACCAACGAAATGTTCTAGATACTCTTTTAGAATGACCTACTATAACTAAATCAATTGCCAAATCTGCTGCCATCTTAGCAATGACATCTACTGGCTCACCAATTTCTAAATGCTTAAAACAACTCAAATTTTTCTTCTTAAACTGCTCTTCACCATTTTCTAATTTACTTTGCATGGTTATCTTATTATTTTCGAAATCTTCATTGGAAATATCAACAGAAGATATCGCAAAATCACTTGCAAACATTATTGGGTTATGAGGCGGGTTAACCACAACAAGCAGATGAATCTCCGGTTCAATATGTTGGCATAAGCGAATACACTCCTTCAAAGCACCAAGACTTTCTTGAGATCCGTTATAGGCCACTAAAATACGTTTAAACATATTAAATGCCTTTCAAAGTAAAAGATTTAAAGAAATCACTTAAATCACGCGGGGTAATTACAAACTATTCGACTTTAATACCAGCAGACTTAATTACTTTAGCCCATTTATCTGTTTCATTTTGAATAAATAATAGATACTGCTCTGGCGAATTTCCTACAGGATCAGCCCCCTGCGATTGAAGATTCTTTCGAAAGTCTGGGGCATTAATTGCCCTAACCATATCACCGTTTAATTTTTCGACAATAACTCTTGGCGTCTTACTAGGGACAGCAACGCCAAACCAAGTTGTCACTTCATATCCAGGCACTCCACTCTCAGCAATTGTAGGTATTTCTGGAATTGCAGTCGCTCTTTTTGCCCCTGTTACTGCAATCGGTCTTAATTTACCATTACGAGCATGCAGTATCACACTTGGCATATTGCCAAAATAAAGTACATGCTGTCCTGCCAACAAATCAACTAAAGCAGGACCAGCACCTTTATATGGTATATGAACCATTTTAATTTTTGTCATATATTGTAATAGTTCGCCTGACAAATGCACAGTTGATCCATTGCCAGATGACCCATAGTTAATCTGACCAGGATGCTTTTGAGCAAATAAAATAAGTTCTTTTATATTCCTAGGAGGAAATGAAGGATGTACTACTGCTAGATTCTGAGCTTCTGCTACCAATGTTATAAAAGAAAAGTCTTTAATGGAATCAAAGGCTAGCTTCATTAATGCTGGATTAGTAGCATGACCAGGGGCATTCAGCACAATTGTATAACCATCCGGAACTGCTCTTGAAGCTAATTCAGTAGCAATGGCGGTATTTGCACCACCACGATTCTCAATAATAAACTGCTGACCGGTTATTTCAGTCATTTTTTGACCTAATAGACGCGCCACAATATCATTTGTTCCGCCAGGCGGAAAACCAACTAGAAAACGAACAGACTTACTAGGATAGTTTTGGGCAATAGCATTTGTTAAACCTAAAGAAGAAATTAATACAAAAAAAACAATATAAAACATATGCATGTTCTTTCCCCTAAATATTATTATATATTTTTAACTTTTAAAAAAATTAATATAACAAAATCATTTTTGCATCACGATCAACCTTATACCTCTTAATAATTTCAGTCTTCATCATTTCATGTAGCTGGTTGGGTATTTTAATTTTATTTTTTCCGCCCTCCATCGCTAAACGCTTCGTTGTTTATGGTAGTTTTTGTATTTTTGCAACTATAGCATTCAATTTATTGACGATTTGAATTGGAGTTTTTGCTGCAGTAGAACATGCCCACCATACAGTAGCTTCGAACCCAGGTATACCCGCTTCAATCCTTCATCGGGTCATAATGTAATTTTTTAACCACCGCAGGATTCATTGCGAATTCTGTAGAAGTCATCAATATTGTGTAATCATCTGAAACGGATTTAGTAACAAGTTCTGTTGCAATCATTCCCTCAGCACCAGCTCTATTATCAACAACGACTTGACGACTAATTCTTTCACTTAACAAACCACCAAAATATCTTGCCATAATATCATTACTACCACCTGGCGCTTGAGGCACAATGAGTCTAATAGATTTTGTGGGAAATGATTGTATAGCTTTAGTTGTATCTATATGAGCAGAAAAAGATGTGTTGCTGCAAGTTATTAAACTTATACATATAAAAAATTTAAATTTCAAATGGGTTAACTTTTGATTAAAATGTATTAAGATATTTATTTTTTACACAAGTAATCCCACAGTAAATTCGCACGTTTTGTTATAGGAAATATATCTTCAGCCAATATCAGGCGCTTCGCAATTGAATCTTGAGCAAATTTAAATACTAAATTTAGGTATTCATCTTTTGAAGCATAACGCTCTTCAATCGATAATCTAGGGTCTTTTCTATTTTCCCTATCAATTTTTGTTAACGAAAAAGCAAAAGTGGAACCTCGCATTTGCATTAAATCACCATCGCCACCTTGACTTGTATGCCTTATATTCCATCCGGTAAATGTTGCTAATGGGACTGCAATCTCCATAGGGATCAGACCGACAGTTTCATTTCCATCTGAATTAATAGCTGAAACATAAGTTTTATAATAATCACCCATTTTAACTGGATATTGAACAACTCCAACATTTACATCCCCCCCCGAAATCTAGACATCTTGTAGATCCTAATCGGGTGGGGAAAATTATTTGGGGTAACTTCCCAAAGTATTCAGCTAAAGAATAACTGTTAACCGCTGTTCCATTTGCAATCTGTGGTAAAGAATTTTCAGGCGGTAATATTCCATTAGTCACCCATTGGTTCAAGTTGTCTAAAATCGCTCGCATCAATGGTGAGTAATCAACTATATTAAACACGTTAGCACCTCGACCACCGGTATTTACATCAAAATCTGGTGGAGGTAGACTACCTGGAGAATGCTGAGTTCCTGCAAGCAGGTATTTTCTAGAAAAATTTAAGGGAAGAGAGTCAGCAAGACCTTTAATATCAGTATGACTGAGAGAAGCATCGCCTCTCCAATATTCTGAAGATGAATTTGTTGATATTATTTTAGGCTGATTGGATCTAGAAATTATTTTTTTAAATAATTCTAAGTCCTCAAAAGGAGGAAGTGATCCAACAGAGCTATTAGAGTTTAACGAAGCCTGACCAAACCGTATATTAAACTCACCTCTTCTAGATCCAGCAACATGTGGCCAAATTGCATCAAAAATTAATCGTCCAGATTCCTCTTGATCAAAACCGTGGAACATCATCTCTCTCAAAAATCGACCACTTTGAGAAACGCCAAAAGCGTATGCTCCATCTAAACCACCAGCACATGGATTACCTTCTGCAGCTAGTCCCCATCTTAAAAACTTTACTGTATCACGAACAGCTAAAAATCCAGCACCAATTAAAGATGGATTAGCAGACGGATAAATGACATCATAAATATATCCAGCTTTAAATCCACCTTTAATTGAAATATGTAATGAATCTGGAAAATAAAAATCACCTCTTTTTATAAAAATTTCAGTCGATTCCACATGCTGTCGATATGAAGCAGAGGATTCCGGATCATTTTCATCAACGCATTCAATGGGGATGTGACCTCTGTCAGCCAAAGGCAAGGTGTCGCAATTTTCATTAGGTCTCAATCTGCAACTTAAATACCCTTTAATATTGGGTACTTTAGGTACATCTAATGCCATCAAACCATTCTGACTGAGCACATCACTCTGCCATCCAACCCAAGCGACAGAATAACCCTCTCGCATCAAAAAACCATTTCCAAAGTCAGCCGATGTAGTTGGATCTGGAACACGAGGTGTACTATTGAACATCTCAATAGCAACTTTACGGCCACGGTTCGGAACGTCTAGTAGTAGTATCCCATTACCATGTTGCATTTCTACTGGTTTAAGAATATAAAAATCAGCAGAAAACTCTACCAGACCCTCTGGATTTCTAGGGGCTATTAAAATATCAGTTACACATCGATTGCCTTCTAATTCAGGATCAACTTGGAAATAAATAGTGCCAACTAACTTTTCATAAGCACCAGTATTCCCGAAAGACTGGCCCTCTAAAATAAGTTCTCTCTTTAATATTTTTAATATAGTTGACATTTTGAATAAATTAAATTTTTTCAATATAGTGTCTTAGACCATCATTTTTCCAGGATTTCTCATATATATCTCCTTAATACCGTCAGCAGCCCAACAAGCAAGAGTGCCGATAGTCTCTGTTGGACCTACAGCTGCGTTTTGAGGATACGCGCTACCTCCGACAACAAATAAATTAGGTACGTCCCATGACTGTAAATACTTATTAACAACACTGGTCGAAGGATCGTCACCCATAACTGCACCTCCAATGTTATGAGTACTTTGATAAGGAACAATACTGTATTTAGTTGGTATCGCATGTGCAGCGTATTTACTAGGTGCCATTGCCTTTGCAATTTCTAGGCACTTTTCATTCATAAAATGTAACATTTTTTGTTCATTTTGATGCCAATCAAAAGTCATCCTTAATAACGGCAATCCGTTTGAATCTCTATACGTTGGGTCGAGATCAAGATAGTGTTGGCGGTAACTCTGGCATGAGCCATGTATGCCAATACTAAAACTACGACGATAATTATGCGCTATAGCTTTTTTCCAAGCAGAGCCCCATCGCGGAGTCCCAGGTGGAACAGGTTTATTTTTAATTGGAGTGGCACCTGAACTTGAAACGGCAATATAGGCACTACCAACGAATCCAAGTTCAGAACGATCAAAAGCTTCACCATTAAAATCGTCAAGTTGTACGCTGGTCATGCCTCCTCCTATAAATGGATTAAACTCGCGGTCATCGTAGAACACTTGAACCTTACCACCAGTTTGGTAAGAGTAATTTCTACCTACAACACCATTACCAGTATGAACGTCATAAGGCTTACCAATATTGGATAATAACAACAAACGAGTATTATTAAAGCAATAAGTAGCCAGAATAACTAAGTTTGCAGGTTGAAATAATTGCTCACCTTTAGGATCAATATAAGTGACACCTGTAGCCTGCTTGCCAGTTGAATCGGTATTAACTTTAATCACATTACATAATGGCCTAAGTTCAAAATTACCTTTCTTAAGCAATGCCGGAAAAACAGCGGTTAGCGGATTAGCCTTTGCGCCCTGAGCGCATGCATGACTACTACAAAATCCACCGCGCTGACACTCGCCTAAAAATATTTTATATAAATTTACATAATCACGAGTCATTGCAGCTGCTGGCCCTGGGAACGGATGATATCCAAGTTCTACTGCAGCTTTCGCAAACAACGAACCTTGAGGTGTATTACGCGTTGGTGGATTTGGATATTCTCTGGATCTTTTCCCTTCAAAAGGATTGCCGCCATTTTGAATTTCTCCATTTAAATTACCAGCTTTACCGCCAACACCATAAATGTGCTCAAATTGATCATAATAAGGCTCAAGCTCCTCGTATGTTATCCCCCAGTCTTGGCTAGTGCAGTCCGCAGGGAAAAAATTCTTTCCATGCTTTTCTGTCATTCGACTACGTATTTCAAAATCATAAGGCAAGAATCGCCTTGCATTACAACCCCAATGCACAGCAGTACCTCCAACTACCTCTCCAGGTTTAAAAGATCCTAATTCCCTCATCGGTAAAGCAGTTTCATTAGTATTATTTCGGAATGTGATAGTTTCACGAGATAAGTTCTGGAAAATGTCACTATGCCGATCATATTTCAATTCGTCCTGGGTGTATGGTAGAACAAATTCATTTTGTGGCTCGATCATACGACCCCGTTCAAGGCATACTACGTTAAAACCCGCATTTACCAATTCCATACTCATAATAGAACCGGCTACGCCGCTACCAACAACTACAACATCCACTGCTTTAAGTTTAGTAGTAGATACCATTTGATTAACCTTTATTCTGCTTAATTAATATATGTTTTGCGTAACCTTGAGCGTCAACATCAGCACTTTTTTGTTGGATATCTAAGATACTAACCGGTTCAGCATGATACAGATCTGGGTTATCAATATGGTTAATATAAACACCAGAAGAAACTCCAGGAAAACCAAGAAGTTTCCAGCCAATTTTATTGCGATTACCACCATAAATAGGATCAGAAAAGAACCCTTCTTCAGTATTTTTCCAAAGAAGATCAAAAAATAATTTACCAGATAATGATGGTAACTTGACCACATCTTTTTCTAACTTACTTAATATTTCATCTATCAGGTTAGCATCTAAAAATTCAAATTGCTTATCATAATTTTTAATGCAAAATTGGTTGATCTCATAAATACCCACATGATAGATTTCCTGAGGAGTTAATCTAGACTGAAAACCTTGTTGAGCAGTTCCCTCTAACCATGGTCCGGATCTATAATTACGTCCGTGAGTTCCCCAAACGCTGCTTAACTGTTGATCTATATAACTACTCACACCAGCTTCCTTAGCGCCAGGTCCTAAATCATCTTCCGGTATTAATCTTTCAACAGCTGCATCAATAAAACGAACTTCTACATTTGTTAATGTATGAAAAACATTTGAGCAATTTTCATTGTTAGACACAGAAACTCCCCTAATAATAAAATTTATAATATTATTTAAATTTAATAAATAAAGTAATTATTGCATTGAATATATGGCAATCATAATCTTTTAATATCACAATAATCTAATAATATTTTAGATAATATATGCTATAAATTACTTTATAGTATATAAAAAATTTTTTAATTAAAAAAACTTATACATCTCAATTTAAAAAAATAAAAAGCATTAATAAAATTGAAAACAATCAGCATTGACGCAGCGCAGCAATGCTGATTGATATATAAGAGTATTTTTAATAAACACATGATAAAGATATCGTATATTACATAATACTAAACTATAAGTAAGAGATCACATAAAAGATTAACAAAAAAATCAAAAGAGACCATAACAACTGAATTTAGATTGTTTTATATAAATCGAATTTATAAACTAAATATTAGGGAGATTAAAAATGACTTTTCTCAATTCGTCCCTTATAGTTTTTTAGATATTAATATATCCATTGATTTTTATTCATATTTTACTAAAGATCAAAGTAATTTTTTTGCCTGACTATTTGGTTGGTTTGTATTAAAAAATGGTGTAATTTCTTTTAAAATTTTTTTACATTGGCGACAGTTTAATCGCACACCTAAACAACAGAATCCAAAATGTATTTAGTAGCATGTACAGAGGTACTTAAGAATTTATTTTTTTCATTTTAATATTCATTGACAAGAAAATTCTCTATAAAATTTATCTTGTTCTAGCCATTAACGCGGTAGGAATAAGTGCCAAAGAAAAAATTAATCCAACCATAAGAAAACTGTCCTGAAAACCAAGGGTAGAAGATTGTGCATGAATAATTCGACTTAAATAATTAATTGCATTACTTAATTGAATATCATCTGGCAGACCTGTTTGAGTTAATAAATTTTTTACATTACGTAACAATTCTGTAGTACTGGTATTAGCAGAGGTTTGAGTAGCTGTAAGAATATCGCTATGATAAAAGGTACGCCTATCAAGTGTCACCGACAATAGAGCAACACCAAAAGCTCCACCGAGTTGTCGTGAGAAATTAATCATACCAGCACCTTGAGAAAGATGCTCATCAGGTAGTGCTCGCATAGCCGCAAGATTTAAAGATGGCTTTATAATTGCTAAACCAACTCGAGATATCACTAATGCCCAAGCAATACTCCAAAAAGACATATTTGAGTTCACGTATGATAGCCAAAATGATGAAATACTAAAGCACAATAAACCAACTATCACCATTTTATAAGATTTAACGCGATCGCTGAGGTATCCAGCTATTGGCATAGTAATACCCATTAATATACCAGCTGGCATCAGGAGCAACCCGGCGGACAACGGGGTGAAATGCTGGATAGTTTGCACATATAATGGCACTAAATAGGTTGAGCCAAATAAACCCATACCAAAAATACAAGCTACAGAAGTTGCAGCAGAAAAAGTTAAATTATTAAAAATTTTAATATTAATTAGAGGCGTCTCTACATTTAATTCGTATTTGATAAAATACACCATCGATACTACTGCAATAGCAAGTAAAAGAATAATAGAGCTCGACTCCCAACCTTGACGCTGACCATTGGATAGACCAGTCAAACAACATCCAATAGATACAGTTATCAGGAAAAAACCGAACCAATCAAATGGCAATCGATCACCTGAATCTTCGCGTTCAGGTAGGAAGAAATTACCCATGAATAATGATAAGACACAAACTGGCAATGCAATATAAAAAATGTATCTCCAGTTGAAATTAGCTATGATGAGTCCGCCTAATGTAGGACCTAATGCTGGACCGAGTAAAACACTTAAACCAAAAAACCCCATTGCCATTCCCCGCTGCTCATGGGGAAATACTCGAAAAATGGTATACATTGCAAAAGGTTGTAATAGTCCAGCTATAGCACCTTGCGCAATTCGACTAAAAATTAATACTGTTTCATTTGGACTAGAACCGGCAAGAAGCAACGCACAAATAAAAATGCTGATTGCAACAATAAAAGTTTTTCTCTGACCAAAGCTTTGTATTAACCATGAATTAACAAGCATTCCAATAGTCATCGCCGCAAGTGCGCCTGTTGACAACCACTGCGCGCGGTCTTGACCAACTCCAAATGCACCCATAATATCCGGCAAGGCCACATTCACAATAGTTGTTGTTACCATTGCTGAAACTGTCCCAAGCATTACTGTGATGGTTGCAAACCAACGATAATTAGAACCAAATCGAACAAACAGATCGCTAGTTTTTTCCGGTTTCAATGTAAGCCTCTACCATCATTCCTGGACGTAAATTTAAATCATTCTCAAGCAGCTTTAACCTTAAAGGCAATCTCTGCGTAACTTTTGTAAAATTTCCACTGGGATTAGGATCAGGCAATAAAGCAAATCGATTTGTGGCAGCTTGGCCAATCTTATAAATTTCAGCATCAAATATACGACTTGGATATGCATCTACATAGATTTTCGCTTTCATACCAACCCTCAGATTAGCGACATCCGTTTCTTTTACATTGGCATCAACCCAAATTTTCTCTGGATCATGGAACATTAATATTCGCTGCCCAACTGAAACATGCTCTCCTTTTCTCACGAAGGTCATCACAACTCGACCATTTGATGGCGCAAAAAGTGATCGATCAAAAATTTCTATATCACGACGCTTTATTTCAGACCGGATCTCATCCGATTGCCTAGCAAGCACTAATAATTGCTGGCCAAACACAACACCTTGCTTACGACTACCCTCAGCAGACGACAACATGCCACGTACTACAGCAATTTCAGACTGCGCTTTGCGTAAGCGCTCTTGCGCAAGCAAATAAGCAACTCGAGAGTGCTCAATCTCTTGGATACTAATAAATTTTTCAATACTTTGTATGCGCTTATAATCAGATTCTGATTGCTTTAGCTGCTCCGCTAGGGACGCAGCTTCTGCTTGAGCCGCCACAAGCCGATTAGTTTCACTTTCAAAACGACCTAAAGTTTCCTGATCCACCTGAGTGATTTGCGAACGCATTGCTGACATATTACTTTCGATGCCAAGCAATTTGGCTTTCAATACTTCACGCTGCAATACCGCATCACGCTGATCAACTTGCGCAAGTATTTGATCTTTAACTACATCATCACCGGGAATAACATTTAACTCAGTGAGTAACCCGGCTACACGGCTAGAAATTGTTACAATTTCCCCGTCAATACGCGCATCATCAAGATAAACATGAATTGTACGTTGATAAAACCAATTTCCGGCCCAAACTATACTGATTATAAAAATAGTAAATAGCAGAATAAATTTTAGTTTCTTACTCGGATCACTCGACTTATTACTATCATTGTCATCATCTGAGATATTTGAGGTCATAGCAATATGAGACCCTAGTTATACTGCTGATAGGTGAATTTTTATTGAAATTAAATAATTACCTCAATCTTACACCTAAATAAGCAAATACCCCTGATATCGCAAATTACCTCGTAATGCGTTCATATTTTACGCTTTAAGTTTAGCTTTACAGATGAACCATCATATATATGTTGCATTGCATTAAATGCAATTGATAGCTAGATTACAACTTAAGTAATCAGTCTCGAAATCTATAGAAGAAGGCTAAAAAACTGTCCAGTATCAGTTAGAACGCATGGTAAAAGCGCCTTTACGGACGTAGTAGGTGTTTCTCTGACGCGTTATTAATCATAGCGCGGGTTAAATCGTTACTGATTAAGGCTTTAACATTTATATATAAGTATCTCTTGTTGGGACTATATTTGTTAAACATATGCCCCTTTTTTAATTTCTGGTCTGCAGTCCACATTTATTAAAAAATTTTCATTTATTTAAATCAAGTGGAAGATTTTATGCAAAAATTAACTCAGGCGTTGGAGGTAGAGGCGAAATCTGCAACTATTGCAACCACCACTATAAGTAGTCTCGATCTTGCTTCGCTTGAATCATTCTCAGTTTAAAACTTAAGCTCTCAGCGGCTGCTATCCTCTTGATTGATGTGCGGTACCAACCGTATTAGCAGTGCCAATCAACAAGGGCTCTTTAATCTTTATCGCTCACATCAACATCAAGCGCAGATCACGGCGAATCGCGGCTCTAGGAAAGCTGTCGCACCAGAAACGAGATATTTAGGGCCCCTTTAAAAAATAAAATCTTATACCTTGGATGTAACATTCACCCTAAAGGCCTAATAGCTGAACTCAAAATGGCTAAACCTCATTCCACCAACCTACAAATACTAACTTACTACCTCATTAATAAACGCTGTTGAGTGCATACCCGTCAAACAGTGCAATAATCCTTATGAAGCATACCTAGACCTGCAGCGCAAACTTCTGGAACGTATGACAATCTACTGGCGCACGCCCACGACTTACCCCGAAGGTCCAGGTCACTTCACTCACATAGAGATCGTTTTTGGAGTCCAGTGCCAGTCCATGCGGCGCGGCAAAGCTGCCGGGCGCAGCGCAATCCGCGGTGCCCCAGCGTGAAAGCAACTTGCCTTGAGGATCGAAAATGCTAAATCGAGCATGACGCATAGTAGTGACGGGGCCAAAGCTGTAGGAAGTATCGCCTTCATGCCACGCTAGCTCTGTGACATATACATTGCCCTTGGCGTCGAAAGCCAAATGGGTTGGGCGCTGCGTATCAGTCCATTGTTCAAGGAACTCACCATCTGGGCTGAAAATTTGGATGCGATCGATCTCGCGGTCGCATACGAATACCCGTCCATCGGCCGCACAGGCGATTCCGTGAGGCAGACGAAACTGACCAGGGCCATTACCTGGCTCTCCCCATGAGCGTTTTAATTGTCCGGTAGGCGAGAAAATATGCACACACGCATTGCCGTAGCCGTCTGAAATATAAATCTGCCCCTTAGAGCCAATGGCAATATTCGTCGGGCGGTTAAATGGTTGTCCAGCACGTAAGATTGAACCAGTTGTTTTACCGTCGTAACCAGTATCTGAGGGCGTATTCATCGCCCCCATTGTCATCAGTAATTTTCCTTCTCGGGTGTACTGGCGTACAGTGTGATTGCCATCGTCGGTGGCAAAAATGGTGCCGTTAGGAGCAACATATATGCCATGAGTACGCATGCTAAAGTCACCCTTACCCCAGGTGCGTTTGTAGTTGCCCTGACGGTCATAGATAATCACGGGGTTTTCACCACGGCACATCAGATATACATAGTCTTCCTGATCGACCGCAACACCCGCTACATCGCGATGCGCAAAGCCTTTGGGCAACTGCTCCCAGTTTTCCACAACCTTGTAGTTCACGCTATCGGCCATACTATCCCCCCTTTAGTAATCTTATTCAAATATTATAGAAGACGGAACGCTTTTGTACAATCAGTAGAAAAACCACAGCAACAACTCCTAGATCATAGTTTACCTAATTTAGGATCTCTAATAACACTACCCCATCCCCTATTATTTAATATTGCATATTTGTCCAGATGGTGTCACCAGCTGTCTGTAAGTTTCTGTGAGATAACGCGGCTCATGAGATCTGTTAGTCCTCCCGGAATCAAGGGGACCAGAATCCGTATGGGCTTAGAAGATTAAGCAGAACAAGCCCAAGCGGCAAAAATTACTAATGAAATAGTTACTGTATGGTATTTTAAAGTAGTCATTTATTTCCTCACATGCCTGTAAAAAAACGGCACGCTGTATTAATTATTATATGTGTACCTTACAAATAAAAAGCATACTCGCAATAGGAAATTACGGCTAGTTTTTATGGCAAGTAACTAAAATAGGATGTTTTTTAATTTTTGTGAGTCTAAATCTAGGCTTTTATGATATAAAACATATCAGTCGATGCATTAAGACTGAGTCGTTAACCAATTTAGCTAGGTATATTTTTTAATTTAGTAATAAATAAATTACCTGCACTAAATAGCAACTTAATCATCAGTTTAATTCAATTAATGATTACAATGATTTTGATAGACATAGTTTTTTTGGCTGGCAAATAGTAAAAGCAACAATGGGTCACAAAAGCCAATAGGAGAAGAAATGAATCTACTATTTCTACCAATACAAATCATATATCTTACTTTCTTAGTGGTTATTACCTACTCCACAACAATCTCTGCATACGCTGGTGAAGCAGTAGAACGTTATCCAAAACGTCCCATAAGAGTAGTTAACCCATATGCACCCGGCGGCATCACTGATATCGCTGTGCGCAATGTCACACCTTTAATCGCTCAAGCATGGGGGCAACAAATCGTTGTTGATAACCGACCTGGCGCTGGCACTAATATTGGCACTGAGATTGTTATTAGAGCCCAAGCAGACGGCTATACGCTACTAGCCAATACAGGCGCAATATCGACTAACCCTAGTTTTTATCCCAACTTACCCTTTAAGGCAACGCGTGACTTAAGACCGGTTGTGCTAATTGCAGAAACACCAGGGGCGCTAGCAATCCAATTAGGACTAAACATTAAAAACCTACATGATTTTATTAGTCTCGCCAAATTAAAACCTAATCAACTCACGCTAGCTTCAGCTGGCACCGGCACTTCAACTCATCTCGCCATTGAACTACTAAAATCAATGGCTAAAATCGATGTCATCCACATACCTTTTAAAGGTGGCGGCGGAGGTGTAGTTGGCGTCATAGGCGGACAATTAAGTGGAATAATGACGCCATTAACTTTGGTCTTCTCTCAACACCAAGCAGGCAAACTACGCGTCATAGGTGTTACCACTCCCAATCGCAGTCCCATTGCAATGGAAATACCTACATTCCATGAGAGCGGCGTTCAGGGATATGAAGCAACTTCGTGGATTGGTTTATTTGCTCCACGTGCTACACCTCATTTAATCATTAAAAAATGGAACGAAGAGGTAAACAGAGTCATTCGTGAAACGGATGTACAAGAGCGATTTAAATTGGCAGGATTGACAGGTCGAGGCGGTAGTGACCAAGAATTTGCAACATACTTTATAAAAGATACAGAACGGTGGGCATCCCTAATCAAGAAGTCAAATATATCGATAGCACCTTGAACTATCATGGCACATAAATTATTGACAAAGATCTACGTCAATGGCTCACTGGTATTGGGGTAAAGCCTGCGTATATTGAACTCGGCAGTCCTTGGGAAAAAGGTTTCTGCGAGAGCTTTAATAGCACGTTAAGGGATATCCTACTAGATTGGGAGCTCTTCTACAGTCTCGGAGAAACTAGCGTCATTGTCGATCAATGGGTCAAGCATTACAACCATGACAGACCAAATAGCGCTCTGAGTTACCGACCACCTGCGCCTCTAAGTAAAGTTCCTAATCTCATCCATAATCAACCAACCATGTTTCAGTGATAAGATATGTACACTCTCTTTACCCGCGGCACTAAACTAACATCAGTTCACTCTCAATCCGTTTTTGTTATATCAAAAAAGTTAGAAAACAAAGAATTTTAAATAGTGGACTATAAGTCTTTCAATAAAAATTGAACAACAAAAAATTAAAATAAAATCAATTGCAAAAAAATATTCCTTCAAAGATTAACAAAGCTATAATTTAGATACAATAAGTAATTATCTGATAAAGTTTAACAATACAATTATCTATCCACGCATTGAACTAAGATGCGTCACGGATTAAATATACAATCTGAATTATTCTAAATTATGGAAATATAAATTATGGATGCTACCAAAACATACGATCGATCCAAAGAGGATATTAGTAACATCATCTGGATGGAGCATATCAATACCACTGTACCAGATCAGATTATTGCGACACTTTTCTATATCACCGGATTAGGATTAACTCGAGATCCCTACATCATGACCGGATTAGAGAACATATGGGTCAATATTGGTAAAAGTCAAATACACATGCCAACACGAGAACCACAAATACTGCGTGGACATACTGCAATAGTCCAACCCAATAGGCAAGCTTTACTGAAACGACTTCTTCAAGTGAGTCAAAAATTAGAACATACAAAATTTAAATATAGCGAAAAAGATGATCATGTCGAAGTCACTTGTCCGTGGGGTAATGTAATTAAAGTATTCGAACCGAATAGAGAACGTTTTGGCAATATCAATATTGGCATTCCCTATGTTGAATTTAATGTTCCATTAGGCACTACTTCTGGCATTACTAAATTTTACAAACAAGTATTAAAAGCAAATTCGAATACTCATAATAATAACACTGGATCTTTTGCCCAAGTACTAGTAGGTCATAACCAAAATTTAATATTTAGAGAAACAAGCGAGCCATTGCCAGAATACGATGGGCATCACATTCAAATTTATGTGAGCAATTTCTCGGCGCCACATAGTTGGTTACTAAATCGGGGATTAATTACACAAGAAAGTGACCAATATCAATACAGATTCAAAGACATCATTGATCCTGATAGCAGCCAGTATTTATATACCATTGAACACGAAGTCCGAAGCATTACACATCCGCTATTTAATAGACCCTTAGTGAATCGGAATCCAGAGCAAACCAACAGAAACTATACGCCTGGCTACGATCCACAAAATCTTTATATGCCATTTCCAAATTAGGTTAATCATATCATGGAAAAAAAACATGTAGTCATTATAGGAGGATCGTTGGGCGGTTTATTTACTGCAAATTTACTTCGATCGATCGACTGGGAAGTTGATGTATACGAGCGTGTTGCCGATGATCTGGCTTCAAGAGGTGCAGGTATTGGCACCCATGATGAAATGTTTAAAACATTACGTCGGATCGGTATCTCAATAGATGAGACACTTGGCGTCAAAGTCAGCAACAGAATATTCTACGATAGCAACGGTAAAGTAATAGCTACAGCGGTATTGGATCGATACATGAGCTCTTGGGCCCGATTTTATCGTCCGCTAAAAGATTTACTACCAACCAGTAACTATCACTTTAATAAACAGTTTACTCATTATACCCAGTCATCTAACAAAATTACTGCACACTTCAATGACCACAGCGCAGTCGATGCAGACTTATTAATTGGTGCTGATGGCATATGGTCAGCTGTTAGAAACCAAATGTACCCTGACACAAAACCCCTATACGCTGGATACGTTGCTTGGCGAGGCATGGTTAACGAAGCAGATATCCCCAAGAATCTTGCAAATGAGATTTTCACAAAACATACCTTCTGCCTCCCAGAGGGTCAATATATGATTACTTATCCTGTACCCGGAGCGAACGATGATGTTCGTCCAGGCTTTAGACGCTGTAATTTTGTATGGTATCACCCACTAGGCTTAGAAAAACTATCGGATATGTGCACAGACGACCAAGGCAAATGCCACGGCATATCGATACCACACCACCTCATACGGGCAGATATTCTGTCTGAAATGAAAGCAACTGCACGCTCAATTTTTGCACCACAAATCGCAGACATTGTTGATCTCGTCAAACAACCATTCTTCCAATCCATATATGATTGCATACCGCCTACGATTACTGGCGACAAAATTGCTCTTGTTGGTGACGCCGCCTTTTTAGGTCGACCACACACAGGCATGGGCACGACTAAAGCAGCATTAGATGCAGAGTACTTAATTGATGCATTACTAACTAGCAAAGGAAATCTAACTGAAGCCCTGACCGACTACAATCAGGACCGATCTAGATTTGGCATGCGAGTCGTAGAGCGAGGCCGTTGGCTAGGCGCGCATTTGTCAGCACATTTAACAAAACCCAAAGATCAGCGCTCACCAGAAGAATTAGAACATCGCACACCTGAGGTTTCTATGCGTGAGTTTGGCGCTCATTTAAGTGATATACCTGAGTTATCTGCTATAGCGCGTAAGCACTAAAAAATGATCAAAAACGCGAATCAACTTGAAGTCATTATTATCGGCGGTTCAATCGGCGGTTTAATCACTGCAAATCTATTACGTAAATTAGGGGTAAACGTAGAGATATTTGAAAAGTCTGCAGATGATCTGGCTACAAGAGGCGCAGGTATCGGCACTCACGAAGAATTGTTTGAAGTTCTAGATCTCATTGATATCACGATCGATCAAAGTATTGGAATACCTATTACAGGTCGACAGTGCCTTGATCATCTGGGTAATAAAATTGCATACTATGATGCGCCACGAACGATGAGCGTGTGGTCAAGGTTGTATCATCCATTAAAAGAGAAATTTCCGGCCAGTCAATATCACTTTGACATGAACTTAAAGTGTATCGAACAAAATGGTAATGCGGTAACAGCGCTATTCACAAATGGGGAGAAATTCAGCGCCGATATATTGATTGGTGCCGACGGATTCAGGTCAACTGTGCGTTCCATCATGATGCCTGAAACTCAACCCACTTATGCGGGCTATGTTGGTTGGCGTGGCATGATTAACGAATGGGAAATGCCAAAAGATCTTCACCAGAGCATGTTTGATCATTATTTCTTTTGTCTCCCAGAGGGAGAAATCATGCTTTGCTTCCCAGTACCCGGAAAAAACAATTCCATCAATCCAGGGGAGCGTGCCTATAATTTTGTTTGGTATCATCCAGTCGAGGAACACCACGAACTGCCCAATATCTGTACAGATATCAACGGTAAATACCATAGCATTTCAATACCACCCCCATTGATTCGTCCAGATGTCATTAATGAAATGCGGAAAATTGCCAAGACAAAGATGGCACCGCAAATGGCTCGAATAACTGAATTAGCATCTGCGCCATTTTTTCAGCCTATATACGATTTAAAATCTACAAATGTTGTAAATAATCGAGTAGCACTACTTGGTGATGCAGCATTTGTTGCAAGACCACATACAGGAATGGGTGTTACAAAAGCAGCGCTAGATGCGAGAAAGCTCTATGAAGCACTTGCTCAAAACGAATCTGTAGCTGGAGCACTAAAACAATATCAAACACAATGCTGCCTATTTGGAAAACTTGCTGTTGAACGTGGCCAATGGTGTGGTATTCATCTCGAGGCACAAACTAAAGTTCCGCGAGAACTAAGAACACCAGAGCAATTGATGCATGCCCCGCCCCTAGATTTAATGCGTGAACATGGCGCTAAAATTTGTGACATACCTGGATTAAAAAAGCTAGCATAGTAAATGGAGGATTTGAAATTGATTTTTAAAAAAGAAATTATTCTATTGATATGCATTCTTTATTTTTGCAATATTTGCCAAGCACAATTATCAAATAACTCATCAAACCAATGGCCCACAAAGACTGTTCGTATCATTGTCCCCATGGCAACCGGCGGCGGCAGTGATAGCGTTGCTCGATTAATTGCACCAAAGCTAAATGAACAGTTATCACAGCCATTTATAGTAGATAATCGCGGTGGTGGTGGAGGACTTATTGGTATCAGCATGGCAGTTAAGTCGCCTCCAGATGGTTATACCATCATGCTTATTTCTGGAAGCGTGCCTGCCACTATTGCTGCACATAAACCAGATTATGATCCTATTGGAAATTTAGCTGGTATTATTCGCGTAGGCTTTTCACCGTTGTTATTAGTATCCCACCCATCTATACCTGTTAAAAATACCAAAGAATTAATCAAGTTCATTCAATCAAAACCTAATCAGTTACTATTTGGAGTTCCAGGCTCAGGAAGTCTCACGCATTTAGCAACTGCCTATTTAATGAGTATTACAAATACTAAAATGCAACATGTCCCCTACAAAAGTACAGGCTATGGTATGAGTGACTTATTATCAGGACGCACACAAGTCATGATGACGGGTCTATCGCCCATGCTACCATTTATTCAAAATGGAAAATTACGACCCATTGCAGTATCAACACTCAATCGATGGCCAGCCCAGCCTGAAATCCCAGCACTGTCTGAAACCATTTCAGGCTTTGATGTTGAATCTTGGTTTGCATTTGTCACCCCAAAATCAACTCCTTCTAATATCGTTAGTAAGTTAAATACGGAAATTAATAAACTACTCAACGATCAACTCGTGCGTAAATCATTCGATGCATTAGGTATTGCAGTCGCTGGAGGGGGCGCTGATGATGTCGATAAAAGAATGCGCAGCGAGATTGATCGATGGACTCAATTAATCCGAGACTCAAAAATCCAAATTGATCAATAATTTTAAGAGTTAGAAATGAAATTCAAATTAATATTATTTGTTCTTTTTGTGTTATTACAATTAAATATCACAAGCGATGCACAAACAAACTGGCCAAGCAAGCCTGTCCGAATTGTCAATCCATTCACCCCTGGTGGTGCTGTTGATACCGTAGCCCGAGCACTAGCACAACAGTTAAATGAAGCTTGGAATCAATCGGTTATTGTAGACAACAGGCCAGGTGCAGGTACAACAATTGGCATGGAAATTGTCGTTCGAGCACCTCCAGATGGCTATACCTTGTTAGTAAGCAACGGATCTGTTGCTACTGTCGTGCCGCTTTATAAGAAACTATCATTTAATCCTGTGAAAGATTTAGCGCCAATTTCACTATCAATACAATCACCCTATTTGCTAGGAACTCATCCAAGCTTAAAAATAAACAATTTAAATGAATTTATTAATTACTCAAAGTCTAGGCCAGATCAATTAAGCTATGGTTCTACTGGGGTTGGATCACTTGCTCATTTAACTATGGAATTACTTAAATCTCACACCAAAATAAATATGCTACACGTTGCTTATAAAGGTGGCGCCCCTAACATTACTGGTTTGCTAGGGAATGAAGTGCAATCAATATTTGGACCTGTTTCTGCTTTAACACCACTTAACAAATCTGGAAAAATAAAGGTGATTGGAATAACAAGTGCAAAGCGTGTAGAGCTCGCCCCAGAAGTGCCTACAATTGCTGAGCAAGGAATAGCAGGGTTTGAAGCAACCAGTTGGTATCCAGTGTATGCACCAGCCAACACGCCTATAAAAATCATTGAAAAAGTCAATCTGGATATTAATAAGATCTTACAGAAGCCAGATGTAAAATCAAGATTTTTAGCACAGGGTATGGTGCCAGTAATTAGTACCCCTGAATTTTTACGAGACTATTTAAAAGTTGAAATAAAACGCTGGAGTAAAGTGATTCAAGACTCCGATATTAAACCGGAATAAGTACTTATTTAGCACTATTCTCCTCGATCGGAATCTGAGCGGCTTTAATCACCTTGGCCCAGCGACTAATTTCCGTTTTGATGTAATCACCCAAACTTTCTGGTGTATTTGGTATGGGCTCCATACCTAGAGCACGAAAGCGCTCTTTGACTTCTTGCATATTTAAAATTTTGTGAGCATCAGCATTTACTTTAGTAATAATATCTTTGGGTGTACCTTTTGGAGCAAGGATTGGATACCATCCAATTGCTTCGTATTTTGCTACACCAGACTCTGATACTGTCGGCAACTCAGGAACTAACTCCACCCTTTTAGCGCTACTAATAGCTAATGCGCGCAATTTTCCGATCCTCGAGTACGGCACTATAGACTGAATTGGGCTAAATATTGACTGTATATCACCAGATAATAGTGCTGTAATCGATGGCGCACCGCCTTTAAAAGGTACGTGCAATAAATGAATCCCCGCAAGCAAATTAAAATACTCCATTGCAAGATGCGCTGAGGAGCCAGTACCAACTGAGCCAAAGGTTATTGAACCACTTTTAGATTTAGCTAAGCCAATAAATTCCTGAACGCTGCGAGCACTTATTGAGGGATGTATCGCTAAGATATATGGAGATTGGACAAGCATGACTATGGGAGCAAAATCATTAATGACATTAAACGGTAGTTTTCTATACAAAGTGACATTAGCCGCCAAGGTGCCGGAAGTAAGCAACAGGGTATTACCATCAGGTACAGCACGAGCAACGATTTCTGTACCAATGGTAGTTCCTGCGCCAGCACGATTATCCACTATTACTGGATATCCCCATAAATCACTATACCTTGTCGCCATTAATCTAGCCACCGTATCCACAGCGCCACCTGCAGCGTATGGATTAACGAGTCTAACTGGCCTATTGGGATAAGCTGCATATATTACAAGGGAGTTAACGATTAGACTTAGAGCAAAAAATAAGCTGAAAAATAACTTTGATTTCAAGCAACACCTCTAATATTCAATTAGACTTTCTAAGATTACATCAACCGAATTAAGCATTCTGCTGTCATTTAACTTATGTTAGTTTAGTGCCGCGGATAAAGACAGTGTGTATATCTTATCACTGAAACATGGTTGGTTGATTTTAGATAAGATTTAGAACTCTACTTTGAGGCGCAGGCGCTAGGTAACCCAAAGCGCTATGTAGTCTGATATTGTAATTGCAGTTTTTTTCTAAAATTTACGACAATATTTACCGAATTTAAATTTGTACCTTTTGTTTATCATTTTAAAAAAAGCTAAGTAGCGTTCTATTTTTTTAAAAATTATTTTAAGATAGAATTGAACTGACCTAATTTTTAGTACCACTCCAAAAGCGAGGATTTTTTGATAATCTATCTTTAAAGGCGTTAAAAATTCCCAAAGGTCATCGAATCAAACCTGAACAAATTGTGATGCTGTTGCGCCAAATTTTTCTAGATTCATTGTCTATCATTGGGTCTAGCATTACAACCATGTCAGACCACATAGCGCTCTGGGTTACCGACTACCTGCGCCTCAAAATAAAGTTCCTAATCTCATCCATAATCAACCAGCCATGTTTCAATGATAAGATATGCACACTCTCTTTATCCGTGGCACTAAACTAACATCAGTTCAGAATCATCAGCATGGTGCGGTGCAGTATATTTAAGGCGATGATATAACTTATATTTCTTAACTCATGCAAATTATACAAATGACAGAAATCTTATCTTTAAAAACCTACTTTAAAATTTTCATATTTATTTTTAGTTTTTCTTCGATTGTCGCATTTTCTGCAGATAACTACCCATCAAGATCTATTAGATTGATCGTGCCATTTCCACCAGGGGGCGGGGGTGATGGTGTAGCTCGTCCTATTGCATCATTGTTCTCTGAACGAATCGGACAACAGATTGTAATAGACAATAGAAGTGGAGCAGGCGGAATAATTGGTGCTGACATTACTGCTCACGCCTCACCTGATGGGTATACGTTATTTCTTGCAACTACCGGCCTTACAGCTTTGCCTGGACTAAAAAATTCTATACCTTTTAGTCCAACTCAATCATTCGACCCCATAACAAATGCTGCAAGCGGCGCATATATTCTAATATTATCACCCCAAAATCCCGCACGTTCTGTTGCTGATCTAATAAGACTTAGCTCTAGCGGCAAATGGCGTCCTAGTTACGGCTCTGCTGGCATCGGGACAACTATTCATCTAGCTGGTGAATTATTTAACTATAGCGCTAACATCTCAATGAGACACATAGCTTATCAGGGAGCTGCAAGAGCTATGACAGAAGTCATTTCTAGTCAGATTGATTTAATGTTTGCAACTTTATTTACAGGACTACCGCAAATAAAATCAGGCAAACTAAGAGGAATTGGTGTTTCTAGTATTATCAGAAGTAAAATTGCACCTGAAATCCCAACAATAGCAGAGTCTGGTGTAGTTAATTACGATGTAACTGGTTGGTATGGATTTGTAGGACCTGCTGGATTACCTACCAATATAAAGAATAAATTAAACGAACTACTGATTTCAACACTACGCAGTCAAGCTGGCGAAGAAAGAATGACCGCTCAAGGACTTGATGTTGTCGCTAACTCACCAACAGAGTTTGCAAATTTCATTCGAAATGAAACATTAAAGTGGACACAAGTAATAAAAAAAGCAGGATTACGAGCAGATTAGATATACAAATAGGAAATTTTAATGAGTATCAACGCATCACCAATAGGTTTTGGACTTGAATTAGCAGGGCTAATTGCAAATACTCGATATGAAGAGTTGTCACCCTACACTATACATATGGTTAAGCGTGGATTATTAGACTGGCTAGGATGTGCAATTTCAGGAAGTGATCATGATCAAGTTAAAACATTGATCAATGTACTACGCAAAACAAATGGTAGCGGGAATTGCCCTGTAATCGGCACGACATTTCAGCTAGGTAGTGTAGATGCAGCATTAGTCAACGCTCAGATGGGTCACGTACATGATTTTGACGATACCCACGATGGCGCTGTATTCATTCACCTCAGCTCCCCTCTTCTATCTGCCTTACTGAGTATTTCTAACCAAATAAAAACAAAGGGTATAGATTTTATACTAGCATACGTCATTGGGTTTGAAATTGCAGTTCGGTTAGGACGGTCTGCACCAGGCCACCATCGCCGAGGTTGGCATCCTACAGGAACACTAGGCAGTATAGGTGCGGCTGCAGCATGTGCAAAACTATTAAAACTAAACGCTAGACAAACTCTAGATGCAATGGGTATTGCGATTTCTCAGTGTTCCGGATTACAACAAAATCGAGGTACGGCATGCAAGTCATTTCATTCCGGAAAAGCCGCATCAAATGGCGTACTTGCTGCCGCATTAGCTATGGAAGGCTTTGACAGTTCTTTAGAAATTATTGAGGGGGCTAAAGGATTTTTAGCAACATATAGTGATGTTTCAGAACCAACCGCACTAATTGTAAACTTTGGAAAAACCTGGGAAGTTGATTGCAATGGATTTAAGCCGTATGCATGCGGACTTGTACTTCATCCAGTAATTGATGGGGTTTTGTCATTACGGAGCCATGTCGAAAATCCAGATACCGACGTGGATCGAATAGATTTGAGAGTAAATCCATATGTATTATCAATTACAGGAGATCCTGCTCCTCCTAACGGATTACGCTCAAAATTCAGCGTTCATCATAGCGTGGCAGTTGCTCTAATTGATGGCATGGCAGGACTTGCTCAATATGAAACTGCCAAAGTGTTGTCGCCAAATGTAATGGCTTTACGAACCAAGGTTTATGCGATAGCAGATGACAGCATAAAAGTAGACCAAGCCGAGGTATCTATCGCTGTGCGTGGAGTATCACATAAAATATTTATTAATCATGCTACGGGTACATCAAAAAATCCTATGGATGACAAGAAAATTGAAGAAAAATTTATTGAAAACGTAGCAATCAAATTCGGAGAGCTGCGGTGTAAAAAAATTATTAATCAAATATGGAATTTAGACATCTTAGATGACACTCAAAAAATACTAAGGATATAAATTGCTATCGAGCTTTAAAAATAAAATCACTTCATCATTAATATAAATTAATGATGATTTAAATTTGAAGATATTTTTAATAATGAAAGTAACGAAATGAGAAATGTTAAATATCTTGTATTTATTTTTGCCTTGTTTATACATAGTTTTTGCATAGCTGCCGGGTACCCAGAGCGATCAGTCAGAGTTGTAATTCCATTTCCACCAGGTGGAGGTACTGATGGACTAGCTAGAATTCTTACACCTAAAATTAGCAATGCATTGGGGCAACAGTTTATTGTAGACAATAGACCTGGCGCAGGCGGTAACATATCGACAGAAATAGTGGCTAGTGCACCACCTGATGGATATACACTGCTCATGACAATCAGTACCGCACTTACAGTTAATCCACTTCTTTACGCAAATTTAAATTTTGATGTCAATCGAGATCTAAAACCTATAACGCAAATTGCTGCTGCTCAATACATTCTGGTTCTTCATCCATCTATACCAGCAAGTAATGTAAAAGAATTAATAGCTCTCGCTAAGGCAAGACCCGGTAAACTTAATTACGCATCCGGGGGTATTGGGAACATACAGCACTTCGCATCAGAACAATTAATAGCTAAAACTGGAGTTAAGATTACACATATTCCTTACAAGGGCGGTGGCCCTGCTGCTGTAGCAGTACTATCTGGGGAAGCGGATATGATTTTTGGTAGTGTCGCATCTTCAGTTCCTCAAATAACCGCAGGCAAATTAAAGGCAATAGCAGTCACTGGCTCTAAACGTATGCCTATGCTCTCGAATATTCCTACACTTATAGAGTCTGGGGTTCCAATTGAGATCCGCACTTGGTATGCAATTCTTGCTCCCTCACAAACAGCCGATGCAATTGTTAATCTTGTGGGCAAAGAGACAAAGAGCGCTTTAATGCAAACTGACATAAAAAATGCAGTTGAAAAACTTGGCTTAGAAATTACGACAAGCTCGCCTCAAAGTTTAACGGAATTAATCAGACTTGAGATGAAAGAAAACGTGAGAATAATTAAATCTGCTGGAATTAAATCTGAATGAATTTTATTTTGACCTAAGAAAATTCTTAATTAAATCTAAAAGGACTATATGAATAATAAGCATAATGTTTCAGATGTAATGCTTAAATTAAGTGACTATATATCGCAAGCATATCGTAAACCATTACCTAAAGAGGTAGCATTTCGAGCTAAATTGCATTTAGTTGATACTTTTGCAGCCATGATTTCTGGTACAAAGTTACTTCCTGGAAAAAAAGGAATCAGTTACGTAAAGTCTTTAGGGGGTAGAAAAGAAGCTGGAGTTGTAGGTACGAAATTTGTAACATCTGTACTTAATGCAGCGATGGCCAATGGAATGTGCGCGCATGCAGATGAAACTGACGATACACATCCGCCGTCAATTACACACCCTGGGTGTAGTGTAGTACCCGCAGCACTTGCAATTGCAGAACGTGATAGTTTACCTGGATTGAAAGTACTGCGCGCAATTGTTTTGGGTTATGACATATGTGCTCGCCTTGGTCTGTCTTTAAGACCAATGCCCTTTATGAGATCAGGTCATCATACTTGCGCATTTGGTCAAGTTTTTGGAGCTGCCGCCGCCTCTGGATCTCTACTCAATCTAAACGCATTACAGACCCGCTACTTACTATCCTATACTGCACAGAATGCATCTGGTCTTTATACAATGTTTCGCGATGAAGACCATATAGAAAAATCATATGCAATGGGAGGAATGCCTGCGCAAAATGGACTTTCTTCAGCACTTATGGTGAAGCATGGGTTCACTGGTGTAGAGGATGTGTTTTCTGGACAACGTGACTTTTTCTACACTTTTTCCCCTGATGGTGAAAAGCAAGATCTAATTCGAGCTTTAGGCAAAGACTACGAAATTTTACGTGCTGCAATTAAATTTTGGCCGGTCGGAGGCCCGGTTCAAGGACCAGTTGACGTATTGAATCGAATGATACTTAAACATAACCTGGTCTCTGATAAAATAAAAAAAATTAGTGTACGTATACCAGAACAAGAACTAGAGACTGTCAACAACCGTGAAATGCCTGATATTTCTTTGCAGCACCTTATGGCTGTAATGATTCTTGACGGCAGGCTAACGTTCGCATCATCGCATAACATGGCTAGAATGAAAGATCCCAAAGTACTCGCTTTTAGAAGGCGTATTGAAGCAATAGGAGACCCCGCACTTACTGACAAACAACGGCGATGGCGTGGAATTATCAAAATCGAACTTAAGGATGGCAATGTATTAGAAGATCAAACAATGGCAGCAAAAGGTAGCTTCGAGAATCCCTTGACAGAACAAGATGAGAATGAAAAAGCAACTGATTTGATCGGACCTATACTTGGAAAAAGAAAAACATCAGATCTTCTTAAAGCACTTTGGAAATTTGATCAACTCAAAAATGTTGCTTCATTGCGAGAGTTATACTCAAAGTAATTTAGGTTATCATTTCGATATTAGCAATTAGATAGTATTTCAGTTACATTGAAATAATGAATTTGTCTAAATAGGTACCGCTCTTTATATTGAATTGATTGATCTAAATTTTTTGTTCCTTATTGCCGGCAGCTAGCGCTATCACCTTTCCTGCATCACTAACCTTTTCGAGAGACCAGATAGCGTCGATTAGAAGCTCCTTGTCGCATGATGTATTGCTAAAGTAGACAAGATCTGAAAGTTTCTTTTCTAGATCAGCATCGGATAACGGATTATTAAAACTACCACGCGCCTCCTCAGTCTTTTGAGTTAAAATTTTTCCTCCTTGAAAGTATATTGTTACCAATGCTGATTCGATTACGTAATTATCATCATCAACAATGAATACCTTCTCTCTGAGCAACTTTAAGGTTGGATCAATAGTACAGGCATCACTAAATTCAGCTAATCCTGCTTTTTTATTTGAAAGCACCACTGCGACACAATGCTGGAGGCTAACCTGAGCTTCGCGACCAGAATGTGGTTCAATACGATCAGTCCTTTCACGTAGCAATGGATTACCCGTTACCACAATACGATCGATATTGGCCAGTGACATATGCTCGTTATTCGCGAGAGAAAGGCATGCTTCTATTACCGGATTCAATACCACACCACATGGATACGGCTTGTAAGTATTAGAAATAAGCTCCCAATGTTCTCCTAATTTGTTAATAATGCAGGGGCTTTTAGCATTTATCCCTAATACATTAAAAAATCCATAAGATCCTTCTAGTGGACTTTCTGGCCCGCTTACACCTTGCTGAGCATATAACGCAGCCAAATACCCATTACGGGAAGCATTTCCTACACTAATGCTCTTTGCCATAGTACCTAATGTTTCCAGCAGTCCACCTGATTGAGCTGATGCATTACCAAGAGCCCATATCATACGCTCTGCTGATAGTCCAATGATCTTTCCAATCGCAATCGCAGCACCAAAAACTCCGCAAGTTGAGGTGATATGCCAGCCTTTTCTGTAGTGCCCCGGGGAGACTGCATTTCCAATACGACATTCAGCTTCCACGCCAAGAATAAAAGAAAGCAGTAATTGAGCACCAGATATTCTGGTTGTTTCTGCAAATGCAAAAAGAGCTGGTGCTACAGGAGCAGTAGGATGAATTATTGTAGGAGTATGAGTATCATCAAAATCAAAAACGTTAGCGCTCACAGCATTTAAAAATGCAGCATTTAGGGGATCAATTTTCTCCTGACGTCCTATAACTGTAGCGACCCTTTGACCTGAAAATGGTCTTAGCGCAGCAATCAAGTTACCTACAACATCGTCTTGACAACCACCAAGACTACAGGCAAAAAAGTTAAGAATTGAACGCTTTGCCTCATGACGAATATTAGAAGGTATATCCTCCCAACGCGTGTCTGAGAGGAATTTTGCAAAATACTGCGAATTTCCTAAACTTTCATTTTTAGCAACCATAATATTGATTTACCCTATATTAGGATACAAGTTTTAGATGGATTGAGCGTGATACTGATTACACTTCTAACGTTGGACAATATTTGTATGGTAAAAATATCAAACGTCTAGATTTCTTTAGATGAACTAATTCTAGCCTGAAATTCGATACCTATTGAATTCATTGCAGTCAGAATTCGTTTAATCTGATATTTTCAAAAATGGCTGAATCGCATTACCCATCTAAGCAGTAAAGCAACAAAACTAAATCCATTTGGTTTTAAACTTCTAAAAACTATACCGCCAAGCTGTACAAGTGCTCCAGGACCTTCAAGAGTTACATTATGTAACTCTTGCGTTATTACGCGGAATATTACACGAATGACATTTTTAAATTTAAGTCATTGATTTAAAAAACTAATTAAATAACCCTTATTTTATTGAATCTACAGGTTTCTTAGTTAAGTGCTTGTTGGGACTACAGGAGTTTGAACAAGAGCGTGCTTATTTAGATAATATTGGCTGCTCCACCCTAACCTTTGGCATCATTTGAAGTGAAAACCAAACTTATTTGGTTTTAGCATCGTAAAAACGTGCTGACTAAGCGCTCAAAGTGCTCTAACACTCCCAAGAGTTACATTATGTAACTCTTGGTCAATTACACGAATTATTACACGTTTGATATTTTTTGACTTAAGATATTGTATTTAAACGATATTCAACGAGCTTGGATTCCTGTTAATCCGCAGGTCCCTGGTTCAAGTCCAGGTCGGGGAGCCAAAATTCCTTTAAAAACAACGATTTAAACCGTTGTTTTTATTTTATACCTTAATTACACGGTTATTACACGAATAGTTTGTCTGCCGCTGGTTGTTTTTACCTTAATCTGGTACTACACTACTCCATATGCGTATACCTACCACTGAGACTATAGTCGTTAAGCCAGAACTGATTAGGCTGGTGCGTCGTGAAGACAGTAAAAAGTGGCAAGCCCACTACAAGTTAGAAGCCGTTAAAACTTGGTTCAGACGCACTACTGATACTGCTGATGTCAAAGAGGCAACACGTATTGCAGAACGCATGTGGATGAAAGCAACCTTTGATCATGAAGAGGGTCGCCCTGTTGTCAGTAAGAAGTTTAAACCAGTGGCTGAGATTGTTCTACGTAGACTAGAAGAAGAGATTAAAGCAGGTACAGCCAAGCCCAGCTTCAGGGATTACGTATCAGCCATTAAATTGTATCTGATCCCCTTCTATGGCAACTACAACGTCGATTGCATCAAACCCGCAGTAGTCTCAGAGTTCCATCACTGGCGACGGGAGAAAGTGGGTCGTGAGCTATCTGGCAGTGCCCAGAGTAACCACAATGCCGCATTAAATGTGATCTTTCAAGAGGCCATTGAGCGCGGCTATATGAATGCGCATGATCGCCCTTTGACTAAAAACACAGGCACTGAGGGGGATCGCCGTGCAGAGTTTAGCCACTTAGAGCTAGAAGCCATGATGGCTTATGCCAAGACGTTTATAGAAGATGGGCGCACAGCGCGTACTAGGATGATCCGTGAACTGCTATCAATCTACGTGCCCTTTATGGCGGCTACGGGTATGCGCCCAGGCACTGAGGCGGAGTTCTTAGAATGGCGCCATATCGATGTGGAAGTGAGGGATGGGCAGCCTGTGCTGCATTTCCGTCTACAGCGCGGTAAACGGGGGCCACGTAACTTTGTAGCCCACAACAGCTGTTGGCTGCTGCTAGAGCGCTTGCGGCAGCTGAGTCCTGACTTATCCAGCATGACACTGGAAGAAGTATTGAAGAAACGCATCCCCAAGTTATTGTTCCGTTTGTCAGATGGCTCAGTGCCAGACAACTGGGGTAAGCCATTCCGCCAGTGGCTAGAGGATTCTGAGTTGCTCAACTGCCCTGTGACTGGTAAAGAACGCAGTCTTTACAGTTTGCGCCATTACTATGCTACGCAGCGGGTGCTGGAGGGAATCCCCGTGCATGACTTGTCTGAGCAGATGGGCACTTCAGTCTTAATGATCACTAAGCACTACAGCCACTTGACCCCTCTGATGAAAGCTAAACAGTTTGCGGGTGTGGTGGATGAGACTGTAAGCACTGAAGCAGCACAAATCAAAGCCATCATGTCCGCGCAGATGGCTAATAGCAACATCATGAGCTTGGTGGAGATGGGCACTGGATTGTCGATCTCACTGGTAGCGCAAAACGCGGACCTCACAGATGACTTTGAGCGACGCCTTAAAGCGCAGCACAGACAGCCTAATTAAAAAATCTTAGAATGCTCAAAATGATTAACCCTAGACTCACGACCAATCAATCTTGACAGCAATCGATATGACAAGCTTACGCAAAAAACAAAAAGATCTGGATACCTTGCATGATCAGGTATTAGATGTACTTGAAAAATACAAGTGCGAGTATGAATTGCACGAAGTGAGAGCCTTGTTTATGGGAGCTATTGCTAGCCCTGTTGAACAGGTCAACCCCATGGATGAAGTCAAATCGTTATGGGATGGTCAGTTGCCACCTGTGGATCGTGTTGAAGATATCAATGAGATCATGAGCGTATTGGCCATGGGCTTGTGGAATCAGTTATCTACCCATATAGCCCTAGAATCTCCATTTGTATTGATGGCCTATGACAATATTGAGACGTTTACAGACCTAAAAGAAATGGCCCAAGTCAAAGTCGATGAGATCCATTACTTTATCTCTGGATACATGCAGGGTGAGGAGAATATCACCCTATTACCTGAGATCGCTGAGAGCTTGGAGACCTTGGATGACTTGTCACTGATGTTTAATAACATGGTCAATACCGCTAAAAAAGCCCAGGCTACAGAGCAGGAGTTTATCGAATTAGTGGATGAGTTGATGCAAAACTGCGAGATCACCATAGAGGAGATGAATTTTATTATCGTCAGCACTGCTGAGACCCGTGGTCAGGGCGGGACTTTATCTCGATCGCTGCACTGAAAATAGAAATGAGTGCCCTCCTCACCCAATACTTTGAGAATTACGCCGAAGCCTCCATCGCCAGGATGAAAGCAGCTACATTGGCTGTGGCCTATTATCAGCGGATCAGGGCCCGGTTGGACAATCGAGAGGATTTGAGCGGCGAGCTTGCCATCATCGGCAAGATTGGGCCCAAAGCCACCATGACCGTGGTCCGCCAGGCCATCACTGATTACCAAGCCCAAGTCGCGGGTGCGTGGGCTTTAAACGCCCAGCTCCAAGAAGTTGGCAAGCATAAGGTGAGTTTGACGGTTAAAGATCGTGAACATCTACCAAGGGCTGATGTGGATTACCAATTTAGAAGCACCGCTGGCTTGGTCAAGATCCACATCACCACTGCGGGTGAGAATTACAAGGTCGAGATCACGGCGGGTAAAAATCCCATGGCCGCACAAATGGCCTGCATCGAACTGGAGAAGCAGCTGACATTTATTGCGCTGACTAAATAATTGGTTGATTGGTAGTGCTGATCATACCCAAAATTAAAAAATACGGCCTGCAGCAAAAAGTCATGCGCTTAAAGTAATTGACAGTTTCTAGTGATATAGCACATGAACCCCATTAGCCCAATTGCTTGGTGATTGGACTGATAGGTGAAGGGCAAAGCAAGCCCTCCTCCTGTGAATCAATCACGCCACTTCTCAGATATGGGAACCTTAAACAGTAGAACCTTATCATCCTTTGGGTCCTCAAGATACTGTAAGCGCCCTTGGGCGACAGCACCGATTTGCACCTCTATGGTGCGATAACTGACATCACCGGTGACCTTGGCTTTGCTCTGCAGTTCGACATAATCCTTTGCTTGTAGTGGACCTAAAATAGTGCCATTGACTACAGCATGCGTGACCTTAATCTCACCTTCAACACGAGCCGCTTGGGACAGCACTAATGCACCATCCACGTTTCCAGTGGCTGTCACATTACCGCGCACTATCCCATCTATACGCATACCACCGGAGAATGTTAAATCGCCGGAGATCTCCGTTCCAGCGCTAATCAATGTATCGATACGATCGATCACCTTTGGTCTTTTTTTGCCAAACATGCTTAATCTTCCACACTGGATTTCATGACAATTCACAACTCTAGAACATACAAGTTAGGTAAATATTATTCAGGTATTTGCCGCTCCAGGTCGTAAAATCGTTCTGCCATCTGTCGGGTGTTGAGCACAAACTGATGCAGTTCAACAGCAATTCGTAAACGATGGACTTTAGGTGCATCAAACGAATCATGATGCTGTGCGATTTGGGCAGTTTCACTCAGATGCAGTTCAGCATCGGGCGCAGGTCTAGCCATGGCACTCTCGCTACGCGAGGCGCTACTTGACTTTGTGTCGCCGCTAACCTTGGCACTAGTCGTGCCAGTAGGTTGGGCGATGGGCGGATTGACTCGCCCCAAATTTAAGTAACTGTCTACCATGGCTTTTTATCTAAAAATCCTGTTTTAATATCAACCAAAGAGCTTACAGTCTAAATTTCGGCATTAATCAATGAAACTTTATTACTAATTCCAAATGCTGATCAATTTAAAAATTTTTAATAAATATTGAGTGTTTTTTTATACGAAATATCAAAAAATTGAGTATTTAGGATTTTGATTAGGATCCAAATTACAGATATTTCGCTGACTGGTTCATTTAAGCTCTTCTCTGCCAACCTCCTGTCAGGCTTGCAGCGAAATGCAATATCTAGAAAACTCAAGGGACTTTTAATAAATCTAATTACTCGCTGTATTTCATAAGCTTACTCTCATCTAGGTCTATCCCTAAACCAGGACCTGATGGCAATGGAATAAATCCACTACTTATATCTAAACTGGTTGTCGCTACAGTATCAAGAACTTTAAGAGGCCCTACACATTCCAAACCAGATAAAACATTACGGGAGGTCGCACCTAACATAATCTCTGCTGTTGTACTCAAGTCTAAACCCCAACCATGCCCAAGAACAACAGGTAACCCAGCAGATTCTGCGGTTGCAATCATACGGGCGGCCTGTAAAAAACCACCAGCTTGCTTAATGCCAAACTTAACATAATCAGCGCAATCCGCTTTGATTACTCGTATCAGACTTTGATGATCACTAATCGATTCATCAGCCATAATCGGAATACCACACTTTCTCCTAACACGTGCTAATCCTAATAGATCATCTTTTGGAGTTGGCTGCTCAAACAATTGCATATCGCAAGATTTGACTGCATGACACAACGCCAATGCTTGATCTACTGTACATTGCTGGTTTGCATCCATACGTAACTGAACATTCTGACCTACAGCATCTCTAACTGCCATAACCCTTGCACTATCTTTACCAAGATCGTTGCCCACTTTTATTTTCAAGGATTTAAATCCAGCATCAGCCCATCGCTTTGCTTCAATTGCAGCCTCATCAGGGGGGAGTTCCCCAATCCATCCATTGAAATAAAGCTGATCTAAAACAGCGCCACCTACATAGTCATACAATGCAATACCATTACGCCTACAAATCAGATCTACGCATGCAAGCTCCACTCCAACTGCAGCACCAATCTGATCTTGGGTAAGTTTTGAAGTCACTTCTATGATTTTATTAATGTTAGAAGGGTTCATTCCAACGATTTCGGGGCCGACACGATCACGTATTACCACAGCTAGTTCTGGTGCAGTATTTGGCGACTTCGCGCGACTAGAAGGATCGATACTACTAATACCAACGGCACCATCAGATGATGTAATCCTAACCACTACGCCTTTAGTAATACTTTTGGAATTACCGCCACTAGTGAACGTGCCAACAAGCGGCATAGCAATACAAAACACTTCTACTTGACTAATCCTTGAAATCATTATTCACTCTATTTGTATCTTTTGATTAAATGTGGCACTTTGAATTAGCTTCAATGTGCAGATGCTTAAAAGGCCTAGCGTAACCAATCTACCCTAGCCCGCAACTACCGCCTCGCCAGTAATGACTGTGCGATACAGTAGCCGGACTTGAGTGGGGTCAACTTCAGAACGATAATGCATCGCACAGCGGTTATCCCACAATACCAAGTCCCCCACTCGCCAATCGCAATGACCCCAAGCATATTTGGGCTGTGTCGCATGTGCCCATAGTGCATCGAGTAATTGTTCGCTATCCAAATTAGATAACCCCACTATATAGTTAGAGGGCCAGTCGCGACGACGACCAAGATACAAAGCCTTTTTTCCAGTCACCGAATGCACACGAACTAATGGATGTTGTGGCCCCAAGACTTCTTCTGGTGTTGTCGGTAGTTTTACTGTGGGGCGCAATATACCCGCGCTATTGCGGCTAGCATCATGCACTTGAAATCGACCGGTTATAGCCTTCTTTAAATCATCTGATAATTCATCATAAGCTTGATATTGATTGCTAAAAAATGTCTCGCCTCCTCGGGTGGGAATGATACGTGCATATAACATGCTGCCTACCGGTGGTTTTTCAACATAAGAGTTATCGCTATGCCACACCACTTCATAACTACCCAGGCCACCGTTATTCATCACCGGATGACCCTCTTCGTCCAAATTACTAATCAAGGACACATGTGGATGCAATGGCACAATCTTACCACCTACCTTATAGCCACCTTCAACTTGGTATTTACGCGCTGCAGGTTCTTTGGTTTTTCCAAAAATGCCAGCAGCTTCTAAAAAAGATATATCAGGTAACTCTTGATCACGCCATAACAATACCAAATGATCAGCCCATGCTTGCCGTAGCAAAACTTTGGTTGCCTCGGGTATGGGTTGTGACAAATCCAAACCTCTAATCTCAGCACCTAAGGCAGCACCAGTAGGAATAACTTGGACATCTTGCGGTTGATTTACTGCCTGATTACGACCCTGAGAAACTTGTGCGCTCGTCATCTTAAATTCCTTAGTAAATAAAAATACTTACAAATAAATTATGGCCTTAAATTAGCCTTGGTAATAACCTCACTCCATCGATTATTTTCAGATGCCATTAACGCGCCTAACGCTGCTGGTGTGCCAACCGTTAAGTCTGCACCTTCCTTTTCAAGCTTATTCTTAATGTCTGGTTCTAACATTATTGCCGCTATACTTTTGTTTAACAGATCAACAATAGATTTTGGAATTCCATCTGGCGCAACAATAGCATACCAATTACTCACATCAAATCCTGGCACCAGCTCTGACATCGACGGGAGATTAGGAAAGCTAGTGCTACGCTTTCCAGATGTTACAGCCAGACCTCGAACTCTTCCTTCTTTAATATAAGTTTCAGCGCCAATAGGGTTTAAGAAGGCTACCTGAACCTGTCCAGAAATTAAGTCCACGATAACCTGACCACCACCTTTGTAAGGGATATGTAGCATCTCAGCCTTAGCTTTTTGAGCTAAAAGAGTGCCGGTGAGATGCTGCATTCCTCCCGCGCCTGAAGAGCCGTAAATAATAGAGTTAGGTTTACTACGAACAAGAGTTAATAACTCAGCAAAAGAATTTACTGGTAATCCGGCATGCACTAACAACACATAAGGTTGACTACTCACTAATGCAATAGGGGCAAGGTTTGTAGGTTTGACTTTGTATAAATTGCGACTTGCAATTACACTTCCAGACAATAACATCAGCGTATAACCATCTGGTACGGCAACGCGCATGATGTCTAAACCAACTGCACCACCAGCACCCGGGCGGTTATCGACGACAAACTGCTTAGAGAAGCGAACACTTAACTTCTGTGCAACTGCACGAGCCACAATATCCGTTCCACCACCGGCAACAAAGGGCACCACAATTCGGACTGGGCGGTTAGGATAAACTGCAGTAACTTCTGCAGTCAATTTAGATGAAAAAAATGATAATAAAAGGATGAATAAGAAAATAAAATTTCGCATGCAGTCTTCTTAGATTGTGATTTTTTAAAATTTATTATTGATTCTGAAAATTTACATTATTAATAAATAAATTTTATATTAAATTACTACGATTAAAGATAAACGTATCTTATCACTAAAACATATTTTTTGATTACAAAAATGATACTTCATCTTAGTTTGTGGCATGGGTGCAATCCATTAAAATATTAGTAAATATTTATTTTTCAGTATGACTTAGGCATTCCTAGAACTCGCTCGGCAATGAAGCATAATATTAACTGAGAACTAACTGGTACAATTCTAGGGATCATCGACTCTCTAAAGTAGCGCTCCACGTGAAATTCCTTAGCGTAACCCATTCCACCGTGTGTCAATATTGAAGTCTCGCATGCTTTGAATCCGGCTTCGCCAGCGAAGTATTTAGCGGCGTTGGACTCTGCGCCGCAAGGCTTGCCAAGGTCATAAAGTGATGCTGCTTTATAAGTAAGTAGCCTTGCTGCTTCTAATTCTATCCATCTTAGTGCCAGAGGATGTTGGATGGATTGATTTTTTCCAATTGGTCTGTTAAAAACAATTCTTTCCCCAGCATATTTAACAGCTTTATCTAACGCTATTTGTCCCAGGCCGACTGCTTCAGCAGCGACTAGGATTCTTTCCGGATTGAGACTGTCTAGGATATATCGAAAACCCTTGCCTTCCTCGCCAATTCTATCGCATAAGGGTATACGTAGGTCATCAATAAATATTTGATTTGAATCAACTGCTTTTCGCCCCATCTTTTCAATTTCATGTATGGACATTTTTTTACGATCTACGTCAGTATAAAACAATGTTAAACCATCTATAGGGTTAGCAGTGTCTTCTATTGGTGCAGTTCGAGCTAATAGCAATATTTTAGTAGCAACTTGTGCTGTTGATATCCAAATTTTCTGACCAGAAACAATATACTCGTCATTAACTCTTCTAGCCTTGGTTTTTAAATGAGCAGTATTCAATCCTGTATTAGGTTCGGTCACTCCAAAACATGCGAGATCTTGTCCAGCTATTAAAGGCGGTAGCCACCTTTTCTTTTGTTCCGAATTTGCATATACCACAACTGGATTTAGTCCAAATATATTCATATGAATTGCAGATGCGCCAGAAAATCCTGCTCCTGAGGCTGAGATAGTCTCCATCATCAGTGCTGCATCAGTAATGCCTAATCCACTACCGCCAAATTCTTCAGGCATGGCTATACCTAACCAGCCATCATTCGAAATGGCCTCATGAAATTCAAACGGGAATTGTCCAGTAAGATCTTTTTCTTTCCAATAATTATCGTTAAACCGATTGCAGATACGTTTTATCGCTTCTTTGATAGCAGCTTGTTCATCAGACAGCTCAAAATTCATTTTTATTCCTTAAAGCCATATTGAATGGTTACTATAGGTCTGATCAGTTTTTTGATCTCATATTCATTGAAACAAAAATTTTTAAGTATCTCAATGCTATTTTCAGCCAGAATTATGACGATAATTATCATGTCTATTATAAGCACCACCGACAATGGGTCATTTATTTTGATTTATTGGTCATTAAAATTTTATAACCCTGCGCAAAAAATATTTGATCTAGCAATGAGAGGTCTATTAGTTTATTTTTCCGAATATTATTTAGAAATTTAGTCTCATTTTTAGCTTGAATTAAAGCAAGGTGATTTTTTTCAATCATATTTTGTGGAAGAAAAATAAGTCTATCGTCATCGCTGATAATTTAGACTCCGGGATTTATTACGGCGTCACAGAGAACTATAGGAAGATTACTTTTTTATGTAAAAGTTAACTGCTTTAATCTTAAAATTGATCTAATTTTATATTTGCTGTTTTTATAATATTGCTATATCGGTTAATACTACTCTTAATCATCTCAGATGTTTGGGTTGGATTTAAGTAAAATGGATTTTGTCCCTGACTTATTAATTTTTCTTTGACATCATCCGTATTTACAATTTTACCTAGTTCACTTGAAATTTTATCAACTATTTCTCTTGGCGTATTAGCTGGTGCTAATAAAACAAACCATCCTTTGACGTCGAATTTATCTAATCCAGATTCTGAGAACGTTAATATATCTGGCATAGATTTCATCCTTAACTCGCCAGAAATTGCAATAGCTTTAATTTTCTTGTCATTAATTAGTGGAAAGGCCACAGATGTTGCACTGAAATAAGAGTGAATATGCCCACCAATTAAATCAACTATTGCTGGACCACCTCCTTTATATGGGATGTGTCGCATTTTGATTCCTGCAAGTATACAAAAAAATTCCCCAGCTAGATGTTGAACTCCCCCGGTACCAGAAGACCCATAATTTAATTGATCGGGCTTTGATTTAGCTAATGCAATAAATTCTTTTAAATTTTTTACAGGAAGAGATGGATGAGTGACTAATAATTGTTCGGTGCTGGCAATAGTTGCAATTGAAGAAAAATCTTTTAGGGCATCATATGGAATGTTAGGTAAAAGTAGATGATTAATTGCATGAGCACTGCTCACCATGATTAAAGTATATCCATCTGGGGGGGATCTGACTAAAGCATCGGTTCCGATAATGGTGTTTCCGCCAGCTCTATTATCAATCAGAACTTGTTGACCCCAAGAGACTGTTAATTTTTCTCCAACAATGCGACTGATTGTTGTATTCGCTCCACCTGGTGGGAATGGGACAATTATCCGAATTGATTTTCTTGGATACGTAGATTGAGCATAGGCTGCATCAAATTGAATTGATTGTATACATATAAAAATAAAAATTAAAAATTTTGCGATACCCATTTTGATATAACCCCCTAGTTAATATGCTTAATGATATTTTTTATATATATGTTTGATTTAGCATTAAGCTATAAGACTCATCTTAGTTCCGAAACAATAACATATTTATAAATGAATGGTGATGTTGGTAGATTGCAGACTAAATTTAAGTCATATTGTGGTCTGCAGGGGTGTCCGATAGTTTTTATTCATTATTATCTTGACTAACCCTATTAGTAACAAAATAGATTTTATAAATATTAATTTAAAAGCTGCTGGTATACTGTGATAACTAAAATTAAAAATTTTATTGTCTTGAAAATATGAGAATTATTATTATTGGTGGTGGCATCGGTGGTTTAGCAACTGCGATTGCAATGACGCAAGCTGGTTTTAGTGTGAAAGTCTATGAGCGAGCTAAGCAACTAATTGATTTAGGTGCAGGTATTACTTTGGCACCGAATGCGACTAGAGTGCTATATCATTTAGGTTTAGGTTCAGCTCTTGAAGAAATATCTGTTACTCCACCACATATGGAATTTCGACATTATCATACTGGCGCTGTTATTAAACGTATGATGACTCAAAACTATCTTGAATTATACGGCGCCCCTTATATGAGATTGCATCGCTGGGATATGCAATATACGATGATACAACGATTAGAATTGCTTTCGCCTGGCGCACTCAAGCTTGGTTACAATGTGGAGCGGTTAAGCTTGAATGGTAAAAAAGTTTCAATACAATTTTCTGATAAATCTTCAGATCATGCAGATTTGGTGATTGCTGCAGATGGTATTCGTTCATCTATTCGAGAGTCATTATTTAATCCAGCGCCACCTGAATTTACTGGATTTGTAGCATGGCGTGGTTTGGTGAATACTACAGATATCCCAAAGCATTTACATGAGTCAGTAATTTCTTTTGGCCAGGGAAGGCATATCAATCGATATTTAGTACGTCGTGGCGAGTTGTTGAATTTCATTGCAGTTGCGCAGTGTGATAAATGGCAGGATGAGGGTTGGACAATTCCTGCATCTCTAGACGAGTTTTTGGAGGAGTTTTCAAGTTTTGACGAAGGAACTCGGACAGTTATATCTCGCCCAGTGCTTGGACAATTGTTTAAATGGGGGCTTTTTGGTCGCCCATGGTTAGATAACTGGTCGCAGGGGCGAGTTGTTCTGTTAGGTGATGCAGCACATCCTATGTTACCGTTTTTAGGGCAAGGGGCCGCCAACGCATTGGAAGATGCCATGATATTGACACGCTGCTTATCTCAAGAGTCATCTTATGAGCGAGCATTCTCTTTATACCAAAAAACACGCAGCCCACGCGTCAAAAAAATAACGGATGAAACCGCTCGCAGAGGAGATCGCTACGTTGGTGAACCTACTGCAGAAAGCCTTAAGAGTGATGATGTAGGTGAGCAATATAATTATGATGCTGTGTCATGTCCGTTAGGCTAATAATTATTCTGGGTGTAACTCCGCAGCGGTAACCATAGCAGCAACATTTGCTACGTCGGATCGGATGTTTAATAAAAACTCTTCTGGTGTATTTGCAACAACCTCAAGACTTGATGGGCTAATGAACCGCTCAACAAATTCTGTACGTTTTAGAATGGAATACGCATCACGGTGTATTTTTTCGATGATTTGTGTATGAGTACCAGTTGGTGCAAACAATCCAAACCAAGTCAGATAAGTTAAGTAAGGGTATCCAGACTCTACAATGCTAGGAATATCTGGAAATAATTTTAATCGAGTGGTACTTGTGATTGCAATGGCTTTTAATTTACCTGAGCGTATCATTGCTCCACTCCCAGCCGGTGTAAAAATTGCAATTGGCACTTCACCGGAGGTTAACGCTGTCAATGCTGGTGGAACACCTTTGTAAGGTATATGATTAAATTTAAACTTTTCTCTTTTGGCCAGCGTCTCCAATACGAGCTGTGCAGCAGCGCCTCGACCAGTAGATGCGTAAGCGATACTTTCAGGTGCATTGCGTGCAAGGTTAACCAGCTCTTTGACATTTTTAGCTGGAAATGATGGGTGAGTAATTAAAAAGCTTCCACTTCTTGCGACCATAATGATGGGGATAAAATTCTTGTCTGGGTCGTATGGTAGCTTTTTAAATAAATATCGATTACCAACTAGAGGCTGTGAGTTTGTCATTAGTAATGTATAACCGTCTGCAGGTGCTGAAGCAACCTTTGAAGCGCCAATAGTAGTGTCACCACCAGGTACATTTTCAATGATTACGGGATGCCCCCAAAGGGCACTAAGCTCTTTTGCCAAGGGCCGAGTAAAGACGTCTGAAGTGCCTCCCGGGCTAAATGGTACAATAATTCTAATGTTACGTATTGGATAACCTTGAGTAAAAGCCAAACTAATATCTATGCAGATAAGAATTGCAATGATGATTATTTTTTTAATTTGAGCATTCATATTTCTATTCTTATATAAATTTTAGATAAAAATTGTGATATAGGTAAATATTCCACAAATATATCATATAAGCTTTTGAATAGTTGAGATTAGTCTATCACAAGCAGTCCATTTGAGTAGGTCGTTTGAGAAACTCAAATTTATAGAGATCAAACAACGCCCTTTCAAATGCATACTGAATGTCCGCATCCCCTAGCTCTTCTAGGGCAGAATTTATCGATATATCATCGCTGGGTAAATAACCCTTAAAGCCTTGGCTGTTTGTGTAGGCATCATCCAGAGTGTAGCATTCGCACTTAGCAACAATCCCAGCGACCCCAGAGTCTACGAAGAGACCATGTTTATCAAACCTGAATTACTCTTCCTCGCCGCCAAAGTTACGATCCAATTCGATGCTGAGTGTGACGCGGTCTATCCACAACGCTTTGGCACCCGCGTGCAATTGCATCAGGCATTGACCTTAGATCCTCATGGCACACCAGAAGACCCTTGCTCAGATCAAGAGTTGGCAGAAAAATTCATGCAATTAGCCGCCCTCGCACCCCGTCGCATAGATGTCCAGGCGATTAACAATACCACGCTAAACCTAGAAACGCCAAAAGCGCGCATTAGACTCAGTAAGTTGTTACGTGCATAAGGTGCTACAGTTCAATAGGAGAGCTAAAACGGAAGCTCACCCTTGATAATCACACGATGTAATAATCGTAACTGCTGCGGATCACAGTCAATCACGCCTTGATGCATAGAGGATCTGTTATCCCAAATCAACATATCACCGACACGCCATTGGTGCTTATAAATAAATTCAGGTTTTACAATCTGCTCTAATAGCTCAGTCAATAATTCCTGAGTTTGCTCAGGCGTGATGCCAACAATTGTTTCACATTTCGTAGTACTGAAATACAAAGCTTGTGAGCCATTTTCTGGATTGGTTCTTACCAAGGGTTGCAACACAGAGTCGGGTTGTCGCTCTTTTTGCGCGTTAGCTGCATAACTAAACGGGTGTAGTGTAGCACTGCCTAAAAATACATTTGCAGTCTGCATGTGACGAATTCGTTTTTTTAATGCAGTGGGTAATGACTCGTAACCAGCTCGGGTATTTAATATCTCCGTATCACCACCTTGATCTGGGATCGCAATCCCATAAAGCGTGGTGTATTTGGGTGGAATACGGTGATTAGGATGATCGGTATGCCAACTCTCACCATGATTCACGCGCTGACCATTTTTGTCTTTATGCTGATTACAAATTTCATTCACTAATGGCAGCCCAGGTACCGCAAATTCGGTATAGTGTTGCGCCATCGGTTCGCCAAAATAAGCCGCGGCCGTTAAAAATTGCTGCGGGGTAAAATGTTGATCACGAATTACTAAAGCAACATGCTCAACTACTGCTGCGTTTAATTGAGCACGCTCTGCTTCAGTGATGGGCTGCGTTAAGTCTATACCGACAATCTCCGCCCCAATGTGCTCACCCAATCGATTCAATTGCATTGGCCTTCCTCTTCGATAATTATTATGTTACTGATCTTGCAATACGATATCGTCGCCAAAGAGCTAATAACCAAGGACTTAACAACACCAGAAATGCCACAACGATCAAGCTCGCGGCCAATGGTCTATGCATAAACACAGAAAAATCACCATTCGAAATCTGTAGCGATTGACGCAATGCAGTCTCCGCCTTACGACCTAAGACCATCGCAATCACCATAGGCGCTAATGGGAAGCCACCAATTCGGAAGAAATATCCAAGAATACCAAACCCCACAGCTAACCAAATATCAAAGGGATTATTACTCAGTGAGTATGCGCCGATTAAGGTTAAGACACCTATAATTGGCGCTAAATAGGGCCGAATCGCACTGACTACCCACACCATCACTGGAATCATCAATGTATTCATGAGTAATAACATAATATTACCCACGTACAGCGCAGCAATTAACCCCCACACAATATCAGAATGCTGTAAATAGAGTAGCGGTCCTGGGAATAAGCCATGAATAATAAAACCACCCATAAAAACTGCTGCCGTACCAGAAGCCGGAATACCCAAAGCTAACAAAGGCACCATGCCCGCGATAGTGCCTGAATGACTCGCCGCACCAGGCCCAGCAACACCCTCTATCGCACCCTGTCCAAATTGCTCAGGAGTCCTTGAAATGCCTTTCTCTACAGCATAAGCCACAAACGTCGCATTGGTGGGGCCTACTCCAGGAATCACCCCGGCAACAAAACCAACCACTGTACCTCTTAACGTTGACCAGACTGTTGGCGCCCATTGCGAACCATGCGGAAACAGACCGCGAATACTGATTTTCATCTGATGATTGATATCTAGCTTATTACCTACCGTGTGTAATATCTCACCTAAACCAAACAAGCCGACTACTGCAGGTACAAAACCAATACCATCTTGCAATACGGTAAATCCAAACGTAAGGCGTGACTCCCCAGATACAATATCGCCACCTACGGTGCCCACCAACAAACCAAGACCACAAGAAATCATACCTTTAATAATTGATTCGCCACTTAACCATGATACCAAAGCCAAACCTAAGAACATCAATGCAAAAAACTCCTGCGGCCCAAATCGCATAGCTAGTGCTGCAATATCAGGGCCTACAAATTGCAACAAAATCAATGCGATCGTGCCCGCAAAAAACCCGCCAAAGGCAGATACCCCTAACGCTAATGCACCTTGGCCTTGTTTGGCCATTGCATAACCATCTAGCGTAGAGATCACTGAATCTCCCTCACCCGGTATATTCAGTAGTATCGAAGTGATGATGCCACCATAGCTGCTGCCATACCATATACCCGCTAACATCGCTAATCCATCACCAGGGGCAAGCGTAAAGGTTGTTGGCAATAGCAATGCTATTGCAGCAGGTGAAGAAATTCCCGGTAATACGCCAACTAACTCACCGATAACTACCCCTATAAAAATAAAGAGTAGCGTTGAAGGATTGATTACTTGCGACAATGCTTGAATAATTTCCATTTTATTTTTTCCAGAGGCCGATTAGAAACCCCAAGGGCTCAACGGAAACGCCACCCCAAGCAGGCGAATAAACACAAACCAGACTACAAAGGCCACAATCAAACTCACCATGATTGAAAAGCGCATACGCTCTTGCTCAACCCACCATAACTCCATAGCAACGAACAATGTAAGCGAACTCAAACCACCAATGACAGGAAATAAACTGGCTAAACTCATTATTAATATGGTGTATTTAAGCGTTGGTCGCGAGAAACTATAAGAAGGGTTATCACGCACTAACAACGCGCTCATTGCTAGCTTCAAACCTAATACTGTCAAAATTAAAGACATCACCAAAGGTAACCATGCTGGCCCCGGACCAGACTCATCCCAAACCACAAGCTGCTGCACAAAGCGCATCTCGTAGCTACAGAACAAACCTAAGATTGTCAAAAATAATCCACTCAAACCATCGACCGAAAGCAATGCCTGACGATAAACCCGGCTGATCATACCGAACGCCTTAGAACACACACAGGGACTAAACGCGTCTCTGCAACCATGCACTGTTTCACACAGCCCTGTCGATGTATAATTCTCACTTGGCTAAATACACCTTGGCAGCTTCATTGAGTTGCTTAGCGAGAGCTGTAGTGTCATCGGGACCTAAATACACCATGGGCAAACCTAATTTATCGGCCTGCGCTTTCCATTGCGGATCATCGACTGCAACCTTAATAGCCTTAACCAAGGTTTGATACACTGAATCTGGCAATCCTTTGGGGGCTATATAACTACGGTATACGGCTTGGGCATATAGATCCACACCCAAACTCTTAAAAGTAGGCACATTGGGCAAACCTGGGAATGGCTTATCGCCACCGACCGCCAATGTTTTGAGTTGACCCGCTTTTTCAAAAGGCATAGATGCATTAGCATTCATACCCATGGCATCGAGATTTTCACCTAAAACTGCTGTAATGCCTTGCGGTGTGCCGTCAAAGTTAACAATATTAAACTTCACGCCTTTTGATTTTTCGATTCCCAAACCAATCGTATGATCAATACTACCCTTACCTGTAGCGCCAATCGTCACCTTACCCGGTGAACTTCGTGCTGCCGCAATAAAATCGTCTAATGATTTATAACGACTACCGGCCTTCACTGTGAGCGCCACTGGGTCTTGCACCACCACACCTAGATAGGAGAAGCTGCTTAATGGGTCGTATTCAACCTTGGCTAACACTGCGGCATTAAATATGGAAGGCAAGCCCGCAAACGCCAAGGTGTATCCGTCAGGTTTAGCTCTGGATAATGCATTCCAACTCAAAGCACCACCCGCACCCGCTTGGTTAATAATCGTAATGGGCTGACCAAGGGCTTTAGATACAAACGGCATAAATGCGCGTGTTGTAGTATCAGAGCCACTACCGGGCTCGTAACCGACAATCACGACAATACCTTTAGTCGGATAGTTCAAAGCCGGCTGTGCGGCAAACGCTGTCAACATAGCGCAGGATGTAACTAACAACAATATCCGTGCAACCCAATATACCAAATGATTATTCATCACACCTCCAAGAAAATAATTTATTTAAGTATTTATTTAAATATAAATTCAAACAGCAGTAAGCTCAAAAAAATTAATTTTACTGTATTTAAGATTTTTATAATTGAAGTAACTTGATACACTGCATTATATGGTGGATTCAATTTCGAAGTGCAACATTTAATGTTGATTTTGTATAGCGCACAGTCTTTCCAAAGAATATCTCGTATGGCGTTTTAAAATCAAGCACTTTTCGAAGGCGATGGTTGAGTCGATCTACAGCATATTGCACTTGATCTTGCCTTATCTTAGTTAATGCTATGCCTTTAGAGAAATGCTGACGTAGTAGCCCATTGCTGTTCTCGTTTAATCTCCAATCCCAAGATTGGTAGGGATGCGCAAAGTAGATTCCTAGCGCTGCCTCCAGGTTCTAATGCACAGGGAACTCCTTAACATTGTCAACAGTGATTGTGTGACATCGATTCAGGTATGGCTTCAGTAAGCGTGTTGCCACAGTTGTCACGCGCTTGGCATGCTTGCTATGCCCCACTAGCACGTAGCGTGACTTTTTTTCTGCCAATTTCAATAGTCCACCTTGGTGATCCATTCCGATCATCTTGTCGCCTTCCAAATCGCAAATGTGTGATCAGCATTTCGCCTCATAAACACCCTTTGAAAGTTGCACTTAAAATTTGAATCTGCCATATAAATTTTTATTTTTAAATTCAATTTTCAACTTTAATATTGGCATCTTTAATGATTTTTGCGTATTTTGCCATATCCATTTTTAGTAATGCATTAAATTGTTCGGAGTTTGAGATAAACGGCTCTAGACCTTGATTGCTGAGCCGCTCAATGATTTCAGGCATTATTAAAATTCGTGCCATTTCACCAGCAATCTTTTCAACTATTTCTTTTGGTGTATTTGCCGGGGCGAATAGACCTGTCCAGCCGCTAATTTCAAACTCTGGCAAGCCAGCCTCTTCAAATGTTAATACTTCGGGTAATGCTAGGGCTCTTGTTTTGCCAGTGATAGCGAGTGCTTTGAGGCGTTTGTTTTTGATATGAGGAATCACGGAAACAGGAACATGAAAAGACAGTTGGAGCTGTCCGCTGATTAGATCAATAATTGCAGGACCACCACCTTTGTATGGAATGTGTAGCATTTTGGTGCCAGTAATCGATCCAAATAATTCACCGGCCAGGTGATTTGTATTGCCCACTCCAGAGGATCCAAATGTTAACTGTCCTGGTTTTGACTTAGCAAGTGCAATCAAGCCTTTAAGGTTTAATACGGGTAAGGATGGGTTAACGATCAGCACCTGTCTAGATCTAGCGATTGTTGCTACACCCGTGAAATCTTTGATCGCGTCATAAGGTGTTGGAAAAAGACTAGGGTTCACGACGTGTGGGTTACCAGCTACTAGTATAGTGTACCCATCAGGTAATGATTTAGCGACAGCATTGGTCCCAATAATGGTATTTGCCCCTGGTCGATTCTCAACAATTATTGGCACCCCCCATTTCTCGGATAATTTTTGTGCCGACATGCGCGTGAGTGGATCAAGGCTACCGCCTGGTGGAAAAGGGGTGATAAAGTGAATTGCTCTATTGGGATATGTGGTCTGCGCTTGGCATAGACTGGGTGCAATTGTTGATGCAATCAGCGGTAGAAGTGCAGACAGACGATATAGATATGGATACATGATTTTCCTCGACTGAAATATTATTGTAATGTTTAATTTATTTCTTGATGCTCAGAACACCCATACCTATTAAAAAACTAGTGATAAACTATTTTCATTGACTTCGATGCGCTCTAAATACTTGCCGATCTGCTCAGGCATGTGATAGACGCTCGTTCCATTAAGTATCGCAGGGATAGAGTTGTTAATGATATGTTTAACCTGTAGGGATAATTGTAATCCATCATGAGTGCTTAATTGCAATAGGTTCATATTTGCAATAACGATGTCGCCTTTAGGGCTTTCCCATATTAGTTGGCTATCCACACAGAAGTCACCTTGTTGTTTTAGTTGTTTCACAGACCATGAAGCGCATAGTTCAACACGCTGAGTATTTTTAATAAACTTTAGTGTGGGCGTATTGATTGAAAACCCTAGTTTTTCCTTTGGAAATTTCTTGTTAACTGAGCTGACTATCAACTGCTTAGTAATGGGAATAGTTAGCGCATAAGCCGATTGTTCAGCTAGTAATACCAGGATGCTAAGGTTCAATAACATACATGATAATTTGATGATGCGTTGCAGCATATTTTGACGCTTACTCTATTTATAGGTGTTGGAATTTATTTATCAATATTATGCTTATTTAGACACAATAAATATCGATTTGTACAATTATGGACTTTAACTGAATTAATTTTATGGGAATCCATAAATAACGGATAGGTTATTAGTTTTTAATTGAATGCATGCATAGCAGCGTCAATTTCTGCCATACTTCTGTTGAACCCTAGCATAGTGCTAAAATATTCTAGCGCTTACCATTATGAAAATAAGTGAATTGAATTTAGAAGTGCAACATTTAATGTTGATTTTATATAGCTTATTATCTTTTAAAAGAAAATAGAGGAAAGCTATTAAAGTTAAGTGTACCTAGACGGGATCGATCAGAGCTAAGGATGGATGACATTTTCTTAAACGCTACAGGTAGCTCTATGATGAAATTAGCACCACCACCTTACAATGTTTAATTCCGCACTTGATGACCATGACTAGTGACAATATGCTTCATAACCTCGGCCAAGCCTTTTAGCCACTCGCCTTGTTGTATATGCCCATTAAATGGACTTCTAGCTCTGACCAGTTCAATAGCGTACGCATATTATCTTTTTAAGTCATTGGCAAATGCTCTACCATCAGGGCATATGCTAAACTTCTTTGCCTTATATTGTTCCATGTCATGGTGTTATTTTTCAGCAAAAGTGCATAGCATCTACAATCTCATTACACTTAAATTTAGTGGTAAAGTAAAGTCTCGTGCATACGTTTAAATAAAAAATATTTTTAATCTTATATTTAAAGCACGGAGGGGTCTTGTTTAAAAAATGCTTCTATTATTTTTTGGATCGGCGTTATTTGAATCAGAATGTTTATTTAATATTGACTTTGATTCTAGTAATTTATTCTAACAATTTGTGCTTTGCTGCTAGTGCGCCTGATTTTAATCGAGGTTATCCTAATAAATTAGTGCGTGTTGTTACGGGGTACTCACCTGGGGGATCAGATGTTGTGTTGCGTATCGTTTGCCAGAAACTATCAGAAAGAATGGGACAAACCTTTATTATTGATTACAGGCCAGGTGCGAGTGCTACTATTGGCAGTGATTTAGTAGCCAAGTCAAGTCCTGATGGTTATACCTTATTGTTTATTAGTGCAACATTTTCAATTACTGCTGCAACTCTGCAAAAATTGCCATTTGATTCATTAAAAGATTTTAATCCAATAGCTTATATTGGAGCGGTTCCACAGATACTTGCGGTACACCCCTCACTACCAGTTCGAAACCCTAAAGAGTTTATTGAATTTGCTAAAAGTAGACCTGATAAATTAGATTATTCTACAGCTGGTGCAGGGGGTGGGTATCATCTAACAACGTTGTTATTTTCCTCTCAACATGGTTTGCGTTTTAACCATATTCCATATAAGGGTAGTAGTCCAGCAATTATGGCCTTGATGAGTGGTGAGGTTCAGTTTATGTTTCCAAACATTATTGCTATATCGCCTTATTTAGGAAAAGATAGATTGAGAGCCTTGGCTATTGCTAGCGAATCACGTTCTCCGTTGGCAAAAAATATACCCACATTTGCTGAGGCTGGTGTGACACCTCTTAAAGAGGGAACTTGGTATGGTATCTTGGCTCCGATTGGCACACCTAGCGCTGTTGTTACAAAACTAAATCATGAGATTTCATCTGTAATTCAATTGAAAGAAGTAAAGGAAAACCTTGAAAAAATAGGGGTGATCATATCTCCTATGAACACCCCTGAGCAATTCTCTGATTTAATAAAAGCTGATATTACGAAATGGGATAAAGTTGTAAAGCAATATAGTAATCTTAAATTTGATTAAGACTTATTTAACGACTGAAATAAATCCACCAAATATATCCCAGAGGCGTCTAAATAGTTGAGCTTAGTCCATCACAAGCAGTCCCTATGTGTAGGTCGTTTGAGAAACTCAAATTTATACAGGTCAAACAACGCCCGTTCAAAAGCATACTCAATGTCCATATCCCCTAATTCTTCTAAGGCGGCATTTATGGAGATATCATAGCTGGGTAAATAACCCATAAAGCCTTTGCACTACTCTACTTTAATTTTTCGCTCATTAATCAAATTTCGCCATCTTTCAATATCCGATTTAATGAGTGCGGCCAGTTGCGAGGGTGTGCCACCCAATGCCGTAGAACCGTCTGCCTCAAGAACTGAAGTAATATCCTTATCCTTTAATATTGCATTTAGATCTGAATTTAAACGGGTAACAATTTCTTGAGGAATACCTTTAGGGCCTAGGATAGCCTTCCAATCATAAGGGTCAAAAGTAGGTAGCCCTGCCTCCGCATACGTTGGTACTTCTGGCATAGATGGTAATCTACGGTTACCACCTACAGCCAATGCACGAATTCTTCCTATTTTAACCATTGAAGCTGCTACGGTTGCATTTGCAGAGGTCACCGAAATATGCCCACCAAGCATATCGGTCATTGCCTGAGATGAGCCTTTATAAGGTATGTGAGACATTTGAATTCCAGCAATTGCTGAGAAATTCTCCATATTCATATGTCCAATAACGCCAATGCCAGCAGTACCAAATGTTACTTTTCCAGGACTACGCTTAGCGGTATTAATTAGATCCTGCAATGTATTAAAAGGTGAGCTGGGCGCAACAATAACAACGGTTGGAGCACGTGCTAGTCCTACAATGGGCGTAATGTCGTTGATCGGGTCAAAAGGCGTCCTACCAATAGATGCTTGTATGCCATATGAACTTGAAGTTGAAAGTAATGTATAACCGTCAGGCACCGAGTGAATAACAATCTCGGCACCTATATTACCGTTAGCACCAACTCTGTTCTCGACTACTACTGATCTACCAGCGCGTTCAGCTAGCTTTGACGCAACCGATCGTGCCATAACATCACCACCACCCGATGGAGAAAAAGGAACAATAATGCGGATTGCTTTTGAAGGAAATGATTGCTGACTCCAGGCGCAGGGTATTAGCCCTGGATTCAACTCCAAAGCCAAAAGCAAGTAAAATATAATCAATTGTCTTGACATTATTGAGCCTCTTGGATGAGCAACTTACTAATAGAAAAATTATTTTCGTATCATTACATTATCACCAATAAAAAGAGTGTGAATAACTTATCACTGAAACAGTGGTTGGTTGATCATGGATAAGATTTGGAACTTTACTTTGTGGCGCAAATGAAATTTGAAATATATTAGATGCTTGATGCAATCAGCAAACTACAATTAACTTTCTTAGTCAAAATAGCATCTATTGCCCCACCCCATCAACGAAATGTTCTAGATACTTTCTTAGAATAACCTACTATAACTAAATCGACTGCTAAATCTACTGCCAGCTTAGCAATGACCTATACTGGCCCTCCAATTTCTAAATGCTTAAAACAACTCAAATTTTTCTTCTTTGACTGCTCTTCTCCACTTTCTAATTTACTTTTCATGGTTTTCTTATTATTTTCAAAATCCTCATTAGAAACATCAACGGGAGATATTACAAAATCACTTGCAAAGATTATTGGGTTATGAGGCAGGTTAACCACAACAAGCAGATGAATCTCCGGTTCAATATGTTGACATAAGCGAATACATTCCTTTAAAGCACCAAGGCTTAAAAGTTCCTAGTGATGTAACACATGAGCTACAATAGACCAATTGTTTCCCACATATGAAGGGCCAGGGAAGCCCTCCCCCACGAGCTATGGTAATCATTCTGTGTTAATAAATTAATTTGATTTTATATTTCTATCTAAGAAAGCTCTGGATTTATTTGTGAGTGATCAGAAATCCATAGATTAAGCATTCTTAAATCTTAACAAAAAACTCTAAATTAACCTATCGTTCACCCTTAATATCTATTTTCTTGATCACCTGGGCATAGTTTGAAAATTCATTCCGCATCCGACCTTCGAATGCAACTGGCGTCATATAAAAAGGACCCATCCCCTGCGCTGCCATCTTCTCCATCATATCAGGCATCTTGAGTATCTTTTGCAATTCAATAGAGCAGCGCTCTACAACGCGCTTAGGCATCCCCTTAGGGCCAAGTAAACCCCGTAATGATTTCACGTCAAAATCAGTAATCCCTTGCTCGGCAAATGTCGCCACATTGGGCAAAGCTGGCAGACGCTGATCAGAAGAAGTGCCAATCGCACGCAACTTACCATTACGCACATGAACAGCCATGCTACTCGGTGTACTAAAGAACATCTGCACATGGCCTCCTATAAGATCGTTGAGAGCAGGTCCCGCACCTTTATAAGGCACATGCTGAATCTGGATCGCTACCCGCCGCGCAAACATTGCTGTGGTAACCAACCCCGCAGTTGTCGAAGTTGCATAATTCAGTTGTCCCGGCTTGGCCTTTGCCAGCGCGATGAATTCCTGCAATGAGTGGGCAGGTAGGCCAGGATATATCACCATCAGGTAATCACTGGCATCAATCGTATCAAGCGGCGTAAAATCGTCGATCGGATGGAATGCAGTTTTGCTAATTAGCGAGGTAATCAAATGTGAATTTGTTGATGTAATTAGCATCGAATGTCCATCCGGCAGAGCACGCTGAATGATTTCTGTGCCAATAACACCATTACCACCGCCACGATTATCAATAACGACTTGTACGCCAAAGGCTTCTGAGAACTTTTGTCCTACAAGGCGACCCATAATGTCGTTGCTACCACCCGGGGGATAAGGAACTACAATCCGGATCGGCCGACTAGGAAATGATTGGGAATTAGCTAATTGACTACAGAACATAATCACCAAGGCTGAAGCTGCCCATAGGTTGAGTGCAAATATCTGATGAACACAAACCATACATTAAATCCTAGTTAAGGATAGATGAGTTGTCATGTCAAATACATCGGTAGCTGTTGTCAGCACAGCTCTCTGTAAAGACTTTTTTAAAACCAAGGCAAAACGCATATAAATCAAAAATAATTATCTGTAGAAATTAATACTTTATGTAATCGCTAATGCAATATCCACTTCGCAAAGACAGACTAACTCTCCGCGTTGATTGTACCCTTTGATTTGACACGCCATGACAGTAAGGCTAGCTAATACACGATGATCAACCACGATGCCGCTGAAGGTGACTGTATCCCCAGAGCGGAATGGGGTGATGGCGCGCAATAATAAGCGGCCACCATTATACAAACTGCCTAAAGGGAAATTATTCTCAATGAATTGGTCGACATAAGACATGGTCGCAGGGCCAGAGTTCACCATACCAGCAAAGATATTTTTATTCGCAAAATCCTCATCGGTATGAATGTTGCTAGGTTTATGCTTACCGGCAAGTCGAAATTCATTTTTTCGCAACATCACTTCTTGGCTTTCGGATACCGTTAACGGGATTAACAGGTGACCAATCGGCAATAGACCCGAACTGATTGCGCTGTTGTTGGGATTAGATATTGGATGTGCAATATATGAAACGGTAGATGACGCAGGTGATGGTGTTATTGACGCGCTCGCACTTGGTGGTGGCCGCTGGCCTTTAACATAAGAAAATACACAGGTGTAATCATATTGCGCCACTAACAACTGATCTTGGTTGGTTGCACTGATGCGGAAGGTGACAAATTGGCTGCCGCGACGCACGTATTTTTCAAGAACGCAGCGAGAGCCAGTTAATGTATCGCCAGCATATACAGGGTGAAACCAGCGTGCTTCGCATTTGGCAAAAGGGGTTTGGCGTCGTGCAGTTTTGGATTCTTCCAGAGCTATAAATCCATTTTCTTGAGCAATTTCGTCGCGTAGTAATGGCGCATAGGTGAGCACCATAGTTGGCATTGCCATTTTTTTGGTACTGGTTTTCAGATAAAGCGAATGGGGATTTTGAGCGACTTGCGCATAAGTCGCGATATGCGCGTCCCTAATAGTGACCTTGGTATTTGGGCCCGCTTGACCAACGACGACTTCATCAAAATTCCACAGATTCTCTGCAATTAGTATGGGCATAAGGACTCCAAATATGAACTGATGTTAATTTATTAAATTAACATCAGTTCAACATTAAAAAGATGCTTGGATGAAGAATTAAAACATCTTATAAATATGCAAAGATACTAGACTTTAGATCTAAATGAACTGAAATCGAAAATTGATAGTGCTTATAAAAAGATAATATATGAGGAAAACTAAAAGCTAAATAATAATTTAAAAATTAAACAATATCAGTCTTTAATGATGGTATAGTAATAAAATAATTGATGGCTACATGATTAGGTTAATAATGTTTTAGAGCTCTTATCGACTTTTAAAAGTTATCATGAAATGCTACATTGCATTATATTAATCAAAATATGAGTTATATCTCATCATCTCATATAAATCCCATTAGTTATGGGCAAGAATACCCGGAATCATACTGGTCAAAAACCATTGATGAAATTCCAGATGACGATGGGAATGCGCCATTTCAACAAGATACAGAAGTCGCTATTATTGGCGGAGGTTATACAGGATTATCTTGCGCATACCATCTAGCTCACAATCACGGTATTAATGCTGTCGTATTAGAAGCAAATCGGCCTGGTTGGGGTTGTAGCGGTAGGAACGGTGGATTTGCACGAATGGCCTTAGGTCGCTACTCAGCCTCTGACATGCTACAAAAATGGGGGCCTAAGATTGCCAACGAACTTTTTCAAAAATGTGTATCATCATTAAATTTAGTAAAAACTTTAGGTGAATTCTATTACGAAGTGCAACTTTGAACAATGAGAAGAGGCTAAGGATGCTTTAGTATCCAAGGCTTCTAGACCGCCAAGTCAAAGTAGCCCATGACCTATAAACACCTTAGCCAGGAA
>Ga0114958_10000102_pt1 | contig 68108 bp, 51 predicted proteins | sample C_130208_EF_Meta_FD_89577 | JGI IMG/M metagenome (GOLD analysis project Ga0114958, IMG submission 89577) | Freshwater microbial communities from Lake Croche, Canada to study carbon cycling - C_130208_EF_MetaG | ecosystem: Environmental > Aquatic > Freshwater > Lake | place: Lake Croche, Canada...
AGAATTAGCACAAACAAGTAATTTTGGTTTACAACACTATGCAGACCCAATTCATGTGCCTGCATAACATTGCGTAAAACTATGAGTGAACAAACATTATTTAAAGTAACAGTAGACAACATTGCCATTGAAGTACCAGCGGGCACTACCATATTGCAAGCAGCGCGACAAATTGGAGGGGCTGTGGCACCGCCAGCGATGTGTTATTATAGTAAATTACAAGGCAGTGGAGGAAAATGTCGTACCTGTTTAGTAGAAGTTTCTAAGGGTTCTGAAAAAGATCCTCGTCCTATGCCTAAATTAATGGCTTCTTGTCGTACCACGGTGATGGATGGTATGGAAGTAAAAAATATTACGAGCGAAAAAGTGATTGACGCAAGAGCGGGCATCGTTGAATTCTTATTATTGAATCATCCTTTGGATTGTCCCATATGTGATCAAGCGGGAGAGTGTCATTTACAAGATTTAAGTTTTGAACATGGAAAGTCTAGTACGAGGTATGAATTTCAAAGACGCACCTTTAAAAAACACGATTTAGGAAAGCATATTCAATTACACATGACTCGTTGTATTTTGTGTTATCGTTGTGTATATGTTGCCGACCAGTTAACGAATCAAAGAGCGCATGGCATTTTAGATAGAGGAGATCATGCCGAAATTGCAACTCATATTGAAAAAAGCCTAGATAATGATTTTATAGGAAATGTAATTGATGTATGTCCAGTAGGGGCTTTAACAGATAAAACTTTCCGTTTTAAAAATAGAGTTTGGTTTTTAAAACCTATGGATGCGCATCGTGATTGTCCTACCTGTTCGGGCCGGGTTACCTTATGGAATAGAGGCGACGAAGTATTCAGAGTAACTGCACGCAAAGATCAATGGGGGGAGATAGAAGACACACCCGAAGGAAAACCAGGTTGGATTTGTAATACCTGTCGATTTGATAAAAAACATGCTGCGGACTGGGTGATAGAAGGACCTCGTGAAATAAATAGACACTCTGTAATAGCTCAAGGACACTATGCAGGAAATGTTGGTACTACCCTTCCAACGGAAACTTTCAAAGCAGTAAATGATGGAAGAGCGCCACATTTGTTAATGGACATTCATCATGAAAGTGAAGTAAATTTACCTTCTATTCATTTAAGTGAAATAGCGGGCCCTTCGCATGGAACTACTTTTAAGCAAAATTCTAAAAACGCCTAATTTATAAAGTATGACATTACTCGCATTTGATTGGGCTTTTGTAATAGAAAAATTAATAGTCATTGCAATTATTGTATTTGCTAGTTTAGGAATAGCCTTGTACACTACTTTTGGTGAAAGGAAGGTGGCTGCTATTTTACAAGACCGACCAGGTCCAAATAGAGCAGGCCCGTTTGGATTATTGCAACCTTTAGCTGATGGGTTAAAATTAATCATGAAGGAAGAAATTATTCCAAATGCATCAAGCAGGTGGTTATTTATTTTAGGTCCAGGTTTGGCTATGACGGCAAGTTTGATGACTTGTGCAGTAATACCTTGGGGAACAGCAGTTCATTTATTTGGAAGAACAATCGAATTACAAGTGGCGGATGTGAACATTGGAATTTTATATGTTTTTGCTGTAGTAAGTATGGGCGTCTATGGAATTATGATTGGTGGCTGGGCTTCTAATAATAAATTTTCCTTAATGTCCGCTTTGCGCGCAGCTTCACAAGCCATTAGTTATGAAATTGCTATGGGCTTGGCTTTAATTGCTTTGTTAATGACCACGGGTACTTTAAGTTTAAAAACCATTGTGGCAGATCAGACTGCAGGACATTGGTGGAATATTGTGTATCAACCATTGGGATTTTTAATTTTCTTTATTTGTGCAATGGCAGAGTGCAACCGCACCCCTTTTGATTTGCCAGAAGCAGAAAATGAATTAAACTTTGGTTATCATCAGGAATATTCATCCATGAAACTAGGGTTTTACTTATTTGCAGAATATGTCAACATGATTATGAGTAGTGCAATAATGGCTTCCATGTATTTTGGTGGGTATGATTTGCCTTTCTTTGACGAAACTACAGTGGCACCAAATATAGCAGCCATGATTGGCTTAGGCACGCTACTCATTAAAATTGTCTTATTTATATTTTTATTCATGTGGATTCGTTGGACCATTCCACGTTTTAGATATGATCAACTTATGAACTTAGGTTGGAAAAAAATGATTCCATTGGCCTTGTTCAATATGTTGTTAACTGGAGCATTAATTTTATCAAAATTATAATTTCAAAACTGTAAGAATAAAACATGCAAGCACTAACCAATAAATCAATCGCAGTAAATCGTTCCCCCATGACTTTTTGGGAGCGTTTGTATTTGATCAATATTATTAAAGGCATGATAATCACTTTTAGTCATTTATTTAAAAAGCAGCCTACCATACGCTATCCAGAACAAAAACGGGAGTTTAGTCCGGTGTTTAGAGGTTTACATGTTTTAAATAGAGACGAAGCAGGTCGGGAAAGATGCACTGCTTGTGGTTTGTGTGCAGTGGCTTGTCCTGCAGAAGCGATTACGATGGAAGCAGCGGAGAGATTGGAAGAGGAAGCGCATTTATATAAAGAAGAGAAGTATGCTGCTAAATACGAAATAAATATGTTGCGTTGTATTTTTTGTGGTTTGTGTGAAGAGGCGTGTCCTAAGGACGCCATTTATTTAAGTGAGACCTTTGCCCCAGCAAATTTTACACGTAAAGGCTTTATTTATGACAAGAATGATTTATTAATTCCAAATACTTTAACCGACGCCCAAGCGCTGGCAAAAGCAAAAGGAGTAGAAGCTTAATTATTATGAATGTATTAGAAATTATATTTTATATCTTATCTGCTTTTGCATTGATCTGCGCCACCATGGTGTTAGTTAGCAAAAATCCAATACATAGTGTGCTTTGGTTGATATTGGTATTTTTTGCTATATCGGGGCATTATATTTTACTAAATGCACAATTTCTAGCCATTGTAAATATTATTGTCTATGCCGGTGCCATTATGGTTTTATTTTTATTTGTAATTATGTTAATTAATGTAAATAAAGACAGCGAACCAAAGAAGCAATTATTTGTAAAATTGATAGGCGTAATTACTGGAGGAAGTTTTTTAATCTTATTCATTTCTCTAATAAAACAAGCCCTGCCATTGGTAGGGAAAACGGTATTGTTAAAAGAAGGAAATATTGGGTTGATACACCCATTAGGAAAAGCATTGTTTAACGACTATGTGGTTCCCTTTGAAATAAGTAGTGTATTGTTTTTAAGTGCCATGGTAGGAGCCGTGCTCATTGGGAAAAAATAAAAATTCGAAAGTATGCCGATACAATATTATATCTATTTCTGCTTAGCCCTTTTTAGTCTTGGGGTGGTGGGGGTACTAACTCGTCGAAATGCCATCATCGTATTTATGTGCATTGAATTAATGCTAAACGCAGTGAACTTAATATTGGTTGCCTTTTCTAAAATGCACAGTGGAATTGCCGCACAAAATGGGGCTACCAATACTGCAGGAATAGACGCACAAATATTTGTATTTTTTATCATGGTCGTAGCGGCAGCGGAAGTGAGTATTGGGTTGGCAATTATTGTAATGATGTATCGCAATACACGTTCTATAGACATCAATTTCTTAAATAGATTAAAGAATTAATGCAATGGGAATAATGAAAGTGTTGGTTGGATTTATCATATTATGGCCATTGGCTGGATTTTTATTCAATGGGTTGGGTCGAAATTATTGGAGTAAGAAAGTAATTGCTTATAAGGCTACAGGGTACATTGTTGCCTCTTTTATTGCAAGCGTCTTTGCTTTTTTATATGTACAAAAACACGGTGCTATAAGCGTTCATTATTTTGATTTTATCAATACAGATACCATTAAAATTCCTTTTGATTTTAAAGTAGATGCTTTATCGGCACTTTTTTTATTGGTGATTACGGGTGTGGGTGCTTTAATCCATTTGTATTCTACCTCTTATATGAAAGAAGAAACAGCGCCACATTATGCGCGCTATTTTTCTTATCTGAATTTATTTATATTTTCCATGTTGATTTTAGTATTAGGCGACAATTTTGTAGTAATGTTTATAGGTTGGGAAGGGGTTGGATTGTGCTCTTACTTATTAATTGGTTATTGGTTTACCAACGGCAATTACAATTATGCTGCCAAGAAAGCTTTTATAATGAATAGAATAGGTGACTTAGGTTTTCTATTGGCTATTTTTTGGCTCATTGTTAAACTCGGTTCTGTAAATTATAATGAAGTCTTAACTGCTACAAGTTTAGCAAAACTATCCACTACTGATATTACTGGGATCACCTTATTGTTATTTGTAGGTGCAATGGGGAAGAGTGCACAAATTCCATTATTTACTTGGTTGCCCGATGCCATGGCAGGTCCAACGCCGGTCTCCGCTTTAATCCATGCGGCTACCATGGTTACTGCAGGTATTTATATGATTACTAGAAGTAATATTTTATTTAGTCATAGCGAAATCACGCAAAATGTGATTGCCATTATTGGTATCAGTACCGCTTTGTTAGCAGCGACTATTGCTATCAAACAAAATGATATCAAAAAAGTATTGGCTTATTCCACAGTCAGTCAGTTAGGCTATATGTTTTTAGGATTAGGGGTAGGCGCTTATTCGGGCGCTGTATTTCATGTCATTACCCATGCCTTTTTTAAAGCCTTATTATTTTTAGGGGCGGGTTCGGTAATTCATGCCATGCACCACGAGCAGGACATTAGAAAGATGGGGGGATTAAAATCAAAGCTACCTATTACCCACCTTACTTTTTTAATAGGTTGTATCGCTATTGCTGGGGTGCCTCCATTTAGTGGGTTCTTTTCTAAGGATGAAATTCTAGCTGCAGCCTTTGCAAAAAGTCCAATTTATTGGGTACTTGGAGTAATCGGTGCTGCCATGACCGCTTTTTATATGTTCCGATTGTATACCACTACCTTCTTAGGAAATTTTAGAGGAACAATAGATCAAGAAAGTCATCTACATGAATCGCCAGTAGCTATGACACTACCATTAATCTTATTAGCTGTAGCAAGTGCTTTGGCAGGAGCCATTGGTTTTCCTGAAATAATGGGAGGGCATCATTGGTTGTCACATCAATTAATTCCCATTGTGGGTGAGCCCCATGAATTGGGATTAGCTCATTCTATAGAGTGGGTTTTAATGTCGGTATCTGTAAGCATTGCATGCATTGCTTTAGTCTTGGCCATTTTTATTTATAAAAAGAAAACAGATGAAGAGCCGACCACCTTGGTTGGTAAATTTTTCTATCATAAATGGCATATTGACGAATTATACAATCAAGCCATAGTTCAACCGCTCAATCGCTTTGCAGGTTTTTTAAAATATGTAATTGAAAAGAAAGTAATAGATGGAGCAGTCAATGGAACTGGAAAAATGGTTCAGTACAGTGCAAGAAAAGTGAGACTCATTCAAAATGGACAAGTAGGATATTATATTTTATTTATGGTGGTTGGTATTATTTTACTTTTCATGATTTGGTTTAACGATACCAAAATTTTATTTTTTTTTAATAAATTAACTAAAAACTAATTAAGCAACCATGATGTTAGTTTCATTTTTACTCCTTCCCATTTTGGCTGCCATCCTATTGTTGTTTATTAAAAACAATAAAACAGCCCAGTTAGTTGCTATTCTATTTAGCGGATTTACTTTGTTATTAGCCATGCAAATGTTTTCATTTCAAATGATCGATTTCGATATTGCTTGGTTGCCCAATTTAAACACTAGATTTATTTTACATGCCGACGGGTTGTCTAAAATTCTAATATTACTCACTGCCATCAGTTTCCCAGCCATCTTTATTGCTACAGCTAATAATGAATATAAGAACAGAAATATTTTCTTATCCTTATTATTGTTTACTCAAGCAGGTTTAATGGGCGTTTTCTTAGCAGGGGACGGGTTGATGTTTTATTTCTTTTGGGAATTTACTTTACTACCTATTTATTTTTTATGTTCTATCTGGGGTGGAGAAAAAAGAATTGCCATTACTTTTAAATTTTTCATTTATACTTTTCTAGGTTCTTTGTTTATGTTAGCAGGTATTTTATTTTTAAATGAGCATACAGGAGATCATAGTTTTTTAATATTCTCTTTTATACATGCTAACTTAACCAACGGCCAACAAGTAACTGCTTTTGCATTATTTTTTATTGCTTTTGCCATCAAAATGCCCCTATTCCCATTCCACACTTGGCAGCCAGATGCCTATGAGCAATCGCCTACAGCTGTGACCATGGTAATGAGTGCGGTGATGGTTAAAATGGGTTTGTACGGAATTCTTAGATGGTTGATGCCTTTGTTTCCGGTTGCATTTATGGCACATACCCAGGTGGTGGTGGTATTATCAATCATCGGCATTTTATATGCTTCTTTTATTGCCATTCGCCAAGACGATATTAAAAGGTTAATTGCCTATTCATCTATTGCTCATATTGGTTTAATGAATGCAGCGCTATTTACCCATACACAAATTGCAATTCAAGGAGTACTCCTGCAATTATTTTCACATGGAATTAATGTATTAGGATTATGGATGGTGGTGGATATCATTGAACAACAAACAGGTACTAGATCTATGCAAGAAATGGGTGGATTGGCTAAGAAGCAACCAACTTTAGCTATTTTATTGGTTGGCTTCGCATTGGCTAATATAGCATTGCCGCTAACTAATTCTTTTGTAGGAGAATTTTTAATGTTCACTGGATTATTCCAGTTTAATCCTTGGATGGCAGCCTTAGCAGGTTTGAGCGTCGTGCTGGCGGCTATTTATACATTAAATATGGTGCAAAAAGTGGCTTATGGAGGAATAAGCGAAAAAATAAATACCATACAAGGCCCTAATAAAGGGGCACAAGCAGTATTGATTATTTTGTTCCTCATAGTATTGGTGACAGGGGTTTATCCTGAACCATTATTTAACTTAACATCGGATACTTTACAACAATTATTTATCAAATAATTAAATGAATTAGTAATGAATGCAATTATAGTTTCTACGCTATTGGGGGTCATCATGATGTTTTGTTCCTGGGGCATTAAAAACCAACGAGTGCAAAAAAACATTGCCTTAATAGGTTTAATTATTTTAATCATTGCAAATTTGGCGCAGTCAAATGGATGGTATGTTTTTAATTATGACACTAAGGGTATGTTAACTTATACCACCTTTGGTTTATATGCCAATACTTTACTATTTGCACTTACTTTAATTTATGTTTGGATGAATGGGGATGAGATTGCTAAAATAAATAATTCCTCAGCCGATTTTTACAGCTTATTCTTTTTTATTTTATGCGGCATTAGTGTATTAACCTCCTTTGATAATTTATTAATGCTATTTATAGGCATAGAAATTTTATCTATTCCTTTATATATTTTAACAGGTGCGGACAAAAAAAATATGTTTAGCAATGAGGCGGCTTTGAAGTATTTTTTAATGGGTTCTTTTTCAACTGGCATTTTATTATTAGGAATTACTTTCATTTATGGTGCTACAGGAAGCTTTCATTTAACAGCACCAATATTAAGTATTACTACTGGACTTGCACAAGAGCAAATTTTATTATCAGCTGGTTTAATTTTATTATTTGTTGCCATGAATTTTAAAGTATCAGCAGCGCCCTTTCATTTTTGGACTCCCGATGTATATGATGGGGCCCCAACTGTGTTTACTTCTTTTATGGCGACCATTGCAAAAGCGGCGGGCTTTATTGCTTTTATAAATGTTTTTAATACTCAATATAAAGCATTGGCTTATTCTTGGACCTTGCTGCTAACTTTTGTAATGCTGTCTACTTTGTTAATTGGCAATATAACTGCCCTCTTTCAAAGAAGTGTTAAACGTATGTTGGCTTATTCAAGTATTGCACAAGCTGGATTTATGTTATTTGCATTATATGGTCAATCAGCAATAAGCAATGAAGCTATTTTATTATATGCTGTTGTTTATTCTATTGCCACCATTGGTATTTTTGCCGTATTGGTAAAAATGAAAGAAAATAGCTTTGAAGCATTCAACGGATTAGCTAAAGCACACCCTTTATTGGCATTTGCAACAACCGTATTTTTATTTTCATTAGCAGGCATCCCATTTACTGGCGGATTTTTTGCAAAATATTATATGCTCAGTGCCTTATTAAAAGCAGGTGCGGGATTGTGGTTGGTTTTAGTTGCAGTGGTTTTTGCAGCCATCAGTATTTATTACTATTTTAAAATTATTCAGGCGATGTATTTTACTGCCGGTGAACCGTCCATTAACCCATTACCCAAACAATACAAATATCAACTCTTGACCTTGGCTATTCTACTGCTCATCCTAGGGGTTTTCCCTAATTTACTGCTCAATTATCTCTACTTTTAGCCGTCCTTCATTTACTGGCATTAAAGCGATGGGCCTTTTAGAATCTGTCTTACCTTTAACTTTATAAACTTACTACAATGACTATTCAGGATTCCTTTGTGTTGGCTTGGCGCACTGTAAGTGGCAATAAATTAAGAACAGGTATTACGGTAGCCATCATCGCATTTGGTATTATGGCCTTGATTGGAATTATTACCGCTATTTCAGCCATGAACCAAAGTTTAAAAGAGAATTTTTCTTTTATGGGAGCCAATGCATTTAGTATTCGATTTAAAGAAATGAATGCAAGATTTGGAGGCGGTCCAAATGATGGCGACGAATTTAGTAAATCTAAAAAAGGGCAAAGAGAAAAAAAATCGAATTTAGACAAGCCTATCAAAATAGAGGAAGCAAATTATTTTAAAGATCATTTTGGATTTAGCCGAGCAGCAGCAAGCATTTCAATTAGAAAGAATGGAAACAATGAATTGCATTATAAGAATAGAAAAACCAATCCGCAAATTTCATTAATGGGGGGGGATGAAAACTATCTAGCAGTAAATGGCTATTCATTAACACAAGGTCGAAATTTTAACAATGTAGATATTAATAGTGGGCGTAATGTTTGTATTATAGGTTCCAATGTGGCCGCTAAATTATTTCCAGGCAAACCTGAAAAGTGCATTGATAAAGTCATTTTATTAGAAGGAAAACCCTATCGTGTTATTGGATTATTGAAATCAAAAGGATCTAGTGCCATGATGCGACAAGATGATATTGTAATTTCTTCTTTAAAAAACGTAAGACCCTATCAAGGAAGTGCTTCTTATTCATTAGGGGTGATGGTTAATAATGTTACAGAATTAGCACCAGCTATTGATGAGGCTACAGAACAAATGAGAAAAGCAAGAAGATTGATTCCATCTGAAACTGAAAATTTTGTCATTGACAAAAGCGACAAGTTTGCAGATATGTTTATTGGCTTTTTAGCAGGCATCAGTGGAGCAGCAGGAGCCATTGGAATGATCACATTAATTGGGGCTGCCATAGGCTTAATGAATATCATGTTGGTAGCGGTGAGTGAAAGAACAAGAGAAGTGGGTTTAATTAAAGCCATTGGTGGAAAAAAGAAAGATGTACGTCGTCAATTTTTATTTGAAAGTATTTTAATAAGCATATTAGGTGCCGTTTTTGGTATCATTTTAGGCGTATTGGTGGGTAATATATTTAGTTTGGTGCTACACACAGGCTTCGTTGTGCCTTGGACTTGGGTAGTCATAGGAATTGTAATCTGTTCGGTGGTGGGGCTGGTCGCAGGCATTTATCCTGCCATGAAGGCATCCGCTTTAAACCCGATTGACGCCCTTAGATACGAATAAGCTAGTTGCCAAATAGTTACAAGCTATTTTGGCAATTTTATGCCTTCCATTTAGGTTCAAGATTAATTTTCAATAAATTTATGGATTGAAAATTGTTTCAACCAATAAATTACTTATTTTGTAACCCCTTAGAAACTAGTGCGTAAAGATTTTAACCAATCTCACCATTTGTGATGAGGACAATTTCTTTAAAAAAATTTTTATTTAAAACCAAAAATCAATTGAATCATGGCTGAGATTAAATCAACTGCAACAGCTGCTGCTTCAAAGAATGCAGCACAGCCTCAAAAGAGCGGAAATCTTGTTGCAACTTTAGCACCCATCTTATGTATTTTAGCAGGTTACGCTATTTGGCGTTTTGTGCTAGGTAACGCAAGTAACTTCACTAACCCAGACCCTAATGGTGGATTCTGGCCTAGTCATAAAGGACCAAAAGGTACTTTTACAAAAATGTACGAAGGCGGTATCGTTGTGCCTGTTTTAATTGGTAGTTTATTAATCGTTTTAACTTTCGTTATTGAAAGATTATTGACTATTAAGAAGGCAGCTGGTAACGGAAATATTGCTGAATTTATTCGCAAAGTACAATTCCAATTAGCCAATAAAGAAGTGGATAAAGCAATTGCAGAGTGTGACAAACAAAAAGGATCTGTTGGAAATGTGATGAAATCAGGTTTAACTAAGTACAAAGAAATGATTTCAAATACAGAACTAGATACAGACCAAAAAGTTTTAAATATTCAAAAAGAAATCGAAGAAGCAACTGCATTGGAATTGCCAATGTTAGAGAAAAATTTAGTCTTCTTATCTACTATCGCATCAGTTGCAACCTTATTAGGTTTGTTTGGTACGGTATTGGGTATGATTCGTTCTTTCTCTAAATTAGGTGAAGAAGGTGGTGGAGAAGCTGCTCGTGAATTATCTCAAGGTATTTCTGAGGCCTTGTACAATACTGCATTGGGTATTGGTACTTCAGCTGTCGCAATCATAATGTACAACGTATTCACTACAAGAATCGATGGTATTACTTATGGTATTGATGAGTCTGGATTTACATTAACTCAAAGTTTCGCAGCTAACTACAAATAGTAGTTGAACCAAAAAATATTTTAATAAGGGCAACCTTATAAATAATAATTAAAAGAATATACAAATGGGTAGAGCCAAATTACCTCGAAAGAGTACCACCATCGACATGACTGCCATGTGTGATGTGGCTTTCCTTTTATTGTCATTCTTTATCTTAACAACTAAGTTCAAACCTTCTGAAGCGATTGCAGTAACTACACCAAGTTCTGTATCTTCTAAAATTGCACCAAGTAAGGATTTTGTCTTAATTACTATCGATAAAGATGGAAAAGTATTTCTTACCATTGATGATAAACAAAAAAGAGAAACTATTGCGAACTCTTTGAACGCTACTAGAAATTTAGGAATTGATGTTCCTGCCTTTAAAAGTGCAAATTTCATTGGAGCTTCCTTTAGCGGCCTGAAATCTTTTTTATCCATCACTGAAGAAAACAGAAAAGGGAACTTACTTCCTGGTATTCCATGTAAGGACAGTACAGATAATGAATTAATAACTTGGATGCAAGTGGTCAACGAAGCGTATGCTGGTTCTAAATTGGACCTTGTTTTAAAGGGAGACAATTTAGCAAAGTATCCAGCGTTCAAAAACGTACTTACTGCATTTAAGAAAAACAATATTCAAAGATTTCAAATGATAACCAATCCTGAAAATGCGCCAGTAGGCTCAGAGTTGTATAAGAAATCAATGAGTGGCGAGAAACAGGACAACTAAATTATAAACTAATTAAAAGCTATTTACTATGGCAGAATTAGATACCTCGGGTGGTGGCCATAAGAAAGGACCAGGGGTCAAAAAAGGGAAAAAACTATCCACTCGTGTCGATTTGACACCGATGGTGGATCTAGGTTTTCTTTTGATTACCTTCTTTATATTCACTACGACCATGAGTCAACCTACAGCAATGAAGTTGATTTTACCTGATGATAAAGTTAAACCTGAAGAACAAAATAAAGCCAAAGAGTCGGGTGCTTTAACCATCATCATGGGTGCAGACAATCATATATATTATTACGAAGGACAATTAAAAACAGACGCTTCTAATTTTTTATCCGCTTCCTACAATGGAGACAATTCTATTCGTGATATTATTTTGAAAAAGAAGGAGTATGTAAGAAGTATAGCGCAAGACCCCACTGATCCTGAAAAGGATTTAGTAATTGTGATTAAACCAAGTTCTACTTGTACTTACAAAAACGTGATAGATATTTTAGATGAAATGTCAATTAATGTAGTAAAAAAATATGCACTAGTAGATATTTTTGACATTGAAGAACAATTGGTAAAAAAATCAGACGAGTCCTCAAAATCTTCTAGTAATTAAAAGCATTAAAAAATGGACATAAACAAAATATTAAACGCCGATATTCTAGACCTCATTTTTGAGGGAAGGTTTAAGGAATATGGCGCTTATGAGCTAAGAAAAACCTACAATGATCGTCTAAAGAAGGCGTTAATTGGAATGGTAACCGTTACCGTTTTATTGGCTGGTGCTGCAATTTGGTCTAATACCGCTAAAAAGGCTAAAACTGAAATTTTGGTTACGGATGTTTCTTTGACAGATGTAACGCAAGAGAAAAAGCCGCCGCCGCCGCCACCGCCACCACCGAAAGTGGAACCACCTAAAGTGGAAATGGCAAAATTTACACCTCCTAAAATTGTAAAAGATGAGGAAGTGAAAAAAGAAGATGAAGTGAAAGAGGTTGAAAAACTGGAAGATGTAAAAATTGGTACTACCGATCAAAAAGGGATTAAAGATGATGGATTGGTTGCTCCAGTGGAAGCCGGTCCAGTAGCCCCCCCAGCTGAAGAAGAAACAGATAAGATTTTTACTGTGGTACAAATACCAGCTGAATTCCCAGGTGGGCAACAAGGTTGGATTCGTTACTTAGAAAGAACTTTAAACAGAGACTTGCCAGTTGAAAATGGTGCTCCTGCAGGAAAATATTCAGTAGTGGTATCTTTTATCGTATCTAGAGATGGTTCAATAAGTGATGTAAAAGCGGAGAATGATCCAGGTTACGGTACTAAAGATGAAGCGGTTCGCGTAATTACAAGAGGGCCAAAATGGAAGCCCGCAGTACAAAATGGACGTAATGTAATTTATCGTCACCGTCAGGCAATTGTTTTCGTAGTTTCAGAAGATTAGTCGTTTTTTCTGCACCTATTTTAAAAATAGTAGGTTAAAAAAACTTGACTTCATCCTATTAAAAGCCAGCTCTATTAGGGCTGGCTTTTTTTTGAGTAGCCCTAGCGTTATTCCAATCAATACGAATTAACTTTGCGCTATGCGAGAAAATTTAAGCAGCTGGAATGATACCATTGTGGCCCTTGCCACGCCCCCTGGTTTAGGAGCGATTGCCGTAATCCGATTAAGTGGGCCAAACGCTATTGAAATGACTGGAAATGTTTTTTCAAAACAAGGGTTAAAAACTAAAGCATCCCACACGGTACATGTAGGTAAAATTAGGAATGGTAAAGAGGTTTTAGATGAAGTAGTAGTTACCCTCTACAAAGCACCTAAATCCTATACTGGAGAGGAAGTGGTAGAAATTTCTTGTCATGGATCTCCATTTATCCAAGACGCTATTTTGCAATTGCTACAGTCCAATGGAGCAAGATTGGCTAAGCCTGGTGAATTTACACAACGTGCCTTTTTAAATGGCAAGTTAGATTTAACACAAGCGGAAGCAGTGGCAGATTTAATTGCAAGTAATACAGAAGCGGCGCGTAAAACGGCATTGTATAATTTAAAAGGAGGCTTCTCCTCTGACTTACATGTAATGCGCGAGAAGTTGATAAAATTTTCAGCATTAATTGAATTGGAATTAGATTTTTCTCAAGAAGATGTTGCATTTGCAAATAAAAAATCCCTAGAACTTTTGGTACATGAGTTGCAAGAAAAAACAACTGCATTATTGTTGTCCTTTCAATTAGGCAATGTAATAAAGCATGGAGTTCAAGTAGCTATTGTCGGTAAACCGAATGCTGGAAAATCTACTTTGTTGAACGCTTTGTTAAATGAAAATAGGGCCTTGGTGAGTGAAATTCCGGGCACTACCCGTGATACGGTGGAAGAGTATTTAAATATACAAGGGGTTATGTATAAGTTAATTGATACGGCCGGCATAAGACATTCTACCAACGATAGTATCGAGCAAATGGGCATTACAAAAAGTAAAGAAAAAATTCAAGCCGCTGATATAATTATAGCTTTATTTGATGCAAGTACAACTAGTTCAACACAATTAAAACAATGGAAACAAGAATTAGTGGGTGCCCAAAAAATTATATTTGTTGGTAATAAAATGGATATTGCTATCGATGCTTCCTTAGAAAAAGACTTGGAATTAAAAGACCTAATTTTTATCGCAGCCAAAGACAAAACAAATATTCTAGCGCTTGAAAATGCTTTACATCAAAAAGTAGTTGGGGATGGTCTTAATAAAGAAGGCACCATTGTAACCAATGCAAGACACGTAGCTTCTTTAAAAAGGTTACTTTTTGCTTTAAATGATATAGAAACCGGATTGGTAGACAATGTAACCGGCGACTTATTGGCCATCGACATCCATCACGCATTACATTATTTAGGCACCATAACTGGACAAATAACCAATGAAGATCAATTGGATTTTATCTTTTCAAAGTTCTGTATAGGCAAGTAGAGTAGCTAAAAAATCATAAAGAAAGTTGGGTATAGTTTTCTAAAAAAAATAATACATTATCAAAGTCTGCAAATTCATTTTCTGAATGCATTCCTTTTATTACTATTGTTTTCATTCCCGCATTTTGTGCACATAGAACCCCTTTTGGGGTGTCTTCGAATACGATACAATCAGCCGCCGCAATGCCAAGTGCTGCAGCACATTTTAAAAAAGTTTCTGGATGAGGTTTGCTAATAGAGACATCGTCTGCACTTACAATGGCATCGAAATAATTTCTAATTGCCGTGTTGTCAATTACAAAATCTATATTGGCTTGAATGGCTGCTGATCCAATACCCATTTTGATTTTATGTTCAAAAGCAGTTTTGATAAAATTTTCAAGCCCTGCTATAAGTTTTAAATGAGGTTTAAATTCTGTTCTATACAAGGCTTCTTTTTTAGCACCGATATTTAATTTTTCTTGAAGGGAAAATTTACCTGGGAAAACTCTTTCTAATAACTCGTCATTTTTCCCATAACATTGGTGTTTTACTTCTTCTATACTTAAATGACTACCCAAGTTGGTTAATTGTTGATGCCAGGCACCAATATGATAGGGCATGTCATTAACCATGGTTCCATTTAAATCGAAAATAAAAGCTTTTGCTTGCTTGATCATATTAAATATTTTTGTTTAATGATAGCTTACATAGAACCGCCTTCAATAAATTTAGCGTCTACTGTTAATTCATTTATTTGTTTTCCTGTGTGCATGTTGGCCATCATTTGTAGAAAGGCCAATTTCCCTAATTGAAAGCCACTGGTTTCAACATAGCTAATGGCAGGATAATACAAATTTGGAATAAAACCATTGCTAATACTAATAACGCCCATTTCATTGGGTACCTTAATTTGCAAAGCTTGTATTGCTTTCATTACACCAATTAATATTTCATCGGTCATGCAAAAAACGGTATCAAACTTTACCGCTTTGTCATAATGTTTTTTGAAAAGCGCTTCCGCCTCTAATGAGCTGTTGGTATTAATATAATTGACATGTGTTTTAGGAGAAAAGTCATGCATAAAATTTTGAAAAGAGGCTTTTCTTTTTTGACTTATAGATAGCCCCGGATCCCCAAAAATGGCTAATACTTTTTTGGCGTTTCGTTTAATGATATTTTCTGCAGCAATAACTCCACAACGTTCATCTGCCATTCGAACTTTAGTAAATGAATTGTCTTTAGGCACTATGTCAAAAAATACAACAGGAATATCATGATCATTCATTTTATGATACACCTCCAGGTTTTCAGCGCTAGCTGATAAGCAGGCAAATAAGCCAGAAACTCTATTTTGTCTAAATATTTTCAGGTTGTTTAATTCGTTTTCAGCATTGTGGCTTGATTGAAGAATCATCAATGCATACCCATTTTTTCGACTTTCTTCTTCTACAGCTGCAATAAAACTATCATAAAATAAATTAGCAATAGCCGGTACAATTACACCAAAAATTTTACTACTCTGCATTCTCAATTGAATAGCAAAGGCATTGGGTTCATAATCTAAGCTTTGTGCAAGTGCATGAACTTTAGCTTTTGTTTTAGCAGAAATATCAGGATGATCTTTCAAGGCCCTTGAAACAGTGGAGATACTTAATTGCAATTGTTGTGCTAATAATTTGAGGGTAGTATTGGACATTAGTTATTAGAATTAATTCATCGATTGAGTGCAAATATTACCACAAAATTAATCGCAATCGTTTGTTTTAATACTATTTTATTATTTTTTTAACATAAAATTAATGAATATTTATAAATTAGGTAACAGGGTCAATATTCCTTTATTTCATTGATTTTCAAAATTTTAAATATAAAATTTTGTCAATACTTACTAACTTCTGTTAGCCAGCTTTAACAATAAGTTAAAAAAAAATTAACACTAAAGTTTGGATTTGCAAAATTCGTGTAAATTGTACACGCTTAATAAACCAATAAACTGCCAATTATGAATTTTAAAATTGTTAAGTCCACTTTTGTTGGACTATTCCTTGGCTTGCTTGCGGTAAATGCCCAGGCACAGAACAAGACAGTTACAGGTAAGGTTTTAGATGCAAAAGACAATACTCCAATTGCTGCAGCTTCGGTTGTAGTGAAAGGTGCTTCAGCTGGAACAAAAACAGCTGCAGATGGTTCTTTTGCAATTACGATCCCTTCTTCTGTAGCAAAATTAGTGATCTCTTCTGTAGGTTATTCTTCTAAGGAAGTTGGCGCGGAAGGATCTGTTATTGTATCATTAAATCAAACTAGCAGCCAATTAAATGATGTGGTAGTGGTTGGTTACGGTACACGTAAAGTTAAAGACGCGACAGGTGCAGTTGTATCTTTGAGTGAAAAGTCATTCAATAAAGGAATGATCGCTTCTCCAGAGCAATTGTTACAAGGTCGTATCGCAGGTGTTAACGTTACAAGCAATTCTGGGGAACCAGGAGGTGCGGTTAACATCACAATTAGAGGTAGTTCTTCTGTAAGAAGTAACAACAACCCATTATATGTGGTTGATGGGGTTCCTTTATATGGTGGTGGTACAATAGGTTCTGGAAATGATTTAGGTTCTACTACTGCTAGAAACCCATTGTCTTTTATTAACCCTAACGATATTGAGAATATCTCAATTTTAAAAGACGCTTCTTCTGCAGCAATTTATGGTGCTAGAGGTGCGAACGGGGTAGTTTTAATTACCACTAAATCAGGTAAAGGTAAACCAAGCTTGACTTTCAATGCTACTACAAGTATTTCAAATCCAGCTCAACGTTATGACCTTGCAAGCCCACAAGAATTTATGTATGGCATCAAGAAAACTTTAGCGGATGCCGGTATTGATGTAACGAATGTAGGTAGTAACGATAAAGGTTACAGCACAGATTGGCAAGATCAAGTTTTCAGAACTTCCATCTCGAATAGCTACAACTTAGGATGGGGTTATTCTAATGCAAAATCTGCTTTAAAATTAAACGGTTCTTTTGATGACCAACAAGGTATCATCAAAACACAAGGTTTAAAGAGAATGACTTTTGGCTTGAAATATTCAAACCAATTAACTTCTCGTTTAAAGTTAGATGTAACTTTAAACTCCTCAACAGTTAATAACAGTTATGCGCAAGTAACCAACAACGCTGGTTACCAAGGTTCGTTGATTGGAGCGATGATTAGCTACAATCCAACCTTCCCAGTATATGGTACGAATGGTAAATGGTATGATAACCAAGATGGCAACAGAAACCCAGTTGCAATTATAGAGGGCTACAACGACAAAGATGTATATAAGAAAATTTTAGCTAATATTTCATTGTCCTACAAATTAACCAATGACTTAACGTATAAGTTAATTTATGGTGTTGAAAATGGAAGTAGTACAAGAAATACTTTCGTAGATCCTAATTTAGGTTCTGCTTATAGCCAAGGTAATATTAATATCCGTGGTAAAGATTACGGCGGAGTTAGTACTTTGTTTTCTCATGGTAGAGCTGCTCATCAACTCTTAGATCAAAATTCTGCTGTTATAGAACACACTTTGAATTATGATAAGACATTTAAAAATGGCAATAGCTTACAAGCTTTAGCTGCGTTCTCTTATCAAAAAACCAATGACAATTATAGAGCTCAACAAGCATGGGGACCTATAGGTACTACAAAAATGTATACTAGCTGGGAGAAAGATTATCCAGTGGGTAACCGCACGGATGTATATGGTGACAGCACACAAGTTGAATTGCAATCTTATTTCTCACGTGTAAACTACACCATTAAAGACAAATACATTTTCTCTGCATTGGCTAGAATTGATGGATCTTCTAAATTTTCTAAAGGAAATAAGTACGGTACTTTCCCTGCATTTGGTTTCAAATGGAGAGCCTTAGAAGAAAGATTTGCTCAAAAAACTTTGGGTAAAATCTTCTCTAACTTTGATGTAAGATTAAACTATGGTATGACAGGTAACCAAGAGTTCCCTGCTTATTCTTCATTAGCATTACAACAAGAAAGTTTTACAGGTTCAATCAATGTAATTACTAACTCTAACCCTAATTTGAAATGGGAAACTACCACCTCTACTGGTGCTGGTATCGATTTCACCTTATTCAATGGCCGTTTAAATGGTACTGTTGATTATTTTAATAAGTCTACTAAAGATTTATTATTCTTAATCAGCTATCCTCAACCAGCAGCTTCTGCTGACCGTTGGGTTAATTTACCAGGAACTGTTGAGAACACAGGTTGGGAGTTTAGTTTAGACTACCAATTAGTTCGTCCTGCATACAGAGGTGCTTTTGGATGGGATGTTGCTTACAATATGTCATTCTTAAAGAACAATGTTAAAGGATTTGGATCTACTGTAGTTAATACTGGAGAAGTATCTGGTCAAGGTTTATCTGGTGCTTATGCTCAAACAATCCGTGACGGATATCCTTTATTCACTTTCATCATGCCTACTTTCTTGAGATTTGATGCTTATGGAAATGCAGTATACGCAAATGGAGCAAAAGATGAATTACAAGGAAGTGCTTTACCAACATTCAATGCTGGTCTGACCAATACTTTCTCTTATAAAAAATTAAGTGCTAGCGTATTCTTTAATGCGGTAAATGGTTTCTACGTTTACAACAATACAGCCAATGCATTATTTTTAAAGGGTAGTTTAAAAACAGCTCATAACGTTACAAAAGAGATAGTTAATAACATCGAGAACTCAATTAATCCAGGTAGTGTTTCTTCTCGTTTTTTAGAAAAAGGAGATTACATCCGTTTAGCAAATGCTAGTTTAAGCTACGCAGTTGATGTTAAGAAAGGTTCTTTCATTAAAGGATTGAACTTAACCTTGTCTGGTCAAAACTTAGCCTTGTTTACAAACTATACTGGTTTAGATCCAGAAGTGAATGTTGACAAGTCTATAAATGGGGTTCCATCTCGTGGATTTGACTATACAGCAACGCCTAGAGCAAAAACAATCACTTTCGGTATTAACGCTCGTTTTTAATTTCTTAAATACACATACAAATGAAAAATAATTTTATCAAACAAACAGCCTTGTACGTAGCTGCTATTGCAGTTACGATAGGTACGGCATCTTGTTCTAAATTAGACGAGAAAGTGTTTGGTTCTAAATCGATTGTAGCTGAGACAGGTGGTGGAAATTCTTCTGCTAACTTGGAATCCGTATACGAAGCAACGAACGCTTTAATTGGCCAAGGAAACTTTTTCGCTTTCCAAGAACATTCTACTGACGAATTACTAGGGCCAACCCGTGGTACTGACTGGGATGACTTTGGTACTTGGAGAAAAATTCACTTACACGCATGGGACGGTGCGCACAACCAATTATATGATACTTGGAATGGTATTAACTCTGGGTTATTCAAAGCTACTTTACTTGTTGAAGCAGGTGCACCTGGCGATAAACCAGCAGCACAATTTTTAAGAGCTTTTATTGCTACACAAGTGATGGACTTATTCGGTCAAGTTCCTTATCGTGCTGCAGCTGACGGACCAGATGTAATTCCTGCTGTAAAAACAAGAGCGGAAGCTTTTGATTGGATCATGGGAGACCTTGACGCAGCAATAGCTGGATTACCTTCCAATTCAGGTAATATAGGGGCTTCTAGATATGCAACAAAAGAAGCGGCTCAATTTTTGAAAGCTAGATTATTATTAAACAAAGCTGTTTATAAGGCAGACCCACAAAATCCAACTGCATTTGGTGAGGCTGATTTTTCTGCTGCTGATATGAGTACAGTAATAGAATTAGTGGATGATATTACAAATTCTGGAAGATTTTCTATAGGTACTGATCCTGCTTCTTATTGGAACAACTTTAAGTGGGATAATTTTGAAACTTCCACTGAGTTAATTTATACAAGAGGTGGTGAAGGTGCAACTCAAGCAGGCGGTAATGCAGGTACCAACTGGTATACCGGTATGGGAACACATTACAACCAAACATTCTCTGGTTGGAACGGGTTTACTACCACTGCCGATTTCTACAATTCATTTCATGAAGAAGATGGAAGAAGACAATCTGATATCAATGGATTTACAGAGCTTACTGGTTTTAATGCTGGTTTCTTAGCTGGTCAACAATATAAATATGTTGGTGGTAATAGAGTTCAAGTAAAAGACCGTTCTGGTTCTCCATTAATTTTTACTCCTGATGTTTCTTTATTCTACTCCACTGAAGCGAAGGGAATAAGAACTATGAAATATCCATTGAAGTACGATCCTGTTACTTTATCAAATTCTCAACCAAATGACTTTGTATTCTTCCGTTATGCAGATGCTTTATTAATGCAAGCGGAAGCTATTTTAAGAGGTGGAACTGATCATCATGGTGAAACTCCAATGACAATTTTAAACCAATTAAGAGTTCGTTCAGGTGTAGAACCTTTAACTGCTGAGCCAGATTTAGCTGAAATATTAGCCGAAAGAGGACGTGAGTTATACTTAGAAGGTGTAAGAAGAGACGACTTAATTCGTTTTGGTAAGTTCAACGATCCTGTTAATGAAAGATCAACAAAATCTGAAGCTTTCAAAGTGGTACTTCCTATTCCTAACCAAGCGGTTTCTTCAAATCCAAATTTGAAGCAAAATTTTGGTTATTAATAACTAGTTTTAACACTAATTATACAGAGCCTCCCTATTTGGGAGGCTCTTTTTTTTATACTACATGGAGCCGGATGCATGGCGTATTTGTTTGAAATAGTTTAATGATTAAGCACGCAAATTTGTAATTTTATTCTTCCAATTTAAGGGCCTTTAATATGAAAAAAATTAGCCTCATTTTGATCTGTACTGTAGCAGTAAGTGCTTGTACTTTAAAAAAATCATCCCCTCTTTTATTTGAAAAGTTGGATCATGCGGGCATTGATTTTACCAATAAAGTGACAGACGAAAAGGACAATAATATTTTCAAATACCGCAATTTTTATAATGGCGCAGGGGTAGGCATTGGCGATATAAACAATGATGGCTTAGCAGATGTATTTTTTACAGCCAACCAAGGCGCTAATAAATTATTTTTAAATAAAGGTAATTTTAAATTTGAAGATATTTCTAAGAAAGCAGGGTTTGTGGAAAAAAAACAATGGAGCACAGGGGTAACCATGGTAGACATTAATCATGATGGATGGTTGGATATCTATGTTTGCAATGCTGGTAATATGATGCATCCCGAATTAAGAAAGAACCAATTATTTATTAACAATCACGATTTAACTTTTACAGAACTAGCTTCAGCCTATGGTCTTGACAATGATGGATACACCACCCACGCTTCTTTTTTTGATTATGATATGGATGGCGACTTAGATTGTTTTATGGTAAACAATAGTCCCATACCTGTAAACACATTAAATTATGGGAATGCACGTGCGATACGTGCCGAAAATTCGGACGTTCCAGATTTCTTAAAAGGGGGTGGAGATCATTTGTTTAAAAATGACAATGGACATTTCGTTGAAATATCGAAAGAGGCAGGATTACACGGCTCTATTATAAGTTTTGGATTAGGCGTAACGGTGGGTGATGTAAATGGAGATGGATGGCCTGACGTGTATGTATCAAATGATTTTTTTGAAAGAGATTATTTATACGTCAACCAACAGAATGGGACCTTCAAGGATGAGATGGAAAAATACATGGAGCACAATAGTATCGCATCAATGGGAACAGATATGGCAGATATTAACAACGACGGTTATCCAGATATTTTTACTACAGAGATGCTTCCAGATGAGGAGTACCGTTTAAAGACTACTTCTTCTTTTGATAATATAGATATTTATCGTTTAAAAGTGCAAAGTGGATTCTACCATCAGTTTATGCACAATGCTTTGCAATTGAATAACAAAAATGGGAAGTTCAAAGAAATAGCGCACTTTTCTGGCGTTCAAGCGAGCGACTGGAGTTGGGGAGAGATGATATTTGATGCAGACAATGATGGGTACAATGATCTATATGTGAGTAATGGGATTTATAGGGATTTAACCAACCAAGACTTTATTGATTTTTTTGCGAATAACATGATTCAGAAAATGGTATTGACGGGTAAGAAAGAAGAGATAAGTAGCATTATTGAAAAGATGAGCTCTCAGGCCATCTCCAATAAAATGTATCATAATAATGGGGACTTATCTTTTACAGAATCTGCAAAAGATTGGGGCTTAGACATGCCTAGTTTCTCTAATGGAGCTGCTTACGGTGATTTGGACAACGATGGGGACTTAGACATGATTGTAAACAACAACAATATGCCTGCATTTATATTTAAAAATAAGAGCAGAGAAGTAAATAAGAACCACTACTTGGCCGTTGAATTAAAAGGGTTAACTCAAAACCCAAATGCAGTAGGGGCAAGAATTAATTTATATACCAATGGACAAATTTTAAGCAAAGAAGTAATGCCTGCTAGAGGATTCCAGTCCTCCGTAGATTACAAACAAGTTTTTGGATTGGGAAAATTAACTAAAATTGATTCTGTTAAAATTATATGGCCCAATTTAATGGAGTCTTTATTTTCCATTAATAAAATTGATACGCTTTATAAATGGTCCATCACCAACCTGGCAAAAAAACCACTCGAATTAAGAAAAACCAATGTTCAACCTGTTTTTAGTGAATTAGCTAATACCCATTTTGATAGACATGTTGAGAATGACCATGTTGACTTTTATGCAGAACGAATCATTCCAAGAATGATTTCACAGGAAGGCCCTAAGGCCGCTACTGGCGACCTGAATGGGGATGGACTTATAGACTTGTTTATTGGTGGGGCAGCTGGCAAAGGGGGTGCTATTTATTTACAAAAGTCAACTGGCGAATTTCTTAAAAAATCACAGCGTACATTTTTACCTTTTAAAAATTTTGAAGATGTGGCTGCCGTATTTTTTGATGCGGACAAAGACGGTGATCTGGATTTATTAGTAGGGGCAGGTGGGAATGATAAATTAGTGAATAGTGGTGAATTGAACCATCGATTATTTTTCAACGATGGAAAGGGCAATTTCACTTATCAAGCCAATGCTTTTCCAACCTTTGCTTACAATACTGGAGTCATGATACCAATGGACTATGACGGAGATGGAGATTTAGATGTATTTGTTGGTGCTAGAAATACACCTTTGCGATATGGAGTTACTCCAGCGAGCGCCATTTATGAAAATGATGGCAAAGGGAAATTCACAGAAAAAACAAACAGTATCGCACCCCAGTTTACCCAATTAGGTATGGTAACTAGCGCGGTTTGGGGCAAGGTAATCAATCATCAAAAAAATCAATTGGTAGTGGTGGGTGATTATATGTACCCCATGGTTTTCTCTTTTGTCAATGGAAAATTTGTAGAAGAGAAAACTAATTTAGGTAATTTATTTGGTTGGTGGCAAAATGTTCAAATAGCCGATTTGGACGGAGATGGAAATATGGACTTAGTTTTAGGCAATATGGGAGAGAATGGATATTTAAAACCAAGTGCAGAAAATCCAGTGAAATTATGGATGTACGATTTTGATGGCAATGAAAGTTTAGATAAAATTTTAACCAGGGGAATTAACGGAAAAGATTATACCGTTTTCTTAAAAGGGGAAATGCAAGAGCAAATTCCTTTAATTAAAAAAGAAAATTTGAACTACAAGGATTATGCTAAAAAAACTTTTCAAGAATTGTTTAAACCCGAACTCATTGCAAAGGCAAAACAAAAAATTTATAACTACACGACTTCCATTATCGCTTGGGGCGATGGGAAGGGACAATTTATGGTACAAAGGTTGCCTAATGCCGTTCAATTCTCCTCCTTAAATGCCAGTTTGCCAATAGATGTGAATGGAGACGCTCGGTTAGACTTAGTCATGGGCGGCAATCAATTTGGATTCTTACCTCAATTTGGAAGACTAGACGCCAATTATGGATTGGTACTAATTAATAAAGGGAAACGACAATTTGAGGTACTAGAAGATAAGGTTGCTGGTCTTGCTATTACCGGGCAGGTTAGAGATATAGTTTCCTTGCCAACTAGGAATACAAAACAAGTGCTATTTATTAGAAATGATGATTTTCCGGTGCTTGTAAAATTGAATGAAGAAAAAAATAAAAACTAACACCATGATTTTACGTAAATATAATTGGCTCGGTTTTGTATTGGTTTGCTTGTCGGGATGCACTAATTCCTCTAAACAGGAAACTCCTTTGTTTGAAATGCTGAATGCGGAAAAAACGGGTATTCAATTTGAGAATAAGTTACACCCCACTGAAGCATTTAATATGTTTCATTACATGTATTATTACAATGGCGCTGGGGTTGGAACTGGTGATTTTAACAATGATGGAAAAATTGATATTTTCTTTGCTTCAAATGAAGGGGCCAATCAATTGTATTTGAATAAGGGGGATCTTAAATTTGAAAATGTTACAAAGCAAGCTCAAATTCCACAGGATGCTGCATGGAATACTGGGGTCTCTGTCATAGATATTAATAATGATGGGCTATTGGATATTTACATTTGTCGTTTGGGAAATTTTGAAAAATTTAAAGACAAAAATATTTTATTGGTTTGCCAAGACATTCAAAATGGAATTCCCATTTATAAGGAGGAGGCGCCAAAATATGGCCTAGATTTTTCTGGATTTAGCACCCAAGCAGCTTTTTTGGACTATGATATGGATGGAGATCTTGATTTATTTTTATTAAATCACTCGGTGCATCAAAATGGTACTTTTGCTCCAAGGCAGAATTTTATAGGGACCTTTGATGCTTTATCTGGTGATCGAATTTTTAAAAATGAACAGGGGGTATACAAAGATGTTACCAAGGATACAAAAATTAATAGTTCTGCAATAAGTTATGGACTAGGTGTGGTGGTAAGCGATTTGAATTTAGATGGATGGCCAGACCTCTATGCAGGAAACGATTTTCATGAGAATGATTACTTATACATTAATCAAAAGAATGGATCTTTTAAAGACGAACGGGATGACCGTTTAATGCATACTAGCCAATACTCCATGGGGGTAGATGTAGCCGATATAAACAATGATGGTTTTCCTGAAATTATTTCAATGGACATGCTCCCTAAAGATCCTTACATATTGAAACGTTCTTTAGGAGAGGATGATTATGACATTTACAAATATAAAATATCAGTAGGGTATGCCTACCAATATACACGAAATAACTTACAGTGGAATAGGCGCAATGGTCATTTTAGTGAAGTAGGAATGTATTCAGGTATTTTTGCAACGGATTGGTCTTGGGCTACTTTGTTGATGGACTTCGATAATGATGGGTATAAAGATATTTTTATTGCGAATGGCATTCCAAAAAGAATGAATGATATGGACTATGTTAACTATGTATCCAATCAAGAAATTCAAGAAAAAATTAGAGACAATAAAATGGGCGAAAAAGACATGTCCCTTATTGATCGTTTCCCTGAAATTAAAATTCCCAATCAGTTCTATTTGAATAAGCGCAATTTTTCATTTGATGACAAAGAAAAAGCCATCTTAAACAATCCCAACTCTTATTCAAACGGGGCCGCTTATGCCGATTTGGACAATGATGGAGACTTGGACTTGGTAGTGAATAATGTAAATGACAAATCCTTTATTTATGAAAATAAATCGAGTACCGATACGGCTAACCAGTTTGTTACATTGGATTTAAAAGGGTCTGCTCAAAATATAAATGCACTAGGTGCTAAAGTTATTTTGTTTACCCCAAATGAAGTTAGAACTTATGAAAAATATCCTGTGAAAGGATTTTTATCAAGTATGGAAATTCCTTTACAAATTGGATTGAAAAATACCAAGGTGGATTCCACTTTTTTAATTTGGCCGGACAATAGTTTTCAAAAATTGGATTTAAATAAAAAAATAAATACAACCATTAAGTTGAAATACGAGAAGGGGTTACCAAAATTCAATTATGATGTATTGAATAAGCATTGGCCTGTGAAAGGGTATCCAGTAGCAGATATAACTGCTGCAACTGGTATTCAATTTAAGCAGGAAGAAAATGTATTTCAGGAATTTAATAGAGAGCAATTGGTACCTCAAATGAATTCTACAGAAGGTCCAGCTTTAGCCGTAGCCGATGTAAACCACGATAACTTGGACGATATTTATGTTGGCGGTGCTAGGGGCTTTGCAGGTGCTTTGTTTTTGCAACAGACCAATCGAAAATTTATAAAGTCTATCCAACCAGCACTTGCCTTAGATAGCAATTACGAAGACGTAGATGCTGTTTGGTCCGATGTAAATAAGGATGGGCATTTGGATTTAATAGTAGGTTCTGGAGGAAATGAATATTATGGGAAGGATAAAAATATGCTTTCAAGGGTCTATTTAAATGACGGAAAGGGATATTTAAAAAAGTTGGAGCAAGCCATTCCAGTTTACAATCAAACCTCTTCCATCCTTGCAGCAGATTTTAATAAAGACGGCTATCCGGATTTATTCATGAGCAGTAGGACGGTTGCCATGAATTATGGAGCGCCGGCGGATTGTCATCTTTTATACAACACCGGTGATGGACATTTTAAAGAGGTCACTGCTATGATTGCGCCTGCTTTGGAAAAAATTGGATTAATTACCAATGCAACCCAAGTAGACATTGACGGTGATGGCAATAAAGAAATACTATTAACCCATCAATGGGGGGGCATCGACGCTTTCTTTCCATCCAAGGGGTGGAAACAACAAGCTATTACTAGCTTGCCAGGTTGGTGGAATTTTACTTTCCCTGTAGACGTAGATGGAGATGGTGACTTGGATTTAATTGCTGGAAACTTAGGCTTAAATACACGCTTGAAAGCAAGCAAAGCAATGCCTATTAGAATGTATTACAATGATTTTGATGACAATGGCAAATTTGAACAAATTATTTCTTATTATTTAGAAGGAAAAGAAATTCCATTTGCAAATAAGGATGAAATTCAAAGACAAATTCCTAAAGTAAAAAATAAATTTTTGTATGCAGAAGATTTTGCAAAAGCAAAACTGGAAAATATTTTTACAAAAGAAAAACTACAATCAGCGCAAATTGATGAGGCCTATCATTTTTCCAACACCTTGTTCATTAATGATGGAAATGGAAATTTTACTGCACAAGAACTACCTTGGGAAGCACAAATGACTGCGTATAAATCTGCTGCCATTTGTGATGCAAATGGGGACTCCCTACCTGATATTTTGTTAATGGGTAATTTCTATGACAATAATGTGCAAATGGGCAGGTACGATGCAGATTATGGCACGATACTTCTAAATAAAGGAAATGGAAAATTTGAGGTCATTCCATTGAATGGATTAGCCATAAAAGGACAAGTAAGACGCATTCGACCTATTCAATTGGGAAAAGGCCAAAGCTTTGTACTCGGCATGAATTCAGACAGCTTGAGGATGATACAAATTACTACGCCTAGTAAACTGGATAGTAAATAGTGGATTCCCATTTATTGGCATCTTTTTCTTTAAGCCTATTTGTATTGTAGACTACGAATGGCATGGCAGGGGAAGACTTACGCCAGTCATGAATATAATTTTCTGTTTCTTCAAATGCCTGTCTTATTTTTTGAGCATTGCCTATCACTTTTACCGTCAAAATATTGCCTAATACCATTTTTTTTATTTCAATATCATCGGACTCAGGAATCACTGTGGCTATGGGATAGGCCATTTGAGCAAAAATGGTACCCGCTCCTAGTTTAGTAATATTTGCCATGGGGGCACCTTTTATTACACCCTTGTATTTTTGAATATGCTGCTCCAGCTTATGCATCAAATCATATTGTGCTTCTACGCTGGGCGTATCTGTAAAAGTGTGGTGTATGGAAACGAAAATGGAATCTTTAACATGATCTTCCAAAATGGGGAAACCATAAATTTTTTCAGTACTTGAATAAAATTTTCCTGCTGCCGCTAATACTTTATTCATTTGTGCTTTTAATTTCAGCGCAGTCCAATAATCAACTATTCTTTGAATGGGAGAAACATGCCTGTTGTCAATGGTTGCGTCATATTTAATAAGGGTGCCGTTGGCTCCTTTTGAAATCGCAAAAAAGTTGACCCGGATAGAATCTGTTCCTTCAATATAATCTGTAGGAATAGTAGAAAGAAAAGACTCCTTTACATGCAACGCCCCTCTTTCAAGCAACATAGTATTGTTTACTATTTTACTTGCAGGTATCCACTGATTCCAATTTTTAACTAAGGTAAGCGCTCTTATAACACCATTGCTAGGCTGAGGAACTATCACTTCTCTACTAACTTTAATTTCATTGGGAATTAAAAAATAAACAACAATAAAAAAGAAAGTAAAAATAGCTAGTGCAACTTTATAAAAATGATTCATATCATACAATTTCAGCTACAAAGGTACAAAAATTTTTATCGAGACCGACGTAGCGCATGAAATGTAGACTTTATAATAAATTATAACTAATTTTATAGAACTATTTATTAAACTATTGATATGAAAAATATATTTAGAATCGTATTCGCTGGTTTTGTATTTGCTGCATGCAATACAAAACCTGATTATAAGCAAATTACACATAATCCTGATTTATATGCACATACTGCCCACGAGCTAAACCAAGTAGTGATGGGCAATAATTTTAGCCCCATTGTAGCCTCTCGCAACTATGCCTATGCTGCGATTGCAGGTTATGAAGTAACTGCAGCAGGTAATCCTTCAAAGTATCGAAGTTTGGCAGGTCAGTTAAAAGAATTAGGAACCCTTCCTCAACCTAATGATACCGCGAACATTGATTTTGCCTATGCTTCCATTATGGCTTATGCTATGGTGGGTCAAGCAGTTACTTTTCCAGAAGGAAGTATGAAGGAATATACCGATAGCTTACATAATTTGGTGATGGCGCATGGCATGTCAACAAAGATGATAGAGCAATCTGAAGCTTACGCAAAAAAAGTGGGGGAGGCAATTATAGCTTGGAGTAAAAAAGACAATTATGCACAAACAAGAAGTGCAGAAAAATACACGGTGAAAGATATCCCAGGAAGATGGGTGCCCACCCCTCCTATGTATGCATCTGCGGCTGAACCACATTGGAAAGAAATAAGGACTATGACAATGGATAGTGCCAGTCAGTTCCGACCTAAAGCCCCTCCTACCTTTAATATTACAGATAAGAATAGCGAATATTATAAAAATGTAATGATGGTTAAAAATGCAGGAGATAGTTTAACAGCCGAACAAAAACATATTGCTAATTTTTGGGATGACAATCCGTTCAAAATTAATGTGATTGGGCATGCCATGTTTAGTACTAAAAAATTCTCTCCCCCAGGACATTGGATGAGTATTGTAGGAATTGCCAATAAAACAGCAAATGCCGATTTTGAAACAGCAACCTATGCTTATGCTAAAACAGCCATTGCGCTGTTTGATTCATTCATACATTGTTGGGATGCAAAATATGAATACAATACAGTAAGACCTGAAACAGTGATTAATAAATACTTTGATCCAAACTGGAGACCTCTTTTGCAAACACCCTCCTTCCCTGAATATACTTGTGGCCACTCTACTATTTCCGCTGCTGCTGCAGAAGCTTTAACCAGTGTATTTGGAGATAATTTATCTTATACCGATTCAACTGAGTTGGAATTTGGTATAGCCAATAGGAAGTTTAGCTCCTTTAGACAAGCAGCAGAAGAAAATAATTGGGCCCGTTTTTATGGAGGCCTACATTTTCACAACTCTTGTATTACGAGCACCCAACAGGGAAAGTTAGTAGGAAATTGGGTGGTGACGCATTTAAAAATGAAGCAATAATATTTTCAAAGTGATTTACATTGGTGCTTAACAGATTGTTTAGCGCTTATACTATTTTCTCTAAAATTGCAAAGCAATAGGGTGCTAAAACAAAGTATTCGTGATCGTTACCTACTTTAAAATCTTGTCCACTCCAATGATCATATAAAACAGATGGTCGTTCTCCTTGTTCTTTAAAAGCGAACCAGGTTAGAAAGGACGCCGTATTTTTAAAATTAAAAATGCAGTATAATTTTTTATTTTCAACGCTTCTTATGAATCCTGCAATATGAATATTGTGTGAGGGCATCCAATGCATATTTTTTAAATCACTTAAAATAGTTAGCACTTTGCGCATTGAAATCAATTTTTTCGTTGCTTCAAAAATTTTGTTTTCAAAACTGCCCACTTCCTTTCTTTTTTCGTTTTTATCCCAAAGAATAAAGGGTCGGTGCATCCATCTGTTGTCATAGCTTTTTCCTGCTTCTTGCAAGTAACTATAATCATTGGTATAGGCCATTTCATCTCCATAAAATAACATGGGAATACCTCCAATAAACATCGTCATGGCTTGCATTAAAACAATTTTTTTTAATGCATGCTCTATTTCAATTTCACTTTTCCATTCAATTGCTTTTTCTAATCCGCATAAAGAAGCCAAGGAGCCGCTAATACGCGCGTCGCCTGTTTTAGGATTTACAGAAAATAAAGCACCTGCAGCAGGGGAGCCTTCCTGCCAGCCTGCATAATAATTTTTTAAATAAGTACGATGTTGGTAAGCATTGAAACCAGCGCTTTCAATCATAGCATCGTCATAACCTAATCCAATATCATCGTGGCATCTTGTATAAGCAATCCAAGTACATCCATAAGGTTTTTGTAGGATGGGTTGCTGTGCAGCAAGCATAACCCTCGTATCCCCTGTAGCTAAAGCATCCCATTGTAAAGCCATATGCGTAGCATTATAGGCCACATCACATTCTTTAGCAATTGCTTCATTGGTGCCAAAATATTTGATGATTTCATCAGGAGATACAATGGCTTCACCCAACAAAGCCATACCTGGACTTGCTACAAGTACGCATTGTTTTAAGAGCCTTAGTAAGCTATGCGCTTGAGGCAAATTCTGACAACTAGTACCCAATTGTTTCCATATAAAAGCAGGGGCATCAATTCTTAAAACATCTACCCCTAAATTACCATAATATAAAACATGATCTAGCATAGCAACAAAAACACTAGGGTTGCTATAATTTAAATCCCATTGGTATTGATGAAAAACAGTCATTACCCATTTTTTACATTCGGGTATATAAGTAAAGTTGCCTGGCGAAGATGCTGGAAAAATCTCAGGCATACTTTCATTAAATTGATTAGGAATAGTTTCAGTATCATAACAATAAAAGAAATCTTGGTAATAGGGATCGCCTGCTTTTGCTTTTTGTGCCCATTCATGTTGATGTGAAGTGTGATTAAATACGATATCAAGCATTAAATACATTTCTTCTTGGTTCATTTCAAGAATAAGACTATTTAAATCTTCATTGGATCCAAATCTTGTGTCTATTTTTCTAAAATTAGAAACTGCATAACCTCCATCACTTTCACCTTCAGGACTTTCAAACAAGGGCATTAGATGTAGAAAATTTACACCTAGTTCCTTAAAATAGGGTAATTTTTTTTGCAACCCATTTAAGTTGCCTGCAAAGCGATCTACATACAAACTCATCCCAGTTATTTCATTGCTTAAAAACCAATTTTGTTTTTTTTCCTTGAAGCTATCTTTGTTTTTAAATATGGTAGGGCGTTGTTGATAACATAAAATCAACGAATTTAGTAAGGTATCAAAAGCACTATTTCTTTTTGAATGGCCGCCATAAATTTGATTAAACAAAAACTCTATTTCATCTAAGTGTGTAAAAAATCGTTGAGCAAATAACTTGTCTTTTTTGTCAATATCAATTTTATTGGTTTGAAGTAATTGTAAACCAAATTGATGTAGGGGACTATCGTTCACGGTATAAATTAATTAAAAATCGAGTTGTTTAAATGTTTGAAAGCTTCCATAGCTCCCAAGTATTCGCAGGTTCTTGCACCTGCTTTATTGGCATTGGCTATTATTTTTTTCCAAGATGTTACATCAATGGATTCAAAGGTTGCTGAGCTATAGTTGATTAATTGAAATAAAACAGCCCCTACGAAAGCATCACCAGCACCAGTGGCGTCCACAGGATTAATTAGAATGCTATCAATCATCTCTAAATGAGCTCCTATACTTAACAAAGTGCCCTCCTTTCCTAATGTAATAGCAAAAACAGCTTTTGATTTTTTTCTTAAAGCGGCGGCTGCATGTTGAACTGTATTGGTGCCGCTAATGAGCAATGCTTCTTCATCACTTAGTTTAAAAAAATGGCATTGTTCAATAAAAGGCCAACATTGATCTATAAAGCTTTGTGTGTTATTTTGAAATAATAAATGTCTATAGTTAGGATCGAAACTAATTATGGATCCTTTTTCTTTTGCGCTATTTAATAAATTAGAATAGGTCGCTTGAAGTGGACCAGTTAAAAAACCAGTGGCAGATCCAAAATGTACAATGCGATAATCGTTTAATGCTATACCTGCCAGATCTGTTTCACTTAATTGTCCATCCGCTCCTCTATTAAAATAAAAATCTCTTTCTCCATCTTCCATTAAGGAAACAAATGCAAAAGTGGTAAAAAAATTAGCATCTTGAATAATCCACTTAGTGGAAACACCCATTTCATCTAACAAATCAATTAAATGTTGTCCAAAAGGATCCTTCCCTACCTTGGCAGCCATATCTACCTTGCCGCCTAATGCAGCAATGGCAGCGGCAACATTGGCTGGGGCACCACCTGCTTTTTTTATAAAATTTTGACCTTTTGATAAACTTGAACCCCGATCGGTGCAAATCATATCTATTAAAGCTTCTCCTACACACAACACTTTCATAACGGTTTATTTAACATTTCTTGTTTATACTAATTCAGAAAGACGACCTATTTTTTCTTCTTCATTGGGAGAGGCGTCCGTATTAATAAAAAAAGTTAATCCAGAAGCAATTAGTAAAAACATTCCCGCAAAGCTAATGGCTTTCCCTGGATCATTGTTTAGAAAATGTTTTAATATAAAACCAAAACTTAAATTTTGTATTAGCATTGGAATTACAATCATCATATTAATGATGCCCATGTATACCCCATATCGATTTTTTGGAATTTTATGTACGACTAATAAATAGGGTATGCCCATCATACTTGCCCAAGCAATACCAAAACCAGTCATAGGAATAAACAATAAATTTTTATCAGTAATGTGTGGAAAAATTAACAAGCCAATGCCAGCTATGCACAAACAAATGATATGAATTAGTTTAGGACTCACTTTTTTAGCCAACCAAAGCAGTCCAAATGCAGATAGAAAAGTAACTACATTGTACCATCCATTGACTAGCCCAGTCCAACCCACTGCTTCATCATATGCAGGATTGTTTTGATAGTTAGTGGTTTTCCAAACAGATAGCGCAATGCTTTTGGAAGCATTTTGCCAATAACAAAATAAGGCATACCATTGAAAAACATACACCAATGCCAATTGCCACATTACTCGAGGCATGATGCGTATAGCAGCGCCAATTTCGATGAAGGGCGTGAGTAAATTAATTTTTTCTGCTTTTAATTTGGCCAATGCTTCGGGGCTGGGGGGAATTTCTGGGGTTTTAAAAACAGACCAACTTACAGAAGCAATAGAGCAAAATGTACCTAAAAAGAAACTAGCATACACCCAATAAGGTAAGCTTCCATAATGCCCAGTAATATTTTTTTGAAAAATAAACAAGGAAAGGTTGGCCAAAGTAATACCCAGCCCTGTAAAAAAACTTTGTGTTAAGAAACCATCCGCATGTTGTTCAGATGGAAGCTTATCTGCAATAAAAGCTCGATAAGGCTCCATGGCCGTATTGTTGGCGGCATCTAATATCCAAAGCAAACCCACTGCCATCCACAAGGCGCTACTAAATGGATAAAGGAATAAACACAAACTACATAAAATAGCACCAATCATAAAATAGGGCTTGCGTCTTCCAAAACGAGGTGACCATGTTTTATCACTCATAGCACCAATCAACGGTTGTATTAATAAACCGGTCATAGGACCAGCTAAGTTTAATAAAGGAATTTGATCGGGACTCGCGCCCAACATATCATAAATTGGATTGACTGCGGATTGTTGCAGTCCAAAACTATATTGAATACCCAAAAAGCCCACATTCATATTAATGATTTGGGTAAAAGTTAGTTTAGGTTTAAAAGACATATTGGCGTTATTTATAGGTGAAGCAAAACGGTTCTCAATATAGTCATTTTGAATTTTTTTGACAATTTTAACACCGCAAAGCTTTGCGGTATGTATCTTCGCTATCATTGAAAATTTCAATTCATAAATGTCCTATTTAGTCGAATATCAAAAACCGCAAGTTTTACAAGCTTTGAGGTATCATTTTATCAAGCAATCAGAAATTAAAACATTAATGATTGTAGTAAATGTATATGCCATCGCTACCGGTATTTTATTATTTTTAAAAAAAATTAGACCCGAATTATTCTTACTTGGTTCTATACTTTGGATTATTCTGTTGCTATTGTTTTGGTATACCATCCCAGCGCTCTTTTATAGAAAAGCTGAGTTATTCAAACAATCTTGGAAATTTAGTTTTGATCAGGAACAAGCTCAGTTGTATTCAAATTTAGGATCTGCACAATGGAGTTGGGCTGAAATGACGCATTATTTTGAGAGTCCTTATTTTTTTCATTTTTATTTTGGGCCTAAAACATTTTTTTTAATACCCAAGGAAAATATACCCTTTGACGTTCAACAAGATTTAAAAGGGGTACTGAGCAATAAATAGCAAGTTTTCTAGCTATTTTTACTACTGTCTGTTCGTTTAATTCTTGCTTAAATTAGTAGACTTTTAGTTGTGTTTGGGGAATTTTGAGCTCCAAATGGCCCAAATAAGGCCTACCTTTAATAATCAATTTAAATTGTGCAAACAAAAAGGCAAATAAAATACTTCGTTTTAACAAAAAGTATATTTTTGCGCCGTAAACAAAACTTTTTACAATGTCAGACATCGCTACTAGAGTTAAAAAAATCATCGTTGACAAATTAGGTGTAGATGAAGCAGAAGTTACTAATGAAGCTTCTTTTACAAATGATTTGGGAGCAGATTCATTAGACACTGTTGAATTAATTATGGAATTCGAAAAAGAGTTCAACATTTCTATTCCTGATGAACAAGCAGAAACTATTACAACCGTAGGACAAGCAGTTGCTTATTTAGAAGAGCACGCTAAATAGTTTAAACTTTAATTTAAAAGTTTCTATTAGAGCCATCGGCATATTTTAATCCGCCTTTTTTAGCCTTTGCTTTAGAGGCGGATTTTTAATTTTTAAAAAGACCATCATGAATTCTAAACGAATTGTAGTAACTGGAATGGGTGCATTAACCCCGATAGGAAATAACCTTGATACTTACTGGGATAGTTTAGTTAATGGAGTGTCAGGAGCTGACTTGATTACTCAATTTGATGCATCAAAATTCAAAACTAGGTTCGCATGTGAAATAAAGGGCTTTGATCCAGAATCATTTATGGAAAAAAAAGAAGCCAGAAAATTAGATCGATTTTCACAAATTGCTTTGGTGGCAAGTGATCAAGCGGTGGCGGATGCTGGCATTACCAAAGAAAACGTAGACCACGATAGAGTGGGTGTCATTTTTGCAAGTGGAATTGGAGGGTTAAATACTTTTACCGAAGAAGTTATCAATTTTGCTAAGGGAGATGGTACTCCAAGGTTTAATCCTTTCTTCATTCCCAAAATGATTCTTGATATTGCTGCTGGCCAAATTTCTATGAAGCATGGTTTTAGAGGTCCCAACTTTGCAGTAGTAAGTGCATGTGCTTCCAGCACAAATGCAATCATAGTGGCTTTGGACAATTTAAAATTAGGGAAAGCAGATATTATCATAACTGGGGGTGCAGAATCAGTTATAGGCATAGCAGGGATAGCTGGTTTTAATGCGATGAAAGCGATGAGTGAAAGAAACGACGATCCAAAAACAGCCAGTCGCCCCTACGATAAAGACCGGGATGGTTTTGTTATGGGAGAAGCTTCGGGCGTATTGGTATTAGAAGAACTAGAACATGCCAAAAGACGTGGTGCAAAAATATATTGTGAAGTTGTTGGAGGTGGAGCCACTGCAGATGCCTATCATTTAACAGCACCTCATCCAGAAGGATTGGGCGCTAAAAATGTAATGAATGCTGCTTTAAGAGATGCAGGAATGCAAGCCAATGAAATTGATTACATCAATACACATGGTACTTCTACTCCTTTGGGAGATATTGCTGAAGCAAAAGCAATTACAGCAGTATTTGGGGAGCATTCCTATAATTTAAACATTAGTTCTACGAAGTCTATGACAGGACATTGTTTAGGCGCAGCTGGCGTCATTGAAGCCATCGCTTGTATTCAAGCGGTTGTTCACGATATGGTACCTCCTACCATCAATCATACTACCAATGATCCCGAGTTAGATGCACGCCTTAATTTTACTTTTAATAAAGCACAAAAAAGGGTAGTCAATGCAGCATTAAGTAACACTTTTGGATTTGGTGGACACAATGCCTGTGTGATAGTAAAAAAATACAAGGCTTAATTTATTTTGATGGAAGTGCTACAAAATTTACTTTGAAAAAATTAAGACATTTATTTTCTTTTTTTAAACAATCCGAGTTTGAAACAAACTTGTCGCATTTAATTGGGTACCGTACCAAAAGTAGTTTACTTTTTCAAACAGCATTAAATCATAGATCTGTAAAAGACAACCCTTCAGAAAATAATGAAAGGCTAGAATTTTTAGGGGATGCCATTATTAGCGCTGTCGTGGCTGATTATTTGTTTAAAAAATATCCATATAAAGGGGAAGGCTTTTTGACAGAAATGCGAAGTAAAATGGTAAATAGACAACAATTAAACCATATTGGAGTGCAAATGGGACTGCGTAAAATGACTCGTTTTAATAAGATGGACAGCAGTTTAAGAACAAGTCAAATTTTTGGAAATACTTTGGAAGCCTTGGTGGGGGCGATTTATTTAGATAAAAAATATGACTTCACTAAACTTTGGATTTTAGAAAAAATGATACAGCCTTATTTATTTATGGAAGATTTAGAACAAATCGACATCAACATAAAAAATAAAATTATTGGATGGGCTGCCAAGCAAGGCAAGCAAATTGATTTTGTTTTAGCTGGTGAACAGTTGGAAGGCCGTCGTAGGTTGTTTACCATCAATGTGGTCATAAATGGAGAGGTCGTAACCGCTCAAAAGGGATATACTAAAAAAGATGCTAGTCAGTTGGCTGCACAAAAAGCCATTGAAATTTTAGGAATTTAATACAGGCTATTCATTTAAACAGTTTGGCAAAGTTCTATTAATACCCCTAGGGTATCTTTTGGGTGAACAAAACAAACCCATTTATTGTCCGCTCCTTTTTTTGGTTTTTCATTGATCAGTGTAAATCCTTCTTTTTTAAGTCGTTCCATTTCAGCAATAATGTCCGGCACTTCAAAAGCAATATGGTGCATGCCCTCCCCCTTTTTATCAATAAATTTGGCAATGACTCCATCTGGGTCGGTGCTTTCTAGTAGTTCTATTTTGGAATTTTGTTTAAGAAAAAAGGCAGTATTTACTTTTTCGCTAGCTATATTTTCTGTTTTATAACAAGGGCTGCCTAATAACTGCTCATATAAGGGTATACTTGTTTGTAAATTTTTTACGGCAATACCGATATGCGCTATCTTATAGTCCATGCTTTCATAGTTTTACGAATTGGGAAAAAAATACCTTTAAAGCCTAATGAATTCAATAAAATCAAGCCTTAAGCTTTACTTTTGTGCTTTAGAAAAAATCAAATTCGGCTATGTTAAAATTACCAATTTATCTTGATCATAATGCAACTACTCCTATGGATCCTAGGGTTTTAGAAGCGATGATTCCTTATTTTGTAGAAAACTTCGGAAATGCGGCCAGTCGTAACCATTCATTTGGTTGGCAAGCAGAGGAAGCAGTCGATTATGCGAGAGAACAAATCGCACAATTAATTGGTGCCGAACCGAAGGAAATTATTTTCACTTCAGGGGCAACCGAAGGAGATAATTTGGGCATCAAAGGAGTTTATGAGATGTATGCTAGTAAGGGCAATCATATTATTACCTGTACTACCGAACACAAGGCGGTATTAGATACTTGCAAACACCTTGAAAAATTAGGTGCCGAAGTAACTTATTTAGAAGTACAACCAGATGGTTTAATCGATTTAAAGCAATTAGAAGCAGCCATGAAGCCAACCACTATTTTGGTAGCCATCATGTATGCCAACAATGAGATTGGAGTGATACAACCAGTTAAAGAAATTAGTGCCATTGCAAAAAAACATGGTGCTTTATTTTTTACCGATGCGGTTCAGTCAGTTGGAAAAATTCCGGTGGATGTTATTGCAGATGGTATTGATATTATGGCATTTACAGCGCATAAAATGTATGGTCCAAAAGGGGTAGGTGCTTTGTACGTGAGACGTAAAAATCCACGTGTAAAAGTAACGGCACAATTGGATGGTGGTGGACATGAAAGAGGCATGCGAAGTGGTACCTTAAATGTTCCAGGCATTGTTGGATTTGGAAAAGCTTGTGAATTAGCTCGTTTAGAAATGGCTGCTGATACAGAAAGAATTTCAAAACTAAGAGATAAATTAGAAAATGCATTAAAGCAAATTGAAGAGTCTTATGTGAATGGTAATCCAGCACACCGTTTACCACATGTAAGTAATATTTCTTTTAAATATGTAGAAGGAGAAGGATTGATGATGGGCTTTAATAAAGATATCGCATTGTCTTCTGGATCTGCCTGTACTTCTGCTTCATTAGAGCCTAGCTATGTTTTAAAAGCTTTGGGTCTTGGAGATGATCTAGCACATAGTTCACTTCGCTTTGGATTAGGAAGATATACCACCGAGGAACAAATCGATTTTACTATTAAAGCAGTCACAGACACGGTCTTAAAATTAAGAGAAATGAGTCCACTTTGGGAAATGTTTAAAGAGGGGGTCGATATTGATGCCATCCAATGGGCGCATCATTAAACTAATTTTATACAACGTTAAATATTTTTTAATAATTTTACATTCATAAAAATCAATCATCATGGCTTATTCAGATAAAGTAATCGATCATTATTCTAATCCTAAAAACGTAGGAACTTTAGACAAATCTTCTAAAAGTGTCGGAACCGGATTAGTAGGCGCCCCAGAGTGCGGAGACGTTATGCGTTTACAAATTGAAGTGGATCAAGCTACAGGAATTATTACTGATGCGAAATTTAAAACTTTTGGTTGCGGTTCGGCCATTGCTTCTTCTTCATTAGCCACTGAGTGGTTAAAAGGAAAAACAGTTGACGAAGCTGTTAAAATTGATAATATGGACTTAGTAGAGGAATTAAATTTACCTCCAGTTAAAATACATTGTTCCGTTTTGGCAGAAGATGCTATAAAAGCAGCAATCAATGATTTCCGCGTTAAGAACGGTTTAGCTGAGTTGGTATTTGAGCAAAGTCATGTTTAAACAGTTCATCTAAGATTTTTAGCACCATGAGTGATGTAGCCCAAGAGAATTCAATTTATGTTAGTGATAATGCAAAGGCCAAAGTCCTGCAATTAATGCAGGATGCAGGTATTACTGGCGACCCTACTTATTTTTTAAGGGTAGGGGTTGTGGGGGGTGGTTGTTCTGGACTTAGTTACAAGTTGGACTTTGACAATGAGGTAAAACCAATGGATCAAGTTTTTGAAGACAACGGCCTAAAAATTGTTACCGACTTAAAAAGTTTTTTATACTTGGTAAACACCGAGTTAGCGTTTTCTGATGGGCTCAATGGTAAAGGTTTTTTCTTTAATAATCCCAATGCAAGTAGAAGTTGCGGATGTGGTGATAGTTTTGCGGTTTAATTGAACAAAAAATACAAGTTGATTTTATAAAATGCCTCGATTACTCGGGGCATTATTTTTTGTAGCTTTGAACTATGTGGGCAATATGTAAAAAAGAATGGGCGCAATACTTTAGCGGACTTACTGGTTACTTAATCATTGGCTTTTATTTATTGATTAATGGCCTCGTATTATTTGTTTTACCTAATTTCAATATCTTGGACTTTGGTTATGCTTCTATACAAGCTTATTTCGATTTCGCTCCCTGGTTTTTATTGTTTTTGATTCCAGCCATCACCATGCACAGTTTTTCGGATGAATATAAGCAAGGAACCTTTGAGGTATTGAGTGCTTTACCAATCAGACCTGTACATTTAGTACTAGGTAAATTGATAGGCACTTATCTGATTGTCTTAGTGGCCATAGGACCTACGCTTTTATATGCCATTGCAATAGATGCATTGAGTTCAGTTGGAGGATTGGATTGGGGAGGTACAATTGGCGCTTATTGTGGGTTGTTGTTTCTTTCTTTGTCCTACACTGCAATTGGTATTTATACGAGCAGCCTAACCAAAAATAATTTAGTTTCCTTGTTGTTTTCTAGTTCACTTTCTTTACTATTTTATAAAGGATTTGATTGGATAAGTGGCCTTACTTTATTTAAAAACGGGTATGATTATTATATTACTCAATTAGGTTTTAACCAACATTATCGATCTATGAGTAGGGGGGTTATTTCTTTTCAAGATGGGGGGTATTTTATTTCTATTGTTATTTTATTTTGCTTGGGATGCATTGAAAATATTAAAGCCAAATTTAAATATTTAGTTGCTGTTGTGTTTATTTTAGTATTGAATTATGTTGCTTTTGAATGGCCTTTGCAAATAGATTTAACCAAGGAGCACAGATATACTTTAAGCGACCGAACCAAGCAAATTATACAACAAGTAGAAAATCCAGTAAAAATACATTTGTATTTAGGAGGAGACCTGCCTGCTTATTATAAAAAAATTGCGCAATCAGCTTCCACTTTACTTGAACAGTTGCATCAAATTAATCCAAAATCAATTCAATGGCAATTAGAAGTGCCTAGCCAATTGTATAAGGACACCAGCTTATATAAATTCTACGATAGTTTGTCAAAATTAGGCTTGCCCATACAGCGCTTGCAGGAACAAGACCCTACTACAGATAAAAGAGTGGATCAACTATTAATACCAGGCGCCTTGGTGGAAGAAGAAGGGCAAAAGCCGATGGTGATTGATTTAAGAAGCAGTAAAAAAATATTTAAGCCTTATAATATTGTCAAAGATATCCCAGAAGAAGATCTAGAGGCGAGTGCCAATGCTGCGGAAGCCTTATTGGAATACAAGTTTACACAAGCTATCTATTTATTAAATAGAACTCAAGTGCCTACCATTGCTTATGTCATTGGAAATGGAGAGCCTGTCGATTTAACTGTAAATGATTTAGGGGAATCTATAAGCCATCAATATAATATGGTGGTATTTGATTTAAAAAAGGGGTATCCGGATGCTAAGAAAATAAAAACGATTTTAATCATCAAGCCCACCATTGCCTTTTCCGAATTAGATAAAATAAAATTGGATCAATATGTCATGGCTGGTGGAAACGTTATTTGGGCGGTTGATAAATTGTATGCCGAATATGATAGTTTGCAAAAAACGGATGGAAGTTATGTGGCTTATGATAGAGGATTGGCATTGGACGATCTATTTTTTAAATATGGGGTAAGAATAAGAAGTAATTTGGTACAAGATTTAAACTGTGCAAAATTGCCCATGGTAATTGGAAAACAATCCGATGGAAGCCCAATAATTCAAAGAATCCCTTGGCCTTATTATCCTTTTCTATTGGGCTATGAAAGGCATTCCGTGGTTCAAAACTTGGATCGTGTATTATCCTTTTTTCCTTCGAGCATAGACACCTTACAAAACAGGGCGATTAAAAAAACGGTTTTACTAAGTACGGATAGCAATAGTAGATTAATCGCTACCCCTAATTTAGTTTCCTTAAATAGCGTTAAAGACGAGGGGGAAATGGCTTCTTTTAATAAACACCAAGTTCCCATTGCCGTATTGTTAGAAGGAAAATTTAGCTCCTTGTATGCCAATAGAATTTCAACTATTTTAAAAGATAGTATTTTAAAAACAACAGGTATTGCATATCAAGCAACAGGCAATCATATTTCAAAACAAGTAGTACTATCGGATGCGGACATTTTTACCAATCAAGTGGATCAAAAAAGAGGTGCTTTGCCCATGGGAATGATTCCTTTTGAGGAGTATCAATTTGCAAATCATGATTTTTATTTGAATACGATTGCTTTTTTAAATGAGCCATATGGTTTATTAGAAAGCAGAAATAAGGTGGTTGTTTTGCGTTTGTTAGACCAGCGCAAATTAGCGGAGAATAGGTTGATCTGGCAAATTATTATTATTGCTAGTCCACTGATACTGCTTGTGCTGGGTTTTGTCGGCTGGAATTTTTATAGAAAACGACAATTTGCTATCTAGCAAGGGATTTTGTAGCTTTGTTAAATGAGTACAGATTATTTAGTATACCTTGTTTTTGGATGTGTAATAAGCATTGCTTTAATACTCGATTTGGGTTTTTTGAGTAAAAAAAATGCAGTAATTTCTATTGGGCAGGCGTTGCGTCAAACTTTTTTATGGGTATTGCTAGCCATTGCTTTTTTTATTTTTATGTGGGTAGAAGAAGGACAAAAATTAGCTTTAGAATACTTAAGTGGCTATTTAATGGAATGGAGTTTAAGCATCGATAATATTTTTGTTTTTATTCTTATTTTTAGTGCTTTTAAGGTAAAAGAAAAAAATATACCTAGAGTTTTATTAATCGGCATACTAACTGCTATTTTATTAAGAGTTATCTTTATTACAGTTGGTGTAGCATTGGTAGCCAAATTTGCTTGGATTTTGTATTTTTTTGGCGTATTCTTATTATATACAGGCTATCAAATGTTTATTGCTGGGGAGGAAAGTCATTTTAATCCGCAGGAGTCGAAGGTGTATTTATTCTTAAAAAAATATTTACCCATTGGTCAAACTGATGGTGATGGTAAATTTGTTATAAGAGATCATAATAACAAACCATTGTATACCAGTTTATTTGTGGTGGTTGTGTTACTGGCAGCAATAGACTTGGTATTTGCATTAGATTCTATCCCTGCTGTGATGGGTATTTCTAATAGCAGTTTGGTGATATACACTTCTAACATTTTTGCTATTTTGGGTTTGCGTTCTTTGTTCTTTTTATTGAGAGGTGCAGTGAATCAATTTGAACACCTTCAACAAGGCATAGCCATTGTACTTATTTTTATTGGTATAAAAATGTTAGGAGAGCACTACATAAATCAATGGGTAGATAAAAACACACAAGTACTTATTTCTTTGATATTCATTATTTTTTGTATCACTGGGTCTATTCTATATTCCATATTTACTGCTAAGCAAAAATTGGCTAAAGCAGCTAAGAAACAAGTATCCTAATTGCGCTCCTTGCACCATACCATTAAAAATATTGCCCATCGTATTTCTGCACGTTTGGTTTTAGTGGAGGAACTTGAAATAGTCCATTTGCTTATTGATAGTCGCAGACTTGTTTTTCCTACAACTAGTTTATTTTTTTCCTTAAAAACGGCCCATCAAAACGGGCATGATTTTATTGCAGATTTGGTGCAAAGAGGGGCTAAGAATTTTGTGGTGGAGTCCGATTTTGATATCGTTCCTTTCCCACATTGCAATTTTATACTTGTAGATAATGTTTATAAAGCTTTACAACAAATTGCCCAACATCATCGTTCCTTATTCAATTATCCGGTAATCGGAATTACAGGTAGCAATGGAAAAACGATAGTAAAGGAATGGTTGGCACAGTTGTTAACTGGGTCTTTTAAAATTATAAAGAGTCCCAGAAGCTACAATTCGCAAATTGGAGTTCCCTTAAGTGTATGGGGTATGAGTGATGCACATAATCTAGCTCTTTTTGAAGCAGGTATATCCAAGGTAGGGGAAATGCAAGTTTTAAAAGAAATCATTAAACCTACTATTGGTATTTTTACCAATTTAGGCACCGCGCACCAAGAAGGTTTTTCCAATGAGCAGGAAAAATTAAATGAAAAATGGTTACTTTTTAAAGATGCGACCACAGTAATTGCACCTTATGCGATCATGGATAAAGTAACTCCTCCTATCAAAGATCAAAAAATAATTACTTGGGGTACTAATGTAAATGCAAGTTTGTATATTAAATCAGAAATTTTACAAAAAAATAGTGTTTTAATTCAGGCCATTTATGAAGCGCAAACAAAAATATTGGAGATTCCATTTACGGACAAAGCTTCTATTGAAAATGCAATTACTTGTTGGGCTACTTTATTATTTTTGGGTGTTTCCGATACCAGCATACAAACTGAAGTAAATCAGTTAAAGCATTCGGAAATGCGCATGCAAATTAAAAAAGGAATCCAGCATTGCTATGTTTTAAATGATAGCTATAGCAACGATTTATCTTCTTTGGCGATGGCCTTGGAATATGCTAAGCAACAAGCAGGTGTGCTGCCCCTCACCTTAATTATTTCAGATTTTGCAAAAGCAAGTGACCAAGAATATACGAAAGCCATCGAGCTATTTAATGCCTATCCAATAAAAAAAATTCTTACCATTGGCATGCAATGGGATGTGTTTTTAAAAAGAAATACTGCTCTATTTTCAATCAATAGAACTATCCAATCATTTCAAAGTACAAAAGATTTTTTATCGAATATTGATAGCACTTCATTCAAGGAAGAATTTATTTTATTAAAAGGGGCTAGAGTATTTGAATTTGAAAAAATAAATAAGATTCTACAATATCAGGTTCATCAAACTCAATTAGAAGTAAATTTGACGGCTTTGGTTCATAATTTTAAAGTAGTAAAAAATAAAATTGGCCCGAGTATCAAAGTAATGGCTATGGTGAAAGCTTTTGGTTACGGAGCAGGGAGTAATGAAATAGCTAGGATACTTCAGTTTCATCACGTAGATTACTTGGCAGTAGCTTATGCAGATGAAGGGGTGGAGTTGCGAAAAGCAGGAATATATTTACCTATTATGGTAATGAATGTCGATAGCACGGCGTTTGATGTTTTGATTCAACATCACTTGGAACCTGAAATTTTCTCCCTCGATTTATTAGCGCAATTTTCTTTATTTGTAGAACAACAATCCATTTCCAATTTCCCTATTCATATCAAACTAAATACGGGGATGAATCGGCTTGGTTTTGACAATCAAGACCTAGGCGCCCTATGTAATTTTTTAAAAAAGGAACCCAATTTGAAAGTTCAATCTATTTTTAGCCATTTAAGTGGAAGTGGAACAGAACGATTCAAATTATTTACAGAACAGCAATTAACCCTTTTTAATAAAGCGGCTGCTGAAATTGAGCAGGCCTTGGGGTATCCCACCACGAAACATATTTCTAATTCAGGAGCTATTTTGGACCATCCAAAATATCATTTAGACATGGTTCGTTTAGGTATTGGCCTTTTTGGTCTTTCTTCTTCCGAAAACAATTTTGAAAATGTGTTACAATTGCATACCACCATTTCACAAATAAGAACCATCGCTTCTAATGAAACCGTAAGTTACAATCGGTCCGGCACGGTGGAAAAAGAAACCGTGGTTGCCACCGTTAGACTGGGGTATGCGGATGGATACAATAGAAAATTAGGAAATAGGAAAGGATCCATGTGGTTAGCAGGGTCAAGGGCTAGTATTATTGGGGATATTTGCATGGACATGACCATGATTGACATTACAGGACTACCCCAGGTAAAAGTAGGGGACCGGGTAGAAGTTTTTGGGCCTCATCTACCCATACAACAATTGGCCACTTGGGCTGAAACCATACCTTATGAAATAATAACTTCAATTGGACAAAGAGTAAAACGGGTCTATATTCAAGACTAACTTATCTTTGCCTTAATTATTTAAAAATCTATGAACGGGAAAAAAGTAGCGGCTCTAATAGCGTTGATTATTTTTATTGATCAAGCTTTAAAATTTTATATTAAATTAAATTTTTTTATAGGAGAAGAACATGCCCTAATAGGGGATTGGGCTAGACTTCATTTTGTAGAAAATGAGGGGATGGCTTGGGGATTAAAATTTGGTGGTGGTTTTGGTAAAATTGCATTAACCTTATTTAGGTTAGTTGCAGTTGTATGGGGAACCTTTTTAATCAAGGGGTTTATCAAACAAAAGTATACGAATGGTTTTATTGTTTGTGCAGCCTTAATTTATGCAGGGGCGGTGGGTAATTTATTAGACAGCTTATTTTATGGACTTATTTTCGAAGCCAGTTATCCTTATACCACCATGGTGGCACATTTATTTCCAAAGGGGGGAGGTTACGCTTCTTTTTTACATGGAAAAGTAGTAGATATGTTTTATTTTCCGATCATTCGAGACGCTCACTTCCCGAATTGGTTTCCTATTTGGGGTGGGGAAGAGTTTGAGTTTTTCCAACCTGTATTTAATTTTGCCGATGCCTCCATTAGTAGTGGCGTCATAGCCCTTTTCGTTTTCCAAAAGAAATTTTTTAAAGAACCAATTCAAGAAATTGACAAAGACGACAAAGCGGCTTCCCAGTAATTATTTATAATAAATAGCACCCCAAAATTGGGCTGGCTTTTTTTACTAGCTTATTCGTACCTTCAAGCCCTAAAAATGAGCTAGGATAAGCGTTTATGAATAACAAGTACCCCGAATTAAATGGACTAAATCTTCCTGCAATGGAAGCCGAGATTTTAGCTGCTTGGAAATTAGAGCAAGCTTTTGAGCAATCTGTAACTTTAAGAGAAGGCAAAAAGCCTTTTGTATTTTATGAAGGGCCTCCAAGTGCCAATGGAATGCCTGGCATACATCATGTTATTTCAAGAACTTTAAAAGACATGATGTGTAGGTACAAAACAATGCAAGGTTTTCAAGTAAAAAGAAAAGGTGGATGGGACACCCATGGCTTACCAGTTGAGCTGGGGGTAGAAAAAGAATTGGGCATTACCAAAGAGGATATTGGGAAAAAAATAAGCATAGAAGCATACAATCAAAAATGCAGAGAAGCGGTATTGCGTTATAAAAAAGAGTGGGATGACATTACCCACAAAATGGGTTATTGGGTTGATTTAAATAATCCCTACATTACTTTTGAAAATAATTATATTGAAACCCTTTGGTGGATATTAAGTACGCTGTATAAAAAAGGCTATTTATATCAAAGCGTAAGTATTCAACCTTATTCCCCTGCGGCAGGTACTGGATTAAGTTCTCATGAATTAAATCAACCAGGTACCTACAAAGATGTTAAAGATACTTCAGCGGTAGCTATGTTTAAAGCAGTTCAAAATACCGACAGTCAATTTTTATTTGATGCGGTTCAATTAGCTACAACAAAATCTAAGGAAGTATTTTATATGGCATGGACAACTACCCCATGGACATTGCCTTCCAATCTAGGACTAACTGTTGGCCCAAACATTGATTATGTATTAGTAGCTACCTTCAATCCATACACTGCAGTACCGGTCAATGTTTTGCTCGCAAAAAACTTGGTAGGAAAATATTTTAAAGAGGAAGGTCTAACCATTGATTCTTTTACTGAGGGAGATAAAATAATTCCTTGGAAAATAATTGCAACATTTAAAGGGACTCAATTGAATGGCTTACGTTACGAACAATTAATGCCTTTTGAAGCCAATGATCCTGCCACGTTTGAAGGGGATCCATTTAAAATAGTATTGGGCGATTTTGTGACCACCGAAGATGGAACTGGAATCGTACATACGGCCCCTGCTTTTGGTGCCGATGATTACAAAGTAGGGCAAAAAAATAATTTGGGTATTATAACCTTAGTCGATCGGGAAGGAAAGTTTGTACAAGGGGTAGGTGAATTTAGTGGTCGTTATGTAAAAAATTACAAAGATGAAAAAGAATTTGAAGATGTTAACGTAGCTATTTCTATAAAATTGAAAAAGGAGAATCGTGCCTTTAAAGTGGAGAAGTATGAGCATAATTATCCGCATTGTTGGAGAACGGATAAACCTATCTTATATTATCCTTTAGATGCTTGGTTTATTAAAACTACGGCTGTCAAAGATAGAATGGTAGCATTAAATAAAACCATCAATTGGAAGCCTAAAAGTACGGGTGAAGGGCGTTTTGGAAATTGGCTAGAGAACATGGTGGACTGGAATTTATCACGTAGTCGTTATTGGGGCACTCCGCTTCCTATTTGGAGAACGGAAGATGGCACAGAAGAAATTTGTGTTGGATCAATCGATGAATTAACTAGCTACTATATAAAAGCAAAGGAAAATGGATTGAACAAAGAGGGACATTTAAAAATTATAAATGGCAGGTTGGATGTTGATTTACACAAACCACAGGTGGACCAAATAGAAATTCTAAGCGTTTCGGGAAAACCAATGAAACGCGTTTCAGATTTAGTAGACGTTTGGTTTGATTCTGGCGCCATGCCTTATGCACAATGGCATTATCCATTTGAAAATAAAGAGTTGATTGACAAAGGTGCAGCATTCCCCGCCGATTTCATTTGCGAAGGGGTGGACCAAACACGTGGATGGTTTTATACATTACATGCATTGGGTGTTTTGCTTTTTGACAGTGTTGCCTATAAAGCTGTTATGAGTAATGGTTTGGTGTTGGATAAGAATGGGAATAAAATGAGTAAACGATTGGGCAATGTGGTGAATCCATTTGAAACAATCGAAAAGTATGGGGCAGATGCTACTCGGTGGTATTTGGTTACCAATGCGTCCCCTTGGGATAATTTAAAATTTGATTTAGCTGGCATTCAAGAAGTACAAAGAAAATTCTTTGGTACATTGTATAACACCTACCAATTTTTTGTCCTGTATGCCAATGTAGATAATTTTCATTTTGAACAAGAAGCAATTCCATTAAATGAAAGACCCGAAATTGATCGTTGGATTATATCATCTCTGAATACACTAATACAAACGGTGACAATTGCCATGGACGAATTTGAGCCAACTACAGCTGGACGGGCCATTGAATCTTTTGTAGATGAACATTTAAGTAATTGGTATGTACGTTTGTGCCGTAGACGTTTTTGGAAAGGAACGTATACGCCCGATAAAATTGCTGCCTATCAAACTTTATATGAATGTATAGAAACGATTATCAAGTTGATGGCGCCCATTGCCCCTTTTTTCAGTGATCAAATTTTTAGAAATTTAAATACGATCACAAAAAAACATAAAGCGAGTTCCATTCATCATGTAGATTTTCCAAAAGTAGACAAGACCAAAATAGAAGCTGCTTTAGAAGCAAGAATGCAAATGGCACAAGATATTTGTTCTTTGGTTTTATCTATTAGAAAAAAGGTAAATATCAAAGTGCGTCAGCCATTACAAAAAATATTAATACCTGTTTTGGATCCAGCTATGAAAAAAGCCATTGAGCAAATGGAGGAATTAATCTTAGCTGAAGTAAATGTTAAGGAAATTAATTATATCACTGAAACAGAAGGAGTCATTAGCAAGAAGGTAAAAGCCAATTTTAAGGTTTTGGGTGCAAAATTGGGCGCCAGAATGAAGGAAGCCTCTGTGCTAATTGCTAATTTAAGCCAAGCGCAAATAAGTTTACTGGAAAAAGACGGTGCATTGACTTTGACCCTGGAAGGAGAAACCATTCAATTGTTAATCAATGAAGTAGATACTATAGCAGAAGATATACCTGGCTGGAGTGTAGCGGTTAAAAATGGGCTTACCTTGGCCTTGGACATTACCATTAGCCCAACTTTATTAATGGAAGGAAATGCAAGGGAGCTGGTAAATAGGGTACAAAATATCAGAAAAGAGCGTAATTTCGACTTAACTGACAAGATTTTACTCGAAATTGAGGATAATACAGAATTGAAAGAATCCATTATACAATTTTCGGACTATATTTGCCGCGAAATTCTTGCACACCAAATAGATTGGGTTCCTTCCATCAAGGAGGGAGTTCCTGTTGAAATAAATGAGCACAAAATATGTATTTCTGTTAGACAAAAAGGATAAATATGGCTACAAAAAAACCAACTCCAAAAAAGGCAGCACCTGCTAAAAAAGCGGCACCGGCAAAAAAGGCGTTACCTGCTAAAAAAGCAGCACCTGCTAAAAAAGCAGCACCTGTTAAAAAAGCGGCACCTGTTAAAAAAGCAGCACCTGTTAAAAAAGCGGCACCTGCTAAAAAAGCCGCGCCTGTTAAAAAAGCAGCAACACCCATAAAAAAAATTATTCCTGTTAAAACACCTGTAAAACAAACAACCCCTATCAAAGCGCCCCTAAAAAAAGCAGTTCCTGCCAAGGTGATTGCAAAACCAACCACCCCAGTAAAAGCGCCTGTTACAGTTAAGCCTGTTGAAAAATATGTTCCGCCAGCAAAGCCAGTTCCTAAAATACCAACCCCGCCTGTAAAACCGGTACGAAAAGTGGCAGAACCCATCAAAGAAATCAAAATCCCTAAAATTGCTTCAAAAAGTAGCGTGCCTTATCAACCTGGGTACGTTCCAATGGAAAGAAGAAAAGAAGTAACAAGATCTACCGATACTTTAGTTAAATATTCAGATGCAGAATTGAAAGAATTCAAAGACCTAATTTCAAATAAATTAGATGCAGCAAAAAAAGAACTTATTTATTTACAAGGACTTATAACGCGTAAAGATGAGTTAGGTGGTGACAATGATGATGCTAGATACATGACTATGGAAGATGGAAGTATTAGTATGGAAAGAGAACAATTGGGTCAAATGGCCAGTCGTCAAATTTCCTTCATCGATCATTTAGAAAAGGCGCTAATGCGCATTGAAAATAAAACCTACGGAATTTGTAGAGTTACAGGACGCTTAATAGATAAAGCACGATTGCGTGCAGTGCCGCATGCCACTTTAAGCTTAGAAGCTAAATTAGGCTATGTTAAAAACAATAATGAACAATAAGAGAAATAAGTAATATACGCTTTATAAAAAAACCTGATAAATTCTATCAGGTTTTTTTATTGGTCTCTACCCACCAGCTATTTGGGTCTTCTTCACATCAGCTGCTTTCGCAGCGTCTTATTTTACCTCCTGCATTTCAATAAGTTTACGATAATATCCATTTTGAGCAATTAATGATTCGTGATTGCCTCTTTCTACAATGTTTCCTTTTTGTAATACTATGATCTCATCAGCATGTCTTATAGTAGACAACCTGTGTGCAATAACAATAGAGGTTCTGTTTTGCATCATATTATTAATGGCTTCTTGTACTAATTTTTCACTCTCTGTATCTAGTGCCGAAGTGGCTTCATCTAAAATTAAAATGGGTGGGTTTTTCAAAACTGCACGTGCAATGGTTAATCGTTGACGTTCACCACCACTCAACTTGCTTCCTCTATCTCCGATCGTGTTATTAAATCCTCCTTCTTTTTTTATGATAAAATCGTATGCGTTTGCAATTTTCGCAGCTGCTATTATTTCTTCTTCGGTCGCTTCTGGTTTACCTAATGCAATATTTGCAGCAATGGTGTCATTAAATAAAATCGGTTCTTGTGTTACAATACTAATTTGTTTTCTTAAACTATGTAAGCTGTAGTCTTTAATATTAATACCATCTATTAAAAGTGCCCCTTCGCTCACATCATGAAATCTAGGTACTAAATCGGCTAATGTACTTTTACCTGCACCTGAAGATCCAACCAATGCAACGGATTTGCCTTTTTTTACAGTCAAATTAATATGATGTAATATAGAAGTGTCTTGGTATGAAAATCCAACATTTTCAAAAATAATACTATCCTTAAATGCCAATAAGTGAATTGGGTCTGCAATATCATTAACAGTTACAGGTACTTCTAAAATTTCATTTAAACGATCCAAGGTAGCTGTACCCCTATTAACATTATACACTGCAAGCGATAGTGCTTTTGCTGGATTTATTATTTGAGAAAATAATGCAACATAAGTAATGAAAGAACCGGGTGACAATATATCTCCTTTTAAAACTAAATTACCACCAAACCATAACACACCAGACAGAATGGTAACGCCTAAAAATTCTGAAATGGGAGATGCTAAATCACGACGATAGGAAATTCTATTTTTAATCCCAAATATATCGTCAATAAGTCCGTAGAATTGCTTTTTCACTTTTTGTTCTGCATTAAAGCCTTTGATGATTCTCAAACCGGTTAAGGTTTCTTCCATTTGACTCAATATCTCCCCCCATTTAACTTGTGCTTTATTGGTATGTTTTTTTAAACTTCGTCCAATGCGTCCTACTACAAAACCTGCAATGGGTAGTAAAACAAAAACAAACAAGGTCAACTTAAAACTTATAAAAAATAAAAAAATTAAAATACCTACTATACTTAGCGGTTCTTTTATTAGTCCTTCTAAAGCGCCTACTACCGAATATTCCAATTCAGCAATATCATTGGAAGACCTACTTAAAATATCTCCTTTTCTTTGCTCAGTAAAGTAGCCAATAGGAAGGGCTAATATTTTATTGTATAACAATTTTGAATATTTCCTGGTTACTTCGTTTCTAATTGGCGCTAAAAAATAATAGGATAAATAAAGAAACAAATTCTTTAAGAAAATGGATACGATGATAAATAAGCAAATCCAACCTAGTGCATAAGATTTCCCGTATTTGGCAATGTTATTTTGTAGAAAGCCATAAATGATGTCTTTAATTCCATGAGCATTAATCGAGTTAACAGGTAAGCTACTAAAGGAACTGTTACCAAAAATGAGGTCTAAAAATGGGGTTAACATGCCGAGCGAGAAAAGACTAAATACAATGGAAAGTGATATAAAAAGGCTATACCAGGCAATTTGTGCCTTGTATTCTCTTATATAACTTATGATGCGAATAAATTTCTTCATATTCAAAAACTATTCCCGCCGAATAATCAGCAAAGTAACTAATTTTACAACGAATTAACGATTTTGATTATGGAAGAAGGAAAAAGACAAAAACAGGTGGCTGGCGCCATACAAACAGCCCTAAACGATATTTTTTTAAAATTAGGACTCACCAATTTACAAGGGGGTATGATTTCAATATCTTCTGTAAAAGTGACCCCTGATTTGTTGGAAGCTAGAATTTATATTAGTCTTTTTCAAGTAAAGGATACAGAAGCCTGCTTCAAAAAAATTCAAGCACAGGCATGGGAAATCAAAAAGCATCTTTCTGATACCATGAAACACCAATTAAGGCGAATTCCTGTATTGCATTTTTATTTAGACGATACCTTAGATTATGTTTTTAAAATGGATGAGATTCTAAAAAATTTGTAAGTGCACTTTTTATTTGCTTGGCGTTATTTTAGGGGTAAATATGCTTTTCAAGCAATTCAAATTATTGCTTGGGTAAGTGTTTTTGCAATTGCCATTGGCACCGCTGCGCTTATTTTAATACTAAGTGTATCAAATGGATTTACTGATATTGTTAAAGGGTTATATTCAGACTTTTATGCAGACGTTCGTGTTACACCCTTGCATGGAAAATTTTTTACTTTGTCTGATAGTACTTATCAACTTGTTGAAAAAATAGAAGGTGTAAATGCTGTAAGTAAAGTGGTAGAAAATAGAGCATTAATTGTTAAAGATAATTTACAATCAGTAGTAATGGTAAAAGGAGTGGATGCTTCCTACGCAAGTATTAACCATATTCAAAATCATTTAAAAAGAGGAAAATTTGAAATAGGAAGTGTAAGTAATCCACAAATAATAATGGGTATAGGTGTTGAACAAAAGTTAGGCTTATTTCAAAGTTTAATTGGAGATACCATTCAATTGTTTGCAGTGAATAGATCGGGAAAGTCTATTACTAGTTTAAACCAGTTGAACACATTAACTGCAACAGAGTCAGGCGCTTTTTCTGTCCAACAAGAGTTTGACGACCAATATTTATTTACCAATTATTCATTTGCACAATATTTATTTGACTTAGCACCCAATCAGGTTTCTGCCATTGAACTTGCTGTAAAACCATCTAAAGAAGGGATAGCGATAGAGCAATTAAAAAATTATTTTGGTCCAGGGTTTCAAATTAAAAACAAGTTCCAACAAAATATAGATTTGTATAAAATAATGCAAATGGAAAAATGGATTATTTTCTCCATTCTAGCGCTAATTATGATGGTTGCTTCTTTTAATTTAGTGGGCGCTCTAACAATGTTGGTTCTAGAAAAGCAAAAAGACATCCATGTTTTGCAGGCTATGGGGGCAAGGTCCTGGGACATTCAAAAAATATTTTTAATATTGTCTGGAATTATGGCTTTTATGGGGGCGCTTATTGGTGGACTATTGTCTAGTTTATTTTGTTGGCTGCAATTAAAATACCACTTAATCAAATTAGCCGGTAATTCATTTGTCATTGACTACTATCCTGTAAAACCAATGCTGATTGATTATATCGCCATTATAAGTTTGGTGTTATTTATTTCAATCCTAGCAGGCTGGATTCCTGCAAAACGCGCAGCTGATTCCATTCAAGAAAAAATCTAATAATCACCTAAAGTCTCTTCTAATTGCCCTAATGCTTTTGCTAATTGCTCGTCATTAGGTGCAATACCATGCCAATCGTGGCTACCTTCCATGAAGTCAACGCCTTTCCCCATTTCTGTTTTCATCAAAATACAAATAGGCTTTCCTTTACCAGTTAATGATTTAGCTTTTGCAAGGGTTTCTAAAATATGTTCCATATTGTGGCCATCCATGTGTAAGACGGTCCAATGAAATGCATTAAATTTTTCTTCTAAACTATCCAAGGACAACACTTTGCTTAGTGGACCGTCAATTTGTTGGCCATTGACATCAATAGTTGCAATTAAATTATCTACTTTATTGTGGGCAGCAAACATAACAGCTTCCCAAATTTGACCTTCTTGTAATTCTCCATCACCATGTAAACAATAAACGGTTCGATCGTCCTTATTGTATTTTTTTGTGAGCGCAGCTCCAATGGCAACACTCATACCTTGACCTAAGGAACCACTAGCAATACGGATGCCTGGTAAATGATCATGTGTAGTAGGATGTCCTTGTAAACGAGAATTTATTTTTCTAAAGGTGGCCAATTCTTTAACATCAAAGTAGCCAGATCTGGCTAATACAGCATAAAATACTGGAGAAATATGGCCATTTGATAAAAAGAAAAGATCTTCATTTTTCCCGTCCATTGAAAAATTGGTATCCATCTTCATTACTTTGAAATAGAGGGCAGTTAGAAAATCGGTGCAACCCAATGAGCCACCTGGATGACCGCTTTGTTGAGCATGAACCATTCTTACAATGTCTCTTCTAATTTGAGAAGCAATTTTAGTTAATTCTGTGGTAGCCATAATAGTATAACAATAGTGGGTGCAAAGATAGAATTCATAGTCTAATTAGCATCGAAAATGTAGTAAAAAGCTAAAAAAGACTTATGCTGAATTCTATGATTTGCTTAGCTTTGGTGACTCAAATAATTCAACTATGTCTGAAGAGTTAAAAAAAATCACCCTAAATGCTGAAAATGGCATGAAAAAGGCCATCAATCATTTAGAAATAGAGATTTCTAAAATAAGAGCTGGCAAAGCTTCCCCCTCCATTTTAGAAGGGATTAATGTAGATTATTATGGAACCCCTACACCGGTGAGTCAAGTAGGCAATGTGCAGGTTTTGGATAGTCGGACCATCAGTATTCAGCCCTGGGAAAAAAACATGTTGGCACTCATAGAAAGAGCAATCATGGCTGCAAATATTGGTATTACGCCTCAAAATGATGGGATTCAAATTAGGTTGTTTACGCCACCTTTAACCGAAGAGCGTCGTAAGGAGTTGGTAAAAAAGGCAAGTGCAGAAGGGGAGCTAAGTAAGGTGTCTATTCGTAATATTAGAAGAGATCATATTGAGCAAGTGAAGAAGTTACAAAAAGACGGCGCTAGCATGGATATTTGTAAAGGTGCAGAAGACGAGATTCAGCTAATTACTGATAAACATATTGGTTTAGTTGAAAAACATTTAGAGTCTAAGGAAAAAGAAATAATGACTATTTAAGCAAAAAACTTCAACTTAAATTATTGTTGTTGGGGCTTGTTTACAATATAGACACCAACCAAAATTATAAGTAAGCTGCCTACTTGAATGAATGAGCTAGTTTCTCCATAATAAATTCCCCATGACACTGCAATAAAGGGAATCAAATAAGTCACCATGGATGCAAAAATTACCCCAGACCTTTTTAAAAGCATATAAAATAATATGGAAGCAATAGAAGTGCCCACAACACCTAAACATATACTAGCTAAGGAGGAATTGATGATGGCTTGATGCTTAAAATTTAAATTAAAATAACCGGTTCCATAAAGTACTATCGCACTGGGGATAATTAAAAAGGCAAAGGCCATTGCTACGATATTGAGGGCTCGAATATTTTGCAAATATTTCCCTACCATATTTACATTTAATCCATAAAAAAAAGTGGCCACTATTACTAAAGAAGCGAAAGATAAATTTTCTAATTTAATTTTTTTTCCCGCAGCAAAAAGAAAGCATAATCCTAAAAAGCCAATAAATACGCCCAAATTTTTTTGAGCATTTGTATGCGTTTTAAAAAAAAGTACGCCAATCAAAATGGTAAAAAGGGGTGTCAAGGAATTCAAAATTCCGGCAAGCGCACTATCAATTTTAGTTTCTGCAATACAAAATAAGTAGGCAGGAATAAAACTACCTAGGATACCAGAGAGTAGTACAATTCCCATTTTTTTAGTAGCAATTTTTTTTAAAGCTTTCCATGCAAATGGCAATAAAACAAGGCCAGCGGAAAGCATACGAATTGAAGCTACTTGGAAGGGAGACAGCTCTGTGAGCCCTACTTTCATTAAAATAAAGGAGCTGCCCCATATAGCAGATAAAGCACAAAATAGGAACCAATGAATGAACTTATTGCCCATGTGCTAAATTTTGCGTAAAGATGCTTAATTTATCATAAAAGTGGATAAATACTTGTTCATTTGGCTATAAATTAATCTTGATTCCTTTTCTTTGTAGGAATGAACCAGCATACTAATTACTCCATAAAAGTAGACCAATTTGAAGGCCCTTTTGATCTACTACTTTTTTTTATTGAGCGAGATGAAATGGATATTTATAATATTCAGATTACTAAAATTATCAATGACTTTTTGAATTTTATTCATGACCAAGAAAAAGTAAATATTGAATTAAGTAGCGAGTTTATTTTATTTGTCTCTACTTTAATGCGCATTAAAGCGAAGCTTTTATTACCAAGAAAAGAGTTAGATGAATTAGGAAATGAAATTGATCCAAGACAAGAATTAATTGACAAAATCTTGGAGTATAAAAAATACAAAGAAGCAGCAGTTCAAATGGCCGATTTGGAATCCATGAGAATGTTAATGATGAAGCGCGGAAATATCCAACAAGAAATGTCGATGGTGGGAGCTGAAGCGGCGGAAGGTACTGAATTACAAACGGTTACTTTATTTAAATTGATGAAGTCATTTGAAAAAGTAATGACTCGTTTACAAGACCGTCAAAACAGACCTGTGCATACAGTGGTTAGGTACAATTATACGATGGAAGGCAGCAGGGCTTATTTATTAGATATGGTTAAAGAAGGGAAAACAGTAGCTTTTGAAAAAGTATTCGATATATGCCAAGATAGAGTGCATGCCTTGTTTTTATTCTTGTCCATTTTAGAATTGTCTCAACAAAAATATATGAAGTTGATGGTAGGAGAGGGACGTAATAATTTTATCATCGAATGGAATGAAAACAGAGAAGATGATTTAGAGCCTGGGTACGTGGAAAGCTTCGATTCTTATGAAACGCCTAATTTAGCTTCTTTTAAAGAAGACCCTATTTTGCCGGATGATGGTGAAAGCAGAGTGGAAGACTTGGGTGATTTTGATCCTAGTTTAAACTAAACCCTTTTTACTTTACAGATAGATACCTTCGTATTTTACACCTCTGTCAATATTTGTTTTCCTAATAATAATTTCACAGCCTCTGCTATAGCGATGGCATCAAAATGACATTCTTGTTGTAATTGTTTTAAACTTCCATGTTCAACAATGCTATCGGGTATACCTAGTAGAGTCACTTTACTTGAATAATTGTGTTCATTCATAAATTCTAAAATAGCGGAACCCATACCTCCAACCACTGTGGCGTCTTCCACTGTTACTATTTTATCATAGTTTTTAAAAACTTCATGCAATAAATCTTCATCCAATGGTTTTACAAAACGAATATCGTAATGGGCTGGATCAATACCCTCCACTCTTAAATTTCTAATAGCAGTTTGAGCAAAATTTCCAGGATGGCCAAGAGATAAAATAGCAATGTCTTTTCCGTCTTTTAATTTTCTTCCTTTGCCAATGGTAATTTTTTCGAAAGGTTTTTCCCAGTCTACTAAAACACCTTCCCCTCTTGGGTACCTTATTACAAAAGGCGCATTGGTTTCTGGCAATTGAGCAGTATACATGAGGTTACGTAATTCCACTTCATTCATCGGAGCAGAAACAATCATATTAGGAATACATCTAAAAAAAGCGATGTCATAACAGCCATGGTGGGTAGGCCCATCTTCTCCTACTAAACCTGCACGATCCAAACAAAACACAACAGGTAAATTCTGCAAAGCAACATCATGTATGACTTGATCGTAGGCTCTTTGCATAAAAGAAGAATAAATATTGCAAAAAGCCTTGATGCCTTGCGTGGCCAACCCTGCACTTAAAGTAACAGCGTGTTGTTCACAGATGCCTACATCAAAAGCCCTATCTGGCATGGCTTCCATCATGTATTTTAGGGAAGAACCGCTGGGCATTGCCGGTGTGATGCCCATTATTAATTTGTTGGACTTAGCCAATTCCACAATGGTATGACCAAACACATCTTGGTATTTTGGCGGCTGAGGGGTTTCAATTTTTTTCTTAATAATCTCTCCAGTTAGCTTATCAAATAGGCCAGGCGCATGCCATTTAGTTTGGTCTTTTTCTGCCAATTCATAACCTTTTCCTTTGACAGTGATTACATGTAATATTTTAGGTCCAGGAATTTCTTTTAAAGCTTTTAAAGTTTCTACAAGATTGGCAATATTGTGCCCATCTATTGGTCCAAAATAACGCAAATTTAAAGCTTCAAATAAATTACTGCTTTTAGAAACCACCCCCTTTAAACTTGCTTCAATTTTAGAGGCCATTTCGCGGGTAAAAGTTTTTCCTATTGGAAGTTTCCCCATCAATTGCCAAATCTCATCTCTGACTTTATTGTAGGTAGGAGAAGTGCTAATGTCCGTTAAATATTGTTTTAAGGCACCTACATTTGGATCGATGCTCATGCAATTATCATTCAATATAATAAGCACATCACTATCTGCAACACCTGCATGGTTCATTGCTTCAAATGCCATGCCTGCAGTTAAAGAACCATCACCAATAACCGCAACCGATTTTCTATTTTCTTTTTTGTACTTAGCTGCCATTGACATTCCTAGAGCAGCAGAAATAGAAGTAGAGGAATGACCCACACCAAAAGTATCGTATTCGCTCTCCGCCCTTTTTGGAAAACCACTTAGTCCATTGTATTTACGATTCGTGATAAACTCGTCTCTTCGTCCCGTTAAAATTTTATGGCCATAAGCTTGATGGCCTACGTCCCAAACAAGTTGGTCATAAGGGGTATTGTAAATATAGTGTAATGCAACAGTAAGTTCCACCACCCCCAAGCTAGCGGCAAAATGTCCTCCATGAACACTAACAACATCAATGATGTATTGACGTAATTCATCGCAAACTTGATGTAGTTTTTCCTTTGGAACTTTTTTTAAGTCTTCAGGTGAGTTAATTGTTTTTAATAATTGGCCAGCCTCAATAAGCATGATTCGAATTTGTGTTGTAAAAGTAACTTAATAACGTAAATTTTCAGCAAAAGTTTAGGGAAAGTAGGTTAGGATGCCACTTACCTAATTATTTAACCAACTATCCTAAGGGAGGGCCTATAAACAAGCAAATTGGAGTAAATTGGGAACAGATGAAAAAGACTGCTTCTTTATATTGGATTTGTCAAATTATTGGTTGGTTTAGCTACGGGCTAACTATTATCTTTTTTGCCTACATGTTGGAAAAAAAATTAAATTTCACTTTCTATCCTAGAATTTTAATCAATATTATTTTTGGAATTTTTATGACGCATTTATTAAGAAAGTCAATGACAAAACTTTCTTTAAGGCCTCCTACTCCTTCCCATCAATGGTGGAAAATAGTATTACTAATTTTATTATTTTCTGTATTTTTTAGTATTTTAACAAGTTCTATAATTGAAATTTTCAGACTGTTTGATACGGATAGAGAAGGACCAAAAAATATAGTATATCATTTTTCATTTTCAATTTCAAATATGCTATCTAATTGGGATAGCCAAAGAGTTTATAAGCGTTTTATATTTAGTTTAGTCTTAGATACGCCTATTTTCTTAGTATGGATTTCTACTTATCTTTTATGGCATTATATTGAGTCCGCTAATTCAGAAGAAGTGAATAAAGTAAGATTGGAAACCATTATTAAAGAATTAGAATTAAAAACAATTAAATCTCAAATTAATCCACATTTTATTTTTAATGCACTCAACAGTATTCGTGCATTGGTGGACGAGGATCCTAAAAGAGCCCGACAGGCTATTACAGAACTTAGCAATATTTTAAGAAGTAGTATTCAGGTAGATAAAGTAGAAATTACTTCCCTTGAAAAAGAACTAAGCATTGTTAAAGATTACTTGGCCTTAGAGTACATTCGTTTTGCCGACAGGTTAATTGTACAGTATGAAATTGAACCTGAAACAAAAGACAATCAATTGCCTCCAATGATGCTGCAAACCTTGGTAGAAAATGCCATTAAGCATGGACTAAGCAAGCAACCCGGTGATTGTCTCATAAAAATTATATCAAAATTTGAACAGGATAAACTTGTTTTAATCGTTCAAAATACGGGGTTATTAAAACCAAGTGAACGCGATGGCTTTGGGATACAAAGCACAAGAGAACGATTAAATATTTTATACCATGGCCAAGCCTTATTTGAACTTTTTCAAGGTGCGCCCAATCAGGTTACGGCAAAATTAGCCATTCCAATTTCTATGCTTAAAAAATAAAATATGCCTATTAAAGCAATTATTATTGACGATGAAAGATTAGCTCGAGCTGAGTTAAAAAAATTGTTAGCTGAACATCCCGAAATAGTAGTTATTGACGAAGCTAGCAATGTGGAGGAGGGGGTCGAAAAGATTGATTTGGCTAGACCTGACCTTATATTTTTAGACATTCAAATGCCAGGTAAAACAGGATTTGATTTATTAGCTGAATTGGAAAAAGCGCCAAAAGTTATTTTTACCACTGCTTATGATGAATTTGCTTTAAAAGCATTTGAAGTGAATGCATTGGATTATTTATTAAAACCCATTGATCCAAAACGTTTAACAGATGCCATTCAAAAACTACAAGCAGAAATTCAATTAGAACAGGCAAGTTTTTCAGGCAACCCACGTGGCCCACTATCCGAGACGGACCAAGTATTTGTGAAGGATGGTGAAAAATGTTGGTTTGTGAAATTGCAAGACATTAGATTATTTGAAAGCGTAGGTAATTATGCCAAAGTATATTTTTCTACTAATAAGCCACTCATTTTAAAATCATTAAATGCCTTGGAGGATAGATTAGATGATCGAGTTTTTTTTAGAGCCAATAGAAAACACATCATCAATTTACATTGGATTGAAAAGATAGAACCCTATTTTAATGGAGGTTTATTAGTGGAATTAAAAGGTGGGGAAAAAATAGAAATTAGCCGACGTCAAACAGTTAAATTTAAAGAAATGATGAGCTTCTAAGAAATATTTCTAGCTGTTTCAAAGCTGCTGCTTTGGGTAAAATTCATGCTGTACGCTTAAAAATTATCCTATTTAGATAGAGGTCTAGTGGCTGAATGCTGTTTATTACAAAAAAATATAATAAATCAACATTTTTTTTTCTCAGAAACTAACACAAGGTGGGGATAAATCGTAGAAATCAAGCCGGATAAAGGGTTTAAATTAATCCACAGTTCTTTTCCACAGCTGTTGATATTTCAATGGTTGTATTGTGCTTGTAGAAAGATATTTTCGTATACCCATCAAGGTTTTATAATCCTAATGGGGTAACTCACTAACATCCAAAAAAGAAAAAGACCATGGCTCCAATTAAAACAAAAAAAGGTTTACCATTTTCTCGCCTATATACTAAAGAGAACACATCTCCATATGATCAATTTGAATATGATTATAGAGATAGTGTTATCAAAAATCCGAATGGGGAGAAGATGTTCGAAATGACCAATGTGGAAGTGCCTAAACAGTGGAGTCAAATTGCTACTGATATTCTTGCTCAAAAATATTTTAGAAAAGCAGGGGTACCTCAACCCGATGGCTCATTAGGCCGTGAAACTACCGTGAAGCAAGTAGCGCACCGTATGGCTAATTGTTGGAGAGTGTGGGGAGAACGATATGGTTATTTTGCAACTGAAAAAGATGCACAAATTTTCTATGAAGAATTAGTATATAGTATTTTAAATCAAGCTTGTGTTCCTAATTCACCACAATGGTTCAACACAGGCTTGCATGAAAGTTATGGTATCACGGGTAGTGCTCAAGGTCACTATTATGTAGACCCTAACGACAAACAATTAAAAAGATCTACCAATGCATACGAACGTCCTCAGCCGCATGCTTGTTTTATATTAAGTGTAAGTGACGACTTAGTAAACGAAGGCGGAATTATGGATTTATGGACAAGAGAAGCAAGAATTTTTAAATACGGATCTGGGGTTGGAACCAACTTCTCTCAAATCAGAGGGGCCAATGAAAAATTAAGTGGGGGTGGATCATCTAGTGGCTTAATGAGTTTTTTAAAAATTGGCGATCGCGCAGCAGGTGCGATTAAGTCTGGTGGTACTACCCGTCGTGCTGCAAAAATGGTATGTTTAGATTTAGATCATCCAGAAGTGATGGAATTTATTAACTGGAAAGTAAAAGAAGAAGATAAAGTTGCTGCTTTAATAGCGGCTGGTTATGACAATAGTTATGAAGGGGAAGCATACGCAACCGTATCAGGACAAAATTCAAATAACTCGGTGCGTATCCCAAATAGCTTTTTCAAAGCCTTGTCTGAAAATGGCAATTGGGAATTAAAAGCACGTACCGATGGTCGTGTGATGCAATCAATCCCTGCGCGTGAAGTATGGGATCAAATTGCAAACGCTGCTTGGCGTTGTGCAGATCCAGGAACACAATATGACACGACCATCAATGAGTGGCATACCTGTCCTAAAGGGGGGCGCATTAATGCTTCTAACCCATGTTCAGAATATATGTTCTTGGACAACACAGCTTGTAACCTAGCTTCTATCAACTTGCGTAAATTTTTCAACGAATCGGATAATACCTTTGATGTTGCAGGTTTTGAGTACACTACAAGATTATGGGCCACTGTATTAGAAATATCTATTTTAATGGCGCAATTCCCTTCTAAAGAAGTAGCACAATTATCTTATGACTACAGAACTACTGGTTTAGGTTTTGCCAATCTTGGTTCTATGTTAATGGTGAGTGGTATCGCATACGATAGCGAACAAGCGCGTGGTATTGCAGGAGCGATCACTGCAATCATGACGGGAGTAGCTTACAAAACATCTGCTGAATTAGCTTCCTTCTTAGGGGCCTTTGATAGATATGAAGAAAACAAAGAAGACATGTTACGTGTAATGCGTAATCATCGCGCTGCTGCTTATGATGCAGAAGGTGCTTATGTAGGTCTTGAAATTAAACCTCAAGGGATTAAAGCACAATATACACCTGATTATTTATTGAAGGCTGCAACAAAGGCATGGGACGATGCAGTTCAATTAGGTGAAAAATATGGGTATAGAAATGCGCAAACAACTGTAATTGCTCCAACAGGAACCATTGGTTTAGTAATGGATTGCGATACCACAGGGGTGGAACCAGATTTTGCTTTAGTGAAATTTAAAAAATTATCAGGAGGTGGTTATTTTAAAATCATCAATCAATCCGTGCCGCAGGCATTAAAGAATTTAGGTTATTCTCAAGCAGAAAATGATGCGATTGTAAACTATGCTGTAGGACATGCAAGTTTTGCAGGGGCGCCATTCATTAACAATGAATCGTTATTGGCGAAAGGATTTTTACCAGAAGAAATTGCAAAATTAAATGGTGCTGCAAAATCAGCATTTGAAATTGGATTCATCTTTAACCGTTTCACATTGGGGGATGCTTGTTTAACAAGATTAGGTTTTAAAGAAGCAGTTTTTGCTGATTGGTCATTTAACTTATTAGAATCATTGGGATTCACAGAAGATCAAATTGATGCTGCTAACGATTATGTTTGTGGTACCATGACTGTAGAAGGTGCACCAGCATTGAAGGATGAACATTTGTCCATATTTGATTGTGCGAATAAAAATGGTAAAAAAGGTCAAAGATACATTCATGCCCATGGACATATTAGAATGATGGCTGCTTGCCAACCTTTCTTATCTGGTGCGATTTCCAAAACCATTAACCTTCCAAACGAAGCGACTGTTGAAGAAATTGCCGATTCTTATTTAATGAGTTGGACACTAGGTTTAAAAGCAAATGCGATATACCGCGATGGTTCTAAATTAAGCCAACCTTTAAGTACTAAATCTGATAAAAAGAAAAAAGTTGAAGAAGCTGCGCAGGTAGCTGATGAAGGAGAAGTTGGATCACAATTGGTTGACCTAAGCAAATTAAATGTCGACGAATTATTAGAGGAAGTTCAGAAAAGAATGTCAGCATCTACCGATACCACCTTTAAGCGCCAATTATCACGTATTGTAGAGCGCAAATCATTGCCTGCCAAACGTCGTGGATTTACGCAAAAAGCAAGAATCGGAGGCCAAGTATTATTTTTAAGAACGGGCGAATACAATGACAATACTTTAGGAGAAATATTTATAGATTTAGCAAAAGAAGGTTCTACGCTCCGTAGTTTAATGAACTGCTTTGCCATCTCTATTTCAGTAGGATTACAATATGGTGTTCCATTAGAAGAGTTTGTAGAAAAATTTGTATTTACTAAGTTCGAGCCTTCTGGTATGGTAGATCATCCAAATATCAAAACAACAACTTCAATTGTAGACTTTATATTCCGTTCCTTAGCCTATGAGTATTTAGGCAGAACCGATCTTGTACATGTATTAGATAAGCCTACTGTAGAGAATTTAGGGGAAGAAGGAGATATTACATTGGTAGGAAAGCCTGAATTAAGCAGCATTCGTGTAACTGCACCAGTAGCAAAAGCTAATGTAGCAGTTGCGGTGGAAACAGCAGCTGGTTCAATGGATCAAGTACAAGCCGCTGCAAAAAGTATGCAAAGTGATGCACCAGCTTGTAGCACTTGTGGACACATTACTATTAGAAGTGGTACCTGTTACAAATGCTTAAACTGTGGAACTTCTATGGGCTGTAGTTGATTTTTTGTTCATTTAAATTGAATATAAAATTCATTTAAACACATGCTAATAATTTTTAAACCCATCTTCTAAATAAGGAAGGTGGGTTTTTTGTTTTTTATCTTATTTTTTTGCATTTCGTCCCTTTTTTTCTTTAAATTTATTCTTTCATTCAATAGTAAAAAAGATTGTAGTATGTCTAATTTTCAAGTAAAGGTATCCCCAAAGAAATACGATGCAGTAATAGTAGGTTCTGGAGCAGGTGGCGGAATGGCAGCTTATGTTTTATCCAAAGCTGGTTTAAAAGTTTGTTTGTTAGAAGCCGGTCCTGAATTTGATCCTGCAAAAAATTCAGCACAATTAAAAAACTCTTGGGAATCACCACGTCGAGGAGCAAGCACTAAAATGAGGCCCTTTGGCGATTTTGATGCTTCCTTTTGGGGTTGGGAAATTGATGGAGAACCATATACTCAAACTCCAGGAAGTGAAAAATTTGATTGGTGGAGAGCAAGAATGGTGGGTGGACGTACCAACCATTGGGGTCGGATTTCACTTAGATTTGGCCCGCGTGACTTTAAAAGAAAAAGTATCGATGGATTAGGCGATGATTGGCCAATAGGTTACGAGGATATAAAACCTTACTACGATAAAATTGATCGATTGATTGGTGTATACGGTACGAATGAAGGATTGGAAAATGATCCTGATGGAATTTTTTTACCACCACCCAAGCCACGTTTGCATGAATTGATGTTTAAGAAAGCGGCCACAGGTATTAATATTCCAGTAATTCCATCTCGTTTATCTATTTTAACAAAAAAAATTAATGATGAACGTGGTGCTTGTTTTTATTGCGGGCAATGTAATCGTTCTTGTAAAGTTTATGGTGACTTCTCTTCCTCTTCTGTATTAGTAAAGCCGGCAGTACTAACAGGTAATGTAGATTTGATTACCGGAGCCATGGCCCGTGAAGTAATAACAGATAGAGAAGGTAAAGCAGTAGGTATTTCTTACGTTAATAAAGCGGATAAACAAGAATATCAAATTAATGCCAAAGTGGTTATTCTTGGGGCAAGTACTTGTGAGACTGCACGTTTATTGCTCAATTCAAAATCACCAAAACACCCAAATGGTTTGGCCAATAGCTCTGGTGTGGTGGGTCATTATCTGCACGATTCTACTGGAGCTGGAATGGGCGGTGTTATTCCTTCTTTATTTGGACGTAAAAGATACAACGAAGATGGAGTAGGTGGTTTACATGTTTATACCCCTTGGTGGTTGGACAATAAAAAATTAGATTTCCCACGTGGTTACCACATTGAATATGGTGGAGGAATGAGTCAGCCTGGATATGGCATAGGCATGGGTATGGAGGGGTTAAATGGTAAGTTTCAAGTGAATGCGAGAACTAAAGAGGCGGGCGGTTATGGAGAGTCTTTGAAAGAGGATGTTCGTTTCTTTTATGGTGCAAGTGTTGGAATGGCTGGCCGTGGTGAGGCAGTACCACGTTTTGAAAATAAATGTAGTATAGATCCTGAAGTAGTCGACAAATATGGTATTCCTGTTTTAAAATTTGATTGTAAAAATTCAGATTATGAAGTGAAGCAAGCAAAGCATATGAAGGAAACTTTTAAGGAAATTCTGCATGAAATGGGAGCAGTTATTACCTGGGGTGATCAAGACAATGAAGCGAATAGATATGGTTTATCTAATCCAGGAAACATTATACACGAAGCAGGGACTGTGCGGATGGGGGCAGACAAAAAAACATCTGCATTAAACAAATGGGGACAAGCGCATGATTGTAGTAACTTATTCTGTGTAGATGGATCGGTATTTACATCGCAAGCAGATAAAAATATTACTTGGACTATTTTAGCATTGTCCATGCGTGCTTCAGAGTATATATTGGATCAGCTACAAAAACAAAATTTATAATTTTATTTTTAAAATAAAAAAAACAGTTTTCCCTTTGCTTAAATTCAAAAAATAAGCAAAGGGAAAACAAACTAACAAAATTTATAATTTTGTTTTTAAAATAAAAAAAACAGTTTTTCCTTTGCTTAAATTCA